>Ga0210085_1000629_pt1 | contig 14507 bp, 22 predicted proteins | sample China_Galinas_PW_5_FD_184866 | JGI IMG/M metagenome (GOLD analysis project Ga0210085, IMG submission 184866) | Wetland microbial communities from San Francisco Bay, California, USA, that impact long-term carbon sequestration - China_Galinas_PWC_D1... | ecosystem: Environmental > Aquatic > Marine... | reverse complement strand
CGGCAACCCCGACAGGAGGGCACTACGATGGCCCGCACGGAATCCCGCACGACCAGGTGGGCGAAAGCCGCGTCCGATGCGGTGGACGCCCTGACGCGCCTCCAGGAGCTTCACGAGGAGTACCAGGGGTGGCGCGACAACCTTCCTGAGAACCTGGACAGCTCGGCCCTGGCCGAGAAGCTGGACACGGTGTTGGACTTGGACGTGGAGGGGGCGCTTGAAACCGCCAACGAGGCCGCCGACGTGGAGCTTCCGCGCGGCTTCGGGAGGGACTAGACCCCATGGCAACCTACAAGCGCGCCCTAGTGGCGTACTACACGGCGGACGGGGACCCCAGGGACGTGGTGGCCCTCACGGCTTCGAGCCCACGCCAGGCGGTCACGACGGCCGCCCCCCTGGCCGGCGAACGCTGGGCCGCCGTGGTGCCTATCCGCCACGACGGACGCCAGGCCCGGCGCGTGTACGTGTTCGCACGTACAGACGATTCCAGGAGGTGGCGCCGGCGCCGGCCGCCGTTCCCTGGGTTCGTTGACTTCAAGCACCTCCGGGAGCTGGCGGAGGGGGAGGGGCCGTCATGACCCGCATTGCGTACCAGGAGTACAACCCCACGCCGGCGACCTTGAAGGTTATCGACCAGGCCGACAGCATCATGGCCGAGTATCAGGGACAAGGCTTTGTGTTGACTCTCCGACAGCTGTACTACCAGTTCGTGGCGCGCGGCCTCCTGGTGAACACCCTACGGAGCTACAAGCGGCTCGGCTCCATCGTGAACGACGCGCGCGTGGGCGGCCTCCTGGATTGGGAGAGCATCGAGGACCGCACGCGTAACCTCGTGGGTGTGCCCTCGTGGGACGACCCCGAGAGCATCATTTACAGCGCCTCCCGTTCGTTCCGGGTCGATATGTGGGAGCGCCAACCCTGGCACGTTGAGGTGTGGATAGAGAAAGAGGCCCTAGCCGGCGTGTTCGACGTGGTGTGCCGGGAGGAGCGCGTGGATTTCTTCGCGTGCCGGGGCTACACGTCGCAGTCGGAGATGTGGCGCGCGGCCCGCCGGCTCGCCCATCTCAACCGGAAAGGCAAGCGCGTGTTAGTGCTCCATTTTGGCGACCACGACCCTTCCGGTATCGACATGACGCGCGACGTGGAGGAACGGTTCGCCCTGTTCGGCGCGGACGTGACCCTTCGGCGCGTTGCGCTCAACATGGACCAGGTTGAGGAGTACAACCCGCCGCCGAACCCGGCAAAGACCACGGACAGCCGCCACGACGCCTACGTGGAGAAGTTCGGGACAGAATCGTGGGAGCTGGACGCTCTAGAGCCGTCGGCCCTGGCGGACCTGGTGCGAAGCAACGTGGAGGAGGTGCGCGACGTGAGCCAGTGGGCGCGCGACCTTGAGCGCGAGCAGGAGCACCGGGCCGACTTGCGCGTCATATCCGACAACTACACGGCGGCGCTCGAAGGAGCCCGGGAGGCGGAGTAACATGGAATACCCTATCGAAGCTCTAGCAACGTGTCTCACCGGAATCGGCCTGGGGAACTTCGGGACCTTTCACCAGTGCGCGGAGGACGTGTTAGGCGGCCCCGTGTGGGTGCATGAGTTCGCCTTGGACGCAACCTGGACAGCACTCCGCCGGGAGGTGCTGGCCCTGTACCCGGACATGGCCGACGTGGAGATAGAGCCCGGGTGCAAGGTGTCCGCCGTCGTGGCTGGCCTCCGGGATCGCTTCGGCGCGTCGAGGACCGTCACACGTAGACCAACCGACGCACGTACACGCCACCCCCTCGACACCGCCCAGGAGGTCGCGGGGGAGGCCCCCGTGGTGGTGGTCGTGGCCGTCAAGGAGGGCTCGTCATGATCCGGTCCGCGACGTTCCACGTAGAGGCCGGCGGCCCGGAAGCCGCCGCCGCCACGGCGGCCATGGAGTTGGCCGGGGCCCTCCTCCTGGTCGGAGCCCCCAGGGACGTTCACGTGGAGGCTCGTCAACCGTTCGCGGCATCGAACGCGCCACCACCTTACCGCTACGCCGTGACCTTCGGGTGGGCGGACGGCGAGCTGGACGCCCGCCTGGGCGGCCTGGGCGGCGTGGAGGAGGAGGGCGCAAGATGATCCGATGGAACGGAGAGAAGCCCGCGCGGCCCCAGCCCCTCCGGCCCGGGCAGAAGCCAGGGTGCCTCCAGCTTTTGGCGCGGCCGGTGCTCGTGCTCAAGCGCGTGCCTGACCCGTGGGTCGCTTTCGTGTTCGGCCTGGAGGTGGGCGCCCTCCTGGTGTACGCCGCCACGCTCTACCTTCAAAACCCCCTCAACTAAGGCGCATCGACCCATGACAGACACGCAACCGACGCCGGACCCCTGGGTCCGCCGTCACAGCATCGAGGAACGACCGCGCGCCCTGGGCCCGGGCGCCGCGCTCTCTACGGAGGTGTGGAGCCGGCCGGTAGCGGAGGAGGGCGCGACCGTGACCGCCTTCGGGCTCGTTGACTTGTGGTGCCACGTGGCCGGTGACGGGCACGCGTCTACCCCGTTTGTCCTCACCATACACGTGGGGCGGGCGGAGGCGGACGAGAACCCGCCGCACCGCTGGCCGACGGTGCCAGAGATCCGGGAGTGTCTAACCAGGTTCGCACTCAAGGGTGCCGTGTTCGTCCTGGGCGGCCCCCTCCTCCTGGCCGGCCACGAGATGGAGCCGGAGCCAGTGACGTTTATCCAGGGTGGCGCTATCGGCCCGTCACCAGCTCAGACGCGTCTATCCCTCACCGGCGGCCTGGGCGTGGCCCCTGGGCGCCCCGTGAACGGTGGTGGACATGTCTAGGGGCCGGGGGCGCGGGCCGACCGCACAGGTGAAGGAGGACGACAGCGGGGCCATGACCGTCGATAGGTTCCTGGGCCAGTACATGGAGCACGGGGGGTACGTCGTCATCTACCGAAGCCACCCCCGGACCAAGAAACAAGAGTATTGCGGACGGCGCGACCTGGAGTGGTCCGCCAACATGGAGAACGTCGTGGAGGCGTGGGGCGGCGGCACGTTTCAGTTTCGCGTGTACGACGCGGACGGTAAGTACCTGAAAGCGTTCTCTGTGGACGTGGCGGCGCCCTTCAAAGACCTCACGACGGCGACAGAGCCGGAGAGCCCGAAGGAGCAGGAACAGCGCCGAGCGGAGGAGGTTCAAGCGACGGAGGACCGACTACGCGGCCTCAAGATGGAGGAGCGCCTGTTCGACTTCAAGCGTGAGATAGTGGACCTGGTGCGTGGCGTGCAGACGGCGCCCCCCCAGGCCCAACAGCAGGACTTTGTTACCTCCACCATCGCCCTGGTGAAGGCGCTACAGGACATCATGGTCCCGCACACACAAACGCCGGCCGCCGACAGCCCATCGCCCTGGGACATCTTCGAGATGGGCCTAGAGTTCGGCCGAAGGGACGGCGGCGGCGACGGCGACGGCAATAGCTACGCGACGGTCCTCCGCACCCTGGGGCCGCGTGCGTTTTCGCTTCTGGAAAAGGCCCTGGGAGGTGACGCCGCCGCAATGGCCGACGCCGCCCACCAGGTTGGCCCCGGCTCTCCGCCTCCAGGGGAGGGGCCACGACCGAACCCACCGCCACAGGACGATACATCTATGACCCTACGTGATGCGCTGGCGCGCTGGGTCCCTATGCTCTTAGCTTGGGCTGACCAGAGGAGGGACCCAGCCCTGTACGCGAATTTCGTACTGGACCAGTTGCCGCCGGTGTGGCGCGACAAGCTAGGGGACTTCCTGGAGGAACAGGGCGGTTCGGCCATCACGGTGCTCATCGGGTGGTTTCCCGGCATCGCAACACATCGGGCGTGGTTCTCTGAGCTTCTGGAGAACCTCAACGGCCTAATGTTCGAGGAGGACGGCAACGCCGACCCGGGAGAGCTGGGGGTGGCGGAACCGATTCAGGAGGAGGAGGAGTAAAGGGGCGAAAGCCCCAGGAGGGGTCCGGCGCGCGACCGTTCGCGGACACGTTCGGGGGAGCACAAGCGCCGGCCCCTCCACCCCCCCCAGGAGGATGGCCTTGTACAGCGACCCAGCCCCCAGCGCACCGGCCCGCACGCGCCTATCGCGCGAGTACATCCCCCCGAACAACGCCGGCGTGCGACGGACCCTCCAGGTAATGCGCGAGCTGGCCGACGAGGCCGACCCCGTGACGAGCTGGTGGGCCGGGCGCCTCCTCCGCCGCGCGGGCGGCAATCCCGACCTGTTCCCCCTTGAGCTTCGGTCATGGCTCGAAGGGGTGTGGACGTTTGAGGAGGACCCGGACGACGTGGAAACAGTGCGCTCGCCAGGCTTCCAGCTGAGGCAAGGTAGCTTCACCGGCGATTGCGACGACGTGGCGACCCTTGCCGCCGGCCTGGCGCGCGCCGTGGGGCTCTCCGGGCGCTTCCGGGTCCTGGCGTTCGACCCTGGGCGCAACTATTCTCACGTGTTGGCGGAGGTGCTGGCTCCCGGGCCCCCAGGCGTGTGGTACGACATGGACGTGACCAGGCCGCCCGGGATGGTGCCGCAACCCACCTCCGAGATGGTGGTTTATTTCCCTTGACCTGGAGGTGGGGGCCGATGTACTCCACGCCACAGACGGGTTCCACGCCAACCTGGCAAAAGGTCCTCAACAGCGGAGTGCAGATATACTCCGACTACAACAGCGGCACCTCCAGGCGTGGCGGGAGTGACCCCTGTTGCCCGCCGGGGTACAACCCCCCGGAGCCATGGCCCACGAACGCGAACCAGGCCGGGGCGCCCCCGGACTACCGCACCAAGGGTAGCCCCTTCGAGGACCCCAGCCCCAGCGGAACCGGACGCAAAAAGGACGATTTTTGCGATTGCATTCCGTTCGAGTTCAACGGTAAGTACTACATGGTCGGAGTGCTCACGGCGGACGGTGGGGTCACGACCGGACTGCCGACCGACTCCAGCACGTGGCCCAACGCCGTGTACGTGCAGGTGGACCCGCAAACGCGCGCGCCCATCGCGGTGCCGGGTATCGGCGCCGTGAAGGGGACCACGCCGGGAGGCGGGAGTGGGTCAGGCGTCATCCCGACAGCTGCCGCCGCGTCACTCGGCCCCCTGGCGCTCCTGGTCGGCGCCGGCATCGTCGCCACCAAGCTCGTCCGGCGATAGGGGGTCCGGTGTACTCCCCAGCTCCCACGCCCCCGGTTTCGTACGCCGACGCCGCGCCTCCTCCGGCGCCCACGGCCGTGCCCTCGTGGGTGTGGCTGGCGGCGGCGCTGTGGGTGCTCAAGGCCGCCGCCGGAGGGGCCTACGTCTACCACAAGATCCACGCGAGGTGATGCGGCATGTACTCCGGGCACAGCAAAGGCGCGGGCCTCCTGGGGCAGGACACCTATTGCCTGGGCTCCTTCGCCGTGGGTGGCGCGTTCACCGTCGCGTCCGACTTCTCGGCCGTCACGGTCACACCCGACGACGCGCCGGGGACGACGGTGGTGTTTACGAGCCCGCCGGGATACATCGACACCGTGCGCCAGTTCGCGGCGTCCCAGGGGATGTCCGGCCGTGCCGCCCTGGTCGGGGACTTTCTCAGCGACGGGCGCGTCCTGTTCTATGGCGCGTCCGGCAAGCTCTCCGCCAATGAGTTCTACGCCAAACAGGACCGGGGGGGCTGCAACCCGTACACGACTGACCCGTCACACCTCGGCATTCCCCAGGGCGTGACCGAAGCGCCGACGCCGACGAGCACGACGCCGGGTATCACGTGCGTCGGCCACTACAAGGTGGGAGGCAGGGGCGTGGCCGACGGCGCCGACCTGGTGTTGACTCCTGACGATGACCCCACGCACCCGATACGCGCGTACGGCGCGGCCTACTTTGCATCGTTGCCGTATCCCCAGCAACCGTACGTCATCATCGAGGGCGACCTGTACTCCGACAACACGATGGACCCGCCGGTATCGGGCGCCTATGGCGGCGGCGGCCTCGTGGCGTCGAACCGACCTTACCAGCGTGTCAGGGTAGGCGATTGCACCACAGCTCAAACGGTCGTGGTGCCAGCCACGGCGCCCACCTCCGCCACGCCGCCGCCGGCCTGGACCGGGGCCCAGGCCGCCACGGTGCACGTGTCCGGGGCTGGGGTGCCGGAAAACGTGACGCTCTACGGCGCCGACGGTTTTCAATACAAGCTGGCGAGCGCGACCAACCCGACCGCCGCGACCGAGCTAGCGACGACGGCGCCACAAGGGACCGCGCTCACCGTGACGGCCACGTGGGACGCCGCCGCCGGCCTGGCGGCCGTGACCGACTGGTACATCACGACCCTCGGCCAGGGCTCGAAAACCTACGAGCTGGCGCCCACCGGCGAGGTCGTACAGCCCGGGACCGCCCCTAGCGACGGCGGCGCCGGACAGCAACCGGCCCCGGGCCCGGCGGTCACTACGGCCGGCCTGGCGCGGCCCCTGTCGCGTGGCGAGCTGTTCGGCGCCCTGGGGCTCCTTATTGCCCTCGTGGGCCTCAACAGGAGGCGGTAGGCATGTACACGCGCAAGAGCTGTTCCCGGTGCTCCCGGGGCGCCGTCGGCCTCTACAGCGGCACTACGGCCGCCACCACGACCGACGCCGTGCCGGACACCACGGGAATGGACGTAGACCCCGGAGCATGGATCGCAGGGGTGTGGGGGAGCTACGTGAACCTCTACCCCTCCATCCTCGGCCTGGAGCACGAGGCCGCGACCGTGGCGGCCACGAACCCCGTAGGCACTCCGGCTCACGACATCGCCAAGAAGGTGCTAGACGGTGCGGTTTTCCTGGCGAAGGTCCACACCGCCACGGTGAACAAGGTCGAAGAGTATTCCGGGTACCTGGGCCTGGGGTCGGTCACGGTCGCGCTGTCCCTGGTGTTCGCGGGCCTCGCCGCCATCATCCTGTGGTCGTTCGTGCGATACGACAGCCTCCGCAACGTGCTCGCCGGCGTGAACGCCGGGACCATCACACCGGAGCAGGGCCAGAGCCTCCTCGACGCCGGCACCAGGCCCGATATGTCCATCATCGGGGTGGCGAACACGGGACTTGTGGTGGCCGGCCTGGTGGCACTCGCGCTCCTCCTCTATCGCGTTCTCCCACGAGGGCGTCCGCAATCGAACCCCGACCTTGTGGCGCTTCGCTCGAACCCCGACGCCGTGTGGTCGCACCGGGTCATGGCCGTCGAGTATGTCCATGATGACAACGGCGAGCCGTACCGCCACGACTTCGGGCGCGGCGTGGAGATGGAGGGCCTGGAGGACGGCTCTGTCAGGCTGTTTAACCCCCGCCGGAATATCTGGCGGGACTTCGACGTGGAGGAGTAGGTGGCCGCGTATCGCCGTTATCTTATCCGCCACAACGCCCTCAACGGCCTGTGGTGGATCGAGCGCGGCGGCCAGTTTATCAGCTACGCGACCGACGAGAGTGACGCGCGCCGCATCGTGGACGCCCTCGCCCAGGGCGACAACCCGCCACGCGGCCGGCCGCGCGCCGTTGTTCGTAGCTACAAGCTACCGGACATCGTGGAGAATCTGAGCCGGCCCGGCGCGCGGGCGCCCCACGAGGGGGACGTGGTGCGCGTCGCTTCCGGCCGTACCGGCACCGTCACCTATCACGAGGGCCGCGCGTCGGGCGTGTGGTACTCTGTGTCCCTTGACCCGCAATGGTCCCGGGCGGCCCGCAAAGCGATCTCCGCGAAGGTGGCGCAGCTCGTGGAGGAGGGCTATCCTCCGCAACAGGCGGTGCGTGTAGCTCACGAGGAGGCGCGCGCCGGGACCCTAGCAGGGAACCCCATGAAGTTCCTAGTTAACCCACCAAAGCGAGGAGGCCGAGCAATGGCCCGTCGTCGGAAGTTGTCGCACAAGCAGAAGCTGGCGGGCTTCGGGGGCAAGGCCGCCAAGACCCGCGCCGGGGGAGGCGGCACCCGGAAGCGCAAGCGCCGCAATCCCTCCACCAGGCGGAGCCGGAGCCGTTCGACCACGACTCGGCGCCGTACCACGACGGCGAAGCGCCGCCGCACGTACCGGCGCAACCCGCCGGCCCGGGACTTCGTGGGCCTCCTCATGGACGGCACCGTGGAGGCGGCCGAGATCCTGGTGGGCAAGGCCGGGGTTCGCATCGTGCCCGCCCTCCTCAACCTGCCCCGCACCGGGAACACCGGGCTGGCCGTACAGGCGGGCGTAGCCCTCCTGGACGGGTACCTGGCGCATATGGTTTTCGGGCCGCGCGTAGGCGCCGCCATCCTGGCCGGCGGCCTCACGGCGCCGCTGGAGGACCTGGCGGTCAAGCTCAATCTCCCCTACGTGAGCGCGGCGCTCGCCCAACCGGCCGGGAGTGCCGGCACCACCTCGGGCCTCGCCATGTACGCCGCGAAGATGCCGCCACGCCGGGCTCTCCCGCCGGCCCGTGGAAAGGTCGGCAACTGGGTCACCCAACCCCCGGGTTCGGGGATTGACGCCGTGGGCGCCATGGGAGAGTACGCACACATCTACGACGCCTGACGCGTAGCGCGTCGGCCAGCAGGACCCCACCGGGGGAAGCGCCCCCGGTGGGGGATGGCTCGAAACAACACGCACACCCGAAACAGGACGGACTACGATGCGCTACGACGTAGGCGCGCAGCTCCCGGTGGGGCTCACCGTTGACCAGCTGACAAAGGCGGTGTCACCGGGCGGCAAGGGGGACATGGAAGGCGTACCGATGCCCCTGTACGACACCCAGCAGTACGCCAGCACGGTCACGACCCAGCTGACGTTTTTCGCCGCGACGGCGGCGGCCGGCGCCGGGCTGTTCCAGACGAACATGACCCAGGCCGGCCAGCTCCCGAACCCGGATTTCCACGTGATTCAGTGCATCACGCTGGACGTGATCGGCCTGGACCCCGTGGTGGGCACCGGGACGAACGACCAGGACCTCTACTACATCCTCAACGGCATCACGGCCGGCCAGAGCCCCTACGCTTCGCTCAAGTTCGCGTCGAAGGACTATGGCCCGTGGCCCATCACGGCGCTGCACGGGACGGGCGGCGTGACCGGGCCCGTCGCGGCCGTGGCGGCGGCGCCGGAGAACGCGAACAACAGCGTGCCGGACGGCGGCGTGTGGATCGGCGGGGCCATCGTGATTCCGCCCCTCCAGGCCTTCAGTCTCGACATCCGGTGGCCGGCGGCCGTGACCCTCACCACGACGCCGCTGTGGCTCAAGGTGGGGCTGTGGGGAACGTACTACCGCCAGATCCACTAAGGCGGCGCACGAGATACACCATGAGGGCCCGCACCCACGGCCGCCGGGTCGTGCGCCTGGACCGTGGGCGGGGGGCCCGCCAGAGCTGGGCGGGGGGTGGACCGGGAGCACGCACGAGGCCCCGGAACCGCCCGCCCGCCCCACGTGCGGGACGCAACATGTAGTGGCTGAGCTCCGGCCGCGGATACCGCATGTTGGGGCCAGCTCGAGGTTTTGCCAGAACGCCACCACTCGCACCCGGACAGCCCGACCATGAACAGCAACCTTCAAGCCCTTCTGACGTTCATTCCGCCGGAGCTTCACGACCGCCGGATGCGTCCCAGCTACTATCCGCTCGTCACGACGGCAATCCTCGCCGCCAACGCCACGGTCACGCTCGCCCTTTCCATGCAGAACGTGAGCGCCTTTCTTCTGACCCGTATCACGGGCAGGGTGTGGGCGCTCGCCTCCGACGCTGGCGTGGCCGATCCGCCGTTTACGGTGGAGTTCAAGTTCACGTCACAAGAGGACCTGACGAACGGGGCCACCAACTGGTCCAGCATCGTGGGGACCGACGCCAACGCCTCCCAGGCGTCGGGCGGGGTCCTGGAGATACCACGCCTCGTGCCCGGAGGCTCCTCCATCTCCGCCGTGCTGGTGAACACCTCGCCGGCGGCTACGTCCTACTTTGCCCGCCTCACCTTGGGCGGTGTGAACATCTTCAACAACTGAGGCAGGGTCATGGCCGCGCTCTCCGCATGGACCACGCCCCCGGGGGTCATCGCCACCCCCGGACCCGGGGCCCCCGGTGCCCCCGGAGGCCACCCCATGTCGCTCCCGCCGGCGCCGGGATCGCCCGGCGGGGGCGCCGTCACGTCCTTTGTGCACACGGTCCCGCCCCTGGAGGTAGTGAAGCCTCCCCAGGGCATCGACTTCGCGCCGTCCGGGACCATCGCGGGCGCTACGGCACTCAACACCCCCGCCGCCGTCGTCACGGTGGACGTGCCCCTGGGGAGCATCGCCTATTTGCGGAGCTTTGTCCTCCAGGTGAACACGCTCCTTCCGGTGTCGGCCATCTCGTTCTCTGTGCGGGCGAATAGTGAGCCGATTTCGGGGTGGGCCGCCCTCGACGTTCCCGCCGCGAACCTGGCCGTGTACTCTACCGCCTGGGGTCCCGACGAGGTGTTTATCCGCGTCGGCCCGGGCAAGACCCTTTCGATATGGGTGGCCGTGACCGACGGCGCGACGTACCAGGTGTTCGCGTCCATGCACGGGTGGTTTGTGCCCCTGGAGTTGTCCCAGGCGTTCGACCAGGCGTGGGGGGCGTAACATGCCACAGGTAGCGTTTGGACAAGCCCTGCCTCCCGAGTGGGTCTATCGCTTCCAGTGGCCCAACCTCCTGGGAAGCCAAGCGACGACCCACGCCGCTGCGTTCACCACGAACACGCTGCACAGCCCCCAGCCTAACACCGTGATAGGCGGCCAGACGGACAACCTTTCCGTCACGAACGCGCCGTACAATTGGGCGGTGTACAACGGCCGCGCTTGCGCTGAGAACGCCTCGAACCCCGGCGGCGCCCTCTTTCAGCTGCCTTGGTGGCTTCCGGCGTGGAGTGCCGCCGGCCTCAACCCGGGCGCGATAGTGCCCCCTGGAAGCGTGGTCGCGGTGTTCGACATCGGCATGGCCCTGGCGTCGGCCGCGTTCGTGTTCACCGCCGACACCTCCGGGATGTTTTGGGCTATGCCCGTCACCGCCGCCGGCCTGGCGGCCAGCTCGCAGGACCAGACGCCGGGGTCAGCTGGCCCGACGGCCGGCTTCGGCATCGTGGTGAACGACGACGGAGGCGGCGCGGCGCAATACGAATTCATCACGTGGCTCGGTGCCGTGGTGCTCTCGCGTACCGTCATGCCGGCCGGCTCGGTGCCGGACGTGCGCCTGTGGTCCTCGTTCCGGGTCGTAGTCATCACCGCCGCCCAGGGCCGGGCGGCTCAGCTGTACGCCTACTGCAACGGTGTCAGCTGGGTCAACGCCATGCCGTTCGACAACGTGACCCTTTACCAGCCTAACACAGTCGTCGCGCGTGCCCTGAATTACGCCCTTCTGCACGTGAAAAGGGGCTCCGCCTCACAGGTCTACTACACGGTCGATGCCAAGTTTGGACGCTCCACGCCGGAAGGCGTGAGCTACCAGGACATCTAAGAAGGGGGACCCCATGTACACGCGCGGCCTGTCCGCCTATCCGTTCAAGCCCTATGCCCCTGGCCTGGGCCGCCTGGGGGCCGTCTACGAAAACCCCACCGTTACCGGGGTCGTGCAGCTCATGGACTACGGCAACGGGTTCGTGCAGGTGCGCCTGTCCGCCTCCGGGGCAAACTTCGGGTTGAACGGCTCGCCGGACATCCTCGACGGGCTCCGCCAGGCCGTGGGGTATTGCGTGAAGGTCGCGGGCCACTACGACGGCGAGATGGGCGGATACCAGGTGACGGGATGGACGCTCCTCACGGACGACAGCGCCGGCGACGTGCCCTATACGTCCTGTGCGGACATCCTCGCCGGGTCGGCCACGGCCGGACAGGTGCCGACCGGGACGGTTCCGCCGTCGGGAGGAGGCGACCAACCCGCCCCCAGCTCCGGGCAGACGCCGGCCCAGGGCTCCACGCCGGCGGCCGGCGCGAGCGCCCCGGGGGCAACCATCGCCGGGATTCCCGTATGGCTCGCCCTGGGGCTCGTGGGTGCCCTGGTGGTGATGCCCAGGCGCCGGCGGTAGGCAGGGGAGCCCTATGGACCTGTCGCGCAACTTCACGCTGGAAGAGATGCCGTGCTATCAGCACGCCACCCCCCAGGACGTGGCCGCGCTCCAGGATACCGTGAGCCGGGTCCTCCAGCCCGTGCGCGACGTGTGGGGCCCGACCGTCGTGACCTCCTGGAGGTGGTGGCGTGACGGGTGCCGCCCACGCGACGGCGCCCACGCGGGCGGCGGCACGGTGGACTTCGTGGTCCCTGGCCGGAACCTGTACGACGTGTTCCTGTGGGGCCTCGCCACGATGGATCGGAGCTACGTGGGCCGGTGGATCTACGAACCGACCTTGACCGATCCGACCACCGGCCAGGTGCTCCAGGAGGAGCACATACACGTCGCGCCCATCGCGGACATGGTGGCCGAGTTCGGTCCCTCGAAGGGCGACAGCCTGGCGGCCGTCGAGGGCCCTCAGAACGTCTACACGCCGGTGCCCGGGTGGGGTGGCGCTTCCGGGTCCATCACGGACCCTATCGAGATAGAGGGCCTGACGGTCACGGTGTCGCCCCTGGGTTCCGCATGGCTCCGGGCCATCGTCGCCGGCCTGGTCCTGGGGTGGCTCGTGGCGGAGGCCGGCAAGCGCGGAGGAGGAGGGCTGTCCTCGTGGTGAGGACGACGAAACCCGGGACCTTTCGGCCCCGGGCTTCTGACGGTAACCCCTCGGAGAGGGGGGCACCCCGGCGAACCGGGGGAGTGGCGCGGGGTGTGGACCCCGCCGCCCTCGTGATGACGGTAACACCCTGGATAACGGGAGGGCAAGGACCATGCCTAAGAAGATCGCCAAGGAGCACGAGCACCACTACGCGCGCCACGTGCTTCTCCACACCAGGCAGGCGCGTTTCGACGCCGAGAAGGCTCTAGAGGCGCTGCCTCCCCAGCTCCCGGTGCACCGTGAGCTAACACAGGCCGTGACGCACCTTCGCTCCGCCGAGCGAACAGCGGAACGGTGGTACCGCGACGTGATGGCCGCCCAGGAGCCGCTATTCGGGGAGGCGGGAACGGGCCTGGAGGAGCCGTCATCGTGAGCCCGCACCGTGGGCGCATCCGAGTGAAGGAGGCGGCCGACTCATTCCATGTCGTGGTGAGGCCGGCGCATCGCTTCAAGGAAACCCTGCACTATTTCCAGACCTGGGCTTACCTGGAGGACGGCCGCCCGATCCCCTTCCGAGCTGGACTACAAAGGCGTGGCGGTCACGTCCTGGTCGAAAGCGTGTGGGTGCCGAAAGGCGGCGAAGGACCGGCCACGCCGGTGGAGGCGGGGGACCTGGCGTGCGTCCTGGCGGAGAGCTTCGAGCAGGGGCGGCCGGCCGGAGGTACTATCTCCCCTGTTGAATTGTGACGGCGCCGGCCACCAGCTCCTCCACCAGGAGGAGCGCGCCCCGCTACAACATCGGCCGGATTTTCGGGCGCCCAGGTGAGTGGACCGGCCTGTGCGGGGCCTGTTCCCGGGAAGTCAGCCTAGACCGAACGCCCAGGACGAAAGCCCAGGCGAACCGCTACGCGCGCCGGGAGGGATGGACTTACAACGATGTGTGGGGCTGGGTCTGCCCCCCGTGTCGCTTCTCTTTCGGCCGCGCACTCCTTGAGCCGAAAACACCAGAGCGCGAGCCCCACCAGGTAGCGCCACGCCGGCGCGTCATCATGATCCGCATGGTGGACGACGGCCACGGTACCAGACGCAAGGTGGAGGAGCTGTCGTGCGGGCATTACGTGGTCCCGGACGGCGCCCACGTCGCCGGCGCTGGAAACCGCATCCGAAGGTGTCCCGACTGCCTCCGGGAAGCCCTGGAGGGCCGCCGGAGGACATGAGACACCGCTACCGCCGCCGACCTGGCGGCGTACACCCGGACGGGCGGAAGCCCCCGGGCCCCTTCGAGGGTCCGGGGGCTTTTCGCGTGGGGGTCGCGGAGATGCAAGGAACGTGCCCAACTGACAGGACCGCGCCTATCGCAGCCTAAACGCTACTGCACGACCGTGGCCGAAATTGACAATGAGGCCCCCACGCACGGCGACTATGTTGCGACACACACGCAATCGCCGGCACCCCAGGTGCCACGGGGAGGGGGGTGGGGCCTCCCGGACAGCTGGACAACAGCGCGAGCGCACGAAAGGCCGGGGGCGGACGCGCGGCCCCGGGACGCAAGGCGTGGGAGGCGTGACGCACGCGGACACCAGTGATCCGGCCGGAGGAGCCGCCATCGACCCCGTGGGGTCATGGCCGGGCCAGTGTCGGCGGCCCCCTCCCACGGAAGCCGACGCCGGGATGGGGGAGGCTTCCGTGGGAGGTATGGGAAAAGTATGTACTTACCTCGCACCTTTCCACATATTGGTGGAGTACCTTGTGGATACGGCCCGGCTCCCGCTGGCCGTATGACGGCAACCCCGACAGGAGGGCACTACGATGGCCCGCACGGAATCCCGCACGACCAGGTGGGCGAAAGCCGCGTCCGATGCGGTGGACGCCCTGACGCGCCTCCAGGAGCTTCACGAGGAGTACCAGG
>Ga0210085_1000628_pt1 | contig 14532 bp, 8 predicted proteins | sample China_Galinas_PW_5_FD_184866 | JGI IMG/M metagenome (GOLD analysis project Ga0210085, IMG submission 184866) | Wetland microbial communities from San Francisco Bay, California, USA, that impact long-term carbon sequestration - China_Galinas_PWC_D1... | ecosystem: Environmental > Aquatic > Marine... | reverse complement strand
TGGTGCAGTAATGCGAACATATTCGCATCCTGCCTCAACCATTCTGATAGTTTGTTCAACGGTAGCTTTGGTATTCATTGTATCCGTGATCGTCATCGATTGAATTCGAATTGGATTTTTACCACCAAGAGGTATGTCACCAATCTTAACTTCCCGTGTTATGTATCGAGAATATTCTGTTAAACTATTGCAATATTTTTTGATTGTCTCTATCATTACTTAAAATATTATTTTATCAGATGAAGTACTGCTTCAGAAAACTGTAGAGCAGATTTTGAATCATTTGCTGTTACAATGTGTTCATCAAAAACTACATTCCTATCCTGATAATCAATTCCAGCGTTAATTAGTTCCATTTTATCTTCTGAAAAACAAGTAGCTTTTTTATCTTGAAGAATTCCAGCGTTTGCAAGAATTACAGGCGATGAGCAGATTGCAGCAATTACTTTCTTAGCCTCAAAGAATTTTTTTATGATTTTGTGAAGGGATTCATTTTTCCAGTAGTTCCTGCTGCCAGAACCACCAATTAAAATCAGAGAAGAAAAATTATTAACATTTACGTTGAGAAAACTGGTATCGGACTTTACCTTCATTCCTTTACTTCCTGAACAAACTGAGTGGTCATCAGAAGTGATGAAAACTTGCTTTCTAGCTTTCAATAATCTTGCTCGCACGATATTGTATTCTTCCTCATTAAAACCTTTTTTAGGAAGGAAGATCAAGACGCTATTTTTTGTAGAACTACTCATAAATTTAATTTTCTTTTAGTTCTCTTAAAGCAATTATCACATCGTGATGAAGATAATATTGAAATTTCAATTGTCGTTCCATGTAATTGCCCAACTAATTAGAATGGCTATTGGTACAACAATAGTAAGAAAACCAATAAAGTAATAACCTCTATTTGGCGTTTCCACACTAATTGATTTTACCTCACTAATGGGAATCTTCCTGTTAAGAATTAGGTCGGAATCGTTCGTAACCTGAGTTCCATCACCATACAGTGTATCATTTAATATGTTGTAATCACCATCAGAAAAATAATATTTCATCGAATCATTTAATTCCACATAAATTTCAGAAGGTTTGCCATTTTCTTTTTCAAAATCATTGAATTCATTTGGATTCAAAGATTCTGTTGTGTAACCACAACTAACAAAATTTAAAAAAGATAAGATTGTTACTGTAATAACTTCTTTTCTCATTCTTTTTTCCAATTTATAGCTCAAAAAAGTATTGGCTAGATTTTATAAGCAAATATATGAAATAAGCTTTGCTGAATAAAAGTTAGTAATGAGTCACTTAACAATTGATTGAAATTACATTTATATTTACATAAGATTTGAATAAATAAAAATGAGAATACCAGAATCTAAAATAGAAGAAATCAGAGAATCAGTTGATATTGTGGATGTTATTTCACCACACGTACAGCTTAGAAAACGTGGAAAAAATTTTGTTGGATTGTGCCCGTTTCATTCTGAAAAAACCCCTTCTTTTACAGTTAGCGAAGAGAAACAGATCTTCCATTGTTTTGGTTGCCACACCGGCGGAAATGTTTTCAAATTCCTCACTGAGTTTCACAAAATATCTTTTGTAGAAGCCGTGCAGGAACTTGCGGAGCAACAGGGAATTACGATTGATTTTGATAAGCAGGAATACACAGAACAGCAATCAGAACAAGAAGTTCTTTATGACATTAATACGGAAGCAGCAAGATATTTTTTGAATAATCTATTAAATGATGATGAAGCAGAGTTTGCAAGAAAATATCTTCAGGAACGAAATATAAAAACACAAACACTCCGCTCCTTTGGATTGGGTTACGCTTTGCGGGGATGGGAAAACTTCATAAGCTATGCAAAAAGCAGAAACTTAAATATTGATAAATGTATTCAACTTGGATTGATTGGCAAGACCTCAGAAGGGAAATTATATGATAAACTTCCCGGCAGATTAATATTTCCAATTTTCTCTCCTAATGGAAGAGTTGTTGCTTTTGCCGGAAGGATTTTGGATCCAAAAGATACCGGTGCAAAGTATATTAATTCCCCGGAATCTCTCATTTACATAAAAGGAAGAATTCTTTACGGACTTTCGTTTGCCAAAGATGATATTAGACGTCTAGACAAAGCGATTATTGTTGAAGGTTATATGGACTTGATTTCACTTTACCAGAGTGGAATAAAAAATGTTGTTGCCGTTTCGGGCACTGCGTTAACGGATGACCAGGCACAATTGCTTTCACGATACACAAAAAATGTTGTTCTTTTATTTGATGCTGATGTTGCAGGAATAAAAGCCTCGATGCGGAGTATTGAAATACTTTTGAAGCGTGATATGGAAGTTAAAATAGTTTCTCTTCCAAAAGGTGAAGATCCGGATTCTTATGTTAATAAATATGGCAAAGAGGAATTTGAAGAGTTAGTAAAAAAAGCTGAAAATTTTTTAAAATACGAAAGCAAGTATTATGAATCACAGGGAAAATTTGATGATCCTGCAACTGCGGCGGAAGCAATAAGAGAACTGGTAAAGCCTGTTGCACTAATAAGTGATGAGATTAAAAGAAATTTTTTATTAAGAAGCATTGCACAGAAGTTTAATCTCAGGGAAAAACTTCTTGAGTCAGAGCTTGATAAGCAAATGAAACAGTCGAAAAGATATGAAAGACCTGATCCGAGAATTGCGCAGAATAAAAAACTGGAAGAAATTTCTTCAGATCTCATCGATTCATCAACCGAGATTTCCCCGACTTTGTACAATCTTGAAAAAGAAATTCTTAAATTATTGTTTGAAGCTGATCAACCGGTTGCCGATGTGATATTCACTTATATTCATCCCGAAAATTTTGCTACTCCCTTACATCGTGAGTTGTTCGAATATGTGAGCGATGAATTTGAAAATGGAGAAAATTTTACAACTAGCGGATTGGTAGCGGCAATAAAAGATGAGAGAAAAGAAACCTATGTCAGAGAACTAACTTTTGATAAATACTCTGTCAGCAACAGTTGGGAAGAAAGATTTCCAAGTATAACAGCGGAGATGACTTTGTTGAAGTTTGCGAAAGACACTGTAATGAAATTTGTTAATGAAAGAATTGAAGAAACTATAAAATCTAATCGAAGAGAAATCGAACTTGCAGATGATGAATCAAAACTAATTGAATTGATGAAGGCGAATAATGAGCTTGAGAGGGAGAAGAAGAGAATAAGGGAAGAGCTCACTGAAAAAGAAAACAACTAATTTTTTATTTCCCCAATCCTGCTACTAATTCCTGTCTTATTAAATCAGCGTGAGATGAATTAATTGTATAAATATTAAGGTCTATTTTATATCCGTCTTCCGCGAATGAAGCAATTTCGATCACAGGTTCCTTTGCAGCAAGATACCACGGTGAATTATAAATGTTTTTTCTGAGTGATTCCCGCAACGTACTTGTATCAGCAACCTCTTTCACATGAAGCGTGATTAAATGACTTTCATATTTTTCATCAGGTGAGAGTTTACTAAAATATTCGCCACTGATTTTATTGTAAGGTACTCTTATTGCTTCGCCATCATCAGTTTCGAATTCAAGATATCTGAGAGTCGTTTTAATAATTCTTCCGCTTTTTTCGTTTAGCCGGATCTTTTTATTTTTTTCAAAATAATTTTCACTCTTAAGAATTATTCCGGCAACAAAATCTCTTCCCCAGAACCATCCCAATAAACCAAGTAGAATTATTGCAACGACTGATGTAACGATTGGTAACGCATCTGAGTCTCTGAAAATTCTGTACGTAATCCAGAAGATCACCGTTGCTACAGTTGCCAAATCAATTATGGGAAGAATCTTTTTTATGATGATATTAAATTTTCTGAGAGGCTTTAAGTAGCCGGCAATTTTTGCAAGCACTCTTAAGAACAGATATATTAAAAGAATAAATACAATGAATTCAATTGTTGAGAAAAACGGCAAAGAAAACGAACCGGGTATCATATTATAATCATCCTCTCTTTAAGCAGCCTTGTTAAATACGGTTCGAGGAAGAAATTAATTCCGTAAATGTTTGACGATTTTTCCATAATAATTCCTGCCCGCAGAAGTGCTTTGACCACATCAACACATTTTTCATCACTTGCCTTCATTATTCTTTTAAGTGTTTCGAAAGAAATTCTTCTGTGCAGCATAATCTGGGAAATAAAAATCAGCCATTCATCATCAAGATTGTTCAATGAACCCGCATCGGGAATAGCCGGATGTTTAATGATTACTGTGTTGCTGTCTACTTTAGTTATATTGGCAATCCAGGTGTTCAGAGCAACTCCAACATTTCCGCTCGAGTAATTAAAATAATCATCAAAGAGTCCGGCAAGTTTTATTTCTCCAAGATCTTCCTGAATTTTATCTCCAAGTTTGAATTTGATTCCGCTCGAATCATGGCGTAAAAGAATAACTTCCTTAAGTGATTCAGAGTCAAAAGGTTCGCATTCTATAGTTGAAATAAACAGTCCATCCAATTTATTAATTGTGTTCATCAGTCTAAATGAGTGAATGTTGCAGTTAATAACAAAAAATATTTTATTTGAATAATCACGTATCAGATTTGCAATCACATTAACTACTCCAAATCCGTTATCACTTCTTTCCCACCATAATTCAAGATCATTAATTATTACTGTACTGTTTTGTGGAAGCACATTAAAAATTTCTTCTATTGATCCCTGATTGTTTGTCGACTTTTTCAACATCTCTTCAAACACCTTTAACTGTGCAGAATTAGTTTTTGGTGATTGAATTGTAAAAATGCGATCTGATTTAAAATATTTTGAAGCGATCATCCTTGACAATGTAGTCTTGCCGGAGTTTCTTTCGCCAATGATGAGCAAACCTCCCAGGTAGCCGGCTTTGTAATTATGAATTGCAGAAGCTGCTCTTGCGAATTCATTTTTCATTCCTACCCGGAAATCGTTGCTAACCCGAGAGGTACCGCTAAAAAGTTTTTTATAATAATATGGAATAAGTGAATACGCAGTCGGATTTGGACTAATAAAATTGACAAGCCGGAGTACAGAATCAATTTCTGAAAGATCTTTTTCTACAAAGGATTTTTGTCTTCTTGCAAACAATCTGCTTTTACTTTTGCCATAGATCAGGTTAACGATTACGTCCCGGTATGTTTTTGAAATTTTTTGTGAAAGTTCAGATATGCCGCTAAGTACTTTCCTTCCTTCTGTCTGTCTTATACGCTGCCCGAGTTCGGTTGAAGCTTTTAGAATTGAGTAGGAGCTAAGGGGTTCAGCGGTTAAGTTAAAAGCTTTTTCTATTTTTACTTTGATTTCAATTTCAATATTCGAAACAAGCTGATTCTGTTTATCTATTTTTCCTTCGAATTCTTTTACGGCACTTTCAAGGATTTGTTTGTTTCCTGTTTTATCAACTGGTTCATCTTCAAGTGTACCAATTGTAAAATTTGTCAGGTTTACGGCATCTTTCAGGTTTTCATTTACATCAATTAATTTTTCAGCAGCATCACTGATATTGCTTACTATTGGCTCTATGAAGTTGGCTTCAATCAAGTGTTCCGCAAGCCGTCTGTATTGTACAACTGATGGATCTGCTTCCTTGAATTTTCGTTCTTCTGCTGCAATAAAGAAATCTTCGGAAGGAACTTCAACTTTCTCTGGCAGATCAGAGTATAGTTCTCTTGCACTCTCAAATTGTTCCTCAAGCTGTTTCGATAATTCAGTTACTTTTTCAGTAGATGGAGCGAACTCAAGTGATATAACTTTTTCGTCTTTTATTTTTAGTGCATCTTCATTAAGTGTATCAATCTTTTTATAAAAATTTTCCTTCAGATAATTGGAAATGTTTAGTGAAATATCCGACTTAATAGTTTTTAATCTTCCTTTAAGCCACAGGGAATTACTGGTTAAATTTAAATTCTCTACTAAGTATTTATAATTTTTATTCCAGATGTACGAAAAACCATCAACGTATTCAGCTTGAGCACGAGAGGATTTTATAGATCTCTGTTTTCTCCTGATTTCAAAATTAATTGTGGGCTTATCAGTTAATCTATTCATCTCAGAAAGGTTTTCGCGCCAATCGTGTAGCAATTTATTTCTGAGGCTCTGCTCAAGCGAAGACAGCTGATGGCTGATTTTTTCAAACTCGCCTATAAGATTATTTCGTTCTTCTTCAATTAAATTAGCCGACATCTCATTCTTAGAATTCAGTTTTAATAACCTGTCGAGGCAATCATTTAAAGCGTTAATTAATAACTTGGTCTCAGAAAAGAAATGAAGTGTTCCTAAACCGTACTGGTTCAACATTTCTGAAGTGTTTATTTCACTTCGATGCTGAATGTAAAATTGGAGCAGGTGGCGAAAATTTATTTCAATCGAGGCTGGTTTTTTAGTTAATCTTGCTTGTATTCTTTTTCTCAACCTAAAAACTTTAAGCAGTAAGTTTTCATTTTGGTGAGATTTAAAATCCTCCTCATAAAAATGAATAACCAGTTCTTTGGGCTGCCGGTCAATTAAATCGCTGATTTTTGTTTTAAAAGTTCCAATAGAATCCTTAAAAATATTTTCGAAAGTTTCATCCAATTCTGAACGATATTCTTCTGCAATTCTGTTAATCTGAAAAAGAAGATCATTTAATGATTTATTCAGCAACCTTGTGAATCGAAGTTTATCGGTTTCTCCAACAGCTTTTAACATAACTTCAAATTGTCTTTCAGATATCTGCCGAAGGGAAGACAAAAATTCTTTATGCTTTCCCGAAACCTGGTAAATAGAATCTTCGCAAAATGAAGAACTGATTTTGATTATTTCCTGATCAAGTTTTTCCCAATTACTTGCAATCACGTTGTTACGTGCTATTGGTAAAGCTGGTAGAGATTCTTCTTCTGTTGGTGATATCTCATTTTCAGTTTCAACTACCCGGGATATTCCAATATCAATCTCTTCAAAAAAGGAAGAAGAGTGAATTAAAATTACAGAGCCGAAATTGTCCATGAAGGAATTCATCTTTTCAATGTAAGCAGTTGGTGTTCTTGTTGATTCCTCAGAAATTCCAATTATTGTTAAATCTGATTGAGCTGATTCACTTTGAATAATTTCAGTTGATGATCTTTTTTCAATTCCGTTATTTATTATTTTTATTTCCGAATCAATCCTGTATTGGTCCAAAACCTGTTGAGCATTATTGTAAATTTTTTCTGGGTTGCTGCCATCTTCGATAATAAACAGAACTCTTAATGTTGCTTCTTTCCAGGATGGATTTGCTTTTATGAACCGGAGTATTGTTAAAGCAAATGAAAAATTATTTCCTTGCCCTCTCCACCAGATATCTATTGTTTCTCTTTCTCCAAAACCTTTCTCTTTATCGTAATCGAGAAAAATAATGTTATAATCAAGCTTGTCTAAATCATCAATTAGTTTTGCAAAATTTTCGGAGTGTTTAGTATCTCTTGTCCAGCCCATCAAAACAGTGTTCGGCTCAATGCCGGTAAACCCATAAACTCTGGTTATTGCTTCAATGCCCTGAAAAATATTATTACAGGAAAGACGTTTGGAGAAGATACCATTTTCTGATAATTTCGAATTCTCATCATCACTACTTGACACGTTTGAAAAAAGCATATCAGATTTTGAATCTTCAACGAGATCGAAATTAGAGATGACTCCAAGCTTGCCTGTAATAGCTTTTCCAAATTCCACGAGGTGTGGTCTTGCCTGAATTCCGCCGCTGAATAAAATTATATTTGGTCTCCAGTTTCTTACTGCACGTATTTTTCCTTTAAGTTTTGTTAAACCTGTTCTAACCAGTGATGACCAAATGCCTTCCCAGGTATCACCGGTTTCAAGTGTAAGTTCTTTTCTTTTAAGATAGATGAATAACGCACCAAGTATTATAGTTGCGCCAACCATTGCAATAAAGTCGAGCTGTAACATCACAATAAAACATGCTGCAGATCCTATAAGGCTTACTATTCCCGGAACTTTAAACTCAGGATGAAAATCTGAACTTGCCCACTTCTCAATTGCACAGCTTAAGTTTAGGAATCCGTAAGTTGTGATGAAAAACATTGATACTATACGTGCAATCACATCGAGTTCACCAATTAGTATTCCTGCTTCTGCAATTATAAAAGTTAACAGTATGGCATTACGTGGTTCGTTTGATTCGCCAAATCCTTTACCAAAAAATTTTGGAGTAATTTTATCAACAGCAGTTGCCTGCAAAATTCTTGGTGCACCCAGAATGCTGCCGAGTGCAGAAGAAAGCGTAGCTCCCCAGATTCCTGCAACAACGATTTCAGGTATCCAGGAAATTTTCAGCAGAGCATTGGGGTCATTTACAAGCAAATCGGAACTAACAGAAGTTGAGAAGAAAAATGCTAATGCGATATAAACAATCAACCCAAGTGCAATTGCTGCAATCGTACCGACAGGAATAGATTTCTTTGGATCCTTTAGATCACCGGACATTGAAACTCCAGCTTCAAACCCCGTTACAGCCGGAAAAAATATTCCAAACAATACAATAAACGGCGCAGCAGTTGTAATTGGATAAAGCAAAGTTTCGCTTGGGACAAAATCATGCTTCCCTAATACGATCGAAACAAGTGACAGTCCAATTGCCGTCATAATAATATACTGAGTCTTTATTGCCAGCGAAGTGCTTATGAAAGTAATTATCGTTACTGCAATTAGAATTATTGTTCCAGTTAAGCGGATCGCATTTTTATCAACAGGGAAATTCCAATAGCTTAAAAAACTTTCAGCAAAACCAATTAAATACAAACTCACACTAAACGACAAACCAACAAACAAAGCTAAACCAAGTGTCCCGCCAATCGGTAATCCTAAACTCCGGGAGATCATGTAATACGTTCCGCCGGCTTTTACTTTCTTGTCTGTTGCAATTGATGAAACACTTAAACCGGTTGTAACGGAAATTAGGTGAGCTAAAAGAATTATCCCGATTGTCATATAAAGACCTGCCTGACCGGCAATCCAGGGAAGTCTTAAATACATTATAACACCGAGGATGGTTAATATGGATGGTGTAAATACACCACCAAATGTTCCGAACTTTTTTGATTTTGCCATAAAATTGAGTTTAGTCTTATGCATAATTTAAAGAAATTCTAAAGCAATTGTTCATAAATTGTTTTGATTATCTTTCATCAAGTTTTATTAAAACATGACCTTTGATTAACTTCATATAAGAAAAATTTATTCGTATTCATAAACTATTTTAAATTGATTTGAGTTTTCGACAAGCAAAGACAGGCAAGTTAATGATAGATATCCTTCCGGATAAATGCGACTTTTGCGGATGCTGCGTTGGAGTTTGTCCTGAAGATGCAATTGAGTTGAAGGAAGCGGAGATATTTATAATAGATCCAAGATGTACTAATTGCGCAAAATGTGTTTGGTCCTGTCCAATTGAGGTAATTAAGTTTAACCGTGAAGGTGTACTTGCTAAATGAAAAGTGAATACGACATCATAGTAGTTGGTGCGGGACCTGCGGGAAGTATGGCTGCACGTTTTGCTGCTGAGCAGGGTGTTTCTGTTTTGATGCTGGAAAAAGACAGAGATGTTGGATATCCTGTTCGTTGCGGTGAAGCAATCAGCAAAGTTGGAGTAGAGGAATTCATTCCTTCCGATGATAAATGGATTGCTGCAAAGATCAGCAAGTTTTCTTTTACTGCACCTGATGAAACGGAAGTCATTCTTGATTTTGGTGAAGCCGGATATGTACTTGAACGAAGAATTTTTGATTATGAACTTGCACGTACTGCTGCAGATGCAGGAACTGAAATACTAACCAGAGCTTATGTTAATGATTTGCTATTCGATAATGGAAAAGTTTGCGGAGTTAAGTATGAACACGACGGTGAACAAAAAGAAGTAAAAGCAAAAGTTGTCATCGCTGCTGACGGAGTTGAGTCCCGTGTTGGCAGATGGGCTAAACTGGAAACTCACATTGACTTTCGTGATATGGAAAGCGCCGTACAAATTACCGCCGCAAATATTCCTGTCGATCAAAATACACTCTATTTTTATTTTGGAAAAGATGTGGCTCCAAACGGATATTTCTGGGTTTTTCCCAAAGGACACAATAAGGCAAACATTGGTTTGGGTGTAAGTGGAATTATTGGAAAGAAAAAATCTGCACAGTCTTTTCTCGATGACTTTATGAATAAACATTATCCAAATGCGCCAGTGTTAACCAAAATTGCGGGCGGCGTTCCATGTGCAATTACACTAAAGAAAATTTCCACTCCCGGAATTTTGTTGGTTGGTGATGCTGCACGACAGGTGAATCCATTAAGTGGTGGGGGAATTGCAAGTGGAATGATCGGTGGAAAAATTGCTGGCACAATTGCAGCCGAAGCAATTAAGACGAATAAGTTAGAACAAATCTTAACTTACGATAAAGCCTGGGCAGATAGACTTGGCAAACGCCACGAAACCTTTGACAGAATTAAAAACGGCATATTCAATTTTTCTGATGAAAAGTTTAACAACATTGCTCATGCCTTCAATAAAATTCCTTATGAAAAAAGAACGCTTGGCAGATTGTTTACAACTGCACTTATTAATCAACCCTCTCTTTTGGTTGATATTGCAAAAGTGTTTGTTGTTTAAAACATTACACTTATTCCGATTGAAGGAAGAACGCCTATTGTTTCATTAAACTCAGGTTCCTGTGTTCGTTGATCCCAGCTTACACCAACAACATTTTTTCTGTTGTAAACATTTTGAATATCAACATAAGTAATCAATGTCCACTTTTCGAAGAACCATCTTTTATCAACTCTTAAATCCAGACTATTATTAACCGGTAATCTTAAAATATTAATATCATCCGTATTCTGAGTTCCATCGGAATTATAAGGCGTGTAGGGCTTACCGGTTGAATATCTGAATTTTAAAGATGCTTCCCATTCCGCATTAAATTTATAACCACCACTAATATTAAATATCCAGGTTTGGTCGTAGCTTCCAATTCTATCAACTTTATCAAGTGCTGTGAAATCAGCAATACTATATGTTAAACTGACGATTCCGTAGTACGGTGTTTCCGTTAATTTCTTTTGAACAGAGAGCTCGAAACCCCGCGTAAAGCCGGTACCACCAGAGTTCAGAGGGTCTAATCCAAATGAGGAAAAATTTTCGTCAGAGCCAGAAAAACCTGCTCCTGTATTAGCAAGGATTAAGTAAGTCCGGCGAGTACTTGATGGATAATCTGTGTAATCCTTAATAAAACCTTCCAGTCTTACTAAAGCATCGGCACTTATATATTGATCAATTCCCAGTACATACTGATCAACATTAATATTTTCTAACTGATAATTAATATCATAAGCAACCATCCAAATATAGGATGGGGATTGACGATAAACCCCAGTACTGAAATTCAGGGCAGTAAGGTCAGTCAATTGATACGATGCTGAAAACCTTGGACTAAAATAAGTTGTTGTTGTCAACGGACTGAAGTAGTCAACGCGTGCACCAAGGTTTAACCTTAATCGCTCGAACAATGCGAAATTAAAATTTAAATATCCAGCAGCCTTATTGTAATATTCATCGGCAATTACTTCTGTTAATGGGATACTGTCACCGAATGTAGTGATAAACTCTGGTACTAAAATATCAGCTTCGAAGTTGATAAACTGAATATTACCTCCAGCATTTAACTCAATTGTTTTATTTAATTGGTAAGTTAAATCAGCTTTAAGCGTGTTTTCTTTTTCTATTGAATTATTAATGAAAATAGGATTTAAAAGAGAATCACTTTGTCGTGTATCATAATCAACATAGTTCCTGTTTAATGAAAGGTTAACAAATCCTTTACTGAATAAATGCTGATAGGAAATGCCGGTTGCATATTGTGTTTGATCGCTTCCAAGTATAGTTGAATTATCATACCTCTGATCTTCTGTATCATTAAAATATTTAACGTTATCAAAAGCACTGATAAGTAGAAATGATAATGAATTGCGGTTATCGAAGCTTATATCATACTTTAAAAGACCATCATAATATTCCGGAACAAATGAAAAATCTGCTGCCTGAAAAATAAAATCAAGGTAGCTTCTTCTTGCTGAAAATATGAATGAAGAATTTGATGAAACCGGTCCTTCCAGATCAAATCCGAATTGAGTTGCAGAGACAGTAGCTTTTCCACCAATTTTGTCATCTCTTCCTTCACGAATATCAACTGTTAAAACCGAAGAAATTTTATCGCCATTTAAAACAGAAAAACCACCTGTTGAAAAAGTTGTTCCCTCTACATAATCTAAATTGATGTAACTCAGAGGACCACCAGTTGATCCCTGAGTTCCGAAATGATTAATATTTTGAACCGGAATTCCGTTGATTAAGTACAGGTTTTCTGAAGGTCCTCCACCTCGTACGATTAAGTCATTTCTTCCCGGGTCTGCTTGAGCAACTCCCGGCAATATTGATACTGCTCTTACCACATCTTCAAAGCCGCCTGCACTTCTTCTTATTTCTTCGTAGTTAAAGTTCTTTTGACTGTTTAATTCAATTGGGTTGTTATCAAAGTAATCGCTTTGAACAACTACATTCTCCAGCTCAATTGCAGTAGAAGAGAGTTCAAAATAAATTTGTGCGGGTCTGCCGGGCATAACACTTATATCTGTTTTCGTGACACTGTTATATCCAATTACTGATGCTCGAATTTGATAAGTATTTGGCGGAACTCCATTAATTGAAAAATTACCCTCACTGTTGGTAGCAGCACCAAAGTCAGTTCCGAGGATAATTACATTTGCACCAATTAGTGGTTCTCTAGTTATATCATCTACCACACTACCGTAAATTGAAGGGGTTGTTTCCTGGCTAAATACGGGTATTGTGCAAAATAAAATCAAGCCAGTCAGAATTAAAAATTTCAATTTTTTATCATTTCCTTTAATATTTTCTTAAAGAACAATTCTAAAGTTATTAAAGTTCTGATATCATTCTGAATTCTGTTATAAGTTGCAATTATTCTTTATTATTGAAATGCTAATTTTGAATTAATTCACAACTTTCTATCAGAAATAGTTGATTTAGGCTTTTAATGAATGAAATTTTATTTACAGAGCTTAGCGAAATTATTAACCAATTTCCAGGAGTGATTTTCTGGACGCAGGAGGAAAACATTAAATCCTTTCTGCAAATTCAAAATGTGGAAGAAATTACGGGTTACTCCATTACGGATATTCAGAATTTTAAAAATGGCTGGCAATCGTTAATTCTAAATGAAGACCTTCATTTCTATAATAAAAGAATCGGTGAATTTGAGGATGATCCTGAAAGAGATTTATTGGTTATTGAATACCGAATAATCAGGAGGGATGGAACTCCCGTCTATCTTTCTGAAAAAATCCAGGTTTTCAGGGACGGGGAAGGAAGAATTGTAAAACGCGTCGGTATGATCATAAATGTAAGTGATTATAAAACTGAGGTAGAAAAAATAAAAACAAGAGTTGAAGAACTTTCAACACTTAATTCTGCAAAAGATAAATTTATTTCAGTTCTGTCGCACGACCTTCGGGCTCCATTTACAAGTATTCTGGGATTTGCGGAAATAATTTTAAATGAAACATCTTTGCCGGAAAAAGATAAAGCAGAATATGTAAAGTTTATTTATGAATCATCGAATAATCAGTTACAGTTAGTTAATCATCTTTTTGATTGGTCGCAAATTCAAACAGGTCGGGTGAAGTTTGAAATTCAAAGATTACATGCTCAAAGTGTTGCCTATAATTGTGTGTCATCCCTCACCGGACTGGCGATGAGAAAAAATATAAATATAAATGTTAAAATACCCGATTCATTCCATATTGATGCAGATGAAAGACTGGTAACAAAAATTTTTACAAATCTTATAAACAACGCCATCAAATATTCACATGAAAACGGATCTGTTGAAGTAAGTGCAAATGCATATAACGATGATTTTATTGAGTTTGTTGTGAAGGATAAGGGCACCGGAATTTCGGAACAAAACCGTGAGAGAATTTTTAATATTGCAAAATTGTTTTCAGTTGAAGGGACAAAGGGTGAAAAGGGAAGTGGACTTGGACTTACCTTATCTAAACATATTGTAGAAAGACATGGTGGAAGCTTGTGGTTTTATTCTACTGAAGGACAGGGTAGTGAATTCCATTTTACACTACCTGCAGCTACAAGCTATGTACTTTTAGTTTTCGAAGATGAGGAGAATTTGGATCAAGTAGAGAAGGGATTGAATAAAAGTTTTCCGAATCTGCAGGTTCTGAAATCTAAAAATTCATTTGAAGCAATAGAAATAATTTCAGCTAAATCTCCATCGCTTATTCTGATTGAACACAACCTGCCGCTGATGGATGGTTTGGAATTAATATATTCTGTGCGAGAACAACACAAACAAATGAAAATACCTTTTATTGTTTTTATTGATGGAGATTCAGATGATTTGATAAAATCATATCAGGAAATAAATATAAAAATTCTAAAACAGAAACCATCAGTTACTG
>Ga0210085_1000627_pt1 | contig 14534 bp, 27 predicted proteins | sample China_Galinas_PW_5_FD_184866 | JGI IMG/M metagenome (GOLD analysis project Ga0210085, IMG submission 184866) | Wetland microbial communities from San Francisco Bay, California, USA, that impact long-term carbon sequestration - China_Galinas_PWC_D1... | ecosystem: Environmental > Aquatic > Marine... | reverse complement strand
TAGCGTGATCCCGCCGTCATTCCAGCGCTTCGAAGCCTGCTCCTGGCGCATTTCACGCTTGAGCGCCAGGGCCTCAATCTCATCGTAGTTCGGATGAAGCTTCATACCCTCGCCAAAACGCGGCAAGAGCCAGTTGTTGAGGTGCGGGAGGATCGTATCCTCCAGAAGCGGCAGAACCGTTTCCTCGTAGTAGCCGAGCTTGGCCTCGCGTTTATTGTTGTAGGTAGACTGGCCCGGCAACAGTAGCTCAATCGGCACACCGAACGCGGTGCAGATATCGCGGGCCGCGTCGAGCTTCGATTCAGTAAGCTGCAACTGCTCCATAGTCATGCCGAAGCTGACCCAATCGATGTTGCCGTTGCTGACCATGGGGCGACCGGCATTGTGCGAGCCGCTGTAGCGATCGAGCAGCGCCTTTTCCGCTTCGTCAATGACTTCTGCCGGGGCAGTGTCAAACTTGCCATCACCGCGCGGCACGGGCTTGTAGACCAGCATGCCGGACGGTGTTGCCCCGTTCTGGAGCACCGCCATGTTGTGCGCCCCGGCCTGATTGTGCCGATCGACGGCGAATGCTGCCGGCTCAACCAGCGACAACCCGTACCAGTCATTGGTCGGATGAAACCGGCGAAGGTGCAGTACGTCGCAGTACCCCGTCACAGGATCGACGGGCCAATCCTTTTGACTGCCGGCGTTCTCGTAGCGATACCCTTGCGGCAATCCCTGCGAGCCGGCGATGACACGCATGCGATCCGGGCGCAGTGACCAAAGCTCACGAGGTGGCGTGTTGCGACGCGACGGGCCGACTGTCTCAAGATAGGCGTTGCCGGCGAGCTGGAGATAGGTGGACAGGGATTCCAAGAGCCATGTCTGTGTGTAGCCAGGAGCCGGATGACCTAGAAGATCAATCACCGGATGCGTGTCGATTTCCTTGTCTTTCGCATCCTTGAGCAGAAGCGGGACCGACGCCACGGCCTGCGAAGTCATGGCGACACACCGGAAAGCTATCGCATTTTGCACGTAGCTTTCGCGCGCCAGCTTTTCATAGCTGCGCTCGGTCCAGACCGGTTGCCCCGTCATGGTTGCGGAAACGGCATAGCCGGCGGCCGACGCCTTTTCTTCACGCCGGAACCATGTGCGAGGATCAAGTTTCATCGAACGTCCTTATGATCCCTTGATCCACTTGCCATTGACGTACCAGTCCATCGATTGAGCTTTTTTTATCATCGGCTCAATGGCGTAGCGAATGGCGTCGATGTAGTGGTTCCACTCGTCAACAATGACCGGCAGAACGTCTCCGGTCAGGCGGTCGACCTTGTAGCTATAGAGCCGCATTTCCTTGGCCGTTCCGGTGCACTGAGGATGAACGATGATGCGCCGAAAGCTGCGCATGAACGCCACGCCGTCCTCAACACTGCCCTGCCACTTGTTTACCGATACCGACCTCGGCAAGCCGTGCCGTTTCAGATGACTGATGCTCTCTGGCCGCGCATTGTCCCAGCGGGTAACAAAGTTCTCGAACCCGTCGATCCGGTCGCAGATGAACCGCGACGTGTCGTCTAGCTCAAGACCGACCTTGCCGGCTTCGTGCTCCACGTAGAGGCAATCGTCATGGACCCAGCACCGAACCGCAGCGGTCGGGTCTTGCGAAAAGCCAAAGTCTCCGCCCTGATACGGCCCGTCCCAATCCGGCCCCGGTTCAAACTCCCTGCTTTCCCACTTATTGGCAAAGACCTGGGCGTCTGAATTGACGAGATAGGCACCTTCCCAGACGTGGGCGTAGGTGTTCGGGTCGAGACGTTCCTGTTCGCGCTTGCGCAGATCCTCAAGCGCCGGCGGAAAGAACGGGTTGTCGGCGTGGTTGACGTGGACAACGATTGAACTTGGCGGCGGCTTCTTGACGAAGCGCATGTCAACCGGCGAACCGTCGAACCTTGGGTTCCAGATAGACCACAGCTCACTCTTGGGCTGACGAAACACCGTGGCCTCTAGGTCAAGCCACGAATTTTCCGGAACGTCCTCGGCTTCCTCGACAATGGTCAGGTCGACGCCGTGAATGGACTTGATAGATTGCGTGTTTCTCCGAAGCCCGCGAAAGATGAACTCGGTGCCGTTGCAGCCCCTGAGATAGTCCCGGCCGACATCGTAGGCCGCAGCAAGCCACGGCTCGGATGCAATTGCCGCCTTCAGTTCGGCGTGGAAGCTCTCGGCAATCGACGCCTGAAACTCTCTTGCGCACAAAACCCGGATCGGTTCGGCATATCCCCAGATTGCAGCCATCTTCGCAGCCGTGAAGCTCTTTGCCGATCCACGCCCTCCCTTGAGCGCACGGTAACGAAATGAACCTCTTGCCGGTGCAAAGACCGGGACGAGTTTATGCGGGAGCTTGATCGTCGCTGTTGTCACGCGCCGCCTCGATTACAATCCTGTCTGGCTTCGGCGTCATGGACCCGTCGCTGGACGTGTGGTCGAGCCTGTCCGTCACAAACCCCATGAGCTTTGCGATGTCCATGAGTGCAGCGCGCTTGTCGTGCATCTTGATGCGGACACCTTGCGCAGTGAGCGCCACCTCTGAAATCGCAGCCGCCGTATCGTCAGACACTTCCTCACTCGGGACCAACGAAACCGGGTAGATGTTCAGACCGTTCGGCTCAGCATTCTCAGAAACCATGTCGCCTGGGTTTCTCCCCCACCTGACTGCCTCGCGGATGTCGAGGAATGCGATCTTGGCCAGTTCTGCCGCGACGCGCTCTTTCGTGATTGCCAGCTTTTCGATTACACGCTCGTTTGCTTTTCGCTCGTTTTCAGCCGTCTGCTTTAGTATTTCGCTGACCCGGTTTGAAATGCATTGCTTGCGCTTTAGCGTCGTTGCGTTCCCGCGATTGGCCTTATACCCGGCCTCTTGGTACGCCTGATCAGCGGTCAGACCCTTCGCCAACCCTTGCGCAAAAGCCTCGTGCCGTGCGTTCTTGAGTATGGTCATGCTTCATGGCGTGGGCTGTTGAGGGGGTTGGGTTCACATACTCGTGCAGTTGTCGGCGTGTTTTGCGCATTCATGTGCATTTTTCCTCGCCTCACCCATTGACGATGCACGTTTGTGTGCATATATTAGTGCCATCAGCAAGGAGATACAAGATGACTAAAGACTACAGAATATTCGACGCAACCCACGTAGGTAAAAACTCTTCAAGAAAGAAGGTGCGCGCCGAGGAGGCCATAAACGAACACGGGTTCGTGTACATTGACTTCCCCACTTTTTATGGGGGTAACGCAGATGGGTATCCAACTGCGGGGGCGGAGACACCCCATAAAAAATGGGCTGAGAAACTTGCGCTTCCGCACAGGGTATTGGGGGCAAGCGGCATGGGGTTCAACCCCATGCAAGGAGAAGTAGTAAGAGTTAAATTCGTTTCTATGTCAGAGGTGGAGGAGTTTTCGGATCTGACGAAAAAAAGTCAGCAAGGAGAGACCAGAGAAGAGTTTCTGCTTTGACCTCAACAGACTTCTACCACTGGCGATCGCTCATGGGCCTCAATCGTGTCAAAGCGGCCAAGGCTCTTGGGATATCCAGAAACATGCCTCAGCGCTACGAGGATGGTTTGTCGCCTATTCCGCTCACTGTGGCGCTCGCATGTGCCGCGCTTATTCGCGAACTCAAGCCTTGGCCTGAGTGATCACCTGCCCGCCAGTGATGGACTTGAGGTTGCCCCGCCACTCCGGAGAATGACGGGGCTGAAATGGTTGCGGAGGCGGGATTTGAACCCGCGACCTCCAGGTTATGAGCCTGGCGAGCTACCTGACTGCTCCACTCCGGCATATGCCACCTCTAGAGTGGCTTGTGGGTATCGGCGTCCCGGCCACTGATGGGCTTGTGCTTATGCAACCCAATGCGTGGTTGTTCCGGCGCTTACCGATCTCAAGAATGGCGGCACCATTCAACGAAAAGACATGAGCGTTGCGCTTACGAAACGTTTGCGCAAGGAGCAATCAGACTTCTTTGAGGATGAAGGGTCACCCGAAGGTGACCCCACCGACTCCGCTTAGGCGGATATCACCGGCGAAGTTGACGCTTCGCCATATATAAACCCTGTCCCGCGAGGACCTAGAAGAAGGAGAAAAGCGTCATGTGGTACATGGCCCGGAGGTTACCGGTAAGTCGCCGCTAGGCGACCAACACTTCCCTGCCCCCTTCCATAAGGGGTAAGAGCAACGGCGCCACCCGGTTCCAGCCCGGCGGGCGTCGTTGTGCATCCGTTAGCACACTTGATTCGCGTGCTCAACCACGGGTTTGATCAACACTGATCCCAGTGGGCAGACCGTTTGCGTCATTCTCAATGGTGACCCCCCTCTTCCTGAGCGAGCAGGAAGTCTACCGCTTCATCACCACGCCCGAGCAAATCTTCAAAGCTCTCGTCGTCTAGAATGTTGCCATTTTGAAACGACACGTTGCCACGGGCGTAGCGGCGGATTACCTCAACCCGCGCATGATGCAATTCAGCATCAAGATTGCGCAGCATCACGGCACCAGGGCTTTCCCGCAACAAAATTACATCATACAGCATTTTCATCATTTATCCCTCCCACACGGTGGGACATGCGAATCAGAGCGACCGGCTGGCGATCGGGTTTGGGTCGTTATCCAGAAAAGTGCATCTGGTCGGGAATATCTGAAGACTGAGGCGGATGGGGATCAACCGAATAATCTTCTGAGCCTTCCTGAATGCCCATGATTTCCGCGTAAGGTGACTTGAAGCCGCCCGGCTCCAATGCCCACGATAGGGCTTGCTGAGCGGCATAGAGCCGCTCGTATTCGTCGCCGGCCGTCTGCTTGTTGAGTGCGATTGCAATTCGATCTAGCTCACGCTGGATAAAGCTCATTTGAGCCTCCATTCTATAGGATAACCGCTTTTCGTTGAAGTCAGGTAATTTTGAGTTTGCTACATAAGGCCGGATCTCGTCTCCCTGCCGCGCTATGCGCTCGCTGGGGAATGCTACGACCTTTCGATTATGTCGAGCATGTCCAAAACGTCTTGGTAGTTCATCATGGTCTCAAAAACGCGCTGCTCTCCATTTGCTGGCGCCATGACAATCACCGCAGCCCCGGTTGGCTCATAGCAGTAGACGTTTTCGATATGGTCGACATTGACTGCCATATTCGTATCGTTGATTGCAACAATCTTGATAAACGCCATGACGATTCCTTCTCGTCTCCCTCTATCCGAGGGAATGGGTATTGAACGGGCCGGCGCGCAACTGCCGACTGACGATGCGACTTCCCAAGGATGCGTCTTGGGCTCTCCGCTCCCCCACAGCACCGGGGGCCGTTCAACTCAGTCTCGGCTTTCGCCGTGTAGGTATTGGCCCGGTTGAGTGTCGCGCCACTTTCTGCCGACCATTCGCGGTGCTCGGCGACCGGTGCCAATTCAGTCTGCGCCTATTGGCGCTTGGGGTTGGGAGATCGGGGGCAAATCGGATGCTACTGCAGGGCCGTCAGGCTAAGCACTCCCCTGTCTACGCCATCTATCTCCCAATTCAGTCTCACCAGCCGCGCATGCGCTCGCTGGGGAATTAGTTCAGTCGCGAAAGTTCCTCGCCATGCGCTTCGCGCGCTGCGACATGCTGAAGCGCGTCGAGTTCGCGCTGAAGGGCATGCACCTGATGTTTGAGATCTTCGTTCTCGTCTCGCTTATGCTGCCACAATGCGCGATACCACATGGGCTTCTGAACGGCCAAGGTCAACTGGCAGCGGAAAAACTGCAATCCAGCATTCCATCCGCAGTTGTGAGAGTAGCGATAAGCACCGATCATACGGCCTTCATCAGACCTAGGCCACGAAAACGACAGTGACCATCGCCATGTCAGGCTATGCGGAGAATGCCACGACGCCAGATTGACGACGTTGTTCGCGCTCGTGCGGCGGAAAAAAGACAAGCCTCGCATGTCAGATCAACCAAGCTCCCAAAATAAAGCCTGCGACAAGACACAAGGCTAAACCGCCGATTATCGCGTAATCCTCAAAAAGCATTTCGCCTCTCGTCTCCCTCTATCCGAGGGAATGGGTATTGAACGGGCCGGGCGTCCCCGAACTCGGCTATTGGGTCCCGTGGTTCGGTCCCCGCACCTTGGTGCCGTTCAACTCAGTCTCGGCTTTATGCCGGTTACAGATTCTGAAGTCGCCAAAACGCCCAATAAATTTCGTTTTCCAGTTTGCGCCGCTCCGCTTCGATGCGAAGACTTTCTGCCGCATTCGGATCATAGGCCATTCTATACTCCAACTCAGTCTCGGATTTCGCCATGTAGGTATTTGGCCGGAGAGGCGGGTCGTTACTTCCGCTGTCCGAGTCTCTGTTCTCGGCACCGCGCCCGTTGCTTGAGGGGAACCGAGTACCGCTAGCAAAGCGGCCTCTTGGCAACCCCGCGGACTGGCACACTTCGTCCAGACGCTCTCCAGTTCAGTCTCACTAGCCGCGCATGCTCTCGCTTGGTGTGTATGGTTGGGAACGGAAAGCGCTTTCCTTTTCAGTGTCCGGGTTCCCAAGGTTATGGCGCTCTGCGCCCCCGACCTCGATGTACGGTGCTACCGCCATCCGTTCGCTACACTGCCCAATTCAGTTCACCAGCCGCGCATGCTCTCGCTTGGTGTGTATGGTTGGGAAGGGCCAGCTAGCAGTTACCTGAAAGCCGATCCGTCCTCGAAGGTGCGGACCTTTTCGGCCCCTTCCCAATTCCGTGCCGCAATCGCGGCGAATTCATTAGGTGCTTCGCACCTCATACCACTTTTGTTTCAAAAAAACGCCAGCGCGTCAAGCGGCGTCTTCTGTCTCTGCCCAATATTCAATCGCTGCCTTGCTGAAGCGCATGCCGGACAAGCCCATTATCAGAGCAAGCCTGTCGGCAATGTCTCGGAATTCCTTGGTGTACTTGGCGATGCTGTTCGTGCCAGGCTTCGCGCCCTTCATCCGGTATCTAGCGTATGGCGTCGGGCCGTTGTTGCCGTTTATGACGAAATCCATGTGTTTGATATCATCGGTGCCCATTGCTTTCCTGATGCCGGCCAACTCTGCCCTAGCATCGGCGCCGCTTGCCTCGACACCATCAGCCGAAAACTTTCCACCGTCGACGGCCTCACGCGCTAGATCGATCGCACCAAGGTTGCTTATCTCGCCGCGCTCGCACAAAGCCTTGTAGCGCGCTACGGCTGCATTCTGGGACATTGACCCGCGAAACTTGCAAAACCCTCCCAGAAGCGTCCGCTGATTGATCTGGACGTCTATGAACCGATGGCCAGTGCCATCAACGCGCATGGCGTCGGTGAGGTAGGGGTTTTCGATCTTCTGGGTTCTGATGTCAGGGTTTTCAGTCATGGCGTTGGCCTATCTAAACCAGTTTGTGACAGGGCTGTTCGTTATATGCCCTGTTTCATTACCATGGTTCTGTGACCGTCCCCTCCAATGGATATCAGTATTCAACCGTCTGTCAGTTTTCCAGTTCATGCGCTGCTTTTCTCCAGGTTCTCGAATGCCACCGGACATCATCGCAAACTGCCGAGGCGTTATTTTCTTTGCTCGGAAAAGCTCTAGAGGTGTTTGGCCCACGTTGTGATCCTTTCATGCTGCGTTGGGTTGTGGTTCTACCAAATTAACCAAATTCTAGTTAATCGACTATCTCCATATTACCCTTTTCTGCCTACACGGTATCCGGAGCCCCGGCGTGTAGCTCCTGACTAGGGAGACAGATCAACCGATCTGCGCATACTCAGTGCCTTTTCGGCGCAAGCGCCCCAATCGATGACCAAATCGACCGGCCTTGACCTCATTTTATCTGGCTGAGGTCCTTTTCTCGCTTGGTCGCGCGGTCAAACGCGATGGATGCTCAAAAAGACACGGACCAGTCCGGGGGATGCCCGGCGTGTAGGCCCTGATCGCTACGGGTCGCGCGCATCAGGTGTTTTTTGTTGGCGTCTTTGCTCGGAAGACACCCAGACCATCGGAAACTCATCATGTGCGATTAACCTACTTGTGGTTAATTAAACCAAGTGGTATATAAAATCGCATCGCCGGGTCAGTTTCGGAACCCACCGGCTTTAGGGCGGCGCGTGACGTAAATCACCGTCGCCCATTCCTTTTAGTGATACGCAATTTTCGTTTTGCGTCAACCGGTTTCCTCATCCATCCACCTGCCCTGATTGAGCCATCGTGACGGGTGCGGAATGAATTCCCCGCCATCCTTGAGCCGATAGGTGTTCTTGTCAATCTGCGACAAGGCGTAGCGTTTCGCGCCATCGATGATCTCATCTGCGGTCGCATGCAGCTCTATTTCGATGAATGAACCGCTGTCCTTATCAAGCGTCTTTGTAATGAGGCCACCATTGACGATCTGGTCAAACTTGGCCTTCGCTACCGGCTTTCCGACGCGGCGTGGGTATGCCTCCCAGAACTCGGCAAAGCGGCTCTGTGTGCCCGCCAGAGGCTCAGGAAATAGCTGTTGGACGTTGTTCATTTGCTACCGTCCTCGCGATCATGATTAAACGAAAGCTCATCGCGCCTTCGCCACGCCTCGCAACACGGGCACCCCGGCTCGTATTCGGAACAGCGCCGGCCATAGATGCGACGAACGTAAACCCAGGACACGATGCGGTCTATAAGATCGTTGAACGGTTTCATTTTTCCCCCATGCGTCTGTACCACTCATAAAAGCTGATATTGGAACCGGATTTTGCCCAAACCTTGTAGTTTGGCTCCAACTTTTCCCATTTGCGCAAAGAGTTTAAAGCCGTTGTATGATCGCGATCGCCCATGATGCGACCGATATGAGGCAGCGAAATTTGCAGCTTGTCATGCAGGCGATAGCAGGCATGGTGCCTAGCGAAAACAATATGCCTGTTTCGCAATCCAGACTTGACCTCGACTACCTTTACACCATGCACTTTTGCGATGGACTTGAGGATAAGTTTTACGCGCCTGTCCAGCGTCATGGGGTGATTTAGAACAATTTCATCATCTCGAAGAAATCGCCAACCCATTTTATCTGCATCCTGGTCGCAGAATTTTTTCGCTCGCTCTTTGAGATGTTCAAAGGAAATTACGGCATTACGTTTTTGCATGCGCGGCTTTTCCAACATCGGTTCTGGTCCTGACGTTGAACAAGGCCAGAGCCGCTTACGAGCCGTCTCGTATCTAACCTGCAACTCAGCTTCATATGGGCCGATATCTGTCATGCTGTCACCTTATGGTAAACTCGCTCATGATGCGTTGCGCAGTACGACCGCCCGCCCGTCGGCTTGCCGCAATAGGAGTGGTCGGCCTTGGGATCGCCATCTATCCAGCGGCACATGTTCGGATGTATTGGGCTGTCCAGATCGATGGTCAGGATGCGCATGGCACTTGGCTCAACACCCATGTCGATTTCCATCGGTGCTACCGGTGTTCCTGGCATAATTACGCCGGTCAGTGCAGACGATTTTACATGCGTCTTTGCAGCCTGGCGCGCCTTGTTGGCCTCGTGATGCGCGCCTCGGCTTTTCCCAGACTGCCCATTGCGTCCAGCTTCGGCTTTGGCGGCTATCGCAGGATTGACTTGGCCGTGATGAGGTAGCTTGAGCCGATGAACTTTCCCAATTACGGAATTCCTGGTCAAGCCCATTTCACGCGCGATATGGCCGGCTGATTTACCATCCATCCACATGCGCTTGACGGTCTCTGTGCGCTCTGGTGTCCATGTCGGTGTGTGGTTGGTCATTCTGCGGCGACCTCCGCGAACAACTCGGATTGACGCGCGTCCTTACGGTCAAGCATGCGCAAAACGGTTTCTCCGTTGTGCTGCTTGTCCCAAACAAACCATGCGTTCAGCATCGGCGGCGCGCCCTGCCCTGTGAAATCGATTTTCCATCGCATCAGGTAGACACGGGCCGGCGGGCTTTGACGCCATAGGTCGGAAAGACCGGCAGCACCTGGCCACGACCAATTCATCAGCAGCGCCATGTATTCAATGTCGAGTGTGTCGAGCGCGTGCCAGATCCAGCGCCCTTTGCCGTCGCGGCTGTTGCACTCGTTGAATGGCGGATTCGTCACGATGGCACGGGACGGCGCACTGCCGGCGCTATAATCGTAGAACGACCGAAGTTCATCAGTGCGCGGTCCGCGATCAACAAGATCCGAGGCGAATACATCAAACCCCATTGTTTCCATCTCGCGAACCATAGCGCCATCACCGCAGGCCGGCTCCCAGACCGTCACGAAGTCGCGTAACCGATCGATCTCGGCATGAAGCAGCGCAAGGGTCGGCTCCGGCGGTGTCGGGTAAAACTCGTCCTTTTCTCGCTCAAGACCGCCTTCCACGCGCGCAAGAGTACCGTCGAGTTGCATTTGAACGGTCGGCTTTGGCTTCTTGCCGGTGGCGCGGAAAAGTCCGCGTGCTGATTGCGCCGTCATTCCGCCCTGCTCGCTGTCTGGTTTCCGGAGAGGTAGGTCATGCGGCACGCTCCGATTTTGGTGTTGCAGATCGTGCCATGCTGATCAGAAGATCGCGAAAAGGCTCAGGCGTGCCGATGCGCGGTGAACTATCCTTTCCACCACCTTTAAACGCCAGCTCACCAGCGCGCTTGCAATAGGCCAGTCCGTGCTTGTCAATAGCTGCCTGCGGAAATGATGGTTCGCTTATGCCCCAATCGAGTTCCGGCAGACCGACGCCAACGGCGTATAGCATCGTCGGCTTTCGGGCGTAGTGGCCATACCGGCCCTGCTCAACGCAGCACGTCCATCCGCCCTCATGATCGGCTGAAATCCATCCGCCGGCACGCGGCGGGACGTTCAGACCGAAATGCGGCCATGCATGACTGCCCCACGGATGTTCCAGAACGCCGCCCCATTTGCGAACGGACGCAAGCGCAGCAGCAAAGCACCCGCCATCATCGCCCTTGATCTTTCGCTGACCGGTTCGTTTGATCCAAAGCGGCTGACCTGCCCAAAGCTTTCCCCAACGCTGGCAAGGCGGATGAGCGACCGCCGGATGCGGCCCGTCATAAAGGCGCGCGTCCATCTTTTCATCCCAGGGGTCAACGCCCGGAAGGCCAAAATAACTGCCACTTGTCTCGACATAGAGTGCTGCAACTGTTCTGGTCATGCGGCTAAATCCGCGTCATGGGTGAGAAGGGCAAGTCATCTGGGCCAGCGCCCCCGCCCGGAGGATCAAAGCGTGGATCGTTGGCAGGGTCCGGCTTGCTGGCCGGTGCCGTTTTTTCGCCTGGTCCGTCGAGCATGACGATCTTGGCGTCGAAGCCCTGCAAAACGCACTCGGTCGAATAGCGGTCCTGACCGTCCTTGTCCTGCCATTTCCGCGTCTGCCAAGATCCGGCGACGAAAACCTTGCTTCCCTTGTGCAGATATTGTTCCGCTATGGAAACCAGACCGTCGATGAAAATAACAACGGTAATCCACTCTGTCCGTTCGCGTTGCTCGCCAGTGCTTTTGTCGCGCCATTTGTCGGTGACGGCGAGGCGCATGTTCGCCAGCCGTTTACCGGATTGCGTTGTCCTGATTTCAGGATTGGCACCGAGATTGCCGATGAAGTAGCATGAGTTGAGTGATGACATCACGCCACCTCGCTCAAAACGGTAATGGACCGGGCGCGGTGGTTGAGAAAGTCGATATGACCGCGTTCCTTGAGTGCATGCACAAGGCGGTGGATGCCGGACTTGGACCGGATGCCTAGCGCGTCTTTCATCTCATCGAAGCTTGGCGGAATGCCGTTCTTTGCGATATAGTTTTCGATGAACGACAAGCACTCGCTTTGCTTCCGCGTCAGGCCGAGCGCAACCCGTGCCGGCCTCAATTCATAATGTTGAGTATTCCTCATGCGTTTTTCCTTTGTTCGTAACGAAAGCTAGCATTGCCATATTGATCTGGCAAGCACGTTTAGGGGGAAACGCCGCGAAACATCGCGTTGAAATCAGGCTTTGCCGGGTAGCCGCGACGGATGCGCAGCACGACCTGCCCGCCTTTGACGACGCCGGCAATCACCGGAGCTTCCATGCGCCACTTGTTGTCATCGATACCGATGGCATCAGCCACACCGTCGCGCGCGGCCTTGGCGCGGCTCACCAATCCGTCATCATCGTAGTGACGGGCATCGGGAGGATAAAACGTCCATTGCGCTTCCACGGCCTCCCAATCGAGTTTGCGAGCACCTGATGCAAGGGCAGCAATCCATCCGTCTAGGCGGGACTTCTTCGCGGCACGGGCCCTGACGAAGTGATGCACTCGCGCGTTCGGCGACAGGTCTTTTGACGGCCAAGGGAGGACGATGGTGTATTCGTCCGTCATCATTCATGCCCCTGCGCTTCGAGTGCGCGGAAGAGGGCGTGCAAAATTGCTAGAGGTACAGTATCCGCTACTGACGGTATGCAAGGCTCGTCGTCTGCAATATCTACCCATGCGAGGCAAGTTCCGTTGGTGCGCTTCTCATGGGCATGCCTCCAACCTAGCAGCATCCGCTCCACAAGCTCTAGGGTGGCGTCGATAGAGGCGGTAAACAGCGGCATGCCAAAATTATTGGCAGCTATGACAACATGGCCAGTTTCTTTTTGAATTTTATAGCCATCACGCCATCTCTGGCCGACGCTTCCTTTAGCGTCCCACCCTGATACCCATGCGATTTCTATATCAAGCTCCCGATCCGGCCCCGTCGCCGCCTCAAGCCTCACGATGATGTCGCTGTACTTACTCACCGCTTCCACTCCCTGCCGAGTTCATGGGCAAGCTGATCGTGCTTGTCGAAGCGCTTGCGGTCCGCCTCGCGTTGGGCCTTGTGACTGGCGCGAACCGTGATGATCTGGCGGCGACGGCGGAATAGCCATTTGATGAGGCGGATCATGCTTTCCTCCCAATCCAGCACGCCCGCTTTCCGGCAGGTGTGAACACGTCTAGGTCTATGGAGGCGCGCGGTTGCTTGCGGCGCCGGCGCTGTTCGGCTTCGGTGAACCAGGCTAGGAACAGAACGGCGCTGATGCGGGGCAGGGTCGCACCCATTCCAATGCTCCCTTGCATTCATCACAGGTGCGGCCAGCGGGTAGACCGCAACATTCCAGCATTGTCGTGCGACATTCTCGACGCTCAATGATGCCCTTTTCCAACCCCCAAAGGCGTTCGGCTCGATATGGCGCATATGACACTTTGCAGAAGCCGCTCTTGCCGTTTGCCGGTTCAAATTCGTACTCGCCATTGCGGCTTTTTGCGTTCGGCTCGATGTAGACGATGGCGCGACCGAGCGTTTTGCTGTACCGGACGAAATGCGCCGGGAACTGAGCAATCGGTGGAGTGCCGCCGTAATAGTCTTCTTCTGCGTCATGCGGATAAGCCATAGCCGCGACCCAAACGTTGTCACCGGGATTCAGGTCAGGCTCAAACGATTTGCACCGATGCGAAATCGTGCCGACGCCAAATCCCTTAATTGCTTCGGCAAGGCGCGCTTTGATTTCGCAACCGTCGCGGTGTTTGCAGGGGCGGCATTTGCGGTAAACTGTCATCGATCAAACCCCCAACTCGGCTTTGCGACCCTCGATATCGGCACGGGACCGCAGCCCGCATTGAAGCGCCTGCACGTATTCAAGCTCTTTCATTTCGTGCCGAGCAATGGCCTTGTCGATCTCGGAACGCAATGCGCGAAAGCCTTGAAGCGTGCCGCGCGTATCCTCAAGCTCAAGCCGATATCCGGCAATGCTGGCGTCGAGCGTGGCAAGTTCATTCGCCAGCGCGTTCGGCGGAGATTTGGCATTGGCCGCTCGGATCGTATCAACGGCGCTTTGAAGTGTGGTTTGGTCGGTCATCGTCTATCCCTTCAGACGGTTGGATTAGGTCGGTGGAGAGCGCGGAACGAGGGAGAGAACCGCGCTCAATCCACCTATCCGGCACTAGCGGGGAGGAGGGTTGCCAGTGCCGAACTGAATAAAAGACCGAGGCCGAAGCCCCGGCAAGTTTGGGAGGAAACATTGGGGTTAGCCAATCCTGCCCGGACCATCCGTGCAGGCAAATGCAGCCGATAATCGGAACCAGGTTCGGTTGCATGTGTCTGAACGGCGTTCATTGGTCAGCCTCAACATCATCAGTGCTGCCGTTGAACATGGCGAGGATCAAGCAAACTAGTCCTGCCCAGAACGCACCAGCGCACGGCCAAAGCAGCTCGGGGACAAACTCGCTGGCGGCAAATAGCACAATGCCAAGCGCGCCAAAGCCAAAGCCTATTTTCGCGGCGTTGAGTTTCATTCTGAATTCTCCCTCGATAGCATGCTTTGCAATCGCATCAGTTCGCGCCTGAACAGCTTGTTTTTCGGAACGCCACGATGTTCCCAGAACCAAACTGCGTTCTGTGTGACTTCGAAGCGCTTGGCAAACTGTGCCTGACTTTCGCCAAGGCGTTCGCGGATGGATTTTACGTCAATTTCTTCGCTCATGACGATGGATCATAGAGAAAGAAAATCACCACGTCAACACATTTGTTATTGACATTGGCATGCGGAATTGCGACGTTAGGGCATCAACAGC
>Ga0210085_1000626_pt1 | contig 14601 bp, 15 predicted proteins | sample China_Galinas_PW_5_FD_184866 | JGI IMG/M metagenome (GOLD analysis project Ga0210085, IMG submission 184866) | Wetland microbial communities from San Francisco Bay, California, USA, that impact long-term carbon sequestration - China_Galinas_PWC_D1... | ecosystem: Environmental > Aquatic > Marine... | reverse complement strand
AGCAGACGCTTAACCAGCTCCTGGTGGAGATGGATGGGTTCGAGACAAACAAAGGGGTCATCATCATGGCCGCCACCAATCGGCCGGAAATCCTGGACCCGGCCTTGTTGCGCCCGGGACGGTTTGACCGTCAGGTTCTGGTAGACCGGCCGGATATCAATGGCCGTGAAGCCATCTTGAAAATTCACTCCAAGAATGTGGTGCTTGATCCCGAAGTCGATCTGCGAAACATCGCCGGCCGCACCCCGGGCTTCGTAGGAGCGGACCTGGCCAACATCATCAATGAAGCCGCGCTGCTGGCTGCCCGAAATAATAAAGAAATGGTGGAGCTGGAGGATTTCGACGAGGCCATCGACCGGGTGGTAGCGGGCCTTCAGAAAAAGAACCGGGTGATGAATGCCAAGGAGAAAGAAATTGTCGCCTTTCATGAGTCCGGACATGCGATTGTGGCCGAATCTGTTGAACACGCCGACCCGGTGCACAAAATTTCCATTATTCCCCGGGGAATTGCGGCGCTTGGATATACCCAGCAGCAACCGACTGAGGATCGTTATTTAATGACGCGCTCGGAACTGCTGGACCGGCTGGCCGTTCTTTTAGGCGGCCGGGTGGCGGAGGAGCTGGTTTTTGAAGAAATCTCAACCGGGGCCCAGAACGATTTACAGCGGGCCTCAGACATCGCCCGGTCCATGGTCACGGAATACGGCATGAGCGATCGACTGGGACTGGTGAGCTATGAGCGTCCGCGCCAGCCGGTGTTTCTCCCGGAAAGTTTTTCTCCCGGTAAAAATTACAGCGAAGCGAAGGCCGCCCAAATTGACGAAGAAGTCACACGGTTTATCGAGGAAGCCCATCAGCGCGTGCGTAAAATCCTCTCCGAGCAGCGACCAGTACTCGATGATTTGGCCCATCTCCTCTCGCAGAAGGAAAGTGTGCAGGGAGAGGAGCTCAGAAAGATGTTGTCCGAATCGAAGCGCGAATAGATGAAGTAATCATCTGGGAAGTAAACATAGCCATTTTTGACGGTGAACAAACCCTACATGAAAGGAGATAATCCATGCCGCTTATTCAATTAGTGATAGTTTTGGTGGTCGTTGGGGTGATTCTATGGTTGATCAATAGCTACATACCGATGCAAGCCACAATAAAGAAAATCTTGAATGCAGTAGTGGTTATTGCAGTTATTATCTGGCTTTTGAGTGTCTTTGGAGTCATAGGAGACATCTCGGCAATTCGTATTGGGAAATGAAAAAGGTTTTTCATAAAATGCAAAGAGTGCACAATTCAGACCCTAAATTGTAAATTGAACCCAAAGGAGGAGAAAATGGCAAATATCTTAACCGATGATGTCCAAGCATATGTCAGAGAAATGATTTCAAAAGAGTTCGGATCTGTCAACAAAGAGGAAAAAGTGCATTGGGAGAACCGAACCTTAATCAACAGTGAAAATCATAATCAAAAAAAAGAATAAGCAGATTTCGGCCAACGAAACAGTCACTTTGGTTATTGAAGCTGGTGATGGAATTGCGTCAAAAACAAGATCAGGTGTCGGCAAAGTTGAAGGAGCTGAGTTCTTCCAGCGGAAAAGCGTGGGAGCAACTAAAATCAGGTATCGATGCGGCCTTGGATGATTTGGGTAATGCTTACAAAAAGGCTGTGGCCGAGTTCGGCAAATCCTGAAGGCATTGGTTTTACTGCTCTGTGGTGCCTGTCCGAGGCATTCAGGGGTGAGAATCCTTCAGCCTGAAGGGAACCATGAACTAAACCAAGTCGGTCCAATCCATATGACGACTGAGAAGGCAAAAACACTTCTGCTTGCAACGATCGTGGGTGGTATTTTTCTCGTGGGCGGCACCGTGTTTCTGGTCGTGGGAAAGGAAAAAAGCTGATGGGAAGCAAAACGTTTCAAACATGGAGGTTATTATGGAGGACAAAAGGAAAGCGTACGAAGAAAAACTCGATGCACAGTTGAAGGAATGGAACGCGCAGATCGCTCTGCTCAAGGCCAGGGCGGAGAATGCCAAGGCCGACGCGAAGGTCGATTACCACAAGACCATAGAGGCCCTTGAGCACAAACAGGATAAGGCCAAAACGAAGCTGCAGGAGTTGAAGACCGCCGGCGATGAGGCCTGGGAAGCCGTCAAAACAGGCGCGGAAAAAGCTTGGGCTGACGTCATGACCGCCTATAACGATGCGGTCTCAAAGTTCAAATAAAAAGATTTTGGTGGCGTTAGAAAGGAGTCGACCATGCTTTGGGCCATATTTGTGATTCTTTTAGTTTTGTGGGGGCTGGGATTGATGACCGGCTACACGCTGGGTGGCGTCATTCATGTCCTGCTGGTCATCGCCATTATCGTGGTGCTGATCCAAGTCATTCAGGGACGAAGGCGGGTGTAACCATTTGGACCCTTGCCGGACAAGGTGAGGTGTTCACAGAAATGATCTGATGGTGTTGGTGGCCATCATGTTCCTCTTCACGTCGCTCGTGATGTCCTACCCGATGATGGACTGAGATAACGTACCGGAATGGAAACGGAAACCATCTTAATCTTGCTGTTCGTTGTGGCCACAGCCGTGGCGATCGCGGTGCAGCGTCTGGCCGTTCCGTACACGGTGGCCTTGGTCTTCACCGGCCTCGTGTTGGGGCTGCTGCATGCCTTCGAAGCACCCCACCTGACGAAGGCACTGCTGTTCAACGTTTTCCTTCCGGGGCTGCTCTTCGATGCCGCGTTTCACATCGAGTTTAAACAATTCTGGCGGAACCGCCTCACAATTAATTCTTTGGCCCTGCCCGGCGTGGTGGTGGCGATCGCGCTGACGGCCGTGATTTTGACACCGGTCGCCAACGGTCTGCATTTCGTGCAGGATTTCACCTGGAAACACGCGTTGGTGTTTGGTGCAATCATCTCCGCCACCGACCCCATTGCCGTGGTCGCGATTTTCAATAGCCTGGGTGTTCCGAAACGTCTATCTGTGTTGCTCAATAGCGAGAGCCTCTTAAACGACGGCGTCGCTATCGTATTCTTTACGCTCAGCCTTGCGCTCGTGACGGGAACGGTGGTAACGGCCGGTGGATTGGCCCTCGATTTCATCAGGATCGTCGGAATTGGCGCGCTCATTGGGGCGGGAGTCGGTCTGGCCGTTTCTCAAGTCATCAAGCAGGTGGATGATCCGATGATCGAGATCACGCTGACGACGATTGCGGCGTATGGTTCGTTCCTGGCCGCCGAGCACTTTCATTACTCCGGAGTGATTGCAACCGTATCGGCGGGTATGCTTTGCGGAAACTACGGCGCCCGTGTCGGCATGTCGCCATCGACCCGGATCGCCGTGGAGACGTTTTGGGAATACGTCGCCTTCGCTCTCAACTCTATCGTCTTCCTTCTGATCGGCCTGGAAGTGCACTTTCAGGCGTTACTGGACTCCTGGCAGGCGATCCTGGTCGCCTATCTCGTGGTCACAGGCGGCAGGGCGCTGATCATCTTCGGTGCTTCGTCGCTGCTGCGCAGGACGCGGGAACGAATTCCCTGGGCGTGGAGCGTGATCCTGACCTGGGGCGGGTTACGCGGCGGGTTGCCCATGGTGCTGGTCCTCAGTCTCGCAAAGGATTTCCCGCATCGGGATTTGCTGGTCTCGATGACCTTTGGGGTCGTTATTCTTTCGATCCTTGTCCACGGGTTGTCGATGTCGCCTCTGCTGAGATGGCTGGGCATTGTGCGCGGGCACGGAGAACGCGCCGCGTACGAGTTGACGCGTGGTAAGCTGCAGGCAACCCACTCCGCCCTGGAGGAGATCGACCGGATGTCACACGTCCATTTCGCCAATCCCGAGGTGCTCGCAAGTCTCCGCCGCGAATATGAGCAAAAAGTCGAGCGCGACAGTGCCGCGCTGGATGAGCTGCATCTCGAGAGACAGCAGCTTCACGCAGAGGAAGTACAATGGGCACGGCGGCATTTGCTGCTGGTGGAAAAAGGCGTGGTGATCGATGCCTTTCACCGCGGACACCTCAGTCAGACTGTCCAGGAGAAGTTGCTTGCGGATATCGATGCGCAGTTACTGCGTCTCGAATCGGGAGAAACAGACGAGCCTAACGAGCAAGAGTCGTCCCCGGGCCATACCGATGCAAATAACCCGACGGAATCATCGGCGTAAAAAACGATCGATCGCGATGAGGTCACCACGACAATTGAAAAGAGAAAGCCATGACAGATAAGCTTGTCGAGCACAAGGTGCTCGAACACCGGCGCAGGTCCGTTCACCGGACAGGGAAGTGCTTGCGCAGGAAATTTGTCCTGCGGCCAGGTCTCCCCCATGACCTATCGCATTGATGGCAAACTAATTGCGGTGGTCGCCGCGAACGGTCACAGCTTGTCCGGAGACGCGTTCGACGATGCGGTGATGGCCTATAAGTTGAGGTGAGCCGTAGTGGAGGCAACTGTAATTTCATATAGGAACACAGATGGCCGAGCACGACGATTCAACCGCAACAATTCTTTTCGCTCTGGGCGCCAACGTGGTCATTGCGCTGGCCAAGGGCATTGCTGCGTGGATAACCGGGTCCACCTCGATGGTCGCCGCAGCCGTGCACTCTGTTGCAGATTGCGGCAATCAGAGCCTGCTTCTACTCGGTCTCAATCGTTCGGCGCGGCTGCCCGATGCCGAGTATCCGCTGGGCCACGGACGCGCGATCTACTTCTGGTCGTTCATCGTCGCCTTGATGCTGTTCAGCATGGGTGGGCTGTTTTCGATCTACGAGGGCATCCACAAGATAGGCAGCGACCGGTCGCTCAACGACCCGTGGGTCGCGATCGCTGTGCTGGTGCTCAGCCTTGCGGCCGAGTCGGTCTCGTTGCGGAAATGTTTGACCCAGGTCAATACGCTGCGCGGCGATCAGTCATTGTGGCACTGGTTTCACGAGACTCGGCGCAGCGAGCTGCTGGTGGTAGTCGCCGAAGACATGGCCGCAACCGTTGGCCTGGGCCTGGCATTGTTCGCGGTAGGGACGGCGATGCTGATGGGCAATCCGCTTTACGACGCGCTCGGCAGCTTCGCGATCGGCGTGCTGCTGCTGCTCGCTGCTGTCTTCGTCGGCAACGAAGTAGAGGCTGCTCGTCGGGTAAAGTGCCGAGCCTGTGTTGCAGGAAGAAGTTCACCTCTTTCTGATTGACCGCGTGGAAGGCACCGACTTCGAAGAGGCCACACGCGACCCTCACCCAAGGGGTGATCTGGCATATCGATTCCTTCGATCAGTGTGGCGTCGATCTGGGCAAGGTACTGGTGAAACGCATTGTTCCCGAACTGGAAAGTGTCGGGAAGCCTAAACTTCAGCATGACAGCTCGACCAATGCACTCATCCGGCGCTACCGCAGGTTGGAGTTTGATCATGAAAGTCCTGTATAACAAACCTGGGGAGGAGATATGGCAATGAAAGTGAGTCCTTTTGCAGGAAAGCCGGCCGAAGCATCGATGCTGGTAAACGTACCCAGACTCGTCACAGCCTATTATACCGAGGTGCCTGATTCTTCGGCGCCGGAACAGAGGGTTGCGTTCGGCACCTCGGGGCATCGTGGTTCCGCCTTCGAGAAGTCCTTCAATGAATGGCATATCCTTGCCATCAGCCAGGCCATTTGCCTGTATCGCAGGCAGCAGAAAATCGATGGCCCGCTGTTTCTCGGCATGGACACGCATGCGCTTTCCGTGCCGGCTCTTGCCGGCGCACTGGAGGTCCTGGCGGCCAACAGGGTGGATGTCATGCTCGCGGAGAAGGATGAATATACCCCAACCCCTGTTATTTCTCATGCTATTATCTCATACAACCGCGGGCGCAAGACCGGCCTGGCCGACGGTATCGTGATCACGCCGTCTCACAATCCGCCACATGACGGCGGGTTCAAGTACAATCCTCCTAACGGTGGACCGGCTGAAAACGATGTCACCGATTGGATCGAAGCGAAGTCGAATAAATTTCTTGAGAGAGATCTTCTGGGTGTAAAACGGATTCCTTTCGAGAAGGCCCTTCGTGCTGGCACGACGCACCGTCACGACTATCTCAATGCTTACATTAATGATCTCGCCAATGTGATCGACATGGACGCCATTCGTGACGCGAAGATCAACATGGGAGTCGATCCGCTTGGCGGCGCCGGGGTCCACTACTGGGAGCCGATTGCCGAGCGCTACGGGTTGAACCTCACGGTTGTCAACAAGGCCGTCGACCCGACCTTTCGTTTTATGACGCTGGATTGGGATGGTCAGATACGGATGGATCCTTCCTCGACCTATGCGATGCAGCGATTGATAGGGATTAAAGACCGTTTTGACCTTTCCTTCGCCTGCGACACGGACCATGACCGGCACGGAATTGTCACCCGAAGCGCAGGACTGCTGCCGCCCAACCACTACCTTGCGGTCGCCATCTTCTATCTCTTCCAACATCGACCGAAGTGGCGCAAGGACGCAGCGGTGGGAAAGACCATGGTGAGCAGCCAGATGATTGATCGCGTGACCGAGAAGCTGGGGCGAAAGCTCTACGAGGTGCCGGTTGGCTTCAAGTGGTTCGTGGAGGGTCTGCTTGACGGCTCGCTTGGCTTCGGCGGGGAGGAGAGTGCGGGCGCGTCGTTTGTCCGTCGGGATGGCAGCGTCTGGACGACGGACAAAGACGGAATCGTGCCGGCTTTGCTGGCGGCGGAAATCACGGCCCGGATGGACCGAGATCCTGGCGAAATCTACCACGACCTCACCCGCGAGTTCGGTGAGCCGGTTTATGACCGAGTTGAGGCCCCGGCAACTCCGGAGCAAAAGGAACTGTTGGCGAAACTCTCACCCGAGCAGGTTAAACTCACCGAGTTGGCGGACGAAAAAATTCAGACTGTCCTCACCCACGCACCGGGCAACGGCGCTCCCCTCGGCGGGTTGAAGGTAATAGCGGAAAGTGGATGGTTCGCGGCGCGTCCATCAGGGACGGAAGACATCTACAAGATCTATGCAGAGAGCTTTCGGGGAGCGGATCATCTGCACCGCATCCTGGAGGAAGCCCAGACAATCGTCAACGATGCTCTGGCGGCATCCCCGCAGCAGCCGGGGATTTCGTCCAAGACAAATATGAAGGAGAAACTATGAACAGCAGGGAGCTAGCCCCTGATGCTGAGTTGGAAATGCTTCAACACGAATCATTCAGCTACTTTCTGCACGAGACGAATCCAGTCAACGGGCTGGTGATCGACAAGACCGCGGCGGATTGGCCTGCCAGTATTGCCGCCACCGGCCTTGCGTTGGCGTCTTACCCGGTGGCTGTCGAGCGCGGTTTTATGCCCCGTGCCGCGGCGGTAGAACGAACGCTGACCACACTGCGCTTTTTCTGGAACAGCCCGCAAGGCTCAGAACCCGACGCCACCGGCTACCACGGTTTTTATTATCATTTTCTCGACATGCAGACCGGCCGGCGCGCCTGGCAATGCGAACTATCAACGATAGACAGCGCTTTTCTGCTGGCGGGTGCGTTGACGGCGGGAATTTATTTTGACGCTGACACGGCCGACGAGCACGAAATCCGCACACTCGCCGACACGCTCTATCGCCGCGCGGATTGGCAATGGGCGCAAAACCATGGCGCAATGGTTACGCATGGCTGGAAGCCCGAAAACGGATTTATCAACTACCGTTGGGAAGGCTACGATGAGGCGATGCTGCTGTATATCCTGGGGCTGGGCTCGCCCACTCATCCGCTGCCCGAAAGCTGTTACGCCGCGTGGACGTCTACTTACCGGTGGGAACACTGTTACGGATATGAATATCTTTACGCCGGGCCGTTGTTCACGCACCAGCTCTCGCATGTCTGGATTGATTTTCGCGGCATTCAGGATGCGTTCATGCGCGTTAAGGGCATCGACTATTTCGAGAACAGCCGTCGCGCGACCTATGTGCAACAACAGTACGCGATGGACAACCCGCTCAAGTTCGCCGGCTATGGCCCGTGTTGCTGGGGAATTACCGCGAGCGACGGCCCCGGCCCTGACGCGATAAAAGTGAGCGGCGTCGAGCGCCAATTCTTCGATTACCTGGGACGAGGCGTGCCGTATGGGCCTGACGACGGCACCCTCGCACCGTGGGCGGTGGTGGCCTCGCTGCCGTTCGCACCCGATATCGTACTGCCCGCGATCGACTATTGTATTCATCAAGTCAAATTAACAGAACACAACCCCTACGGCTTCAAAGCGACTTTTAACCCGACCTACCCGGCTAAATCAAGCAATCCCTATGGCTGGGTCTCACCATGGCATTACGGGCTTAATCAAGGGCCGATTGTTTTGATGATCGAAAACTATCGTACCGGTTTATTGTGGCGATTGATGAGGGATTGCACGTACATCGCCAGCGGCTTGCGACGAGCGGGTTTTGGCGGGGGGTGGTTATGACTCCTGTACTGCTTTTGTATTGGTTGAAAATGCCGGATGAAGATATGTAAAGGAAAAAACCATGCATGAGGACCCCCATTTTGACGAATTTTCCGACCCGCATGCGAATGGCAGCCCTCTAAAAGCGCCGGTGCGCGTTTTCAGCGGCGCCGCCACGCCGATACCGGCAGTGCAGTTGCTGTCTAACGGCCGATACCAAGTGATGATCACGAACGCGGGCGGCGGCTACAGTCGCTGGAAGGACATCGCGGTCACGCGTTGGCGCGAGGATGCTACGCGCGACAATTGGGGCACGTTCTGCTATCTGCGCGATGTCGCCAACGGTGCGTTCTGGTCAACCACCTTTCAGCCAACACTCAACCCATCGGCGGCCTATCAAGCAAATTTTTCCGAGGCCTGCGCGGCCTTCCGGTGTTATGAACAGGGCATCGATGCGCGCACGGAGATTGCCGTTTCACCGGAGAGTGACATCGAGGTACGGCGAATTGGCATCACGAACCGCTCGGGGGCATGCAAGGTCATCGACCTGACGAGTTATGCGGAAGTGGTCCTCGCATTGGCTGCCGCCGACGCTGCGCATCCCGCTTTCAGCAATCTTTTTGTCCAGACCGAGATCATCCCTGAGCAGCAGGCGATCCTGTGCAATCGCCGGTCCGGCGCTGCCGACCATGCGGCACTGTGGATGTTTCACCGGATGGTCCCCGATGAGTCGGTTTTGGGCGACATGTCCTATGAAACGGACCGGATGCGTTTTATCGGCCGTGGAAATACGCTCGTCAATCCGCAGGCGATGCGTGATGTCGCGGCGCTGTCGGGCAGCGCGGGTTCCGTGCTTGATCCGATTGTCGCCATCCAATGCCGGATCACACTGGATCCGGAACAATCGGCAACGGTCGCTATCGTCTCCGGCATCGGTGAGACCCGCGACGCATGCCTGACGCTCATCGAGAAATACCAGGATCGGTACCTGACCGATCGCGTCTTCGACCTGGCCGCTACGCACAGCCGGTCGGTCCTGCGGCAGCTCAATGTAACCCGGGCCGGCGCGCAACTCTATGACCGCCTCGCGGACTCTATTATTTATGCCAATGCTTCGCTGCGTGCCGACCCCGGCATTCTCATCAAGAACCGCCGCGGGCAATCTGGTTTATGGGGCCATTCAATTTCAGGGGATTTGCCGATCGTGCTGCTGCAGATCGGGGACCCGGCCGATATCGATTGGGTGCGCCGGCTGTTGCAGGCCCACGCGTACTGGCGTTTAAAGGGACTGCCCGTCGATCTGGTGATCTGCAGCTCAGAGGGTGCCGGCAGCCGGCAACCGCTCCACGATAAGATCATGGCGCTGATCGCCAAGGGCACCGAAGCCAATCTGAGCGATCAGCCGGGTGGGATATTCGTGAGACTTGCGGGGCCTTTGTCAAGCGAGGACCGCATTCTGCTTCAGTCGGTCGCTCGCGTGGTCCTCGATGACAGGGGCGGCGCGCTGGCGGACCAGATCAACCGGCGCAGCCAGGCTGAAGCGGTTGTTCCGCTTTTTACACCCGTGCGAACGCTGCCCGCAGAAGCAGCGGCGGCCGTCGAGTCTCCTCGCGGCGATCTGATGTTTTTCAACGGGCTTGGCGGATTCACCCCTGATGGACGCGAGTACGTCGTTACGATCGCACCCGGCCAGGTGACGCTGGCGCCGTGGGTGAACGTACTCGCAAATCCATCATTCGGCACCATCGTCTCGGAAAGCGGTTGCGCCAACACATGGAGCGAAAACGCGCACGAGTTTCTCCTCACGCCATGGTCGAACGACCCCGTTGGCGATTCCGGCGGCGAAGCTTTTTACCTCCGGGACGAAGAAAGTGGACACTTCTGGTCACCCGCGCCTTGGCCCGGCCGCGGGCAGGGATATTACGTTTGCCGGCACGGATTCGGCTACAGTGTGTTCACCCATACGGAGGATGGCATCGACTCCGAACTGTGGGTTTATGTGGCGCTGGATGCACCGGTCAAATTCGCGGTGCTGAAGGCGCGCAACAAGTCAGGCCGGTTGCGCCGCCTCTCCGTCACAGGATATATCGAATGGGTGCTGGGAGAACTGCGGCCGAAATCGATGATGCATGTGATCACGGAGATGGATCCCGACATCGGCGCGCTGTTGGCACGTAACGCCTACAACGCGGAGTTCGGCGAACGGATGGCGTTTTTCGATGTGGACGATGCGACCCGAAGTTTCAGCGGCGACAGGACCGAATTCATTGGTCGCAACGGAACACTGACGAATCCGGCCGCGATGTCGTTGCCGCGGCTTTCCGGCAGGGTTGGCGCGGCACTCGATCCCTGTGCCGCGATCCAGGTGCCGTTCGAACTGGCCGATGGGCAAGGACGCGAGATCATTTTCAGGCTTGGGGCGGCTCGAAACGGCGATGATGCGCGTCGTGTGGTGCAGCGTTTCCGAGGATCCGCTGCCGCGCGCGGCGCGCTCGAAGTCGTCACGAACTACTGGAAGCACACCCTCGGCGCGGTATACGTGGAAACGCCCGATCCATCCATCAATGTGCTGGCCAATGGCTGGCTGGTCTATCAAACCATGGCTTGCCGCCTGTGGGGACGGAGCGCGTTTTACCAGTCATCGGGCGCTTTTGGTTTTCGCGATCAACTGCAGGACGTGATGGCACTCGTTCATACCGAGCCGGGCCTCGTGCGTGCGCATCTACTCCTCTGTGCATCGCGTCAGTTCAAGGAAGGCGATGTCCAGCATTGGTGGCATCCCCCGCTGGGCCGGGGTGTTCGTACCCATTGCTCGGATGATTTCCTTTGGCTGCCATTGGCGACGTGTCGCTATGTTTCGAGTACCGGTGATACCGGCGTGCTGGATGAGTCCATCCATTTTCTGGAAGGCCGGCCGCTCAAGCCGGAGGAAGAATCGTATTACGAGCTACCCGGCCAATCTGACGAAACTGCGACGCTGTACGAGCATTGCGTGCGGGCAGTGCATAGGGGCCTCCGTTTTGGCGGACACGGCCTGCCGCTCATGGGCGCCGGCGACTGGAACGACGGCATGAACAAAGTGGGCGCGCAGGGTAAAGGTGAAAGCATCTGGCTGGGATTTTTCCTCCATGACGTGCTCACGCAATTCGCGAACGTTGCACAGCTGCATGGCGATGCGGCTTTCGTCGAACGTTGCCGGAAGGAAGCGGCAGAGCTTCGCCGAAATATCGAGCAGCATGGCTGGGATGGCGAATGGTACCGCCGCGCTTACTTCGATGACGGCACGCCGCTTGGGTCGGCACGTAACCCCGAATGCCGAATTGATTCGATTGCGCAAAGCTGGGCTGTTTTATCCGGGGCGGCTGATGCCGAGCGCGCGCGCATGGCCATGGACGCGCTCGACAAGCACCTTGTGCACCGCGACGATGCAGTGATCCATTTGCTGACGCCGCCATTCGACAAATCCACTCCGGACCCGGGCTATATAAAGGCATATGTTCCCGGCGTCAGAGAGAATGGCGCGCAATACACACATGCGGCCGTCTGGGCCGTGATGGCATTTGCCGCCATAGAGGACAACCGTCGCGCATGGGAACTGTTGTCGATCATCAATCCGGTGAACCATGCAGGGAGCGCCGAGTCAATTGCCATCTACAAGGTGGAACCGTATGTCGTCGCATCCGATGTTTATGCGCTGTCGCCCCATACCGGCCGCGGCGGCTGGACCTGGTACTCGGGTTCGGCGGGCTGGATGTACCGGTTGATCATGGAATCCATTCTGGGGCTGCGGCTCGAGGCGGACAAGCTGCATGTCGAACCTTGCATCCCTGCGCACTGGGCGTCGTTCAAGATGAACTATCGGTATCGGGAGACGGTCTATCACATCACTGTATGTCAAACGCGGGCAGCGGACGGCGTAACGTTGTTGACGGTCGACGGCATCGCGCGGCACGACCTTGTCATCTCTTTAGTTGACGATCGACAGAAACACGAAGTCGATCTGCGAATTCACATCGCACACAGCTAACGCCGCACAATCAGCCAAACAGAAGCGGCGTGTCGCAGACTTGTTAGCATGCTAATAATTTAAAATGCTATGGGTGACATGCAGAAAACGAAAGGGTCACAAGCATTAAAAAGCAGGCCTTATGAAAAATAATACTGAGACGAACGGGAAACGTTTTGTCTTTCTCGCCAGTGCAATCTCGGCGATTGGCGGCATGCTTTTCGGCTATGACATCGGTGTTATCTCCGGCGCCATCCTGTTCATCAAGGAACAATTCTCACTCTCCTCCGGGATGCAGGAAATCGTCGTCAGTTCGGTCCTGTTGGGTTGCCTTGCCGGCGCGTTAGTCGGAGGATTCCTGGCGGACCGTTATGGGCGTCGGAAATTATTGCTTATCACCGCGGTAGTTTTCATTTTGGGCACCATCGGTTCGGCTCTGTCTCCGGACATGGCATGGCTGGTCGCTGCCCGGATCGTCGTCGGCGCCGCCATCGGCATTGCTTCGTTTGTCGTGCCCCTCTACATTTCCGAGATTGCCCCGGTTGCCCTTCGTGGAAAGCTTGTTACGCTCAATCAGCTCGCCATCACCGGCGGCATTGTTGTCTCCTATCTCATTGACTATGCCTTTGCCGGGTCCCAGGCGTGGCGCTGGATGTTTGCTATGGCGGTGATTCCGGCGGCAGCATTTGGAATCGGACTAATGCTCATCCCCAACAGCCCGCGCTGGCTTGTCAGTCGCGGTCAGATGGATCAAGCCCGGGCCGTGATGAATCGACTCCGCGCCCCGGAACAGGTCGAGGGCGAACTCAGCGAAATTAAGCATATCGCTGAACAACAGAAGGGGCACTGGTCAGAGCTGTTCAGTCCGTATTTACGTGTGGCGATGATCGTGGGCGTTGGACTGGCTATCGCGCAGCAAATCACCGGCATCAACACGATCATCTATTACGGTCCGACTATTTTCAAGTTTGCCGGCATGTCTTCCGCGTCGGTGGCGATTCTGGCCAGCGTCGGTGTGGGAGTCGTCAACGTCGTAATGACCGTGGTGTCCCTGCAACTGATCGACCGGATCGGGCGGCGGCCGCTTTTGCTGATCAGCCTGGCGGGAATGACGCTGAGCCTGTTCGTGTTGGGGCTGGCGTTTTCGCTTCCACAATTGACCGGCAGCCTGGGAGTGATCGCGGTGATCGTTGTCATGACCTACGTTGGTTCGTTCGCAGTGGGAATGGGACCGATTTTCTGGTTGTTGATATCGGAGATGTATCCGTTGCGCATCCGGGGCCGGGCAATGAGCGTCGCTACGGTCGCCAATTGGGGCGCCAACTTTATCGTGGCATTGACGTTTTTGACAATCACGCAAGTCCTCGGAAAAGCGCCCACGTTCTGGTTGTACGGAGCTATTAGTATCGGGACATGGATCTTTTCATTTTTCCTGGTGCCGGAAACCAAGGGCAAAAGCCTCGAACAGATTGAAGCGCACTGGCGTGCGGGAAATCCTGCACGGGCATTATGAAAACAGGGCAAAATACTATGCATACCCTTTCAAAAGGCTGCAGAATGGCGAAGGAGTGATCCATGAAACCGGCTGACGCACGCATCCTGACGATCAATGGGGGCTCGTCGAGTATCAAGTTCGCGCTAGTACCAGGTTGGCGAACCGCTGAGGCGAGGACTTTATGGAAAGGTTGACCGCATCGGTCTGAGCGGGACGAATCTGACATTCCATGACCCGGCCTCGCATCAGCAGGACAGCCGCAATCTCGCTGCCGACGATCACAAATCGGCGGTAAACTTCCTGATTGATTGGCTCGAAGAGCAGAATCAGTTCGCTTCGGTCCGAGCGGTGGGACATCGCGTCGTCCACGGCATGAAACACACTGCGCCCGAACTGGTCACCCAGGAATTGCTGGATGAACTGCATCGCATCAGTCCAAACGACCAGGATCATCTGCCCATCGAGATGGAACTGATCGAGACGTTCCGTCAGCGTCATCCGAAACTGCCGCAGTTCGCAATGGTATCCGCAGCTTTGTAAGAGAAAATCGGACCAACATCTAAGATCCTATCCTACGCAAAATTCAGACTCAGGCCTATTTGCATCCGGATTAGTCAGAATTATCGTAAGCTATAAGTGTTTCATTGCCGATTTTTGGCAATTTTTAATGAACCTATATAGATAGGGAGACTTAAAATGAAAAAAAC
>Ga0210085_1000625_pt1 | contig 14601 bp, 11 predicted proteins | sample China_Galinas_PW_5_FD_184866 | JGI IMG/M metagenome (GOLD analysis project Ga0210085, IMG submission 184866) | Wetland microbial communities from San Francisco Bay, California, USA, that impact long-term carbon sequestration - China_Galinas_PWC_D1... | ecosystem: Environmental > Aquatic > Marine... | reverse complement strand
CCTCCGCCTCGCCGGCCTCGCGCACGGTGCCGGCGCCGACCGCGAGCTCCGGCGCCGCCGCCGCGATCGCCGCGATCGCCTCCAGCGCCGCCGGCGTGCGCAGCGTCACCTCCACCGCCCGAGCCCCGCCCTCGCGCAGGGCGGCGGCGAGGGGCACCGCTTCCTCGACCCGCTCGATCGTCGCGATCGGCAGCACCGGTCCCAGCGCGCGCAGCTGCTCGGCGGTCATCGCCGCGCCGCCGCCGGGGCGGTCTCGTGCTCGGCGGCGGGGGCGAAGACCGTCGCCCCGGCGTCTGCCGGCCCGACGCTGCGCCGCATGCACTCGAACAGCTCGCGGCCCAGCCCGCTCGGGGACGGAGGCGGGCCGGCGGCCGCGTCGCGCTCGGCGGCACGGACGGCGAAGTCGACTCCGGGCGCCTCCAGCCGGCCGCTGTCGCAGTCGAGCTCGACCGGGTCGCCGTCGCGCAGCAGCGCGAGCGGTCCGCCGCTCGCGGCCTCCGGGGTGCAGTGGATCGCCGCCGGGACCTTGCCCGAGGCGCCCGACATCCGCCCGTCGGTGAGCAGGGCGACCCGCTGGCCGCGGTCGAGCAGGACCCCCAGCGCGGGGGTCAGCTTGTGCAGCTCCGGCATGCCGTTGGCGCGCGGTCCCTGGCCGCGCACGACCGCCACCAGGTCGCCCTCCAGCTCGCCGCGATCGAACGCCGCCAGCAGCTCGGCCTGGTCATCGAACACGCGGGCGGGCGCGGATACCGCGCGGTGCCCGGGAGCGACCGCGGAGACCTTGGCGACCGCCCGGCCCAGGTTGCCGGCGAGCAGCCGCAGGCCGCCTTCGGGGGCGAAGGGCTCGCCCATCCCGCGCAGCACCTCGCGGTCCTCGCTTCGGCGCACCGGCCCGGCCTCGAGCCGGCCGGACTCGTCCAGCCGCGGGCGCATCGCGTAGCGCTCCAGCCCCGGCCCGGCGACCGTGCTCACGTCGCCGTGCATCAGGCCCGCCTCGAGCAGCTCGGCGAACAGCAGCGCGGTGCCTCCCGCCGCCTGGAAGTGGTTGACGTCGGCGGAGCCGTTCGGGTAGATCCGCGCCAGCAGCGGAACCTGCCGGGAGAGGGCATCGAAGTCCTCCCACTCCAGCCGGATCCCCGCCGCGGCGGCGATCGCGACCAGGTGCAAGGTGTGGTTGGTCGAGCCGCCGGTGGCGAGCAGGGCGACGATCGCGTTGACCAGCGCCCGCTCGTCGACGATCCGCCCCAGCGGCGCCGGCTCCCCGCCCTGGGCCGCGATCGCGACCACGCGCCGCCCGGCCTCGGCGGTCAGCGCCGAGCGCAGCTCGGTGCCGGGGTTGACGAATCCGGCGCCCGGCAGCATCAGCCCCATCGCCTCGACCAGCAGCTGGTTGGAGTTCGCGGTGCCGTAGAAGGTGCAGGTGCCGGGCGCGTGGTAGGCGGCCGACTCGGCCGCCAGCAGCTCCCCGCGCCCGACCTTGCCCTCGGCGTGCAGCTGCCGGACCCGGCTCTTCTCCGCGTTGGACAGGCCCGAGGGCATCGGCCCGGCCGGGACGAGGATCGCCGGCAGGTGGCCGAAGGAGAGCGCCCCGATCAGCAGGCCGGGGACGATCTTGTCGCAGACGCCGAGCAGCAGGGCCCCGTCGAAGGTGTCGTGGGCGAGCGCGACGGCGGTCGCCATCGCGACGACCTCGCGGCTGAACAGGGACAGCTCCATGCCGGGCCGGCCCTGGGTGATCCCGTCGCACATCGCCGGCACGCCGCCGGCCACCTGGGCGACGCCGCCCGCCCCCATCACCGCGCGCCGCAGCGCCCCGGGATAGGTCGAGAAGGGCTGGTGGGCCGAGAGCATGTCGTTGTAGGAGGTGACGATCGCGATGCTCGGGCCGGAGCCGCCGGCGAGCAGCTCGCGCTCCTCGGCGCCGCAGGCGGCGAGGCCGTGGGCGAGGTTGGAGCAGCCGACGGCGTCCCGGGCCGGGCCCGCCTGCTCGGCGGCCTCGACGCGGCGCAGGTAGGCCGCCCGGCCGGCGGCGCTGCGGGTGGCGATGCGGTCGGTCAGGTCTGCGATTGCGGGGTGGAGTTCTCTGTTCACGTTCCTCTGGCGGAGCTATCGAATTTGCTTGACGTACAAGAATATAATGTTATGTTAGCGCTTCGTCAAACTCTCCCAAGGAGGAAGTGATGCGAAAGCTCCTCGTGGCTTTCCTGGGCGCCTTGACCGTGCTCGCCGTGACGGCGTCGAGCGCCCTGGCCATCCCGGAAGAAACCCTCGTCCTCAAGGTCTTCGACCAGCACGGCAACGGGACGAAACTCTCCGCGTCGCAGGCCAAGGCCGTGATGCACGGCGAAGAAGTCGGGGAAGAAGGCTGGGACACCGACGCCCTGCTCGACCCCGAAACGCTGGAAGACGTCTACGCCTACCCGCTCTACACGCAGAACTCCAACCTCCGCTTCGACATCCCCGAAGGGGAATCGATCGCCTTCTCGGTCGCCTGGCCGACCGACTCGGAGGGCTACTCGACGCTGATCCTCGACAACGGCGGCGAAGGATTCGCCGAAGGCGGCACCCGGATCGTCCTCAACTTCGAGGCGGCGAAGGACGCCAAGCGGCGCCTCGACGAAGCGCTCGAAGCGCGGCCCTCCTACGAAGGCTCGGAAGCGTTCGAAGGCGCCTACGAAGAAGCGGAATCGAACCTCGCCCTGGCCGAAGAAGGGGAAACGAACAGCGAACGCGGCAAATACGGCCAGCGCGCCCTCGACGCGCTGAGCGTCGCCAACGACCTGATGCTCTCCGAGTACGGGCCGCAGTACGCGCACGACAACGAACTGGAAATCTGGGGCGGGCTCACCCTCGACGACCCGGGCGCCTACTCCGAATGGGCGAGCCTGGCGAGCGAAATCACCGAACCGGCCGGCTGGGTGCGGATCGTCTTCGACCCGAGCAAAGACGAAGGCAACCCCGCCTACTACGAAGAAGCGGTCGAAGAAGCCGACGAAGCGGGGCTGCAGATCGTCGGCCAGCCGATCGACTCCTACTTCGCCAACCAGTACACCCGGGCGGAATACCTGGAACGGTTCGAAGCCTTCGTCGACGCCTTCCCGCAGGTCGACGCCTGGGAAGTCGGCAACGAGGTCAACGGCTGCTGGGTCGACAGCCTCACCACCGCCGAAGGCAACTGCAAAAACACGCTGGTGCCGAGCAACGACCGGATCAAGAACAAGATCGCCGACGCGGCCTCCTACGTCCGCGAAAAACGACCGGAAGCGCAGACCGTGCTGACCCTCTACTGGCAGCTCGGCAGCGACTACGCGAAGTGGGCGACCTTCAACTGGCCGCGGGCCGAACTTTCCGAATCGGTGCGCGAAGACATCGACGTCGTCCTGCTCTCCCAGTACGTCGAGGACTCGCCGATGGGGCTCGCCTTCGACCCGGTGATGGAAGAGCTGCACGCCGAGTTCCCCGAACAGAAGATCGGGCTCGGGGAGCTCGACTACTTCTCGGAAGACACCTCGCGGGTCTGGTGGGCGTTCAACCGGGAAAGCACCCTGGCCGGGCGGCGCCAGCTCGCCTCCCACTACTACGCCGCGGCGGCGGGCTACCCGTTCAGCGTCCTCGGCGGGTTCTGGTGGTACTTCGCGGAGGAGATGCCCGAAGACGCCGAACTGCGGGAAGCGGTCAGCGAAGTGATCGCGACGATCACCGCGCCGTAAAGACCGCGTCCAGCTCCTCGAGCGCCGCGGCCGGCAGGCTCACGCCCCCGGCCGCGGCGCTCTCGGAGAGCTGGTCGGGGCGTGAGGCGCCGGCGATCACGCCGGCGACCACCTCGTCCCGCAGCGCCCAGGCGATTGCCAGCTGGGCGGCGGTCAGGCCGAGCTCGGCGGCGAGCGCCGCCAGCCGGTCCACCGCACCCAGCGTCCCGTCGTCGAGCAGATCGCGCACCCAGGTGCCCTCCTCGCCGCCGCCGGCGCGGCTGCCCGCGGCGGGCGGCTCCCCGGCCCGGTAGCGCCCGGCCAGCACGCCCTGGGCGAGCGGCTGGTAGGTGAGGACGCCGACGCCGAGCTGCCGGCAGCGCTCCAGCAGCCCGCGCTCCGGCTCGCGCTCCAGCAGCGAGTACTCGGCCGAGTGGGCGAGCATCCGGTCGAAGCCGCGGGCCTCCTGCAGGGCGACCGCCTCGGCGAGCAGCTCGGCCGGCCAGTCGGACACGCCGACGTAGAGGACGTCCCCCCTGGTGACGAGGTCGTCGAGCGCCGCCAGCGTCTCCTCCAGCGGCGTCTCCGGGTCGGGCCGGTGGCAGAGGAGGATGTCGACGTGGCTGACCGCGAGGCGGCGCAGCGAGGCGTGGCAGCCCTCGATCAGGTGCTTGCGGGAGAGGCCGCGCTCGTTCGGGCCCTCGCCGCCGACGGGGAAGTAGACCTTGGTGGCGAGCACGTAGCTCTGGCGCGGGACGCCGCGCAGCGCCCTGCCGAGGAACCGCTCCGCGGCACCGTCGCCGTAGCTGTCGGCGGTGTCGAAGAAGTTGATCCCGAGCTCCAGCGCGCGGTCGACGCAGCGCCGCGCCCGCCGCGCCTCGACGTAGCCGCCGTAGGTCAGCCAGGAGCCGAGGCCGACCTCGGAGACCCGCAGCCCGCTGCGACCGACGCGCCGGTAGTTCATTCGTCCCAGGTGAGGACGAGGACGCCGTGCGGCTCCAGCTCGACCCGCTCGGCGCCGTGGGGGACGGCGCCGTCGGCGCGCACCTCGGCGACGCTCGCGGCGCCGGCCGGCAGGCGCAGCGGCGCGGAGACGGGGAGGGAGCCGTGGTTGGTGACCACGAGCATCCCGCCGCGGGCGCCGCGCAGCGAGCCGCAGGTCAGCTCGGGATGGTCGGCGGCCGCCTCCTCGCGGGCTCCGGCGAGGTCGGCGAGCCCTGCGTAGAGGCCCCAGCTCGGGTCGGCCGGGCCGTGGGCGTCGGCGAGGTCGGCGAGCAGCAGCTCCACCGGGTAGGCGCAGACGACGACGTTGCCGGCGCCCGCGGCGAACCGGACCAGCGCCGGGTTGCCGGCCGCGTCGAGCGCGACGACCTCGGCGCCGGCGGCGACGTCGAGGACGACGCCGCGCCCGTGCAGCCGCTCGGAGTGCGGCGGCAGCGGCAGCTCGTCGCCGGGGGCGAACGGGCCCCAGGCGGAGACGAAGCGCAGCCCCTCCCCGGCCCCGGCGGGGGCGCGCTCGACGATCCGGCAGCCGGCGAACCGCTCCATCTCCGGGATCGCCGAGTCGGCGGAGAGCGAGAGGTAGGCGGTGCCGCCGCCCGCCAGGAAGGCCCCGACGCCGTCCCAGAAGCTGGTCCGCACGTGCCAGAGCGAGTTGGTCGTGGTGGTCAGCGGGGCCGGCAGCAGCATCAGGTCCGCCTCGGGCCAGACGTCGTCGAGCCGTTCGCGCGGGAAGGAGACGGCGACGCCGGCGCGGGCGGCGAGCACGAAGGAGTTGAGCCAGGACCGGACCAGCGGCTTCACGTCGCGCTCCGGGGTCCAGGCGCGCTCGGCCGGCTCGTAGGGGCCGGCGGGGGCCGCGTCGAGCCCGTAGGCGGCGGGGTCGTAGGGGGCCGCGTACTCGTGCGGCACCGGGCAGGCGGCGCGGGCGACCGGGCCGTCGGCGGCGTGGGCGTCGAGGTCGACCCGCTCCAGCCGCGCCGCCAGGTCGGCGAGGACGGCGGCGCGGGGGCGCGGCTCCTCGTCGTGGGCGAGCAGGCCGAACTGGGTCTCGTGCGCCATCCGCTGGTAGGGAGCGCGGCGGTACGCCTCGGGCTCCGCGTCGATCCAGCACCAGGGGTAGAAGCCGATCGCCCCGCGCCCGAAGCTCGACCAGGCGAGCAGCCGGTCGTAGGCGGCGATCGCCTCCGGGTCGAACTGCGCCGAGGAGGCTCCGTACTCGTGCAGCATCACCGCCCGGCCGGCGCCCGCCGCGAGCGCGACCTCGAAGGCGGCGGCGTGGGTCATCCGCACCGCGAGCAGGCTGTCGGGGTAGAGCTCCGGCGAGTAGATCGGGTAGGGGTGGACGCAGGCGAAGTCGAGCGCCGGGGCGACGACGTCGGCCCGGAACGGCCCCTGATCGACCTCCTGGGAGGCGGTGCCGATCGTGATCAGGTCGGTCGGCGCCGCGGCGCGGATCGCCGCGGCCAGCTCCCCGGTCCAGGCCCGCGCGTCGTCGTCGGTGGTGTCCTGAAAGAGCCAGATCGGCGGCTCGTCGGTCAGGTCCCAGGCGAGGACCGCCGGGTCGCCGGCCCAGCGCCGGGCCAGCTCGCCCGCCTGCCTGGCCTGCGCCGCGCGCAGCCCGGGGTCCGCGTGCGGGTGGCGGCCGTCGCGCCAGGGCACGTCCCAGACCGCGTCGCCGACCTCGCCGCCGACCAGCAGCACCGGGTGCAGGCGCAGGCCGTGCCGGCGGGCCGCGGCGAGGATCCGGTCGAGCTGCTCCAGGTGGCGCTCGTCGCAGCTGCCCTCGGTCGGTTCCACCGCCGCCCAGATCAGGTCGATCCGGACGCTGTCGAGGCCGAGCGCGGCCATCCGCTCGAAGGCGCGGTCGAACTCCTCCGGCCCGACCCGCCAGGGCCAGTCCGGCCCCTGCTTGGGGACGTAGTGGACGCCGACCGGGACGACGCTGCGGTCGCCCTCGCGGAGAAAGTGCCCGCCGCTGCGCAGCTGTCTCATTCGCGCGTCGTCACCTTGGTCGCGAGCATGAAGCGGCCGGGCTCGCGCCCCTTCTCGCGGGCGATCCGCCAGGCCAGGAGCTGCAGCGGGATCACCGCCACGGCCGGGGCCAGGATCGGCTCGACCTCGCCGATCGCGATCGAGCCGGCCGGCAGGTCCTCGGTCGCCCCGCCGGCGATCACCACGGTCGCGGCGCCGCTGGCGGCGACCTCCTCGGCCAGCCCCAGATCGAGCGCCCGCGTGCGGTCCTCGGTGGCGATCACCGCGATCCCCAGCTCCGGGCCGGCGAGCTCCAGCGGGCCGTGGCGGAACTCGCCGGTGTCCAGCGACTCGGCCTGCACCTGGGCGGCCTCCTTCAGCACCAGCCCCGCCATCTCGGCCGCGGCGCGGGCGGTGCCGCGGCCGACCACGACCAGCGCCGGGCGGCCGGCGAGGGCGCCGTGCATCCGCTCGGCCATCGCCACCGGGTCGCGCAGCAGCGCCTCGGCGGCGGCGGCGGCGCGCTCGGCGTCCCCGCGGCCGCCGGCGCAGATCTCCTCGACCGCGGCGGGGCGGGGCTCCGCCAGCGCCGCAACCAGCGCCTGGACCAGGACGAAGGTCGCCGCGAAGGTCTTGGTCGAGGGGCCGCGCTCGGCGCCGGCGCAGGTGTCCAGCGGGATGTCGGCGGCCCGCGCCAGCGGGTTGTCGAGCCCGTTGGTGATCGAGACCAGGCGCGGCCGGGCCGGGCGCGAGGCTAGCGCCTCCGCGATCCGCACCAGCTCGATGCTGTTGCCCGACTGGCTGATCGCGATCAGCACCGCGTCGGGCCCGAGCGCGTCGAGGCGGAAGTGGAGCAGCTCCGCCGCGTTGATCGTGGTGCTCAGCCGGCCGCGGCGGGCGAGCGCGCTGGCCGTGCACAGGCAGGCGTCGAAGGAGCTGCCCATCCCGGTCAGGACCAGCGAGGGCCGGCTGGCGGCCGCCTCGGTCAGCAGCGCCAGCGCCTCGCGCTGGCCGGCGAGGCCGGCGGCCGCGTCGCGCAGCGCCTGCGGCTGCTCGCAGATCTCGGAGAGGAAGAGGTCGGGCTCGGGCGGCATGGCGCTCATCCGGCCCCCTTCACCGCGCCGGCGGTCAGGCCCTCGACGAAGCGCCGCTGCAGGACCGCGAAGACCAGCAGCATCGGCAGGATCGTCAGCACCGTGCCGGCCATCGTGTCGGTCCAGTTGACGCTGTTTTTCCGCGAGAGCAGGGCCAGGCCGACCGGCAGCGTGCGCATGTTGTCGGAGTTGGTGATGATCAGCGGCCAGAGGAAGTCGTTCCAGGCGGTGACGAAGGTGAAGATCGCCAGCGTCGCCACGGCCGGCCGGGCCAGCGGGAAGATGATCGAGCGCAGGATGCGCCACTCCGAGGCGCCGTCGAGCCGCGCCGACTCGAGGATCGAGTCGGGGATCGTCGAGATGTACTGCCGCATCAGGAAGATGCCGAAGACCTGCACCGCGCTGGGCGCGATCAGGCCGAAGTAGGTGTCGGTCCCGATCGCGGGCGTGATCTTGTGCAGTTCGACCATGATCCGGTAGAGCGGGATCAGGTTGACCTGGAAGGGCACCATCAGGGTCAGCAGGAGCGCCCCGAAGAGGAGGTTGCGGCCCGGGAAGCGCAGCTTCGCGAAGGCGTACGCCGCCGCCGTGCCGAAGACCACGTTGAAGGTGACGATGGTGACCGAGACGATGATGCTGTTGAGCAGGTAGCGCGGGAAGGGCAGCACCGTGAAGACGTCGTGGTAGCCCTGCAGCGTGAACGGGTCGGGGATCAGCTGCGGTGGCGAGGCGAAGACGTCCGCCGGCTCCTTCAGCGAGGTCCCGACCGCCCAGACCAGCGGGCCGACCATGAGCAGGGCACCGGCCGTGAGCGCCGCGAAGGCGAGGGCGCGGCGGCTGGAGAGCGCGTTCATCGGCTCCTCCTTTCGAAGATCCAGAACTGGAAGAGGGAGATCGCGCCGAGGATCATCAGCAGCAGGTAGGCGACCGCCGAGGCTTTGCCGAGGTCGAGGTCGCGGAAGCGCTGGACGAGGTCGTAGACGATCGTCGTCGTCGCCCCGCTCGGACCGCCCTGGGTCATCACGAAGACCTGGTCGAAGACCTGGAAGCTGCCGATGATCCCGATCACGAAGACGAAGAGGATGGTCGGCCGCAGGCCCGGCAGGGTGACGTGGCGGAACCGCGCCCAGGCGCCGGCCCCGTCGACCTTGGCGGCGTCGTACAGGTAGCCGGGGATCGACTGCAGGGCGGCGAGGAAGACGACGGTCTCGAAGCCCAGGCCCTGCCAGATGCTGGCCGCCGCGACCGAGGGCAGCGCGGTCGAGGAGTCCGCCAGCCAGGCGTGGCCGGGGATGCCGAACAGGCTGAGGAACCAGTTGACGACGCCGTCCTGGTTGAGCAGCAGCTTCCAGACCACCGCGACCACGACCAGCGAGGTGGTCACCGGCAGGAAGTAGGCGGTGCGAAAGGCGCCGCGCCACGGCACCTTCTCGTTGAGCAGCAGCGCGGTGATCAGGCCGAGCGCCGGGCCGATCGTCATCCCCAGGGAGACGAAGATCACCGTGTTGACGAAGGCCTTGGTGAATTCGGGGTCGGAGAGCAGGTACGTGTAGTTGTCGAACCCGACCCAGCGCGGCGAGGTGAGGCCGTTGTATTCGGTCATGCTCCAGTAGGCCGAGAGGGCGATCGGGATGAACAGGAACAGGGTGGCGACGAGCATCGCCGGGGTGATCAGGGCGTACCCCTCCCCCACGCGCCGCAGGCGCGATGCACCAAGGGTTCGGAGTACGCCCATCTCGTCGTTCGCTCTCTCAGCGGGTGAGCCGCTGGGTCAGGATTCCTGGCCGAGCAGTTCGTCGATCCGCCCGGCGCTGCCGGCGAGCGCGTCGCTCGCCGACTTGTCGCCCAGCAGGGCGCTGGTGACGCCGTCTTCGACCGCGCGGTCGATCTGGGTCCACGAGCGCACGTAGGGGAACGGCGTCGCGCTCTTCAGCGCCTGGCGGAAGACCCCGAAGGGCGCCTCGCCACCGAAGAACGGGTCCGGCTTGTTCAGCTCGGCGCTGTTGAGAGCTTCTTCGGTCGCCGGGGCGGCGCCGGCCTCCGTGTAGACGGCCAGCTGCTGTTCCTTCTGCAGCAGGAACTGGACGAAGGTCCAGGCGTCTTCGGTGTCGCCGGCGTTGACCGGGATGGCCAGGCCGGTGCCGCCGAGGTAGCTGCCTTCCTGCTGGCCGACCGGGGCCAGCGCGACCTTCCAGTCGCCCTTCTGCTCGGGCACGCCGTCCTTGAGCACGCCCATCATGTACGGGCCGTTGAGGAACATGCCGATCCGTTCGTCCTTGATCCCGGGCAGGCCGGTCGAGTCGCCCTGGTCTTTGCCCCAGTAGATCCCGCTGCCGTCTTCGAGGAAGCCCTTGAAGTATTCGAGGGCGCCCTCGCCGGCGGGGGAGTCGAGAGCGGCTTCGGTCCAGTCCGAGTTGAGGATCGAGCCCTTGTTCTGCAGCAGGAACTGGTCGTAGTGGAAGGTGTCGGGCAGGACCTGGAAGGCGTACTTCTTCGCCTTGCCGCCGGAGTCCCGTTCGGCCAGCTCGCTGGCGGCTTCGCGGAATTCGTCCCAGTTCTCGGGGACCGCGATGCCCTTTTCCTTGAGCTTGTCGGCCCGGTAGTAGAGCGCGTACGCGTCGAAGTCGTAGAGCATCGTCACGTACTTTTCGTCGTAGGTCATCGAGTCGAGCGCGCCCTGGGAGTACTGGTCCTCGATCGCCGCGCCGTTCAGTTCGCCACCGGAGAGCGAGCTGATGTCGGCCAGCAGGCCCTTGGAGGCGTAGGTCGGGATCCAGGTCATGTCGAGGGTCGCGACGTCCGGCGGCGAGCCGGAGGAGACGGCGACCGAGAACTTGTCCTGGATCGTCTCGTAGTCGAGCACCTGGTAGTCGACCTTGATGTCCGGATGGAGCTTGCGGAATTCTTCGACCGCCGGCTTGATCGGCGTCGCCGACCCGTAGTAGTCCCAGACGGTGATCGAATGGTCACCACCGCCGTCGCTTTCGCTGCCGGTGGAACCGCTGCTGCTGCTGCTTTCACTGTTGGAGCCGCCGCACGCGGTCACGAGAATCGCGATCGCTGCGACGGCGGCGGCGAGGGCCGCGAGCCGTCTCATCTGTTCACTCTCCCTGGCTTGGCTTTTCTGGTTGGAGGCCTCCGGCCCACGCGTCGATGCGCGGGCCGTCGGCGTCGACGTGGTACCTGGCGCGGTCACCCCTGACCACGCCGCGGCAATACTCGATCGGGACCTCGTCGCCGGAGAAGGCGACCAGCTCGATCAACAACGCCGGTTGACTGGGGTCCTGGCCGAGAAGCTCGGCCTCGCGAGGGGTCGGCAGGATCGGCTCGATCGCCTCGCGGGCCCGCACCAGGGTGACCCCGTAGCGGGCGGCGAGCAGCCCGTACAGGGACTGGTTCGCGAGGTCGGCGTCGAGCAGGCCGGGGAAGCGGTCGGCGGGCAGGTACACGGTCTCCAGGACCAGCGGCTGGCCGCCGGCGCTGCGCAGGCGCTCGACCTCGATCGTCGCCGTGCCGGGCTCGAGCTCCAGGTAGTCGGCGACCCGGGTCTCGGCGGTTCCGGCGCTGGCGCCGATCAGGTCGGTCTCGGGGGAGAGCCCGCGGGCCTCCATCTCCTGCGTGAAGCTGGTCAGCGCCGCGAGGTCGCGCTCGATCGGGGGCGCGGTGACGAACGATCCGCGGCCGGGGATCCGCTCGATCCGCCGCTCGCGCCGCAACTCGTCCAGGGCGCGGCGGACGGTGATCAGGCTGCAGCCGTAGCGCTCGGCGAGCTCCTTCTCGGTGGGCAGCCGGTCCCCGACGCTCCAGGTCCCCTTGTCCAGGGCCCCGCGCAGCTCGAGGTAGAGCTGGTGGTGAAGAGGGACGGGCCCGCGGGCCAGCGGCTTGCCGGACATCGGGGGTTCGGGTGACTGCGGATCATTTCTCATAACGATATGATCTTAGCATGATCGAGCAGACGAATGCGAGCTCAGGCTCCCCGCACCCACCCGAAACGCCCCGCGTCCTCGCCATGGACCTCGGGGCGACCAGGCTCCGCGCCGCCGCCGTCTCGGCCGCCGGCCAGATCCTCGTCCGCCACGAGGCGCGCACCCTGTCCGACGGCTCCCCGCGTGCCCTGGTCGGCTCGGCGATCGACCTGCTCGGCGCCGTCGCCGCCGACCTGCCGGAGGGCGCGCGCGCCGGCCTCGAGGGAATCGGCATCTCGGCCGTGGGCCCGCTCGACCCCGCTCGGGGGACCCTCCTCGGCCCGCCCAACCTCGGCGACGGCTACCGCGGCCTCGAGCTGGCGGGACCGCTGGGGCGCCACTTCGGCCTCCCCGCCTCGCTCGAGCGCGACACCAACGTCGCCGCGCTCGGCGAGCGCGCCCTCGGCGCCGCCCGCGACCGCGACGACTTCATGTATGTGACCGTCTCCACCGGGGTCGGCGGCGGCGTCTTCGCCGGCGGCAAGCTGCTCGGGGGCGCCGGCGGCTTCGCCGGCGAGCTGGGCCACGTCCCGGTCGGCTTCGACGGGCCGGCCTGCGGCTGCGGCCAGGCGGGGCACCTCGAGGCCTATGCCTCGGGGACCGGCCTGGCCCGCCGGGGCCGCGAGGCGGTCGCCGCCGGCAGGTCCGAGACCCTCGCCCGGCGGGCGCGGCGCAAGGCGGGAGGCACGATCGACGCCGTCGACGTGGCGGCCGCCGCGGAGGAGGGGGACGCGGCCGCGGAGCAGATCGTCGGCGAGGCGGTCGAGGCGTTCGCGCTCGCCGCGCTCGGCTTCGTCAATGCCTTCGACCCGGGGCTGATCGTGGTCGGCGGAGGCGTCGCCGCGGGGCTGGGCGACCGCCTCCTGGAGGGGGCGCGCGAGAAGGTCGAGCGGTTCGCGCTCGCGCCGCCCGCCCGCTGCACCCGGATCGTCCCGGCCGAGCTGGGCGACGACTGCGGCCTGATCGGCTGCTTACCGCTGGTGACCGGCCAGGCGCCCGCCGGAGCCGCTTCCCGACCGGGCGCGAGGATGGAGGCCTGAGATGGCGACCGTGACTTTCGACAAGGTGGAGAAGCGTTACGCGGACGACACCGCTGCGGTCAAGAGCCTCGATCTCGAGGTGCGCGACGGCGAGTTCATGGTCCTGGTCGGCCCCTCCGGCTGCGGCAAGACGACCGCCCTGCGGATGACCGCCGGGCTGGAGACGATCAGCGGCGGCGAGATCGCGATCGACGGCAAGGTCGTCAACAACCTGGCCCCGCAGCGACGCGACGTGGCGATGGTCTTCCAGGAGTACGCGCTCTACCCGCAGATGAGCGTCTTCGACAACATCGCCTTCGGGCTGCGGCTGCGCAAGCTGCCGCGAGCCGAGGTCCGCAAGCGGGTCGAGGAGATGGCGGGGACGCTGAGCATGGAGGACCTGCTCGCCCGCAAGCCGCGCGCCCTCTCGGGCGGGCAGCGCCAGCGGGTCGCGATGGGCCGGGCGCTGGTCCGCGACCCGAAGGTCTTCCTGATGGACGAGCCGCTCTCCAACCTCGACGCGAAACTGCGCGTGCAGATGCGCTACGAGGTGACCCGGATCCAGCGCGACCTGGGGACGACGACGATCTACGTCACCCACGACCAGGTCGAGGCGATGACGATGGGCACCCGGGTCGCGGTGATGCGGGGCGGCGTGCTGCAGCAGGTCGACCAGCCGGAGACGCTCTACGAAGCGCCCGCCAACCTCTTCGTCGCCGCCTTCATCGGCAGCCCCGAGATGAACCTCCTGCAGGCGACGGTGGTCGACCGCGACGGCGGCGGCACCGACCTCGAGGTCGGCGAGCAGCGGCTGCCGCTGCCGGACGAGGCCCTGGCCCGCAGTCCCGAGCTGCGCTCCTACGTGGGCGCCGAGGTGATCGTCGGCCTGCGGCCGGAGACGCTCTCCCCCGGCGGGCCCGACGACGCGGCGCGGCTGGTCGGCGAGGTGAGCGCAGCCGAGATGCTCGGAGCGGACCGCCTCGTGCACTTCGAGGTCGCCGGCGCGCCGACCTTCACCAGCGAGCTGATCGACGACTCCCGCGCCGCGGCGGCGGACGCCGCGGCGAACGGCTCGGGCCCTGCGAGCAGAGTCTCGGCGATGGTCGCCCGCTTCGACGCCCTCACCGCCCGGCCCACCCCGGGGGAGAGGATCGAGATCGCCGTCGCCGTCGACCGCGCCCACTTCTTCGACCCGGGCAGCGGCCGCCGGCTCACCCCTGCAAGGTGACGAAGCGCTCCTCGGTCAGCTCCTGGACGGCGTAGGCGGGGCCCTCGCGGGTGTTGCCCGATTCCTTGACCCCGCCGTAGGGCTGCTGGTCGGCACGGAAGGTCGGCACCTCGTTGACCAGCACGCCGCCGAACTCCAAGGTGCGGGCCGCCTGCAGGGCGCGGCCGACGTCGCGGGTGAAGACCCCGGCCTGCAACCCGAACTTGGAGTCGTTGGCCATCGCCAGAGCCGCCTCGAAGTCATCGAAGCTGTCGAGGGTGGCGACCGGGCCGAAGATCTCCTCGCACCAGACCTTCTGATCTTTGGGCGGGGATCGCAGGATCGTCGGCGCCAGGCAGCGACCCTCGTCGACCAGCTCCCCGCCGGTGAGCAGGGTGGCCCCGGCGGCGAGCGCCTCCTCGATCCAGCCCTTCACCCGGTCGCGGTCGCCGGGGGTGATCAGCGGGCCGACGTCGGTGTCGGGAAGCAGCGGGTCGCCGACCGCCAGCGCCTCCACGTTGGCGAGGAGGCGCTCGGCGAAGGGCTCGGCGACCTCCTCGTGGACGAGGATGCGCTGGATCGAGATGCAGCTCTGCCCGGCGTGGGAGAAGGCGTGGACGGCGGCCTTGTCGGCGGCGGTCTCCCAGTCGCCGT
>Ga0210085_1000624_pt1 | contig 14613 bp, 11 predicted proteins | sample China_Galinas_PW_5_FD_184866 | JGI IMG/M metagenome (GOLD analysis project Ga0210085, IMG submission 184866) | Wetland microbial communities from San Francisco Bay, California, USA, that impact long-term carbon sequestration - China_Galinas_PWC_D1... | ecosystem: Environmental > Aquatic > Marine... | reverse complement strand
AAGTCGTCTTTCTGCGCCAATCAATTGTAGCCGTGTTTCTTCGCATACTCCACCAGCCCTTTGATGACCGCAAAACACATCAAGAACATAACCACGGCAAAGGGAAGCCCCGTACAGATAGCCGCAGTCTGCAGGGCCACCATGCCGCCACCCAAAAGGAGGACCGCCGCGACGGCGCCTTCGAGGATAGCCCAGAACAGTCGTTGCGGCTTGGGGGGATCCGGGTTGCCGCCGGCCGTGATGATATCAATGACCATGGAGCCTGAATCCGAAGATGTCACGAAAAAGAAAATGACGACGACCATTGCAAGGATTGATGTGACCATACTCAAGGGAAAGCTTTCCAGGAAGATAAACAGTGAGACCGGAATGTTTTCCTGAACCGCCTTGGCCATGCCGCCGCCCATGAACCGTTCGATATAGATGGCGCTGTTACCGAACACGGTCATCCAAGCGAAGGTCACCAGGGTCGGCACGACCAGTACGCAGAGCAGATATTCCCGCAGGGTCCGCCCGTAGGAAACCCGGGCGATAAACATACCCACGAAAGGACACCAGGCGATCCACCACGCCCAGTAGAAAATCGTCCACCCGTTTTGCCAGTTGCCGCCGTCGGTATAGGTCTCGTTCCAGAATCCCAGATCAAAGAAATGTTGAATGTAATTGCCGAAGTTTTCGATCATTCCGTTGAGGATGAACAGTGTCGGGCCGAGAAAGAAGACAAAGAGCAATAGTAAGAGGGCCAGCCCGATATTGATGTTGCTGACCACCTTGATACCGCCTTCGAGGCCGCGCATCACCGACCAGGTGGCTAGAGCGGTGATGCCGACGATCAATATCACCTGCACGTTGGCATTTTGGGGGATGCCGAACAGGTGCGCCATTCCGGCATTTACTTGCTGCACGCCGAAGGCCAGAGATGTGGCCACGCCGAATAGACAGGAGATCGTGGCCAGGATATCGATGGTGTTGCCGATCCCGCCATAGATGCGCTCTTTCAAGACCGGATAAAAAACGTTACGGATCGACAGCGGCAGCCCTTCGGTAAAACCGAAAAAGGCCAGCCCCAACCCAATCAATGCGTATATGCCCCAGGGATGAAAGCCCCAGTGGAGAAAGGTCAGTTCCATAGCCGCCTTGGCGCTCTCAACGGTGCCGGGCTCTGAAAGAGGATTGGCCACGTAATGGAACATGGGTTCGGCCACCCCGTAAAAGAGCAGGCCGATACCCATGCCTGCGCTAAACAGCATGGCAAACCAGCTGGGATAAGTGAATTCTGGGCTGGCATCAGGCCCACCGATGCGCAATTTCCCCAGAGGCGAGACCATAATCCCGATGCAGGTGGCCAACACAAAGTTCATGGTCAGCACCAGAAACCATCCCGTATATTCGGAAATCCAATTCTTTGTGTTTGAAAACAGCTTTTCGGCCGCATCACCGGCGAGCAGCGTGAAGATCACCCCGGCGAAAATCAAGCCGGCACCGCCGAAAAATACCCAGGGTTGGATGTCGTATTTCCAGATCTTGTTGTCCAAGTTCTTTATTGTGTCTGCAGTCCTGATTTTAAAATCTTGTTCGACCATAAAACACCTCCTTCGTAAACCTCTTGGTTTAATTTTTGGGTATGACTCATGCAGTGCATCCGTTCCGGGATTTACCCCCTCATCCCTTTTCTCCGGGAAGTTGGTCTTTACTTAGAAACGGCTTCCCGCACTCGCATGATTCCTTTGGTACTGCAGAACTATTCGGTCCATGTTTTAGCTGTCTTTAGCCGTCTGCATGCCATCTTCCCTCAACATTTTTTTAAAATGATGCGGTCCTCTTCAACGGTCATCTCGAAGCAATCTCCCGGAGAAAAACCGGTTTTTTCGAGCATTTCTTTAGAGAACACGATCCCTTCTTTTTTGACCTTTGATTCTTCCGACTGGGAATAATCAAAGAGTCCTTTGACGACATAGATTTTCTTGTCCAGATTCTGAAGCATCACCAAATGCTCCCGCAATGTATACGGGGATATCTTGAATTCCTTCGTGATCTCCTTTGCCGTCTTGCCCTCTTCGATCATCTTTCTTAACTTGTCCGGATCATAACGGATGCTGTAATCACCTTTTGCCATGCGATCACCTCCCTTGGATTTTTTTCACGGCCTAAGTGTTGATAATCTACCTCTCCCATCGGCTGTTTTCATATCACCACCTTCCGCAATCTTCTGCATGGAATGCATTAATAGACTATTGCCTCTGCGGAACCGTTCACAGGGTTGCAAAGTCCGATGCGCTTCAAACCACCTAATTGTACGCGATTACAGGGTGCCGCAGATGCAAGGCGTCGGGCACGCAGACGATCTTTTGTACTTCAAGTGCCCGACAACAAAGCAGATGCGGTGCCCTGTGAACGCTTATGCCTCTACTGCGGCGGAATCTGAAAACGGTAGGTACAGGCAGCCACGAAGAATGGTGAAGAAATGTTTCAATAAAGCCCATCCGATATGCACTTGTCAAGACCCCAACATTTTAAAAGCCGGAGGGCTTCGGAGTTTTTTGCCATGCTGTTTAGGCAGCTATGGGGAAAAACCCGGGCGGCCGAGTGCAGTCAAGAACGAAAACCGGTCTACTTTTTTAGATGGGAGAACTCATCGGTCATATGGGGGATATGAATGGCGTCGATCAGGTTTTCTTGAAAATCATCCAACAGAGTCAGTTCGACATGGTCCACCCGGTGGGCGACCCGATCGGCCTCTGAGCGTTTTTTTCGATCCAACAAAACCATTCGGCACCTCGTCGCCTGCGGCGTTGCCGATCGTCGAGACGCGCTCCGGCGGGCAGCCCGGAAAAAGGCCCAACACCATGGCCTGGGCGATGTTGATATGGTTGCCGAAGGCCCCGGCAATCTTAATCCGGTCGGACGCGGATAATCTCGCTGTCCATCCAAACGCTGACCGTCACTGCCCATTTGCCCTCCCGCAAAGCCCGGCCCAGCCTGCGTAACGCCAGAAAATCAATCGACTGCCCGGCCAGTGCGTATCTTGCCTACAGGGCCTGGCCGAGTCGTTCGAAGTCGCCGCTGGGGTCTGTCAGGGATGCTTCCGGAACGTGCAGAAAATAGGTTTTGACTGCCGGGTCATGATCGATGGGGATGGGACGCGCGGCCTTGCTGACCACCTGTTTGCCCGTTCGGGATTCTTCCGGGATGTAGATCAGAAGATCCTCCCGGGCTGTTGCCACGCATCCCAGGCGAAATCCGGCGGCTCCTTCTTCGGGCGTGATATGGTCGCTTTCGATCGTTTGCCAGTCATACAGCAGCGTTCTTTTGTGTTTTGCGGGTTCCTCTTTTTCTCCTCCCACCATACACCTGCATCTTTAAACGGCCGGTCACTCCGGCTTTTTTTTCTCCAATTCGCTTTCGATGTCCGTGAAAAACGTCTTCTGCAACTGAGCATGGCGTTGCTTCACCGGTACGCGATGAAAGTCTTCGCGGTCTTTTTCCAGCAAATTGCGAAGTTCGGGATAGTAGACTTTCTTCTCGGACATCTCCACGAGGTGTTTGCGCCACTGGATAAACATGCCCACATTGCTCAAGGTATGGTCGGCGTTTTTGGGGCCGCCTTTTTCGGCGATTTCGCGGATGCCCCTGACAACGCCCTTGTCTTCCGGGAAATAGAGCGGAACCACGAAATCGTGCCTGGTTTTGAGGATGATCTTGCGTGTTTCCCGTTCCCGCTCGCAGTCTTGAATGAACTTGTCCAGGCTGAAAAAGTTCAGGCTGCCCATAGCGCCCATGGCATGGCGCAGAATGTGCACGCCGTACTCGCGCAGCAGATTGCGGCTGAGTTCGGACTCATCCACCGCGGCCGCAATGTTGTCGACGATGCTGGTGCTTCCGCCGGACTGGGCCGACGGAAAACCGGCGACCCACATGTTCAATCGGGCCATGGCCGAATTGATCAGCGGCTGGCCCGGATCGCTGTAGGAAAGATCCCCGCCGACCCCCAAAACATCGGGAATGCCGCCGTGAACGCACAGCACGTTCGGATTGATCGTCTGGGCCAGTATCATCATGAACAATACCTGGGCGTGGATTTGCGTGAGCAAGCCTTCGGGGCTGATGGGTCCTGTGGAGCCGGCAATTGTAAGATCCAGCAGGAGCAGGTTGTTGCCGCTGCGCACGCTTCTCAAAAATGGCGCGACCATGGACGGCATGTAGGTCATGTTCGTGATCAGGCTGGTGCCGTCCAGCCAATCGTCCCGGTCGCGGAAATGGGCCGTCTGCTCGTCGGTCATGTTTTTGGTGCACGTCATTTTGAGCTCGGAAAAATGCTTTCCCATCAGCAGGGCGGCCTCAAAATCGGTCAGCGATTTGTCCGAGGCCACCGGAATGCTGAAAATACCCAAAGAGTCGGTAAATTCGCCCGCGGTTCGCGCGATTTCCTCGAATTCGTCCCGCGTGGCCTTCGCCAGCACGTCCTCGCGCCCGGGGCGCAACAGAAACGGCGGGGTTGCGCCGGTGCCGAAGGCGTTTTCCCCCGGGTCTTCGGCCATGTCGGTGGGCACTTGGGCCAGGGCCGACTCGACAAAATCTTCCTTCAGCGGAACATAAAGGGCCTGCTCGCTGTCCAGGTCCACGGCATCGGCCTCCATCAAAATTTCCATCAATTCCGGGCTGCTGGATATGTCCAGACCGATCTCGGTCAAGATGCGCCGGGCATTGCGGTCGATCCGGCGATAAATCCGCTTTTCCTGGCTGAGCGCATCCATGTCCTGGATTCTTTCCCTGGCGATTTCGGCCTCCGGGCTGTTGGGGAAAAGCTCGACGATTTTCTTGTAGTGACGCTTGGCATTTTGAAACTCGAAGCGTTTTTCGGTTTCCACAGCCGTGTCGAAGAGCGCTATGATTTTTTTTGACCTTCTTCTCATGGCCCCCTTTGCCTCCTATCGAAATTCGGTTGCGGGTCTTTCGGCGTAAAAGATACACCGTCATTGAATATCTTCGCTGGTTAGACCGAATATCCATCAGCCGCCGGTGCCGGCACCCGAATCATAGATGGCCTCGGCCACCAATTCGGCGATGTCTTTGTTGGCAAGCCCCGTTTCCCGGGCTGCAAGCCCGTCTTCGATCATGGTCATGCAAAACGGGCAGGCCGTGGCGATCAGACGGGATTTTCCCGCGCCGCTCGCGCCCGCGTTGCCGATGGCCTCCGCGGCCTGGGCCACGCGCCGGTCATTGACCCGCTTGTCGGTTTCCTCCTCGTACCAGGTCAATCCACCGCCGGCGCCGCAACACATGGCCATCTCGCGGTTGCGCTCCATTTCCACGGTATCGATGCCGGGAAGTTTCGCCAAAACCTGCCTGGGCGCCTCGAAAATGCGGTTGTGCCGGCCCAGGTAACAAGAATCGTGCAACGTGGCCACCGCATCGATTCGATTGATGATGGACAAGCGGCCGCCTTCGATGAGATCGCGGATGAGCTGCGTGTGGTGGATAACGCTGTATTCGCCGCCGAAGTCCGGGTAATCCTTGACAAACGTGTTGTAACAATGGGGACAGATGGTGAGAATGTGCTTGAAGTTATATTGGGACAACAGTTCCACATTCGATTCCGCCAGAATGCTGAACAGGTATTCGTGCCCCATGCGCCTGGCCGGGTCGCCGGTGCAGCGCTCCTCTTCTCCCAAAACGGCAAAGTCGACGGCGGCGGCCTTGAGGATTCTGGCCATGCTGCGCGCGATCTTGGCGTTCCGGGGGTCCGAGGCGGCCGCGCACCCCACCCAGAAGAGATAATCGACACCCTTGGCGGCCGCGGCCACATCCGCCATGATCGGCACGTCCAGGCCCTTGGCCCATTCTAGCCGGATCGTTGGATGTTCGTTCCAGGGATTGCCGCGCTTTTCCATGCCGGCAAAGACATCGGCGTAGGTTTCCGGGAACCTGTCGTGAATCATGACTTCGTTGCGGCGGATTTCCAATATCTTGCCCAAGGGATCGATCATCACCGGGCAGCTTTCCACGCACGCCATGCAGGTGGTGCAGACCTGGACGGCCTCGGCCGAAAGTTCCGCATCCAGAATTCGGCGGGCCTCGCCCGGCTTCCCGACAATCGGGTATTCCGTGTTGAAGTGCCGGCGCAGTCCCAGCACGATCTCCCGGGGCGAGAGGATTTTGCCGGAGATGGCGGCCGGACAGTTCATTTCGCATCGGCCGCACTCGGTGCAGGAAACCACATCCAAAAAGTCTTTGCGGGTCAGGTCCGGAAGGGTCTCGTATCCCAGCACTTCGTCGCGTTCGAAGGCGCCCTCCACGTCCAGCTTGGCCAACCGGCCCCGGGGTCGCAGGTCCTCGAAAAAGATGTTCACACCGGCGGCGATCAGGTGCATCACCTTGGGGACATAGGCCAACACGGCGATGCCGGCCAGGGCCAGAATCCCGTGAAGCCACCAGAACACGACATGGGCATTTCGCATGGCATCGGCGCCGGCCCCGCCGAAAAGGCCGGCCAAGACGGCCCCTACCGGAGACCAGTCGGGGGCATATCCCAGGTCGGCCGCGTCCGCGGTCAGCCGCAATCCCTCCACGGCAAAACCAGTCAGGGCGATGGCCAGCAGCCATACCGGCAGAATCCAGTCGACGCGCTGATGCTTCAGCTGCGGTTTGCGCAGAATATAACGCCGGATCAGGGCAATGATCAGACCCACCACCAGCAGGCCGCCGAAAATGTCGGTTATCAGTTCGAACCCCAGGTAAAACGAGCCCTTGAGGATGGCGTGCTCCACCCCGAAAATTTTGTAAAACAAATCGTATTCGATCGCCACGATGGTCGTGGCCACCAAAAGCACGATAAAAGCCCACATGATAAACAGATGCATGATGCCGCCCAGTTCGTGGCGGCGCAGTACCGTGCGGTTGGACAAAACGGTCGACAGGGCCCGTCCGAATCGGGCCGCCAAGTCGGATCTGGAAAAAGGGACCGGTTTTCCCGCAAGGACACGGCGGACATGCCGGTAGACGCCCCAGGCGAAAAGGCCCACGGCCACGGCAGCGAACAGGTAAAAAAAAATCTCCTGCGTACCCGAAATATTCCAGAATATCTCACGCGTTTCCATCCGAGCCGTCCTCTTGCATTATAAAAAAGTCTTGCGGCTTGCCGGTTTCTCAAACTCCAAACCGCCGCTCAAAATCAAATGACAAAAATAGGGTCGCAGTGCAGCGATGGGGTAATGTGTCTTCGTGGCCGAGCTATTTGCCCTTGCAAAGCTTATTCAAATCCCGGGATTTTATCTTAAAGGACTTGTGATGTACGCCGGGGTTGAAATAGACCTCGGTCTGGCGCATCAGCTCAGGGTCCACGAAAATCGGCAAATTGGTCAGGTGGCCGAACGGCGGCACACAGCCGACCTCGCATCCCACCGCCTCGCTGACCGCGTCGGGCTTGGCGAAGGAGACTTTCTTGGTGTTGACGGTTTTGGCGGCCGCTTTCCAATCGACCTTCTTGCTACCCGGCATCACCAAAACCACCATTTTCTTTTCCTTGGTGGTTAGCACGAGCGACTTTACCGTTTGCGCCTCGGCAACCCCTAAAGCCGCGGCCATGGTGGGATTGGTGTAAACCGGTTCGTGCTCGTGAACTTCGTATTCGATGCCCTTTTCCTGCAGGGTCTGAACGATCTTTTCTTCCAGCGTCATGATGGCTTCCTTTGCTCATGGGGTTTTCCGGCGGGTGTCAAAATCCCCGGTTAAACCAAATATCTTCTGCCAAGGCCGGTCCCCAGGCGCTCAGCCTGGTAACCGGCGCGGCGCAAATCCGATTTCAGGGCAACCCTCGGTAAATTGCCTGGCCGCCCTTTGGGCAATGCCGGTATCCGCTTCTTCTTTGCACGGCCCCATTGCCCCGTTGGTAAATTGTCTTTCTTCGCCGAAAAGACGTCGCTTGTCAATCCAAGATGTCGAATGTCCTGGGGCATTCGGTCCGGGTCAGGCGGTTTGCTTTTTCAGCTCTTCGATGATGGCCGGGAGCACTTCGTGCAGGTCTCCGACGACGCCATAGTCGGCCTTACCGAAAAAGGCCGCTTCCGGATCCTTGTTAATGACCATTATCTTTTGGGCCTTCTTGCATCCGACCAGGTGCTGAATCGCGCCGCTAATGCCGCAGGCGATATAAAGTTCCGGGGAAATCCGTGTGCCCGTGAGTCCCACCTGGTCCGAATGGGGACGCCAGCCGTTGTTGGTGGCCACCCGGGAACATCCGACCGCACCACCCAGGATCTCGGCCAGTTTTTCCAGCACCGCGTAGCCCTCGGAGCTACCCACGCCGCGGCCTCCGCCCACCACCACCGCCGCGTTTTTCAGGGTGATGCCCTCGGTAACCTCGGCTTCCCGCCGCACCACACGGACACGAAGGTCTTTTTCGGTCAGGGTCGGCTCAAAGGTTTCCACCACCGGCACGGCGGGATCGGCGGCTTCCTGAGCCTCCACGATATCAGGGGCGACCGTGAGCAGTTTGGGCTCGCCGGCGAGCGCGGCCTCCTCCAGGAGACTGCTGCCCCACCGCAGCCGGGTCACCCGAAAAGGATCTCCAGGGGTCACCACCGAGCAGTTGGCGGCCATGGGAAGGCCGGTCATGGCGCCGAGGTGGGCCATGACTTCGTTGCCCCGGTCCGTGCCGGCGGCCATGACCATTTTGGGCAAACGGTCCGCAATCACTTGGGACACGATTTGGGCCCATGCCACCGGCGCGTAGGCGCTCAGCTGTTCGTGCCCGGCCCGGATGGCCTTGGAAACACCGTATTTTCTCATCACGCCGGGCATGGCGGCGGTCTCCTCGCCACCGATGAGCAGGGCGACCAATTCGGCGCCTGTCCACCCGGCGATCTCCCGTGCAAATGTGAGCATTTGCAGCGAGGCTTCCTTCACCGCGTTTTTCTCGTCGTGTTCGATCAATGCGATTATCATGATTTGACCACCTCCAGCGTCTTGAGCACTTCCACCACCTTGGGCGCAACCCCCGGTCCCTCACCGAGCATTTCCACGTCCTTTTTCAGCTCGGGCGGGTGAAAGAGGCGCTGCATTTGCAGGCCGGCTTCGATCTTTTCGGGAGACATGCGCTCCACTTTCTTCTTTTTGGCCTTCATGGTCCCCCGCAGACTGGGATAGCGCGGAATGTTCATGCCATCTTTTACCGTCACCAGAGCCGGCATCGGCAGATCGAAGATCTCCCAGCCGCTCTCGACCTCCCGCCAGGCGGCGGCACCGCCGTTGGCGAATTCCAGCTTTTTGATGCCGGCGACGCAGGGCAGGTCCAGTATGTGGGCCACCCGGATACCCACCTGGCAGCCGCCGCTGTCGGCCGAATCGTTGCCGAAAAGAATCAGGTCGAAGGGCTCTTTTTGCGACTCTGTGCGGATAGCCGCCGCTATGGCGGCGGCTGTTTGGCCCGGGTCCCATTCCGGCTCGTCGGTTTCGAGCAGAATGCCCCGGTCCGCGCCCCTGGCCAGGCTGTCGCGAAGCTGCTCTTCCGCGGCGGCGGCACCCAGGGTAAGCACCGTCGATTGGCCACCGTGGGCCTCCACCAGTCTGATGGCCTCTTCGACGGCACACTCTTCATGGGGGCTGACGGTAAATCCCAGATTTTTGGTGACCACCGCCTGCTTGTCCTCGGTCAGATCGATGCGGGCGCCGACATCGGGCACGCGTTTGATACAGGCAAGGATGTTCATGCTCTTCCTCCTGGTTACCCTTTCATACGTTCGTTTTCGGGATCGAACAGCGGCGTCAGTCCCACCGCTTCCACGGTGACCGGATACTGCTCCGCGAAGTATTCCACCTTGAGCCGGTTGCCGACTTTGGCGTGTTCCGGCGGCAGATAGGCCATGAGGATGAACTTGCCCACACACGGACCGGCGCCCGCACTGGTCACGTAGGAGCGGCGGTCTTTGCCGTCGGTGATGGGCTTGCCGTCCTCGGTCAGCACCGGCACATGACCGACAATGTAACGTTTTTCTCCATTGGAGGCCGTGTGATCGTCAACGGTCAGAATGCACAGAACGGCGGCGGGATCCGTCTCCCGGGCCTTCAGGTAGGCCGCCTTGCCGATGAAATCCTGAGTCTTGACCTTGGGCAGGGCCATGCCGGCTTCCACCGGATTGTATTCGGTGTCCAGCTCGCTGCCGTAAAGGCGGTTGCACTTCTCCAGACGGGCGGTGGTGCCGTACACACCGATGCCCACCGCAACCACCCGGTGTTTTTGCCCGGCCCTCCAGAGGATGTCCCAGAGCTTCTGGCCGTGCTCGGCGGCGGTGTAAATCTCCCAGCCGTATTCGCCGACATAGGAAATGCGAAGGGCCCAGACCGGGATATTTTGAATTCTGAACGCCTTGGCGGTGGCATAGGGAAAGGCCGCGTTGGAAATGTCGTCTTCTGTGACCGATTCCACGAGCTCCCGGGCCGCCGGTCCCCACACGCCCACCGTGCACAGGGCCGAGGTCTGGTCGTGAAGCTGGGCCGAGCCGTCCTCGGGCAGGTGGTCGACAATCCACTTCTTGTCCACGCCGCCGTGGCCACCGCCGGTGATGACCCTAAACGACTGTCTGCCCGTGCGCGCGATGATCAGATCGCTGCGGATGCCGCCGTTGACGTTGAGCAGAAGCGTGTAGGTGGCCTTGCCCACCGGGCGGTCCATCTGGGAAACCGCCACCTTTTGGACCACGTCCAGTGCGCCGGGGCCGGTGATGTCGAAGATGGCAAAGGCGCTTAGATCCACCATGCCCACCCGCTCGCGCAGGGCCAGGTTTTCGGCGTTGATGATGGGCGACCACCAGCGGGCGTCCCACTCGTTGGGCCGCTCGTCGATCTTGTCGCTGTATTCTTCCAGAAGCGCTCGGTTGCTGTCGTACCAGTGGGGGCGCTCCCAGCCGGCCGTTTCGAAATAGACCGCCCCCAGGGCCTTTGTCCGCTTGTGAAAGGGGCTCAGGCGGTTTTTCCGGGAGGATTCCCACTGCTCGTGGGGATGAATGATGCCGTAAATTTTATTGAAGCCTTCCATCGCCCGGTCCCAGACGTGCTTTTTGGTGCGGGCATAGGGATAAAAACGGGCGATGTCCACCTCGTTGGGATCGATCTCCGGAGCGCCGTCGGTCATCCATTCGGCCACCATCCGGCCCACGCCGGGGCCCTCTTTGATCCATACGGCCGCCACCGACCATAGGTTTTTAACTTCGGGGGTTTCGCCGATGATAGGCGCGCCGTCGGGGGTCAGGGAAATGAGCCCGTTGATGGCGTACTGGATTTCGACCTGGTCGTTGTCGAGCATGTCGGGCAGAAGTTCCAGGGCGTCTTCGAGTTGCGGTTCGAAGTCATCCCTTGTAAACGGCATCTCTGTGGGCGAGAGCTTGGCCTGATCGTTTGACGGAATGTCGTTGGGATCGTGCAGCATCGGGCGATGGGCGTAGGACCCGACCTCCATGTTGGCCGCCGACTGGCGTTCGTACATCATCACGCTCATGTCCCGCAGGATCGGGTATTCGATCTCCCCCTTGGCCTGAGCAAACTGGGGGACCGGACCGGCGTCGATCATTTGATGAACGACGGGAACCAACGGAATTTCGGCTCCGGCCATTTCGGCGATACGCGGGCTCCAGACGCCGCAGGCGATGATCACGTATTCCGCCACGATGGTGCCCCGGGTCGTTTCCACGCTGCGCACACGGCCGTCCTCGACCTTGATGCCCGTCACTTCGGTGTTGGGAAATACGGACAATGCGCCCATTTCCTGGGCCTTTTCCCGCAAAATGGTGCCGGCGCGCAGTGAATCGACAACACTCACCGACGGGGTGTAAAAACCGCCCAGGATCTGTTCTTTGTCGACCCATGGAAATAGTTTCAGGACGCCGTCGGGATCGAGAAGTTCCCCTTCCACCCCCCAGCACTTGGCCGAAGCCAGCCGACGCCTGAGTTCGGCCATGTTCTCTTCGGTCCGGGCCAGTTCGATGCCGCCGCATATCCTCTGGACACCCATTTCTTCGTATTGGCGGACACTGTCCAATGTAATCTGCGTCATCGCCCTGCCGTGATCCACGGGGAAAATAAAGTTGGACGCGTGACCGGTCGACCCGCCCGGATTGGGCAGGGGCCCCTTGTCGATCATCACCATGTCTTTCCAGCCCTTTTCGGCAAGATGACCGGCGACACAATTGCCTACGATGCCGGCGCCTATGATGACCACGCGCGCCTGATTCGGAAATTGACTCATACCCCCCTCCTTTCCGTGATATTCGGTTTGCTATTCTGTTACGGGCCGTGCCCGCAATCCCATGTCGGTTTTACGTTTCGGGTTTCACTGGTCAGACAGGGGGTACCCCGGAACCCGAACACTGAAACCCGCAATTCAAAAGGACGGATGCATGTCATAAAAGTGAGTGATGTCCGTCACGTTCTTTTTAAAATAATCGACCCGTTGCCGCACTAAACCATAAACTGGGCTCGAATATGCTCCACGAAGCGCTTTGTGTGATTTTCCAGAAGATCGGCGGCTGCTTCGCCATCGCCCTCCTTCAATGCCGCTAGAATGTCTTCGAATTCTTTGGGGACGTGGTTCCAGTAGTTATTTTCAGCCTTTGAAAAGGCCCAAATCCGTATTGCCTGATCGTGGAGCCCTTCCAGAATTTTTACCAAAACCTGGTTCTTGGTCGCCCGGTTGATGATGTCGTGGATTTCCTCGTCGATTCGCATCACCGTTTTCAGATCGGGTGCCGCTTTCATGCGACCGACGTGCTCGTTAATTTCTGCAAGCTCCTCGTCGGTGATGCGCACCGCCGCCAGATGGCCGGCCTGTCGAACGAGAAAAGATCGGACTTCGAAGACATCCTTGAGTTGCTGAAAGCTGATGTCCGAGACAAACGAGCCGACATGGGGAAAGATCCGCACCAGTCCCGCCATTTGCAACTGCATCAACGCCTCGCGTACCGGCGTGCGGCTGACACCAAATTCCTTCATGATTTCTTTTTCCCGGAGAATCGATCCAGGGCTGTATTCCAACAGTATGATCCGCCTCTTCAATTCCTCGTATAATGGGTTTTCAATCATGAGATCTCGATATGCTAATGTCTAAATATTATTTTAATTTCGTTGTATCGCCAATATACAAATAGCATATCACACTTGTAAAGTAAAAAAACACTGGATGGAAAAAATTTTCGTGCCAATCGCCCCTGCGCCCGCTGCTCAAACAAGATGAAAAATTTTTATAGTGGTTTCAACTTGTTGTGTCACAACCTACCGTGCTGATCTGGCAGCAGACGGCTTAGAACACGGCTTAGAACCTGGTTAGAACAGCCCCCAATCGGTCCAGTAAGTAAGTCCTTGATACGATAAAAATTCCCCAAATCGTTTAGACCGCCTACATTTCTGCGAATGAAACGCTTAGGCTGAAGCCGCTGTGCTGCCTCAACCACCACATCTGCACACGAAGTGCGCGACCATCTGATAGATGTGGACAGTTCCTGCCGGCCGGCCTTAGTTTTTTTGTGTCAATACATGATTGACGGGAAATAGGTCGCTGCGGTCGGTTTTTAAAAGTGCGGTCCCTCAAAGAGATTTGTTTGTCATTTCATGATCAAACTGGGCTGGTTTTGCATAAAACATCAAATGGCGAAAGAATACCTTCCGGAGGTGCAAGGTGAGTGGTGTTAATCCGCTCTATCGTGATTTTGTGACCCGGATGGTTTGAGATCGTTGGATAACGCCGGTATCATCGACCATGCTGGCAACTGTTTCATATAAAACGCAGGAGATGGAATCAGAGGACGGCGCTTTTGAAATTCATGCTAGTTTTTTCAAGTTGAAGAGCACATCGTTTTCCCAATAAGCCTGCTCGAGTTTCTCCTGATGTTTTTTGAGTTCGGCACCGTATTGGCTGGCCAGTTCCTTAACGAGGTAGGTGATAAGACAAGACAGCGAAGTGGGGGTTCCAATCAAAGGAATGTGGGAGGAGGGAGCAATCAGGCTTTCGTCTGCTTCATGGATGATCGGGCAGGTAGAGCTGTCTGTCAACAATAGCAGCGGATGATCAAGCCGCTTGGCCAATTTGGCCAGGCGGATCAGCTCATTCGGATAGCGAGATACGGTGATAACGACCACCAGCACATCTGCGGGTGATATGGTCAACCAATCGATGGTTGTCTTGTCGCTTCCTTTGAAAATTTGAATCCCTCCGCGAACCTTGGTGAGCGACCAACCCAGGTAATGAGAAAGAGCGTAGGATAAACGAGAGCCAATGACATAGATCTGTGGGCTGCTGTAAAGCAGAGAGACCACCCTTCCCATTTGTTCGATGTCGGCATGCTCGAAAAGCTGCCGCAAATTGTCGATTTCCTCTGACACCACCCTTCGAAACCTCTCAGCACCAGGTTCCACCATATCGGTGAGGTCGACGCGATCGAGAAGCGTCAGTTCGGTGTCGACAAAGTCCCTGAGGGATAGCTGAAAATCAGAGTACCCGCCATATCCCAGTTGGCTGACAAACCGAACAACCGTTGCTTCGCTGACCGCGCAGGCCTTCGCCAGTTCGGCCACCGTCATGAAGACCACCTTCCGTGGGTTTTCTCTGACGTAGGCACCAATGATGCG
>Ga0210085_1000623_pt1 | contig 14615 bp, 13 predicted proteins | sample China_Galinas_PW_5_FD_184866 | JGI IMG/M metagenome (GOLD analysis project Ga0210085, IMG submission 184866) | Wetland microbial communities from San Francisco Bay, California, USA, that impact long-term carbon sequestration - China_Galinas_PWC_D1... | ecosystem: Environmental > Aquatic > Marine... | reverse complement strand
GAAAATCGGACGCCGCTCCCACGAGGGACGCCCCGCCCTCGCCGCACGAAACCCCAGCAAGCCCCGCGTCGACGGGGGCCTTCACGGGACACCAACTTCGCGAGTCCGCCTCAGGCGTCGCATACCGACGCCTGAGGCGGACTCGCCGTGGGGCGGCGACTGGAAACGGTGCGGGACTTCGCAGCCCATCCAAGGCGGTGCAAGCGCTCCGCAGCTTCAACCCATCCAGAGCGCTGACAGGGGTGGGGTCGGGGTGCCCCTCGTGCAAGCGGCGTCGCGGTTTTCGCCCCGCCAGCACCCCGCGCCCCCGGAACTCCCCCACAACAGAGCCGCCCATAGGGCGGCGAAGGCAGTGGGGACCCGCACCCCCGCCTCCTCCCCAGGCGAAAACCCCAGCTGGCACGAGGGGCATCCCGACCCCCCCCCGCACGCAGCGCCTACTCGTCCACCCCGGTGCGGCTCGGAGTCCCAACCCCATCGCCCTCTTCGGCCTCGACGTGGAGACGGGGGAGGATGCGGTCGAGCCAGGCGGGGAAGTACCAGGCGCGCTTGCCGAGCAGCTGCATGATCGCCGGCACCAGGACCGAGCGGATGATCACGGCGTCGATGAAGATCGCCGCCGAGAGGCCGACGCCGAAGAGTTTGATGATCCGGTCTTCGCCGAGGATGAAGGAGGCGAAGACGGTGATCATGATAGCCGCCGCCGCGGTGATCACGCGGCCGGTCAGGGCGAGGCCCTCGGTGACCGCCTTGGTCGGGTCGCGGGTGTGCTCCCACTCCTCGTGGATGCGCGACATGAGGAAGACCTCGTAGTCCATCGAGAGGCCGAAGACGATCGCGAAGAGGAAGATCGGGAAGAAGGAGATGATCGGCCCGGTCCCTTCGATCCCGAGCAGGCTGAGTCCCCAGCCCCACTGGAAGACGGCGACGACGAGGCCGAAGGCGGCGCCGATCGAGAGCAGGTTCATCACCACCGCCTTCAGCGGCACCAGGAGGGAGCGGAAGACGGTCATCAGCAGCAGCGCCGAGAGCAGCACCACGACGCCGATGAAGAGCGGCAGCTTGTCGGCGATCGCGTTGCCGAAGTCCTCGAAGATCGCGTTGATGCCGCCGACGTGGATCTGCGCGCCGCTGGCCTGCTCGAAGGGTGGGATCACTTCGGTGCGGATCTCGTCGAGCAGTTCGGTCGTCGCCTCGCTCTGCGGCGAGGTGGTCGGGTAGATCTGGAAGACGGCGGTGTCTTCGGCCTTGTTGAGGACCGGGTCGGTGACCGCATCGACGCCTTCTTCGCCTTCCAGCGACTTGCTCAGCTCGACCATCGCCTTGTCTTCGCCCTTCCCGGGCAGCGCCGCGACGATCGTGAACGGGCCGTTGAAGCCGGGGCCGAAGCCCTCGGCGAGCAGATCGTAGGCTTCCCGCGTCGTCGTCCCCGGCGGATCGGTGCCGGCGTCGTTGACGCCGAGGCGCAGCGACAGCGTCGGGACGCAGAGCAGCAGCAGCAGGGCGCCGGAGAGCAGCGCGGCGATCACCGGCCGCCGCTGGATCGTGTGGCTCCAGCGGTACCACCAGCCGCGCCCGTCGTCGACCCCGGCCCGGCGCCCGTAACCGGGGATGCGCAGCTTGTCGATCCGGTGTCCGATCCAGGCCAGCAGCGCCGGCAGCAGGGTGAGCGCCGCGATCATCGTCATGAAGACCGCGAAGGCGGCGGCCATCGCGACGCCGTAGAGGAAGCTGATCCCCAGCAGCCACATCCCCATCAGGGCGATGATCACCGTGGTGCCGGCGAAGAGGACGGCGCGGCCGGCGGTGTTGGTGGCGATGATCGCGGCCTCGCGGGGCTCCCTGCCTTCGCCGAGCGCGTTGCGGAAGCGGGTGACGATGAACAGCGCGTAGTCGATCCCGACGCCGAGCCCGATCATCAGCGCCAAGGTCGGCGCGAACTCGGCGGTGTCGAAGACGTGCGTGCCCAGCATGACCAGGCTGAGGCCGACCCCGAGCGCGAACAGGGCGGTGGCGATCGGCAGCCCCATCGCGACCACCGAGCCGAAGGTGATCAGCAGGATCACGACCGCGGCCGCCAGCCCGATCAGGAAGGAGGCGTCCTGTTCTTCTTCGGCTCGCGCTTCCTCGATCGGCTGGCCGCCGAGCTCGACCTGGAGGTCGGCGGCGCCGACGCCCTGGGCGATCTCGATCAGCCTCTTGGCTTCGTCGTCCTCGAGCTTGTCGTTGGTGACGTCGAACTGGACGGTCGCGTAGGCGATCTCGCCGTCGTCGCTGACCGCCCCGGCGCCGCCCTCCTCGTAGGGGCTGGCGACTTCGCTGACGTGGGGCAGCTCTTCGGCTTCGGCGAAGACGCCCTCCATGGCCTTCCTCACCGCCGCCGATTCGACCCCGCCGGGGGCCTTGAAGACGATCTGGGCCGAGTCGCCGGACTGGGCCGGGAAGCGGGTTTCGAGCAGCTCGAAGGCTTCCTGGGAGTCGGACTTGGGCAGCTTGAATTCTTCGGTGTAGTTGGGACCGACCGAGCTCGCGAGAAAGCCGATCACGAGCAGGGCGGCGATCCAACTGAAGATCACCGTCTTGCGATGTCCGGTGCACCAGGTGGCGAATCGACGCATAGGGGGTGGGCCAACCTAGCAACGAGCGCCGTTGCGCCCCTTCCTCGCGTCGCGTCCTGCGGATAGATTCCGCCCTGATGCCCGATCCATCCATCGCCCGGTTCCGGCGAGTCATCCATTCCGCCCTGGCCTCGCTCGAGGCCCGCCGCCAGGAGGTCAACGACCTCAACGTCTTCCCGGTCGCCGACGGCGACACCGGCGACAACATGGCGATGACCCTGCGCGCGGTGGTCGAGGAGCTCGACCGGCTCGACGGCGCCACCGTCGACGAGGTCGGTCGCGCCGAGCTGGTCCAGGCGCTGGCCCGCGCCGCCCTGATGGGAGCGCGCGGCAACTCCGGCGTGATCCTCAGCCAGATCGTCCGCGGCGCCGCCGAGGAGCTCGCCAGCCGTCCCGGCGAGCTGGTCGACCCGGTGCTGGTCGCCGCCGCGTTCGCCAGCGCCGCCGACGCGGCCTACGAGTCGGTGCGCGAGCCGGCCGAGGGGACGATGCTCACCGTCTTCCGCGAGATGGCCCACTCGCTCGCCCGCCAGCTCGCCCACCTGGAAGCCGACAAGCAGCGGCTGGTCGGCGAGGTCGGCGAAGAGCAGCAGGACGCGATCCTGGCCGAGGTGCTGGAGCGGGCGATCGAGGAGGGCGAGCGCGCTGTCGCCCGCACCCCCGAGCAGCTCGACGTGCTGCGCGAGTCCGGCGTGGTCGACGCCGGCGGCTACGGCCTCGTCCTGATCCTGGCCGGGGTGGTGGCCGGCCTGCGCGGCGACGCCGGCGAGCGGCCCGAGGTCTCCCACCACGAGCCGCCGCGGCTCAGCCTGCCCCACCACGAGGACAGCCGCTTCCGCTACTGCACCAACTTCATCGTCTCCGGCAAGGGGCTGCGCAGCCGCGAGTTCCTGCCGCGGTTGGAGGGTCTCGGCGATTCGGTCCTGGTGGTCGGCGACGAGGTCACTCTCAAGGTCCACGTCCACACCGACGAGCCGGAGAAGGCGGTCGCCCTGTTCGAGGGGGCGGGCGAGGTGACCAACCTCGACGTCGCCGACATGCGCGAGCAGATGGCCGAGCGCGACGCCCGCCTCGCCGGCCGCACCGGGGCGCTGGCGGTGGCCGCGGGGGAGGGGCTGGAGCGGCTCTTCGCCGAGCTCGGCGCCAACGTGGTGCCGGGCGGGGAGACGCTCAACCCCTCGACCTACGAGCTGCTGGCCGGGATCCACGCGGTCTCGGCGCCGGAAGTCCTCGTCCTGCCCAGCTCCTCCAACGTGGTGATGGCCGCGGAGCGCGCCTGCGAGCTCTCCGACAAGCCGGCGCAGGTCGTCGCGGCGACCTCCCAGCAGGCGAGCCTGCTCGCCCTGGTCGAGCTCGACCCGGCGCTGCGGGCGGCCGAGAACGCCGAGCGGCTGGACTCGGCGCTGGCCGACGTCGCCACCGGGGGGGTTGCCCCGGCCGGCCGCGACGACGCCCGGGGGCGCTTCCGCAAGGGCGACGCGGTCGGCTTCGCCGGCGGTGAGATCGTCGCCTGGGGCGGTGCCGGCTCGACCCTGACCGAGACGATCCAGCACCTCGCGGCCGAGGCAGAGATCGTCACCGTGATCGCCGGCGAGGGGGCGCCGATCGCGCTCGCGGAGATCGACACCCACGTCCCCGACGGGGTCGAGATCGAGACCCATGAGGGAGGCCAGCCGAGCTGGTGGTGGCTGTTGGCGGCCCAGTAGCGATGCCGCGCGGCTTCGCCGGCGGGCCCGAGCCCGGCCGGGAGGAGCTCCGCGGGGCGCCGCTCCACTGGCCGCGCCCCAGCGTCCTGTCGGCCTCGCTGCAGGCGCTCGACGGGGTCGGTCCGAAGCTGGCCGAGGCGGCGGCCGAGGCCGGGATCGCGACGGTCGGCGACGTCCTGCGCCGCTTCCCCCACGGCCACCGCGACCGCAGCATGCGGCCGCTGGCCGAGCTCGAGCCCGAGGTGCCCGGGACGGTGCTGGTCGAGGTGCAGGGCTCGCGGCCGCGCCCCTTCCGGCGCGGGCGGCTCTCGATGACCACCGTCAAGGTGGGGGACGAGAGCGGCAGCGTGCGCGCCACCTGGTTCAACCAGCCCTGGGTCGCCGACAAGCTGGACCCCGGCGTCCGGCTGCTGCTCACCGGCAAGCTCTCCAAGCGCGGCTTCGCGGTCGCCGAGTACGAGCTGCTGGGCGGCGGCGACGCGCCGTCCTCGGGCTTCGTCCCCGTCCACCCGGCTACCGAGACGTTGAAGGCGCAGCGGATCCGCGAGTGGGCACAGCAGGCCTGCGCCTGGGCGCCGAACGCGGTCGAGGGGCTGCCGGCCGAGCTGCGGGCCCGGCGCCGTTTGGCCGGGGTCGGCGACGCGATCCGCGCCGCTCACTTCCCGGCCTCGTCGGAGGAGGCCGGGGAAGCGCTGGCCCGGATCGGCTTCGAAGAGCTCTTCCTGCACCAGGCGCTGCTGGCGACCCGCAAGCGCAGCCACCGCACCGCCCGCCCGGCGCCGCGCTTCGGCGCTCCCGGCGAGCAGGTCGCGGCCTGGCTGCGCTCGCTGCCGTTCGAGCCGACGGGCGGCCAGCGCGCCGCCTTCGCCGACGTCGACGCCGACCTCGACTCCGGCGAGCCGATGGCGCGGCTGCTGATGGGCGAGGTCGGCTCGGGCAAGACGGTGGTCGCCGTCTACGCGATGCTGCGGGCGCTGGAGGCCGGCCACCAGGCGGTGATGATGGCGCCGACCGAGACCCTGGCCGAGCAGCACGCGCTGACCCTCGGCCGGCTGCTGGCCGAGCGCGCGACCCCGTTCGCCCTGCTCACCGGGTCGACGGCGGCGGCGAGCCGGCGGCGCGCCCTCGACCAGCTCGCCAGCGGCGAGCTGGGGATCGTGGTCGGCACCCATGCCCTGATCGAGCCCGACGTGCGCTTCGCCCGGCTCGGGCTCTGCGTGGTCGACGAGCAGCACCGCTTCGGGGTCGAGCAGCGCCGCGCGCTGGACGCCAAGGGGGTGGAGGGGATGGCGCCGCACGTCCTCCACATGACCGCGACCCCGATCCCGCGCACGCTCTCGCTGACCGCCTACGGCGACCTCGACACCACCGCCCTGCACGAGCTGCCGGCCGGCCGGCAGCCGGTCGAGACCCGGCTGGTCGCCGACGACGAGCGGGCGGCCGCCTACGAGTTCGTCCGCGAGCGGCTGCGCGAGGGGCGGCAGGCGTTCGTCGTCTGCCCGCTGGTCTCCGAATCGGAGAAGGTCCGCGGCCGGGCGGCCGAGGCCGAGGCCGAGCGGCTGCGCGCCGGCGAGCTGCGCGGCTTCGCGCTCGGCGTCCTCCACGGCCAGATGCCCGCCGCCGCCAAGGCCGAGGCGATGCGCGCCTTCGCCGCCGGCGAGACCGACGTGCTGGTCGCGACCACGGTGATCGAGGTCGGGATCGACGTCGCCAACGCGACCGTGATGGTGATCGAGGGGGCGGAGCGCTTCGGCGTCTCCCAGCTGCACCAGCTGCGCGGCCGGGTCGGGCGCGGCGAGCACGCCTCCCACTGCCTGCTCTTCGCCGAAGAGGCGGGGGCGCCGGCGCGGCGCCGGCTGCGGGCGGTCTGCGAGACGGGCGACGGCTTCGAGCTGGCCGAGGTCGACCTGGCGCTGCGCGGCGAGGGTGAGATCCTCGGCACCCGCCAGAGCGGCCTGCCGCGCTTCGCCGTCGCCGAGCTGCCCGAGGACGCCCCGCTGCTGCTCGAAGCGCGCGACGAGGTGCTCGCCCTGCTGCGCCGCCACGGCTCGCTCGCCGACCCCGCCCTCGGCCCGCTGCTCGACGCCGCCCGCGCCCGCTTCGGCGCCGGCGCCGCCGACCCGATCCCGCTATGAGGGTGATCGGCGGAGAGCTGGGCGGGCGGCGGCTGCTGGCGCCGCGCGGGTGGAAGGTGCGGCCGACCTCCGACCGGGTGCGGGAGGCCGTCTTCTCGGCGCTCGGGGGCCGGGTCGAGGGGGCCGCCGTCCTCGACCTCTACGCCGGCACCGGGGCGCTGGCGATCGAGGCGCTCTCGCGCGGGGCGGCGCGCGCCGTGCTGGTCGACCGCGACACCAGGCCGGCGCTCGGCAACGTCGAGGCGCTCGGGCTGGGCGAGCGGGCGGAGCTGGTTCGCTCCGACGCCGGCCGCTGGCTGGAGGTGCTCGCGAAGGACCCGGGCCGGCCCCGTTTCGATCTCGTCTTCGTCGACGCCCCCTATAAACTCGCCGACCGCGTGGCAGCCGAGATCGACACCCATCTGCCGGAGGTGCTTGCGCCGGACGGCCGGGCGATCGTCGAGAGCGGCGCCCGGCGACCGCTGCGGATCGCCAGCCTCGAGCGCCTGCGCCAGCGCCGCTACGGCGCCGCCGACGTCAGCTTCTACGGACGGAGAGACCGATGAGCGAGCGCAACGGGACGGTCATCTGCCCCGGCAGCTACGACCCGGTCACCAACGGCCACATCGACATCATCACAAGGTCGGCGCGGGTCTTCGACCGCGTCGTGGTCGGGGTCGTCAACAACCCGCTGCGCAAGCAGAAGACGCTCTTCACCGCGGAGGAGCGACGCGGCTTCATCGCCGAGGCGACCGCCGACCTGCCCAACGTCGAGGTGCGGGTCTTCGCCTCGCTGCTGGTCGAGTTCGCCCGCGAAGCCGGGGCGAAGGCGATCGTCAAGGGCCTGCGGGCGATCTCCGACTTCGAGTACGAGTTCGAGATGGCCCAGCTCAACCGCAAGCTCGCCCCCGAGATCGAGAGCGTCTTCATCACCGCCTCGCCGCACTACAGCTTCCTTTCCTCGACCGGCGTGAAGGAAATGGCGACCTTCGGCGGCGACGTCGGCGACCTCGTCCCGGGCCCGGTGGCGGCGGCTCTTTCTGAGCGCCTCCCGGCGAGGTAGGCTTGTCCGACCACATGCCGCCCGGTGGGCGGCGGCTTGCAAAAAACCGCCTCAGCACAGCCATTTTCACCAAAACCCCCGCATACACGTAGGCTTACGACCTGCAAATGGACGTTCTCGTTCTCATAGACAAGCTCGACGACGTTGTTCACAACGCCCGGCCCGTCCCGCTGACGGACCAGGTGCGCGTCGATCGCGAGGAGATCTACGACCTGCTCGACCAGATGCGGGCGACGATCCCCGAGGAGATCAAGCAGGCGCGCTGGATCGTCAAGGAGCGGCAGGAGATGCTGGCCGAGGCCAAGCGCGAGGCGGAGCGGATCGTGCGCGAGGCCCGCGAGCAGCAGGCCCGCCTGATCTCCGACGAGGAGGTCACCAAGCAGGCCGAGCGCGCCGCCGACGAGATCGTCGAGGACGCTCGCACCCGCGAGCGCGAAATCCGCCTCGGGGCCGAGGACTACGCCGACGAGATCCTCAACACCCTCGAAGTCAACCTGCAGAAGTTCCTCGCCGCCGTGCAGCGCGGCCGCGACCGGCTTGCCGGGCGCGAGGAGGAAGCGGCCGAGCTCGAGCAGTCGTAGCGCGGCCGCCGCGGGCGGTCGTCGTTGGGGGCTTGCCGGCGGCGAGGGCGGGGCGTCCCTCGTGGGAGCTGGGATTTTCGCCGGGGAGTGGGCGGCGGACGGGTCCCATGCCTGGCCGCCCTATGGGCGGCTGGGGCATGGGGAGTCCCGCCACCGCGAAGCGCCTGCGGGCGAAAATCGGACGCCGCTCCCACGAGGGACGCCCCGCCCTCGCCGCACGAAACCCCAGCAAGCCCCGCGTCGACGGGGACCTTCGCGGGACACCAACTCCGCGAGTCCGCCTCAGGCGTCGGTATGCGACGCCTGAGGCGGACTCGCCGACTGGGCGGCGACTGGAAACGGTGCGAGGCTTCGCAGCCTCAGCCATCCAAGGCGGTGCGAGCTTCCGCAGCCCATCCAAGGCGGTGCAAGCGCTCCGCAGCTTCAACCCATCCAGAGCGCTGACAGGGGTGGGGTCGGGGTGCCCCTCGTGCAAGCGGCGTCGCGGTTTTCGCCCCGCAGGCACCCCGCGCCCCCGGGACTCCCCCACAACAGAGCCGCCCATAGGGCGGCGAAGGCAGTGGGGACCCGCGCCCCCACCTTCTCCCCAGGCGAAAACCCCAGCTGGCACGAGGGGCACCCCGACCCCACCCCCCTCAGACCACCACCCCCTACTCCAGCTTCAGATCATCCAAAGCCGCCCAACGCGGATCGCCGCCGGTCTCGTGCTCGTGCTCGGCCAGGTCGGCGTCGTTGAGCGACTCGCCGCAAACCGGGCAGAGGCCGGCGCAGTCGGGCCGGCAGAGGAGCTGGGCCGGCAGCGCCAGCATCGCCGCGTCGTGGGCCCAGCGGCCGAGGTCGAGCTCGTCGTCCTCGACGTAGGGGCTGGTCAGCTCCGGGTCCTCGGCGGAGGTCTGGTCGACCTCGCGCGCCTCGACCTCGAGGTCGAGCTCGGCCGGCTCCAGGCAGCGCATGCAGGGCCCCTTCAGGTGGGCCGCGAAGGTGAGGTGGAGGGCGAAGCCGCCGGTCGGCCGGGAGACGTCGAGCCGCACCGTCGGCCGCGCCGGGTCGGCGAGGTAAGTCTGCCCGCCCAGCTCGAACGGTTTCAGCTCGACCGGCAGGTCGAGTCGCTTGCCGTCCCCGGGGGAGAGCGAGAGTCGCGAGAGGTCGATGATCGTCGTGCGCGCGTCGGACATGAGGGAACCTCCGCTGGTTTCGGGCTTACGATGACTCCCGCCGACGAGGTTACGCAATGAATCAGTTCGACTGGAAACCAGAGGCCTACCTGGAGCGCATCCGCGCCCGCGTCCCCGGCTACGACGAGCTGCAGGAGCAGTCGGTGGCCGCGATCCCGTTCCCGCCCGAGCGGGTGCTGGAGCTGGGGATGGGGACGGGGGAGACGACCCGCCACCTGATCGAGGCATATCCGGACGCCTGGGTGGTCGGCCTCGACTCGAGCCCCGACATGGTCTTCCGCGCCCGCCAGACCTACGACGACGTGCAGCTGGCCCGGATGGAGGACCCGCTCCCAGACGGACCCTGGGACCTGGTGATCTCCGTCCTCTCGCTGGAGAACCTCGACGACGCCCAGCGCCAGGCCCTCTGCCGGCGCGTCCGCGAGCAGTCCCGCTCGCTGGTCCTCGGCGACGTCTTCCCCGAGGGTCACGCCGAGGACCTGGCCCGCTGGAGCGGGGGCGAGGTCGTCTGGCGCAAGGGCGACCTGGCGGTCGTCCGCGCGCGCTACTGAGCGACCGGCTACCATTCCGCGTCCGATGGCCGTACCGAAGAAGAGAACCTCCAGCGCCCGCCGCGACAAGCGGCGCGCAAACCACAAGGCCGGCAAGGCGACGCTGCGACGCTGCCCGCGCTGTCACAGCCCGCGCCTGCCGCACCGGGTCTGCCCGACCTGCGGCACCTACGCCGGCCGCGAGGTCGTCTCCCACAAAGTGGTCGACCCGACCGCCGCGACGGCCACCGACTCCGAGTAGCCCGTGGCGCCGCCGCGCGCGCTCACCGTCGCCCTCGACGGCTACGGCGCGGAGCGGGGATTCGAGGTGCTCGCGGAGGGCGCCCGGCTGGCCGCCGCCGACGGGATCGGCGTCCGCGTCTACGGCCCCGAGACGGCGCTCGGCCTGCGCGGCGAGGCCGGGATCGAGGTCGTGCAGACGGGCGAGCGGATCGCCAACGAGGAGGACCCGGTGCGCGCGGTCCGGGCCAAGAGGGACGCCTCGGTGGTGCGCGCCGCCGCCGACGTCGCCGAGGGCGGCGCCGCGGCGATGGTCAGCGCCGGCTCGACCGGGGCGACGATGGCGGCCGCGACCTTCGGCCTGCGCCGCCTGCAGGGCGTGCAGCGCCCGGCCCTCGCCGTGCAGCTGCCGGTCCCCGGCAAGCAGGTGCTCTTCCTCGACGTCGGCGCCAACGTCGAGGTGCGCGCCCAGCACCTGGTCCAGTTCGCCTTCCTCGGCGCCGCCTTCAGCGCTGCCGTGCTCGGGGTCGAGGATCCCTCGGTCGGCCTGCTCACCGTCGGCGAGGAGGCCGGCAAGGGCCGCGAGGAGGTGGTCGAGGCGCACCGGGTGCTGACCGAGTCGCCCGGGATCCGCTTCGCCGGCAACGTCGAGGGTCGCGACCTGCCCGAGGGGGCGGCCGACGTCGTCGTCACCGACGGCTTCACCGGCAACGTCGCGCTGAAGCTGATGGAGGGGACGGCCAGGACGGTCGCCGGCGCGGTCGCCGACGCGGCCCGCTCCAACCCGGTCGCGGCGCTCGGCGGGCTGCTGCTGAAGCCGGCCCTCGGCGGGCTGCGGCGCGAGCTGCACCCGGACACGACCGGCGGCGCGATCCTGCTCGGCCTGCGCGGCATCGCGGTGGTCGGCCACGGCAGCTCCGGCCCGGAGGGGATCGCCAACGCGGTGCGCCTCGCCGCCCGCTGCGCCGAGGTCGACGCGGTCGGCCGCACGGCGGAGCTGCTGCGCGCGGGCGGCGCCGGCCGCGGTGCCTTGGCGGGCGCCGACGACGCGTGATAGTAAGGACGCCGATGAACCGAGACGAAGTCCTCACCCTGGTCCGCGAGCACCTCGCCGAGGAGCTGGAAGTCGAGATCGACCGGATCGGCGAGCAGACCCGCTTCAAGGAGGACCTCGACGCCGACTCGCTCGACCTCTACGAGCTGGTGATGGAGCTCGAGGACCGTTACGGGGTCACCGTGACCGAGGAGCAGGCGCTGGGGATCGAGACGGTCGGCGACGCGGTCGGCTTCGTGCTCGAGCACGCCCCGGCCTGAGCCGTGGGCAGGCGCGCCCAGTCCCCGGTCGACGACCTCTCGGCGCTGGTCGAGGAGCTGCCCGAGGCGCTGCGCCGCCAGGCGCTCACCCACTCCTCCTGGGCCGAGAAGCGGGTCGACTCCTTCGAGCGGCTCGCCTTCCTCGGCGACAGCGTGCTCGGCCTCTCGGTCGCCAGCACCCTCTTCCGCCGCTTCGCCGCGATCGACTCCGGCGGCCTGACCAAAATCCACAACCAGACGGTCAGCGGCGTCTCCTGCGCCGCGGTCGGGCGCCAGCTCGGCGTGCCGGAGATGCTGGCCGCGAACCAGCCCGAGGACGTCACCGCGGCGATCCCGGCCGAGATCCTGCTGGAAGGCGAGAGGCCGCTGCCGGAGGCGACGGAGGCGCTGATCGGCGCCTGCTACCTGGCCTTCGGCTTCGAGCGCACGGCGGCCGCCGTCTCCGCCGCCTTCGCGCCGCGGATCGAGCTCGCGGCGGAGACGCGCATCGACTTCAAGTCCGCTTTGCAGGAGCTTCTGGCGCGGCGCGGGGCGCGCGTAACCTATGAGGTGATCGCGGCCACCGGGCCCGCCCACCGGCAGCTCTTCGAGGTGGCGGCGGTGGTCGACTCCGAGCGGGTCGGCACGGGCGAGGGGCGCAGCAAGAAGGCCGCCGAGCAGGTCGCGGCGGAGCGGGCGCTGGCCCATCTCGGTGGATAGGGCGGGGCGGGGCGTGTCGCGTCCGACCGAGGCGCGAAGCTGATCGGCCCAGGAGCGAGGACGAGATGTATCTGAGATCGATATCGATGAAGGGGTTCAAGTCGTTCCCCGAGCGGGTGAACCTCGAGTTCTCGCCCGGCGTCAGCGTGATCGTCGGCCCCAACGGCTCCGGCAAGAGCAACATCACCGACGCCGTGCTCTGGGCGCTCGGCGAGCAGAGCCCCGGCGCGATCCGCGGCGCCTCGATGCAGGACGTGATCTCGGCCGGCGGCAAGGGGGTCGGCCAGCGCCGCGCCGCCGAGGTCGAGGTCGTGATCGACAACTCCGACGGGCGTGCCGCCACGGATTTCTCCGAGATCGCCGTGCAGCGCCGGCTCGACCGCTCCGGCGACGGCGAGTACCGGCTGAACGGCGCCCGCGCCCGCCTCGCCGACATCTCCGACGTCCTCTCCGACACCAACCTCGGCCGCGAGATGCACTCGGTGATCAGCCAGGGGCGGGTGGAGACGATCGTCCACTCCAAGCCGCGCGAGCGGCGGCTGCTGGTCGAGGAGGCGGCCGGCCTCGGCAAGCACCGCAAACGCCGCCGCCGCTCCGAGTTGAAGCTGCGCGCCGCCCGCGACAATCTCGACCGCGCCCTCGACGTCGAGCGTGAGGCGCGGGCGCGGCTGCGGCCGCTGAAGCGCCAGGCGCAGGCGGCCGAGCTGGGGCTGCGGATCGAACGCGAGGAGCTGGGCCTGCGCGGCCGGCTGGTCTCCGAGGAGCTGCGCTTCGGCGCCGACCGGGCCGCCGCCGCGGCCAAGGCGGCGGCCAGGGCGCGCGCCACCCGCGCCGAGCTGGAGGGCAAGCTGACCGAGGTCGGCAAGCGGCGGCGCGAGGCCGAGGAGCGCTTCGCCGCCCGCGACCGCGAGCGCACCCAGGCCTGGGGGATGCTGACCAAGCTGCGCGGGGAGCAGGAGAAGATCGCGGTCAGGGTCGCCGGCCTCTCGGGCCGCGAGACCGAGGTCGAGGCCGGGCTCGAGCGGCTGCGCACGGAGCTCGGGCCGCTCACGCTCGACGTCGGCTCCGGGTCGGCTCCCGGGGAGCGCGCCCGCAAGCTGGTCGAGGAGCTGGGCGAGGTCGACGCCGGGCTGCGCACGGCTACCGAGGGGCTGGCGACGGCGCGCTCCGACGCGGCCGCCGAGTCCGCCCGCGAGGCGGCCCTGGGCGAGGTCCGGGCCGGCGCCGAGCGCGCCTCCCGCCACGCCCGCCGCGCCGAGGGGCTGCTCGGCGAGCGCCACCGCGAGGCGCTGCGCAAGCGCCTGGCCGACGGCGAGGAGCTGCTCGACGACGTGCGCGCGGCGCTGGCCGCGGTGGAGGGCGCCGGGGCGGCGATCCGGGCCCGGGTGCAGCGCACCGAGTCGCGCGTCGTCGGCGGCGAGGGCGATGGCGACGAGATCGCCGAGGAGCTGCGCGTCTGCTCGCAGCAGGAGTTCGAGCTGCAGGCGAAGATGACGGCCGCCTCCGACGAGCTGACCAAGGCCGAGGTGGAGGCCGCCCACCTCGGCGACCGCCGCGCCGAGGCCGAGCGCGAGCTGGCGCAGATCGCCGGGAAGCTGGGCGAGGAGATCCCGGCCGCGGAGGAGGCGCTGAGCGAGGAGGAGCGCGCCGACATCGACCGCCGCCTCGAACGGCTGGAGCGGCGCCGCTCCCAGATCGGGCCGGTCAACCCGCTCGCCGAGCAGGAGTACGACGAAGCGCGCGAGCACGTCGAGAGCCTGCAGGCCCAGCGCGAGGACATCGAGCGCGGGATGCGCGAGCTGGAGACGCTGATCCGCGACATCGACGAGGAGATCGAGCGCGCCTTCGAGGCGACCTTCGAGGCGACGGCGAAGAACTTCGAGGAGATGGTCGAACACCTCTTCCCGGGCGGCCGCGGCCGGCTGCGCCGGGTCAGCCTGCGGCCGGTGCGGGACTCCGAGCGGCCAGCCGGCGAGCAGGAGGCGCCCAGCGACGAAGAGCCGGAGCCCGAAGAGGGCGAAGAGGAGGAGCGCGAAGAGTTCGGGGTCGAGATCGAGGTCACCCCGGCCGGCAAGTCGATGCGCAAGCTCTCGCTGCTCTCCGGCGGCGAGAAGTCACTGGTCGCGCTGGCCTTCGTCTTCGCGGTCTTCCTCGCCCGACCCTGCCCCTTCTACATCCTCGACGAGGTCGAGGCCGCCCTCGACGACGCCAACATCGACCGTTTCCTGCAGCTGATCCGGCGCTTCTCCGACCGCGCCCAGTTCGTCATCGTCACCCACCAGAAACGGACCATGGACGCCGCCGACGTCCTCTACGGGGTGACGATGGGCGGCGACGGAGTGACCAAGGTCGTCTCCCGCCGCCTCCCGCGCGAAGCCGACCCCCTCTCCGCCGTCGCCTAACCGGCGCCACCCGGTTCCGCTGTTCCTTTCCTCCACCACGGCGGGCTAAGCCTCAATCCACCGATTCACCACGCTGATCCGTCCGCTCCCGTCGTGAAAATGACCTCCTGAGCAGGCAAATAGCGGCTGTTTAGGGCAGCCGCGGCCTGGCAACAGGAGGTCACCCACATGGT
>Ga0210085_1000622_pt1 | contig 14629 bp, 7 predicted proteins | sample China_Galinas_PW_5_FD_184866 | JGI IMG/M metagenome (GOLD analysis project Ga0210085, IMG submission 184866) | Wetland microbial communities from San Francisco Bay, California, USA, that impact long-term carbon sequestration - China_Galinas_PWC_D1... | ecosystem: Environmental > Aquatic > Marine... | reverse complement strand
ACATTGATAGCACTGGCTTAATATTGTAGTTGTTTGCACGAAGTAATTGAGCCATAAGTTCAACACTAACCTCATCAACATCAACGTGAACAAACTCGTGATACAACTCCCTGCAAAAATATACAGCGGCAGAGGGTTTAGAGAAAATCTTATCAACAACATCTTCGTGATTAAAATTACCGGTGTAGCCGAGAAATGTTTTTTCACCGTCATCAAATCTGCTCTCTGTAAAATAAGGTTCGATTCCATCAACCCTCCATCCAGTTAATGCTCTTGCACCTTCCTGGATATCGGTCTCAGTGTAGTGACCAATCCCAAGAGTGAACAGTTCAAGAAGTTCTCTTGCATAGTTCTCATTCGGTGCGCCTACTCTGTTTCTAGTTCCGTCAAGATAGATTAGCATTGCGGGATCAATGGTTACTGCTTTTGTAAAATCTATAAGATTTCCCATCGCAAAATCACGGAACAATTTATTCTGCCAGTACATTCTTTGTGCAAGACCAACTTTTGAGGCCTCACTTACAAAATGATTATGCCAGAACAAAACCATGCGTTCACGCATGGTGTAACCTTGTGTAATCATCAAATTGTACCACCAGTAAATCAGTTCTCTAAGATGATCTGAGTTATTGTTGTTATCTGAATTATTAACCCAATCACCTGGTGGTGGTGGTGTAGGTTGATCCGCAAGAAGATAATTATCAACAAAATCATCCAGCGTCTGGGAAAGAGCAAACTCGAGATCTTCCTTGTTGTAACCGAAAAGAGTTCTCGAAAGGATATGCCTTGCTGCACCCTCATCCCATTCACTTATTTTGCTAAAATTGGTATTGTTTTTAGCCATAATACCTCGCTTAGTTTAATTAAAATTCACCTTAATATATCATTTGGAGATTTGCTAGTGAGTGTAAATAATATGCCAAAAAATAATAGTTGATAATTTGCAACTTACGCAATTGCCTTAAACATCTAAGTTGTTGAGATGTAAATACTTAACCCTTATGGAACTAATTACCTATATGATTATTAGGCGACAATTTTGGAGGTGTTTTCGTTTTATTTGACGTTAGCAGCGAACTCTAAAATATTGACCTTGTAGAATATTTGTTAGGCAATAATTTTCAAATGATTTATGTGATACTTATCAAAATTAAATACCTGTTCAGCGTTTAATATTACAGTTCAATAATTGAAATTTTTGAAAAGTCAACAAGAAAATAACTGATTTAATTACTAAGGATTGACTAATTTTACATTTAATATTTTTATTCATTTAACTGATGAACTTCACGATTTTTATTTTCAATTCAATCTTCACGTTTTTTAATTAATCAAACCAAATGTGAGCTATTAATGAAAAAGAATTTATTAATAATTTTTATTACTCTGCTACTGCTTGCAAGCCCAAATTTTGCTCAGACAATAGTTTATACTCTTGATGAAGCTATAAACACTGCGCTTTCAAACAACCGCGAGATAGCGATATCTGTTCTGAACACAAAAAAATCAGAAGCGGCAGTAAATGAAGCCTATGGGTATGCAATGCCTACAATCGATTTGAATGCTAACTATTCTTACTTCCTGGAAAAACCAAAAATGCCTTTCCCGGATTTTACAGCATTGCTAACAAATGCCACCTATTCTATTTTATTTGACGAAGGTGTTATTCCAAGAGATGACAGCAAATTTGTGCCTGTTGAAACTCAATTACAATCCTTTGCACAAAGTAATAATTATGAAGCATCTTTAACACTAACACAAGTTATTTTCAGCTCGACTGTTTTTGAGGGAATCGGAGCTTCGCAAACTTATTATGATTTGTCTGTAGCGGAATTAAAAAATACTGTTTCAAAAACTGTTCTTGATGTTCAAAAAGCATTTTACGGTGTATTGCTCGCTGAAGCTGTTCTCGACATCACCAATTCAAGTTTTGTAAATGCAAAGGAAAATTTTGATAATGTTAAAGCACTTTATGAACAGGGAATGGTTGCTGAGTTCGATATGCTGCAGGCAGAAGTCCAAGTGGAAAATGTAAGACCTGTTGTACTACGAATGGAAAATGTTTTAAAGGATGCAAAGAATGGATTCAAAATTACTCTGGGTATTGAGCAGTCAGCAGACATAGACGTTTCAGGTGATATTGTGCTCGAACCTATAGAATTAGAAAATGAAGATGATCTTATCGAAGAAGCTGTTCAATCGAATTTTAATATTCAAAGTCTTGAATTAAAAAAGCAAGTTGACGAAGCATTCATTCAAATTGATGTGTCAAGATACTGGCCAACACTGGCAGGTTTTGCAAATTATTCCTATGCTGGTTCTTCCGATACGTGGAATTATCAAAATTATTCTTATTCAACTATTGGGCTAAACCTTTCTATTAATTTATGGGAAGGTAACCGGACAAAAAATAGAGTTCAGCAATCAACAATTACCTACAAACAAACAGAAGAGCAACTTCTTCAACTAAAAGATTTTACAACGCTCGAAGTAAAAGCAAAAATTCTTGAACTGAAAAGAGTTAAATCTCTGGTAGAGGTGCAGGAAAGAACAGTAGAGATTGCACAAAGAGCTTATGATATTGCCGAGATTCGTTATGAGGAAGGCACTGGCAGTCAGCTTGAAATCAGAAATGCTGATCAGGAATTACGAAATGCAAGGCTTAACAGAGTTCAGGCAATTCACTCTTACCTTGTAACCAAATACGAGCTCGATCAACTGCTAGGCAGAACTAATCCACAGTATTTTACTCAATTCAACAAAGATGAAAATTAAAAGAAGTTAACAGGAGAATAAATCAAAATGAAATTAAGTATTAATAACCTAAAATCGCTTCTACTTCTTCCGCTGATTTTGTCTGTATTATTAAACGGATGTGGTGGTGATGATGATCCGGCAAAAAGTATGGATCAAATCCAACAGGAAGATGGAATACCTGTAAAAGTTCAAACCATTGAATATCAGCCATTTGAAAAATTTCAGAATTATTTTGGAAAACTGACCGGCATAAAAGAAGCAACAAAGGGTGCTCCGTTCGGGGGAAGGATTGAAAAAATTAATTACAAAGTTGGTAACTACGTGGATGCGGGTCAGGTAGTAGTAGAGTTCCCTGTAGACGAACCTGGCTCAATGTATGAAACGGCTAAAGTTACTTATGAAAATTCGAAAAAAATGTATGAACGAACCAAAGTACTTTATGACGCTGGTGAAACCTCTCGCGTAAATTTTGATAATGTTGAAGCACAATATCTCGTAAACAAACGCAACTATGAAAATGCAAGACAGTTAACCTTTATAGAAGCACCTTTCAGCGGAACTATTGTGGACGTAAATGTAAATGTTGGAGATAATGTCAATAAGGATGCACCTTTATTTACTGTTGCTCAGCTTAAAAAAATGAGAGTGAAGATCTGGATTACAGAAAAAGAAATCAACCAGATAAAGAAAGGTCTTACTGCGGAAATGGTTTTTGGAGAGAAGACTTATACGGGAACAGTGGTGGACAAATCGCTTGCTCTTGATCCTGCCAAACAAGCTTTCTATGCGGAAGTTGAATTCGATAATTCAAACAGAGAATTAAAAAGCGGTGTTACTGTTGAAGTAAAAGTATTGATTTACAAAAATCCTGAAGCAATTACCATCCCTCGAAATCTGGTTATGGATGATAGTAATGGTCAATTTGTATTTATTGAAAAAGATGGGGTTGCAAAGAAGACTTACGTATCAAATGGACAGGACAGCGGAATTGATATGGAGGTTTCGAAAGGATTGCAGGTTGGTGATAAGCTAATCACAAAAGGTGGTTCTCAATTAACAGATGGTGCTAAAGTAAAAGTGATTCAATAAGGAAAAAAATATGTTTCTCGCTAAAGTATCTATTAATCGCCCGGTATTAACAACTGTAGGCATACTGATCTTATTAATCTTCGGTGCTATTGCATATTTCAGTTTGAATCTGAACTTACAACCCGATGTGGAAATTCCTTATGTTACAGTTCAAACTGTTTATCCGGGTGCAGGTCCGAAAGAAATTGAAACTCTTATTACAAAAAGAATTGAAGATGCTGTATCAACGATCAGCCAGATTGAAAGAATAGAATCATATTCACTTGACGGTGCATCAATTATTATTATCGAGTTCCAGCTTGGCAAAGATGTAAACGTTGCAAACCAGGAAACGAAAGACAAGGTAGATGAAATCATTAATGATCTGCCTGAAGATGCTGAAAAACCGGTCGTTCAAAAAATTGATATAAGATTATTCCCTGTTGTTGATGTTGTATTAAGTGGTAACCTTGGTCCACGAAAACTTTTTGAAATAGCAGATAAAACTTTGAAAGACAGATTTTCTCAAATCAATGGCGTTGCAAATGTTCAGATTACAGGAGGACAAGAAAGAGAGATTCGAGTAGTATTGAACAATAGAGTTGTTTATGAAAACAATATTTCTTTACCTCAGCTTACACAAATTCTTCAGGCAGCAAATATGGACATTCCCGGCGGTTACTTTCAGATCGGTGACCAGGAATACACTGTAAGACTTGAAGGACAATTTCAGACACCTGAAAATATAAGTGAGATTGAAATTCCAACCGCTTATGGTCCTAAAAAAATAAGACAGCTTGCAGAGGTTAAGGATGCGGGTAAAGACATACGACAACGTGCAACTTTTTTTAATGTGAAAGAAAACTTCCGCAATGAAAATGTTGTACGCATGGGGATAATAAAAAGTACCGATGGAAACGTTGTAGAAGTTGCTAAAGCAATCAGAAGTTCACTGCCCGAAATTCAAAGTGCCTTACCGGAAGGCACTGAACTTGAAATTGTAAGCGACGCATCTGATTTCGTTCAAAGCAGTTTTGATGATACAATGAGTAATATCTACCTTGGTGTTTTATTTACTGCATTCGTTCTATTCATTTTCTTGCATGATTGGCGCTCAACACTGGTTGTTGCGTTATCAATGCCAACATCGATTATCTCTACATTTCTCTTACTTCAAGCTTTTGGATTAACACTTAACATGATGACTTTGATGGGGTTGTCTGTATCTGTCGGGGTGTTGGTTGCAAACTCTATTGTGGTACTCGAAAATATTTTTCGATACAAAAAAATGGGAGAGAGTATCAGGCAAGCTGCATACAAAGGAACATCCGAAGTTGGAGTTGCGGTTCTTGCTTCAACACTTACAAACATTGTTGTGTTCCTGCCGATTGCAAATATGTCTTCGCTAGTAGGCCTATGGCTTAGAGAACTTGCACTTGCTGCTGTGTTTGCAACAATTTTTTCCTTGATAATGTCATTCACTTTAACGCCGCTTCTATCTTCAATCATTTTATCTAAAGAGCACAAACCCGGAAAGTTTGCATCTTGGTTCAATAAGTTTGAAGCAAAGCAAACAGAACTTTACAAAAGAATGCTTGCCTTTGTGCTTCATTCAAAGTTAAGAAGCACTCTTGTTGTAGCTGCATCATTTATCTTATTCATTTTTGTCATGATGATGTTTGGGCCAAAGCTTGGTTTTGAGTTTATTCCTCAGACAGATGATGGAAAAATTATAATATCAGTTGAACTGCCATCAGGATATAACTTGACTGAAACTGCAAAGACAGTTAGATCCATAGAAGAGAGAGTGAAAAATCATAAAGAAGTCGAGCATATTCTAACCAACCTTGGCAAACTAAGTGACCTCGACGTTGGAACAAATATGGCAAGTGTTGATGTTCAGCTTGCTGATGCTAAAGATCGCGATATTGGTTTGCTTGATATGATATCTTTACTTACTGCTGATCTTGCAGATATTCCAAATGCAAAAATTAAAGTTGATGTTGGTTCACGCATGGGTGGACAGGAAGCACCGATACAGTTTTTCTTACTTGGACAAGACCTTGATGAATTGGAAAAATTGAAAAATGAATCAGTTGCAAAGTTTAAAGACATTCCCGGACTGATAAACTTTGATAATAGTTCACGCGCCGGTAAACCTGAAATTACAATTTATCCCAAAAGGGAAAAACTAACTGAAGTTGGATTAACAATAACCGATCTTGCTTTTACACTTCGTGCAGGAATTGAAGGAATTCAATCAGCAAAATACCGTGAAGCTGGTGATGAATATGATATTACAGTAACACTTGATGATGAATCTGTAAACTCTCCCCAAAAAGCTGGAAATATTTCAGTTGCGTCGAGATATGGTTCTTTCCGTTTAACTCAGCTTGCCGATGTTGAATACACAACTGGATTTTCTAAAATTCTACATCGTGATAAATATACATCAATAATGTTTACAGGTGCTGCGGCTCCTGGATATCCTCTTGGAAATGTTACAACTGAAATTGAAAAAAGATGGAGTGAGATAGACCTGCCACCCGGGTACTCATTTAAGTGGGGTGGAAACGTAAAAATGATGAACGATATGATCCAGGATATGATTTTTGCATTCTTCCTTGCTGTGCTTCTTACTTATATGCTGCTCTCTGCAATACTCGAAAGTTTCTGGCAGCCAGTTATGATTATGATAACAGTAATGCTTGGGTTGCTTGGAGTTATTCTTGCCTTATATATGACTAATACCGCTTTCGGAATAACATCTTTAATGGCAATAATTATGTTGATAGGAATTGTAGTTAACAACGCAATCCTTATTCTCGATTACACAAACCAGTTGCGAAGAGAACAGGGCTACACTCCAAAAGATGCTTTGCTTGAAGCAGCACCAACTAAACTCAAACCACAGATAATGGCATCAATTGCAATCATTCTCGGAATGCTTCCACTTGCAATAGGCATAGGTGATGCAGGAAAAGAAATGAGAATGCCTCTCGGTATAGTAGCAATTGGCGGATTGATCGTATCGACAATTTTAACATTGTTTGTTATTCCCGCAATTTATTATTTGACTTCAAAAGCGAAGTCGGTCGTTAAAGAAAAAGTTTAGAGCTTACATTGCCAGGTAGAACAGATTAGTAATCTGTTCTACATTCTTTTCTACACTATATTTTGCAAATTCTATTTTATAAAATTCGGTTTCGTTAACTACCACCTATTCATCATAATTTCCCTATTTTAAAGACAGCATTTCATATATTTATTTTCAAGACTATGGACGAAAAACTAAACCCAATCAAAATAGCAGGAAGCATTTTAGATAATATCTTTTCAATTGCTGATAAGTTTATTACCGGTCTCACTTCTTTCGGGAAAAAAGATGTAAGCGAGCAGCTTGATAGTTTTGCTGAAACCCTCAGACAAATTCCACTGGAAAAAAGAAGCCTTACAAAAGAAGAATCAGATGCACTGCTGAGAATTTTTATTGCAGCAGCAAAACCAGCTTTTGCTAAACAGTTTATGAATGAGATAGATACGGATGTTTATTTTTCTTTTGGAAAATTTTTAAATGAACAGCTTGATAAAAATAGTAGCGTAAAAAACCTTACTCACGAATATTTAAACCTCTTTCGCTTCCCCTCTCTGCTTCGAAGAATCTATGAACAGCAAAAATGGGAGCCACTAATTCACGAATTAGTGACGAAAAGCAATTACAATACAAACATTCTTTTCAACCAGCGGCTTCGCGATTACAAAGACAAAACCCTTTTCAAAGTAATAAAAGCAAATACTGTCACTGAATACAGCTGGCAGAAATCTGTGGGAATAATTAATAATTACCGTAAAGCATTTTATTCATTGATAAGCGAAAATGAAAAAGTAGCTTATCTTCTTGAGAATTGCTTGGAAATGGCTTTGCTCGATCTTGCCTGTCTTACAGGAGGAATTGTAAACGTGATGATTCCCGGCAACTCTGTGACTGAGCACATCAGTTTTATTCTCAATCAAAGTAAAGCATCTCTGCTCGTCGCACACAATGAAAAACAACTTTCAAAAATAAAATCAATTAAGAATGAACTCCCCGATTTAAAGACAGTCGTTCTGCTCGAAGGCAATTCAAGTGAGGATTGGGTAATCAGTTTTGACGAATTTTTAAATTCAGGGAAAGAAATGTCAACGGTGTTTGAAAGAGATATTGATGAACTTGCTACAATAATGTACACATCTGGCACCACCGGCGAACCAAAAGGAATAATGTTCTCACAGACAAACATTGTTTATAAAAGATTCTGCCGCGCAATGGCTATTCCTGAAATTGGAGATGAAGACAGGTTCATTTGCTTCCTTCCGCTTTATCATACTTTCGGAAGATACCTTGAAATGATGGGGTGCGTTTTCTGGGCTGCAGAATATTGCTTCCTCGAAAATCCTTCCGTCGAAGCAATGATTTCAAACATGAAGCTAGTTAAACCAACAGTCTTCATCAGTATTCCCAAAAAATGGATGCAGCTTTATGACTATGTAACTAGCAAAGTTGATATTGAAATAGACGAACATCAAAAAATAAAAAGTGAATTAGATAAAATAACAGGCGGCGAATTAAAATGGGGACTTTCTGCAGCGGGTTATTTGCCACCGGATATTTTTATGTTCTTCCAGAAATACGGTGTTGAATTGATGAGTGGCTTTGGAATGACGGAAGCAACCGGCGGAATAACGATGACACCATGGAAGCAATACAAACCAAACTCACTTGGTAGAGCTTTGCCCGGCATTGAAATAAACCTTGCTGATGATGGCGAGATTATGGTAAAAGGTCACTACGTAATGCTTGGTTATTACGACACAGAAGATTCTGAAACATTTACAGAGGATGGCTGGCTCCCAACCGGAGATATAATGAAAGTGGATGAAGATGGTTTCATTCAGATTATCGACAGGAAAAAAGAAATCTATAAAAACATCAAAGGTGAAACTGTTGCACCGCAAAAGATTGAAAACCTTTTCAGAGATTTTGAAAATGTAAAACAGGTTTTTCTTGTTGGCGATCACAGAGCATTTAATACAGTGTTAATTTTTCCAAATCTTGATGATAAAAGTTCACCTCTTCACGATATGGACGAAAAACAGAGACAAGAATATTTTTCTTCTCTGATCGTAACAGTAAACAAATTCCTCGCTCCTTTCGAACGGATACTTGATTTCAAAATTATTGACAGACCTTTTGATGATGCACACGGCGAACTGACACCAAAACATACTTACAAGCGTAAAGTGATCGAGAATAATTTTAAAGATGTAATTGAATCGATGTATGTCAGGAACGATACCGGAGTGTTTGTCGAAACTACTGAAATCAGAATACCAAACTGGTTCCTGCGGGAAAAAGGATGTCTGGGTAGAGATGTTGTAGCCACAGATAAAGGCATCGCAATTCCAAAACTAAGCCTGTCATTGAATCTCATTAAAACCAAAGATAAAACATTCCGTATCGGAAGTTTTAATTATAAAGTGAACACCCCGTTTATTGATTTTCAGCAGTTGTTGATCGATCCATTGCTGTGGCTTGGCAATAATGAGCTAACTTCGTTTACCGGGGAATCCATAATCCAATGGCGAAGGCAGGTTAAAGAATCGAAACAGATAAAGTTTCATTCACTGGCGGAAAAACTAAAACCTGAAGAAAAAGAAGTGGCTGATTTCAAAAAAATCTCTTCATCATCTGAGTATTCACTTCTGGGGATTCACATTGCATATCTGATGTTTTTATCAGATGAAGTTGACAATTCAATTTCAGCACTGAATTATTTTAACCAGATACTCGATGATCCTAAAAACTTAAACTACAACATTGTATTCAATATTTTATCAAGACCCATTATCTCATCTAATATTGAAATAAAAAGAAAACAATTTTCAACAATAATCAAGGGTGCTGATGAACGAAAATTCGGTGAATTATTCAACTCTTTCGTAAGTGAAAATAAAAATCTTTTCAACTCAGATCTCGCTCAGCACATCGCTGTTAGTTCAAAAGGTGAAAAGAGATTGGCTCATATAGAAAATTATATTTTAAACTTAGTTGATAATGGCTTTAAAGATTTTAACAAAGAAGACTCAAACCTGCTTCATCTATTTGAATTAGTTACATTCTACGGTATTTCTCATCCTCAATTGTTCAGAAGGATCAGAAGATTTCTTCTTCAGATTTCTGCACTTACAAATGACGAGGAATTAAAAAAGATTTCGGAATCAAACATTGATTCTCTCTCTGTTGGGTTCAGAGAGTGGTTAGGTGAAAATCAAAGAATTGCAGTTGACTACGAGACTAATGAAGAATACCAATGGGAGGATGTTATTTCGTTTGAAGAAGGAATTGATCCCGAAGACAGGTTGAGAATTAAAAATGCTATTACAAAAACTTCTGTTTTAAGAGAAGCAGTATTCATGCTCTCAAAAGGATTTCAGATAAGACTTGAGAATATTTTACCCGGTGGTATTTGGATTAGCCAGCTTCAAACTAGACCTGATAAATCGATTTACAGAATTACTGTTCAAACAAGATTTCACGGTGCATTTGATTTAACCATTCATCTAAACAAAAATCTTCCTCCTGCAAAGGTAAGGGAAGAAATCAAATGGCTCATTCTCGGCGGAATGAATAAAAAAGGAGAGCGACTTCTACCGCACTTCGGAGGTTACTGGGAAGAATATGAGTTGTGGACTGAAGCATTTGTGCCACGCGCTAGTGTTGCCAAATTTCTTGAAAAAGAAATCAAGAAAGCTGATGATGAGGTTATACAGAGATTACGTGAACTCTGGCCGCATTTTGTCTGGAACTGTTCTGCAGCCTACATGAATTTTTGGGCAGTAACTAATTACAAGACACAGCTGGCAAATCCTCATCCTGAAAACATTACTGTGCCCACGCACGATTACCAGACAGGGACTTTACTTTATTCCGTTTCAAAAAGAATTAATTCTGATTCACCCAAAGACTTCTTTCTTAACTTTTACAAACTTTACATCAAAGAAACACTTCTTAAATATTCGTTTCTCGATAAAAAATCTATCTGGAATTATATTTTCTCAGGCGTGACAGAATGTGAGGGAGAAAAAAAAGCTCTTGAGATGATCAAAAAATTCATTGAACAAGTAAAAGAAGATGATTCAATTAAAAGCAAAAAGGATATTCTTATCAGAGCTGAAGATTTTGTAAAAAGTGTTGCCAACGATGGTTTTGTACCCAGAAATCTATTCTTTGCCATTAAAAGATTTCATCGTTGGAGTGCTATAAATAAAAACGCTGACATTGATGCACAATCGCAAATGCTTTATGAACTTTACGAAACCTACCAACTATTTGATTACGAAACAGAATATATCACCACGCGTCCGGTATTTTTCCTTAAGACAGCCTTTTCAAATTCATCCGAATCTCTGAAGAATGCGTTAGTTGATATTATCAAAAAGCAACGCAGTGGAGAAGTTACTGCAGACAAATCACAGCATCTCTACGCAGAGCTTCATTCTCTTCCGGATCTAACTGAAGATGAGAAATTCTTTCTGACCAGATTGAACTACCCATATCTAAAACCTAAGGACACAGCAGAATTTGTTAGGGCGGGAAGTTTTGAAGGTGATGCATCAAACCTTGTCATTCAACTTACAGATGAAGATGGCAACCCCTTCCTCATTCGAAGTCCGGTTTCCCCAAAAGAAATATCAAGATTACATTCTTTATTTTTAGAATCGAACCTGATTGTAAACTTCCGACCAGAACACAGATTCCTCGTAGCACTTTCTGAAAGAGGATTTATTATCGGTGGACTATTCTATGAATTAAAAGATGAGCAAACTGCGCATATGGAAAAAATTGTGGTTTCCAACAGATACAGAAAAACAGGTATAAGCGAAAATCTGATGAACGAATTCCTTAAAAGACTAAAGAGCGAGCATATCAGTTATGTTACAACCGGATTCTTCAGACCAGAGTATTTTTACAAATTTGGTTTTAAAGTTGAGAAGAAATACTCTGGATTAGTTAAAGAATTATAGGACTTTAATCTGTATACAAGCGGCAATTTTCTAAAATGTATTCAATTTATTTACCTTTTGGCTAAGAATTATCAGATTTATCAATTATAAACCGGAGCATCTTTGAGCAGAGAAATACATCGTTGGTACAGTCCTAACCTTAATAAAGATATGGAGATTGTTGTTTACGGACATTACGGATTAGCACTGCTAATGTTCCCAACTGCAGCAGCAGATTTTTTAGAGTACGAAAGATTTAAACTAATCGATTCAATTGGCTGGTTCCTTAGCCAGGGAAAAATAAAAGCTTTTTCAATCAACAGTATTAATAATGAAAGCTGGCTTAACAACAATATGCATCCGGCTGATAAAGCAATACGACATCAGCAATATAACAGATATGTTGTTGAAGAAGTTGTTCCTTTCATTCACCAGCACAGTAAAGGACTTGTTCCAATTATTACAACTGGTGCCTCGCTTGGGGCGCTTCATGCAATTAATAATTTTTTAAGACGACCAGATATATTTTCAGGAACTATTGCAATGAGCGGCACTTACGATCTTAAGTATTACAGCAAAGGTTATTTTGATGAGAACGTCCACTTTAATTCTCCGTTTCATTATTTACCAGGCTGGAATGATGAATATATGCTTGGAAAAATGAAACAAGGAAAAATTATTATCGCATCAGGTCAGGGAGATTACGAAGATCCAAATGCATCGCGGGTTCTTTCGGATATTCTTCATTCAAAAGGAGTAAATCACTGGCTGGATTTATGGGGTTATGATATAAAACATGAATGGCCAACCTGGCGGCAAATGCTGCCATATTTTTTAAGTAAGTTCAATTGAAACACAAAATCATCATTCTCTATTTATAAATGAACTGGAAAACTTTTTTTCAAAATTCTAAATTCAGAACAGAATTTATTATCACAATCATATTACTTATCCCATTGCTTATTGGTTTTTCGCAATTTCTTTTATTTGTTGAAGAAAGACAGGGAGTAATTCTCGATGATCCTGTTCTTAATCTCTTTAATCCAATCGACCTGACCTGGCTTATCTTTGCTTTAATTTATATTTCATTAATACTATTCTTGCTAAGTAATATAAAAGATCCCAGGATGATAATGTTAGCTTTACAATCTTACGGATTGATGGTAGTATTCAGAATTATTGCGATGTATCTCACACCTCTTGAAGCACCTGAAACACTTTTACTTTTGAATGACCCATTCGTTCAGCTTTTTGGCGAAGGCGATATTTTAACAAAGGATTTATTCTTTTCAGGACATACCGGAACCTTGTTTCTTTTATTTCTTCTTACAGAAAACAAAACCTTAAAAGTGATATTTCTTACAGCAACAATTCTCGTGGGATTGGCAGTTTTGCTTCAGCACGTTCATTACACAATTGATGTTTTTGTTGCACCGTTTATAGCATTCGCTTCGTATACAATTATTCGCAAATTTCACGTTCGGAAAACAGAACATTAAAAAATACTGAGAACATGATGGATAGTAATAATCAACCTTTTGAAGAAATAGTAAAATTTGTTGAAAAAGATTTTTTAGTTGGTGAGAACGATTCTCTGATACCATCAACCGACCTTGAATCACTGGAGGAATTCAGAAAACACTTTACCGAAAAACTTAAAGTACTGCTTGATGAAAAATTTGATACACTCGTGAACATTCTATATCGGATAGACATCAGTGAAAAAAAACTAAGCAAATTATTTTCCGGTGATAACAGGGATTCAATACCGTCAGTCTTAGCGGAATTAATAATTGATCGGCAGCTTCAAAAAATACGATTAAGAAAACTATATAAAGAAGGAAAACTTTAGCGCAAGAATTGTCATAATTTATATTCTTACTATAAAGAAAATTTGCACTTATTTACTGTTGGTATAATTTTTTCCAAACATCTATTGATAAAGTATTGTTGATTATAATTAAATAAGTAATTAGCTTTATATTAATGCTTGAACTTATTTATCTATATGGTTATCTGTTCAGAGGGCATACCATATTGAGCAGGGCATAATTCTTCTAATTCGGCATTAAGGTCAATCAACAAGTCAGGACAAGAGGGCGTCAAATGTCACTACTAAAAAGCAAAAAAATTAAAGAACTTCAGCAAGAAAATGAAGAGCTGAAGAAAATTATTGATGGTCTTTCAGATAAGGAAAACCAGCTTAAAAATTTTGATGACCTTGTAAAGAAAGCCCGACTTGAATACGCTGATATTTCTTCGAAAAAAGATCAAACCGCACAAAAATTAGAAACACTTCAAAAAGATAAAGCAAAACTCACTAGTGAACTGAATAGAATTTCCACTGATATAAAACAGTTAAGAGAAATTAAATTATCGGAAAAGAATCAAATTCTTTCGATGGGTAAAGCAACTGATTTACCTGAGCAGTCAATAAATGTTTATTCTAAAATGACCATAGAAGAAATCGAGGCGGCTGAAAAGAGAAAGAACGAAATCACATCTGAAACTAATAAGCTAAGTAAAATATTTGAAGAGACTAAAAACAAAGTTAGCGAAGGGAAGAAAGTATTAAACAGCCTTACCTCTGAAATTGAAAAAAAGAAAGAAGAAATAAGCAGCCTTATTGAAAGACAAATGCTTATTTCCGATGATCAATATAAGAGTCTTAATTTGAGTTTCGGCAATAAAAATATTGATGAGGCTCAGTTGCGAATTGGAAAGCTTGAAGTTAACGAAATAGAACTTACTGAGATGATAA
>Ga0210085_1000621_pt1 | contig 14630 bp, 8 predicted proteins | sample China_Galinas_PW_5_FD_184866 | JGI IMG/M metagenome (GOLD analysis project Ga0210085, IMG submission 184866) | Wetland microbial communities from San Francisco Bay, California, USA, that impact long-term carbon sequestration - China_Galinas_PWC_D1... | ecosystem: Environmental > Aquatic > Marine... | reverse complement strand
CAACACATAGGCGCCACGGCGTAGTCCATCTGCCGCGGCGTAGCGGCTGCGATCGAGCGTGGGCAGGGCCTGCCGGGTCAATACCAGCAGCACCGGCCTCGTTCGCGTTTCCAGCGCGACGCGCCAGGCGACTGCGGTTTCGTTGGCATCGCCCGGGCGGATCACGATGAGGTTCGGAATCGCACGCAGGTTCGCCAGTTGCTCCACCGGTTGATGGGTGGGGCCGTCCTCGCCAACGGCGATGCTGTCGTGCGTGAACACATGCACGACATGCAGGCCCATCAATGCCGCCAGCCGGATCGACGGGCGCATATAGTCGGAGAAGATCAGGAAGGTGGAGCCATACGGCATGAAACCGCCGTGTGCGGCGAGGCCGTTGACGATGGCGCCCATCGCATGTTCGCGCACGCCGAAGTGCAGGTTGCGCCCGGCAGTGCTCCAGCTGGCGCTGTCGGCGTCTTGTTCGTCCGCGTTTTTCGGCGGCGACGGATTGAAATCACCCAGGCCTTTCAAGGCCGTTTTCGTCGACGGGTCGAGGTCGGCCGAGCCGCCGCTCAGCGCCGGCAGCCTGGGCGCAATGGCGTTCATCACCTTGCCGGAGGCCTCGCGCGTCGCGAGGCCCTGGTCATCGGCGGCGAATTCCGGGATATCCGCATCCCAGTCCGGCGGCAGTTCGGCACCCAGGCGTCCCTGCAGCTCTTCGGCCAGCTCCGGAAACGTTTTCGCGTAGGCACTCAGCGACGCGTTCCACTCCGCTTCGTCCTGCGCGCCGCGCTCCACCGCCGCGCGGAACTGCGCCAGCGCCGCCTCCGGTATCAGGAACTCCGGCTCGGTCGGCCAACCCAGTGTCTGCCTGGTCTTGCGCACGTTGTCCGGACCGAGCGGTGAGCCATGCGCCTTGTAGCTGTCCTGCTCGGGCGAGCCGTAGCCGATATGCGTGCGCACCAGGATCAGCGACGGCCGCGCGGTCTCCGCGCGCGCGGCGGCCAGTGCGGCGTCAATCGCGGCAAGATCGTTGCCGTCCGCCACCGATACGGTGTGCCAGCCATAGGCCTCAAAGCGCCTTGCGCGATCCTCGGAGAAGGTGATGTCGGTGCTGGCGGCCAGGGTGACGTAGTTGTCGTCATAGAGACAGGTCAACTTGCCAAGCTTCAGATGGCCGGCCAGCGAGGCCGCTTCGGAGGCCACGCCTTCCATCAGGTCGCCGTCGCTGACAAGCGCCCAGGTATGGTGATCGATGAGCGTGTGATCGGGACGGTTGTAGCGGGCCGCGAGTTGCACCTCCGCGATCGCCATGCCGACCGCGTTGCCGAAACCCTGTCCCAGCGGGCCGGTGGTGACTTCCACACCGGGGGTGTGTCCGCGCTCGGGATGACCCGGCGCCTTGCTGCCCCACTGGCGGAACTGCCGGATGTCGTCCAGCGAGAGCGCGTAGCCGCTCAGGTGAAGCAGACTGTAGAGCAGCGCCGAACCGTGTCCGGCCGAAAGCACGAAGCGATCGCGATTAGGCCACCGGGGGTTGTGCGGGTTGTGTTTCAGCCAGCGCGTCCACAGCACATAGGCCATCGGCGCGGCGCCGAGAGGCAGGCCCGGATGCCCGCTGTTGGCCTTCTGCACCATGTCCACCGACAGGAAGCGCAGGGTGTCGATGCACTGCTGGTCGAGCGGCGTTGCGACAGTCATGGCGTGGATCCTCCTGGCGGGTTCGTCCGCCGCCGTCCTTTTACCGTCTTTACGAGTGTGGGATTGTGCCAGCTCCCGTCTGACGCAATCAGCGCGTCAGCCGGTTTCGGCCCCCAGCCGCCGGGCTGGTAGCGGTGAGTCTCGTGGTGCGTATCCAGCACCGGGTCGACCACCGCCCAGGCGGCCTCAACCGCATCCTCACGGGTGAAGAGCGCACCATCGCCGGCCATGGCGTCAGTCAACAGTCGCGCGTAGGGTGCTTCCTCTCCCGGCTGTTCTTCCAGCAGATAGAGTTCGCGCTGGTCGCCGATGAACTCCTTGCCGGCGCGCTTGACGCGCGCGGCGAGGGCAACGGCGGAGTTGGGGGAGAGCCGGAAGCGCAGATAGTTGGCGCGCCCGTCCGCCGGCGCGGAATCGTCAAACAGCCTCTGCGGCGGCGGCTTTAATTCCACCAGGACCTCGGCCGCCGATGTCGCCAGGCATTTGCCGGAACGCAGGTACCACGGCACCCCCTCCCAGCGCCACGAGTCGATGAACAACCGCAGCGCACAGAAGGTTTCGACGTCCGATCCCTTCGCCACACCCGGTTCCTTACGGTAGCCGGCGTACTGTCCGCGCACCACGTCGTCCGGCTGCAGGGAACGCATGGCCTGGAACACCTTGGCTTTCTCGCTGTGGACGGCGCCAAAGCCCTGAAAGGCCGGCGGCTCCATGGCGAGCAAGGCAACGATCTGGAATAAATGGTTCTGGATGACGTCACGCAGACAACCGGCACTTTCGTAAAATGCGCCGCGACCCTTGACGCCGAAATCCTCAGACAACGTGATCTGCACGCTGGCCACGCAGTTGCGGTTCCAGATCGGCTCGAGGAAGGAATTGGCGAAGCGGAAGTAGAGGATATTCATGATCGCCTCCTTCCCGAGGAAATGGTCGATGCGAAAGATCGCATCTTCCGGAAATACCGACTGCGCGATACGATTGAGTTCCCGCGCCGAAGCCAGGTCGCGCCCGAACGGTTTTTCGACGATGACGCGCGCCTGATCGGCCAGACCCGCAGTGCCGAGCCCTTTGATAACCGTCGCGAACAGCGCAGGCGGGATGGCGAGGTAATGTGCCGGGCGCCGGGCCTCTCCCAGCGCCTGCTTGAGCGATGTGAACGTTTCCGGGTCGTTGTAATCGCCGTCCACATACCGGAGCAGGGAAAGCAGGTGGTCGAGAGCCTCCCGGTCATCGATTTTGCCGGCTTGCCTGATGCTGTCCGTCGCCCGCTTGCGCAATTGCTTCAGGCTCCACTTCGGGGCGGCAACGCCAACCACCGGCACGTTGAGAACACCGCGCCTGGCCATCGCATAGAGTGCCGGGAAAATCATCTTGTGGGCCAGATCACCGGTCACGCCGAAGATAACCAGCGCATCAGCCGGCTTCATGCGGATATGGGTAGTGTCCATCTATGCACTCCGTCTCCTTCTGTGTGTCGTTACAACTTCAGGGTTTCAATTCTCATTATTTCATGATGCAGCAAGTGTGCCAGTTGGGGTGGCCTTGTTCTCCCTGGAGATTTCCGGTCGATAACCATGGGAAGTCCGCTTGCGCCATGTAGTTATACCCGCATTGCGTGGAATAGTGCACAAGTACGACCGCTGCATGCGCAGCGGCAGAATCGACGGCGTGATGTGCGGATCCATCTCCGCTACTTGTCGGGTCCACGCCTTGCCTTGACACCCGATCCACTATTTTGAGATCAGCTCTGCTCACATTGACTGCCGTCACTCGGATATCCTGATGTTGTATTTCTCGATACGGTAACGAACCTTCTCCCGCGTCGTCTTAAGTACACGTGCGGTTTCGGCGACGTTATTTGCGTGACGGGACAGCATGGTTTCAATGATATTGCCCACCATGTCGTCGAGACCCATCGAGCCATCCAGCGGCAGAAAGAGGCGACCCTCTTCGACGCCGGCTCCCGTCGCATCACCGGCAGCGGGAAGCGGTGATCCCAGTTGCAACCACTCGTACGGTAATCGCTGGTCAGTGGCAAAGAGGACACAGCGCTCCACGACATTGCGCAGCTCGCGTACATTGCCGGGCCAGTTGTAGTTCTGCAGCCGCTCCCAGACGGCTTCCGGAATGTCGGTGACTTTCTTGCCGGCGATTGCATTATATTCAGCAACGAACAGGGGCACCAGATCCTCGACGTCATCTGCGCGCTCCCTCAGCGGGGGTAATTCGAGCTTGAAGACACTCAGCCGGTGATACAGGTCGGCACGGAAGTCACCCTTGCTGACCTGGACGTCCAGATTCTGGTTGGTGGCGGCAAGCACCTGTACATCTACCGATATTTCGCCTTCTCCACCGAGCCGACGCAGCTTGCGGTCTTCGATGACCTTGAGCAGTTTGGACTGCAGGTCGACCGGCATCTCGCCGATTTCGTCGAGGAAAATCGTACCGCCGTGTGCCTGTTCGATCAGACCGCGCCGGCGTCCCCGGGCGCCCGTGAACGCGCCGGCCTCATGACCGAACAGTTCGGACTCCAGCAGCTCGCGTGGCAGGGCTGCGCAATTGACTTCGACCAGGGGGGCCTCCGAGCGCGGGCCGCCATGATGCAGAATGCGCGCTGCCAGGCCTTTGCCGGTTCCGGTTTCGCCGGTGATGATCAGCACGCTGAAGGGCACCTGCGCAAGCCTCGTCAACAATTCCCGGACAGCGCGCGCCGGACGACTGCGGCCTGCGAATGACTCCGGTGTAAAACGTCGTGCGAGGCTTTCGTTCTCGTCCTTCAGGCGCTGTTGGGCATTCGCGCTGCGCGCGGCGCCATTGATAACCAGATCGAGGCGCTCCTGCTGGCAGGGCTTGGTCAGAAAATCATAGGCGCCCAGACGAATGGCGCGCACGGAATCCGGAACCTCGCCATAGCCGGTGAGGAACACCCACTCGCCACGACCACCCCGCTGCCGGACCTCGTCCAGAAGATCGAGCCCGTTACCGTCGGGTAAATTGATGTCGGACAGCACCACCATCGGTTCCAGTTCCTCATCGAGCAGGTAACGCCGGGCCTCCCTGAACGTTTTGGCCCAGGCCACTTCCCAGGACGCGCGGCGGTAGTGGCGCACCAGCTCGGAACCGAGCAACTGTTCGTCCTCGATGATCAGCAGCGTGTCAGACATGTTCGTATTTCCTGCACGGCAATTCGAGCGTGACACAGGCGCCATGCGGTTCCCTGTTTGAAAGCATGACCTTGCCCCCGGCTGCGCGCGCAAAGCGCTGTACCATGGACAGGCCCAGACCCGTCCCTTCGGCGCGGTGAGTGATGAATGCCCGGATACCGTATTCCAGCAGGTCCGCGGGAAATCCGGGACCGTCATCAGAGATATCAAGGCGCAGACTGCCCTCGGTCAGGATCGCCTCGAGGGCAATCCTTCCTTTCTGGTCGCCGAGCGCCTGCATGGCATTCAATATAAGATTCAACAGGGACTGGCGGAACTGCGCCTCCGGTAAATGACACACGATATCGTCAGGAATACGCTGTTCGAGCTGTATCCGGGACGGTATCTGGTAACGCGCCAGTTTGATGAGGTCATTGACCGTGCGGGCAATCGGAATATTGTGCGATGGTTCCGGCTTGTGCCGTGAATGGTCAAGCAAGTTATTCTGCATGGTGATGATCCGATCGATCTCGCCGGTGACCATATCGATACGCTCATTATACTCGGGCGAACCCAGTCGCTGGCTCAATTCCTCACGAAGATTGGTGCAGGCGAGCTTGACGCCTGCAAGCGGGTTGCGCAACTCATGGGCGATGCGCGCCATCATCTCACCGACAGCGGCAAGCCGTTCGCTATTGGAGAGACTACGATGCTGTTCGAGCAACGTTCGCGTCGCACTCTGCACCTGGTCCTCCAGGTCGCGCTCACGATCCTCATGCTCCTTCTCCAGTTCGGCCAGGCGCGCGACCATCTTGTTGTAGTTCTTCGTCAGTGGCTGCAGCAGAGGGTCGATGGCCACGACCGGCGCCGGCGAGTAATCGCGTCGTGCCAGCAGGGTCATGAGAAAGCCAAGGTGCTTGAGCGGCGCAAGGATCCGCCGCCTTAGCAGATAGATCAGCAGTATCGCGCCGGCGGGAAACGCAAGCAGTGCAATGATCCCGATCTCAAGATCCAGGGCCGTGGAACGGTCTACCATTTCGACCAGGCGCTGGTGCGCAAGCGCCTCCTGCTCTATCGCCTTGCGCAGATGCTGCAGGGCGAGAATCATGGCTTGCCTGGGGTGAATGGTGACATCGGCCAGTACATCATGGGCATCAGCGATCGTTTGCGGTGTGTCAGCCATAAGGTGAGCCTGCAGCCCGAGTATGGCCTTGAGTTCATTGCGCAGCTGCACCCGTTCGGTGTCGCTGACTACGCCATCGTCCCCCAGTAGTTTGATCAGTACCCGCTGCAATTCGAGATTAACCCCCTGCAGCCTGACCATCAGGGCAATGTGGCTGTTGAGCGGCGAAAGTTGCCGGTGAGCCTTCCATGTGGTAACAACCTGAAGCGTCAGCGTGACGATCAGCAACGCCCCCAGCACGGCGGCCGGAAGCCACAGCGATATATAGTAACGAGCACCGGAATCTCCAGGCTTTTCGTCCACGTATTATTTCCTCGAAATTATCCTGCCCTGAGCACTCCACCGGTTGCAGCCGATGACTTCAGGTTACGGCTATTGGCCGGATTGAACCGAATGTACCTCCAGCCCTAATCCCGTCGAATCTTTTCAAGGAAAACAAGATATCGGTAACCGTTGTAGACCAGCATGACGGGCATAATTATACCGATACCCATGAGCATGAATACCAGCGCCGTGATTGATGAAGCCGTCTCGTTGAGGGTCAAGGTCGGTGGCATCAGATAAGGGTACAGACTCACGAAAAGCCCGACAAATGATATGACGAATATAATCAGACTCCAGAAATAGGGCGAATAGTCGTCGCTGTGACTCAGCCCCCGCATTAGCCTTATGAAAGCTGCCAGCGCCACCACCGGAAGCAGCACCGTAAAAAACATATCAGGCGCAGTGAACCAGCGTTGCGACACATAGCGATAAAGCACCGGTGTGACACTTGTCACGGCGATTGCCGCAAACAATATGATCCATGCTGCATACCTGCTGCGCCTGCGGCTGGCCGCCTGCAATCCGTCCCGTGTCCTGAGGATCAGATAGCCGCCTCCCATCAAGGCGTAGCCAGCTGCGACGCCGACTGCGACAACCGTGGAGAATGGACTCAACCAGGACCAGGCACTTCCGGTGAACTTGCCGTCTGTAACCGGCAAGCCGCCAATCACCCCGCCCAGCGCATAACCCTGCGCCAGCGCCGCGACCAGACTGCAACTGCCGAAGACGAGGCTCCAGAGGCGCTGACTGCGCACATGCTTTTTCATCACGACGGCCATGCCACGCACAATCAGGGCCACCGCCATCATACCGAGTGGCACATACAGGGCATGCAGCGTGACGGTGTACACGACCGGAAAGGCCCCGAACAATGCGATGCCAAAAAGCACCAGCCAGGTTTCGTTGGCGTCCCACACGCCGTTGATGACCGTCATCATCTCTGTATACCTGTCTTCCTCATGTTCAAACAGGGAGAGAATACCGACACCGAGATCAAACCCGTCCGTGATCACATACAGCATCAGGATAACACCAAGCAGCAGATAGCAGGTCGTGGCAAGGAAAGTGTATATATCCGTCTGCATCTCTGCTTCCTAGTCCGCGTGCAGTGCAGACTGTTTCCGGTAAAGCGGTAGCGAATGGCTCAGGTATTTCATGCTACTGCAGAGCGCATCATGCACTCACCTTTTCGCGCCACGCATGGTCTGATTCCGGTGCCGATTGGCTGCATTCTGCCGTTCATCCTGCATCCGGGCCTGAATGTTATTCAGCAGTGCCTTGATGTCACTGCCCTGTGGCTCGAGCTTGTCGATGAGTTCCTCGACTTCCTCCGCCAGAGAGCTGTCGCCGGGCGCGCGGTTGAGCTCGCGTTCCGCCGATGACAGATAGTCGAGCACCTGCTGTTTCTGGTCAGGACGAAAGCGCGGACTCGTTGCCAGCACATAGGCGCTAACCACATCGTTGCAGGCAGCCAGCAGATGGTGCGCCGATTGACGGGTGTACCAGTGAAACGCCGCCAGGGCGCTTTGTACTGCCTCCAGCGCACCCGCCCAGTCCGGTTTCTGGAGAGACGCTGTTGCCCAGGCTACATCCAGATCCTCCTTGACCTTGTGCAGCGGGAATATGCCGAGGCTGTATTGCATCGAGGATGTGACGACATCGAGTTGAGCCGTGGCAGTCTTCCTGTCCCCTGCCCTCGCCGCAGCCATACCCTTGTTCACCGCCTCCCTTAACCCGGGCTTTAGCTCGTCCGGCACATAGACCTGCACCTCATCAATCTCCGCATCTACGGGCACCCACAATTCATCGTCCATATCCTTGCTTCGGTCCTTGAGATCATTGCGGATAATCTGAAGCTGCGCATCCAGCGCCATGACCTGGGAGGGCGATTCGAGCCGATGTATCGTATCCCGGGCCTCTTGCAGCGCCACCTGCAGGTTTGTGGATTCCTTGTTCAACGCGGACAGGCGTGCCCGTTGTAAATCAGCATAGACCGACCTGCCCAGCGACAGTAATAACGGATCATAGCGTTCCGGAACACCGTGGTTTCCAACAGCAAGCGATCCGCCTCCTTCCCACATCGAAGGAGACTCCCATACGCGCTCACCGGCTGAAACCCCGGCCATGCCCTGTGTACATGCCAGGATGAGCACTAGCGCCTCAGGCAGGGTCTGGGAAAGTCCGGCTCGTAACAGATTCATAGCCTTGATCTCAATAGAACGCTCCTTGCATTCCCGGCTCAAGACGGGGCGCTTGCAGGCGCCCCGTTTCATTCCCTTTACAATGTCTGAATCATGTCGCCCAACTGCTGTTGCACTGTTGCATAGTTTGATTCCCTCGTGCTGGCCGGATCAGTACCAAGTTCACTGACCGCCTTTTGCAGACCGGCAATCTGCTTCTCGTTACTGTTGTCCGTCTGCTGCTTGCCGGCCTCTTCGGCCGCCTGATCAAGAAATCGATGGACGGACTCCAGTTCGCTTCCTGCCTTGCCAGACTCGTGACCGGTAAAGAGATCGATTCTGGCATTCGCAAGATGCAGCCTGGCTTCAATCAGGTCGGACTTGAGCGGACTCGCGGCCCGGTATCTCGACCAACCGGTAGCGAGGTATTCGACATCCCGTTCGGCAAGCGCCTGGGCATGCTCCCACAACCGGCGCACGTGCGCCCCGATGTCCATGCCATTGTCCAGATCCTTTTTCAAATCCCTGGCCTGCGCAAGGATCTGACCTGCGGCATCCCGGGTGGACTTGTTATCGGAGTGGTTTGCAATTTCCAGGTATCCGATTGCGCCCTTGAGGTCGGCTTTGGCCAGATCCATATTCCCCGCCTCAAGATCCAGAACCGTTTGCCAGATTAGCGCCTTGGCCGTAAACAGCGGCTGCTCGATGGCGGCTGACAAAAAGACCACGTTGTCTTCAACGGACTTCAGCGCCTTGGCCGCATCCTCCATGTTTCCCTTGTCCAGGGCCGTCTTCGCCGTGGAGACCAACTGCCGCGTGGTACCCAGTGGCAGATCGACCTCGGTGTACTGCAGTGCGGCTGCCGTGGCTTCAAGGGCTTTACCGGCCTTCCCGTTATCACCCGACTTGATCTGCTCTTTCGCCTGGTCGAGATGTTTTTTCGCCGCATCGACCGGCATGGTGTTGACCAGTTCATCCAGCGAGGTATAGATCGGTATCAGGTCCGGCAGCACTTCCTGGGTGTCTTCGTATTCAAGATGTTTTTTCGCCACCCAGATTTGATCCTTGATTTTGGTCGTCGGGACAGAAGCCTGAATGATGTCGAGCAATTTATCCGCCTGCCCCAGTGCGATCTTTGCATCCTCGATATCCTTGTTATGGATATCTGCACGTGCCTGGGCGATATAGCGCAGTACTTTGGCGCCGGCACTCGAGATGACAGCCTCTTCCTGCGGGCTGATGGTTTTCTCCGGTTTGACGCTCACCTGTTCCTGAATGGCGTCAGCAGAAACCGGCGCCGACAGCATCGCCGGTCCCACTCCGGCCATCATAACGGCGAATGTTAGCGGCTTGATACGTACCTTGAACATGACAGTGACTCCTTGTGGCTGGGGGTTGATTTGAATCAGCACCACAGCATCTGCATTTGTCATGCCAGATGCGCAAATAGAAACATTTCATGGAGATACGTATCACAGCCTGCAAACCCGCGGGGAATATTCCAGTTATCTGGTGAAATATACACAGAAGTGTGTGATGGACGTTGTCAGCAGGCTCCATGGACACCATGCCGGTTGACTCACGGAAACGTGTTTGGCGAATCTGCGCCGGCACTACCCGCCAGGCATCGGCGATGTCCGGAGATCAGACTTCAGCCGGATAATATTACGCACGTGTGTGGGTACCAGCGCACTTTTCCACCTTGCCCCTGTTTGCCAGACCCCTGTTTTTCATGCCGTATGCAGATTGGCACGTTTGTTGATGCGATTCGCACAGATATCACTATGCCAGGGAACAATACATCATGAGCACGGCCGCTTCAGCCGATCCGGGAAAACACCAGGCAACGCCGCCGCCAACCCGAATGATCAATGTCTGGTGGCTGCTTCTCGCCCTGCTGCTGCTCTGGAATTTCGCGGGTTTTCTGTTCCGGCCGAACAACTCGCCGGTGGTGACGCTCCCTTACAGTGCATTTATCGAGCAGGTGAAACACGACAACGTCGGCGTCGTGAATATCATCGACAGCAAGATCGGCGGCACGTTTACCCATCCCGTGCGGTGGCCACCGAAGCAACGCCCGGCAACTGCAGGCGCCACCGGGCAATCACAGGCTGCAGACCAGAGGGCTTCGGCATCGCAAAAGACCGGGCAAGCGGCGCCGGAGTCCGCCGCGAAAGCGCCGCTGCGCAAACCGCCCGCCGGCTGGCCATTCGATACCACACACCAGCCCAAGCCGGCCGATTACGATGCCTTTCTGACCACGTTCCCCGAATCCGTTGGCGATCCACAACTGCTCCCGCTGCTCGAGGCGCACGGGGTGCAAATCACGGCTAACCAGTCACACACCTCATGGCTGCTTACGGCCATCATGAATGTCCTGCCGTTTGCCTTGCTGATGGGCTTCTTCTGGTGGATGGGCCGGCGCGCGATGAAACAGCAGTCCAGCATTTTCGGAATTCGACAAAGCAGTGCCAGACAGTTCGACAGCGAGGAGGCCAGGGAATCCTTCGACGACGTTGCCGGAGCCGATGCCGCCAAGCAGCAGTTACTCGAAGAGGTGGACTTCCTGCGACACCCCGACAAATACCATTCAGTGGGCGCCAGGATTCCGCGTGGCGTGCTGCTGGTGGGGCCACCGGGTACTGGCAAGACGTTGCTGGCGCGAGCAGTCGCAGGCGAGGCCGGCGTACCCTTCTTCTCCACCAGCGGTTCGGAGTTTGTGGAAATGTTCGTTGGCGTCGGCGCCAGTCGCGTGCGTAACCTGTTTGACAAGGCGAAGGCGGCGGCCCCCGCGATTCTGTTCATCGATGAACTCGATGCCGTGGGAAGACGCCGCGGCGCGGGACTCGGAAACGTCAACGATGAACGCGAGCAGACGCTGAACCAGCTGCTGGTGGAGATGGACGGCTTCGATGCGCATGAAAGCGTCATCGTCATCGCCGCGACCAACCGTGCGGATGTGCTCGACCCGGCCCTGTTGCGTCCAGGGCGTTTCGACCGGCAGGTGTTTGTCGATCTGCCGGACATCAGAGGGCGCGAAGGCATCCTGCGCATCCATACGCGCGCAATTCAGCTATCTGAAGACGTCGACCTCACGGTGCTTGCCGGCATTACCATCGGGATGAGCGGGGCGCAACTCGCCAATCTCTGCAATGAAGCCGCGCTGATAACCGCCGGCAAGGGGCTCGAGGAGGTGCGGCAGGCCGACTTCGAGGCGGCGCTGGACAAGCTGATGCTCGGCGACGTACGCCCGCTCGCGCTGGACGAAAAAACGCGGCGCGTGATTGCCTATCACGAGAGCGGCCACGCGCTGGTCGCCTGGCTGACACCGGACGCCGACCCGGTGCACAAGGTCACCATTGTGCCGCATGGTCAGGCACTGGGAGTTACCGAACAGCGCCCCGGGGCGGATCAATACAATCTCCCGGAAAGCTATCTCCTGGCACGTCTGGCTACCCTGCTCGGCGGACGAACCGCCGAGGAACTGGTGTTTGGTGATGTGACGACGGGCGCCGGGAACGACCTTGTCGAGGCGACACGTCTGGCACGACATATGGTGACATCCTGGGGTATGAGCAAGCTGGGACTCGTCGCCTATGAGGAGAGCAGCCAGAACCGATTCCTGGGTTACGAACTGGGACGGGAACACCAGCCGAGTGAGCAACGAGCGGCGCAGATCGACGAGGAGATTCATCGACTGATCGAACGCCAGCACCAGAGCGTCACAGCACTGCTCGCACGGGAACGCGGCAAACTTGACCAGCTGGCAGCGTGTCTGCTCGAACAGGAAGTCGCAGATAACGGAAAGATGAACGAGCTGCTCGGTCCCCGGCCAAAAGCACCCGGCGCCAGGACCGAGCCAGCGCAGAGCCGGCGCGTGGTGAGTCGGGTCGCAACCAATCAGCAGTCAATAAGATGACAGCCGCGATGTGTTATTCAACATCCATAAAACATCACAGGGAGTCGCAATGATGTCACAGGCAACGGCCGCCAGTTAACTCGCACAGGCACTGATAAGAACTGCCGGTAACTGGTAGCAACGGCGCAGGATATCCGCGCCTCATGCGCTGCACCGGGATAGTGAACAGTCCGCACATTTTCGTAATGGTCGCCTGAAACGCACCGCGACTAACGGGCAGGGTTGTTGAGAAACCTGGCGGTATGCGGGTCTGTCGATGAGCCGGGTAACAATGAGTGTAACTGCAAAAGGAGATCTATCATGTCATTACGTAACTGGTTTAACGTGTTGTGTGTGTGTACGTTCGTCGGCATGGCGTTTCTACCCGGTTACGCGCAGGCTGTCCCGAGCTATGCCCGGCAAACCGGTATGGCCTGCGCGGCGTGTCATACCACACCGCCGGAGCTGACACCGTTCGGGCGTGACTTCAAGATCAACGGTTATGTCATGACCGGCATGCAGCAGATCGAAGCCCCGGGCAAGGGTACCGAGGCAGGCCTGAAGATCAGCGAGGTGCCCCCCCTGTCAGCCATGCTGCTTACCTCGTTCACCCGCACAAGCAAGAACCAGCCGGATACGCAGAACAACGATACCTCCTTTCCCCAGGAACTCAGCCTGTTCTTCGCCGGCGAGATCACCCCGCATATCGGTTCCTTCCTGCAGCTCACCTATGCACAGGAGAATGACAATCTAAGCCTCGACAATACCGACATCCGTTACTCGAATCACACCTCGGTCGCCGGCAAGGACACCATCTACGGCGTGACGCTCAACAACAGCCCGACCGTCGAGGATCCCTGGAACACCACCCCCGTCTGGGGCTACCCGTTCATAACCTCCGATGTGGCACCGTCACCCGCGGCCGCCCCGTTGATCAGCGATGCCCTCGCCCAGCAGGTTGCCGGCCTTGGCGGCTATACGTTCTGGAATGATCATCTCTACGCGGATCTGACCCTGTACCGTTCAGCGCATCTGCTGGGCGAAGGTCCGGGTGGCGCCCCCAACAACAACAGTGAGGACACCATTAAAAATGTGACGCCCTACTGGCGGCTGGCATGGGAGCAAAACGTCGGCTCGAATAATCTCGAGGTCGGCACCTTCGGGCTGTGGTCGGAACTCTATCCGCAAGGCATTTCAGGCAAAACCGACAAATACACGGATCTCGCCCTCGACAGCCAGCTTGAACATCCCATGGGGGACAACATGCTCACGTTGCGCGGTACCTATATCCATCAGAATGCGAGTCTGGATGGATCCGTTCAGGACGGGCTGGCCGTCGGCGACTCGAATACCCTCGACACCCTGAACCTGAATGGAACCTATCACCTGGGGACATCGGCGGCGTTTTCCATCGGTGGGTTCAATTCGTCGGGTGACAGTGACAAGCTCCTGTATGCGCCGGATCCGCTCGATGGCAGCGCCAATGGCAGCCCTGACAGCCGTGGCTATATTCTGCAGGCGACCTATCTGCCATGGCAGAACACGCAGTTCAGCTTGCAGTATGTCGGCTACAACAAATTCAACGGTAGCAGTAACAACTACGACGGCAGCGGGCGCGATGCCTCCGATAACAATACGATATACCTCGCGGCCTGGCTGGTCTGGTAACCGGGTAGCCTGGGGCGGGCCGCAACGGCTCGCTCCTGGAATCGCGGGTTTTCCATGCCGTTGCTATAAATCCTGTGTTTCATGTCCACAATACGGCGTGACACGCAGCTGAAATCCAGCAGAAGGTGACAAGATGATGGCTATCCGGATTACTACAGTCATGGCAGTTCTGGCATTGTCGATAATGGTTTCATCCATGGCAGCACGGGCTGAAGAAGGCAACGAAGCCACATTGAAGCGCCAGCTGGAAGAGGTTCGTCAACAACTCCACGAACTGCAGATCAAGGTGCTGGACATGGAATCGAAGCTCGGTACAGCGCAGGCGCCATCTCCCGCGGCTGTCGCTGCGCCCGTACCCTCGTCGGCTCCAGTGACGGCTACCGTGGCCCCATCGAACATCACTCGTTCTTCCGCACCGGCGCGAGTGGAAGCCGGTACATCCCCGTCGCCGGCCGTCGTTCCTGCTGCCTTCCAGTGGCGCGAGATGCTCAAGGAGCAGTGGCGCAACGTCAAGGCCGGGATGAGCGGTGAGGAAATCGGGAAACTGCTGG
>Ga0210085_1000620_pt1 | contig 14634 bp, 19 predicted proteins | sample China_Galinas_PW_5_FD_184866 | JGI IMG/M metagenome (GOLD analysis project Ga0210085, IMG submission 184866) | Wetland microbial communities from San Francisco Bay, California, USA, that impact long-term carbon sequestration - China_Galinas_PWC_D1... | ecosystem: Environmental > Aquatic > Marine... | reverse complement strand
GTCGAGCACCTGCGCCTTGCGGCCCTCACAAGCGAACACCAGCCGTCCGGCGTCGAGATCATGGAACAGGCTGATGTAGTCATGCCCGCGCCGCGCGGCGGTCTCATCCAGGCCGATGGAGGACACCGCGGAGAAATCCTCTTGTGCCCGCGCCTGATCAACGTAGTGATCGAGGGTGCGCCACACGCGCATGTCACTGACCGCCAGCAACTGTGCCACCTGGCGCACCGGCATCGCCTGGCACAGGGTGAGCAGCAACGCCTCCATCAGCAGCGTGAAGCCGCTGCCCTGGCGTGCCCAAGGCACCGCCACCTGGCTGGTCTTGGCGCAGACCTCACAACGCACCCGCGGCACTTTTGCATGCAAGTAGGCCTGATACTGGAAGAAGCTCAGGTGGCGCCAGGTGCGCTCGAGGGTATCGTGCACGCCCTGGTGCTCGGCCCCGCAGTGCGGGCAGCGAAAGCGGGCTCCGCGGCGGAACCCCAGTTGCAGATCCAGACGTCCGGCCGCCGACTCGAAGGCCGCATCCACTACCTCCCAGGGTGCTTGCAGACCCAGCGCTACGCTAAACAGGGACGTCGACGAGACCGAAGAATTCATCGCAGCAACCTCACACGCGCACGGCCTGTGGATTTGTGGACGCGTCCTGCGGACCGGCCCGAGCCCTACGGGACGTGTGGACAACCTATGGACCGCGCCACCAAGCGCTTCGGCCAACCGCCAACGCCGTGCAGGCGCGGCCCACAGGTTGCCCACACTCTCGGGCCTCGCGCCCACAACTCCACAGGCCCAACAACAAGATTTTTCTCAAGCTCTTAGAGTGAGGGTCGGAGATGGATCGCAAAACCCTCTACCCACAAGAAACGTAACAGAGGCAGAAATCTCCGCCGACGGGGCTTACTACAGCGAAGAGAACGAGGCGTATGCCAAGGAGCAAGATAAGGAAATCCACTACACCGGCTTTCCGGGAAAGCCAGGGCGCTACGACTACGAGCGAACCGATGACGGCGTGGTGGTCATTGATCGGGAAAGTGGTGAGCGGCAACTGGCCGAAGAATACAAGCCGGGGCGTTACCTGTCCCTACCAGAAACCTCATACTGACTGATTCGATGGACTTTTTCTAGCCACGGGCGGTAGCGTCTAAGGGATGAAAACAATCCTCATCCCCCTGCTCGCCACCCTGTCCGGCCTACTTCGAAGCCGGGCCGTCCTCCACCTGGAGATCCTCGCGCTCCGACAGCAGTTGGCGATGGCCACCCACAAAGGCCGCAAGCTGCGTTTCCGCTGGCGCGAACGCTTATTCTGGATCTGGCTCTACCGGATCTGGCCCGGCTGTGTGGAGACGCTCGCCGTGTTCAAGGCGGACACCTTGGTGCGTTGGCATCGGCGGGGATTTCGGCTCTATTGGACATGGAAGTCGCAACGAGCCCCTGGCGGCCGACCACCGGTGTCGCCGGAGGTGCGCGCTCTGATTCGCCGCCTGTCCCGGGAGAATCCCCTGTGGGGTGCGCCTCGTGTGCACGGGGAGTTGCAGATGCTTGGCATCGAGATCTCTCAAACCACGGTCGCCAAGTACATGATCAGGCACCGAAAGCCGCCATCCCAGACCTGGCGGACATTCCTCGACAATCATGCCAAGGACCTCGTGTCCGTTGACTTTTTCACCGTCTCCACAGCCACCTTTCGGATCCTCTACGTGCTGCTGGTGCTGCGACACGAACGCCGCCAAGTCGTCCACTACAACATCACCGAACACCCCACGGGCCAGTGGACGGCACAACAAATGGTCGAGGCGTTTCCATGGGACGAAGCCCCGAGGTATCTCCTGCGCGATCGCGACAACGTCTACGACACCCGATTCCGTCGCCGTGTGCACAGCCTCGGTATCGAAGAGGTGCTCACCGCCCCACGCTCGCCCTGGCAGAATCCCAATGTCGAACGCTTGATCGGCTCCGTACGCCGTGACTGCCTCGATCACGTCATCGTCTTGAACGAACGTCACCTCAAACGGCTCCTTCGAGCCTACTTTTCCTATTATCACGCGGCGCGAACGCATCTTGCGTTAGACAAGCAATCTCCGGAACCACGCCAAGTCCAATCGCCTGAGCGCGCACAGGTGATTGCCTTCCCTCACATCGGCGGTCTTCATCACGAGTACCGACGCGCCGCCTGAGGCGCAAAGCCAACCTTCCTCGCTGCAGTGGATCCATCGCCCGCTCGCGTCCGACGTCGGGGGCGAGAACGAGAGTCAGTGACGATTTGCATCGAACTGTTCCCGCCAGGGATGTCGGCACCGAGCGACCATGTTCCGAGCCTCACCATTCGAACACTTTCGCCTCTGCGACCGGAACTCCCGTCCCCCTGCGGCTGCCCGCGGCTGCCGTCCACGGACTGAGTTTTTGGTAGGCACAGGTGTGCCGGGCTTGGGGATTTGACTGTCCGTGACTGATACGGATCACCGGGCGTCGACCCGGCACGGCAAACGCAGGTATGAGAAGGTGGCATTGAGCTTGATGGGCATCCGTCACCCGGTGCCTAGTGCACAGAATCGAGCTCACCATTGTCGGCCAATCCCATAACCTCGCCGAGTGCAGACACCAGATTCTGCATCCCGTGCAGCAATAGCCGCTTCGTCTCATCGTCCAGGGCCTCTGCTCTGACCATTCGGAGCAGAGTCGGCTGTGGCACATCGCCGTACTACTCGTGATAGTAGCCAATGTTGAGGGCGAGGATCTGCGCCACTTCGGCGAATTGGTCTTTCGTTGCCTTGCCGATTAGCGCTTCTGCAAGGCGAGCGTAGGCCGTGAAGTCTTCCGTGTCGGTCATCGAGAGGTACGGCGGATTGCTACCAAGGGAGGCGCGTGCTGTCGAAGCTGTAGAACTCGCCGGACATGCTTTGCTCGAACCGACCGATTAGCGAGAGCATCCCCCGAACACTTTCCTCGGGGCCGATCGGTGCAGAGTCTCCGCCCATACGGGTGCGGACCCAGCCGGGATGTAACAGCAGAACACCAATACCACGACGTTCGAGCTCGCGGGCGAGGCCGTGCATCGCCGCGTTGAGGGCGGCCTTGCTCGATCGGTACGCATAGTCCTTCGGCGTGTCGATCTTGGCAATGCTTCCCATATTGCTCGTTATAGCCACAACCAAAGGATGCCTGCCACGGGAGAGGTGCGGAAGCAAAGCCTCTGTCATCCGCATTGGTCCGAGCGTATTGACGCGAAATGTCTCCTCCCAGTTCTTGTAGTCAATGCTGCCGATGGGATCTTTGCCCCAATGCTCGAAGTAGACACCGGCGTTGTTGATGAGCAGATCCAGGGCGACATCTTGCAGTGCTTGGGCAAGATCAGTGATCTGGTCCGGCGCGGTCACGTCGAGACAATGGATGCTTACACCAGGATGTTGCGTGGCCAACTCCTGCAGATCCGTTGCTGAGTCTGGATCACGGCAGGTCGCGATGACGCGCCATTCACGCTCTGCGCATTGACGAACCCACTCAAGGCCGAGTCCGTGGCTGCTACCGGTCACGAGTGCTGTCGGCATCTCAAAACTCAGACTTTGCTATGCTTTAAGAGCCCCAGTTGGAGGCTTGTACACAGTGGGACCGGCCTCTGCGCTTCGACGCACACCACCCCTTGCAGCCTCGGCTGGGGTTAGTGTCACCCCCCGTTCCCCCCGCTTCCAAAATGATTCCTCACCATTGCAATCAAAGCGTCGCGCATCATCGCAACGGACAGACACGACAGCTGGGTTTCTCTCATGAGTTCGCCTCACGCATCAATCGGTATCGCAGCAGCTTTGATCAGTGTAGGTTCGATTTGCTGGATTGTGTGTAGCCAGGAAATGGTCAGAAGTAGATCGGTTGTGCAAGCCTCTGAAAAAGCGCCAGTTTTCACCCATTGTTTTCGCCACACTCGATACAGCGGTAGCGATACGTTCAGCTACGCTTGATGAGTGGAATCGATAGGCGATGAGGCAACCGGCCGTCGGGCCCCCCGCATGCCAGCGAACGCCAATCACCTGAAACCCGCGCTCGACGCATACACTCCAGCTTTCAACTGTGTTCGCGTTCAAAGGCGCAATAGGTCCTCCCTTGTTGGGGTCGCTGATCATCGGAAGCCATATCAGTGCGTTTGCTGCTTCCTCGGCGGTGGAAAGCAGCGATTCAAGGTTTGGATAATCTGGGTTTGCCGTGTTTATCAGTCCTGGCGGGTCGATGAAAAGCAAATCCGGTATCCAGTCTGAAAAATCCCCAGCACTTGTGGAGCGTACAAAAACAGCCTCGTTGCCTAGCTCGCTGCGCAGGCTTGTCGCGTAATCCTCCACGCTCTCGAATGCTCGGATCTCGAAGTTTCCATAGCTTCCGAGAATCTGCTTTGCCAAGTTCGTGGACCCTGGATAGGAGCAATCGGCGCTGGCGACCCACCGATCATGCCAGAACTGGACATCGGCGTTTCCTCCAGTCCAGAGCGCAGAAAACTTCTTGATGCCCGGCTTCCAAGCAGCAGATTCCTTCAGTTGATTTTGCCAGCGCCCGGCAAAGGTATCTGCGTAGCGAAACACATCTGCATGCTCGGCAAGCAGTCCGTTGAGTGCGGCTACGAGCGCTGGATGCTTGACAATATCGCCTTTGTTGCCCGCCTTCTTCTGGTGATCGTACCGCTTGGCCTTCAGGTTTTCATCTACCAGTCCCACTCTCCTTTTCTCGCAGTATCCTAAGTCTGTGTGACCGATGCTCGATCGGCCATGATGGAATACGGAGGCGCTAATGTGTGGTCGTTTTGTTCAATACTCTGCCCCTGAGGTCTACGGTAAGTGTCAAGGAAGTTGTCGCATCGCTCATGCTTCGTTTGCGTCCGCTCGGGTCGTCCGGGAGGTCGGTTTTCCCGGATTGAGCAACACCGAAGTAGGCGCGTTCCAATCCCGCGTTGAGCCGGACCAGCGGGCGGGATTGGCAGCCTTCGCGGCCTGGTAGACGGCATCGCGTTGGGTCAGCAGGTCGGCGTCCTCGCCGCGATGGCGCTGGGTTGGGGTGACGAACATCAGGGCGCTGTGGAGATGCTCGTCGTTGTACCAACGGGCGAATTTTGCCACCCATGCGCGTGCCGTCTCGGGGGACTCGAACGGTTGATCGGGGAAGTTCGGGCGTCCTTTGACGGTGTTGAACAAGGACTCCGAGTACGGGTTGTCGTTGCTCACGGATGGACGGCTGAAGGAGGGCACGACCCCCAGGCGCTGCAAGGTGGCGAGCATGGTGGCGCCCTTCATGGGCGCGCCGTTATCCGAATGCAGAACCAGCGCATCGGCGCGCACGCCCTCGCGCAGGTGGGCCTTGTGGAAGACGCGAGCGGCGTGCTCGGCGCACTCTTGCGGGTAGACCTCCCAGCCGACGATCTTGCGGCTGTAGATATCCATGATCAGGTAAAAATAGAAGAAGGCGCCGCGCACGGTGCTGGCCAGGTAGGTGATCTCCCAGCTCCACACCTGATTGGGGCCGGTGGCCTCGAAAGGCTGCGGGCGTACCCGGGCCGAGGCCTTGGGGCGGCCACGGCGGGCGAGTTGGTCGGCATCGCGCAGGAGCCGGTAGAAGGTGGATTCCGAGGCCATGTAGCGGCCCTCGTCGGCCAAAGCCGGGACGATCTGGTGCGGGCTTAAACTGGCGAAGCGCTCCTCGTTGGCCACCGCCAGGACATCAGTTTGTTCCTTGAGGCAGAGCCGATTGGCCGGGGTGCGTACGCTGCCCTGCGAGCGGTGCGCGCGCAAGCGCCGGTCGCCGCTCACAGCACCATCGCCTCGCCAGCGCTGGAGCGTGCGCACGGACAGCCCCAGCGCCTCGCAGGCAGGCTGATGGTGGGCACCGTCGGCGCAGGCCCGGGCGATGGCCTCACTCACTTCGAGGCGCCGCTGAACAGTGAGAGAGCGTCCTCTGACTCCTCCCAGATCGCCCGTACTTTTTTTGGGAGCACCAGCAATGCCGCGGCCTCGGCCAGCGCCTTGTCCTTGCGCAGCACCTCCCGGTTCAGGCGCTGAATCTCAGCACGCTCGGCCCGACGTTCGGCCCGCTCCGCCTTGCTCGCCAGCGGTGCGTTAGCCTCTCGGCAGGTCTCGCGCCACGTGGCGATTTGTTCGGCAAACAGACCCTTGCGCCGACAGTACTCGCCCAGCTCCAGCTCGTTGAGGGTCGCCGTTTCCATCACCACGGCAAACTTCTCCTCGCTTGCGAGGCTCTGCAAGGGGCTCGCCGAGGTGGCCGGTCGCTGGCCCTGGCCTAAAGCCTGGCGGCGCCAGCCGTAGAGGGTATCGCGCGGGATGCCCGTCTCGCGCGACAACAGCGACACGCCGGTGTTCTTCGGTGGCAGCATTTTCGCCAGGATGCTCTCTTTGAGCTCGGTCGAATAGATCTTCAATGTTCGTCGCCTCGCAATGGTCCTGGAGCGCTCACGCAAGGCCCCGGGATCGGTGATGCCCCATCCTCACACAAATCCTCCCACAGGGAGGCGACTTCTATCCTGACACCTGGGGGTCTATGCCAGCCAATTCGATCTAGATTCGCTCTGCGACGCAAGTCCGCGCTACAACGTCGCTCCGACACAGCTGGTGTTGGCGATCAGACACGGCGGAGAGGGGAAGCGCGAGTTGGTTCCGCTGCGCTGGGGTTTAGTGCCGTCTTGGTCCAACGGGCCGGACAACCGCTACAGCATGATCAACGCCCGTGCGGAAACGGTCAATTCAAAGCCCGCTTACCGCAACGCCTTCAAGCACTGGCGCTGCCTGATCCCGGCGGAAGGATTCTACGAGTGGAAAGCAGGGAAAAGGAGGGAAGACGCCGTTTCTGATTCGGCGCAAGGATGAAGAGCCGTTTGCGATGGCTGGGCTGTGGGAACGTTGGATGGCTGATGACAATGTGGCGTTGGAGTCCTGTACCATCATTGTCACGGATGCCAACGACCTGGTGCGCAACATCCACGATCGGATGCCCGTCATTCTTGCACGCGAAGAATACGAGGAATGGCTAGGCCCGGACAACACGGATCTCGAACGTCTAACGATCATGGGGCGAGGCGAGCCACCCCAGAGGATGAAAGGTCGCCTCGCCCCTGATCGTTCCCTCACCCCGACCCTCTCCCATAAAGGGAGAGGGAGGAATTGGAGCGCCTTCGGCGCGTGCTTTCATCGTAAGTGCGATCTTGAAGCCAACCGATCCCGACCCATGGACAATGCATCCCGTCTCACGGCAGGTGAACAGTCCCCGCAACGATGGACCGCAGTTACTGGAGATCGCCGAAACAGCGGTGGTTTGATCTGTCAGGGGCGGCGGAGATCGAGTTGGTGCAGATAGGGTCCGATCCTGTTTCAGCTGCACTCAGACTGCGGAGCGGAGATCACCCCCCTCGGTGGGTGCCAATACCGTTTCGCACGGAGCCAGGGGGTTACGCGGCTATCAGGACAAATTGGATAAGCCACGCATCTGAACTGGCGTTCCAAAACTCGGGTCCGGGAGGCACCCATACTCCCCGCTTCGGCGAGGTCAGGCAATAACCGGCCCCCCGGTCGTGGGCAACCTCGGCGAGCTTTTCTTTTGCTGTCGCTCTCGTCCAGGTTGAGGTCCCGCCGCCTACTTGGGGCTGAGCAACGATGTCCCGGGAATGCGCCCCGTACTTGACGGAGAATTCGCTGGCCGGTTAGATCCCGCAGGTACCCAGCGCGCCGGCGGCGCCCAAGGCGACCAACATCGGCAGATTCGGTGATTTTCGGAGAGCTGCCTGCGTGCAACGACCCGGCGGCAAAGGAATCGAAAACGATGTCCCGGGCTCAGACATCATCGTGGTGTACTGGCTTGCCCTGATCCACATCGCCGTCCCGGAGAATGAGCCGATCCCCGCATGGCCAGTCTCAGCGTCGCTCCTGAACCTGATTCATGTCATCCTCTGCTACGGCGAGCGCTGCTGGTGGGCCGCGGGAACAGCAGCACCTCGTTGTCGATCCGCAGTGCCGCCCGCGAGCGCGGCTGGTCACAGGCGGTGGAGGGCCCGCAAAACGATGCCCAAGCGCACCCCGCTTTCGCGAATTGCCTGCGATGAGGAAACGCGCGGCAAAATCTCTGCCGATCGGGGCTGTGACGAGGGAGGAGACGATGAAGACGCGCACCTTGGCCAGTCAAGCTGCCTACGCATCCGGATGCTGGCTTGCCGGCAAAGGCTTGTACGAACGGCGGGTTGTCCTGACGTGAAAGCGAGAAGAGGTGTTATTGGTTTGTGGAGAGATCTCGTGCACAGAAATCGGTTAGCGAGTCATCTCGACAGGGCCTTGTCGGCAGGACTAATCGTTCTTGCGGTGGCATCGGTCTTTTGGAGTGCGTCCCCGCAGATCTGGGCGCAGGAGGAAAATCGCGGCACCGTGCAAATTGCTGGCGATCAGGCCAGCGACACGCGGTCAGATATCGTACCGGTACCGGAGCCTTCGGAAATGACCCTGCGTTATTACCATAGCGGCAACGTGATCTGGGTTGTGGCGACCCTATGGGGCCTCTTCGTGCCGGCGCTCATCCTTTTCACTGGATTCTCGGCGCGCTTGCGAGACTGGGCGAACGCCATCGGCCGCAAGTGGTTTTTCGTCATCGGCGTCTACGTCGTCCTTTACCTCGCGGTTATCTATTTGCTCGACTTTCCGCTGAGCTATTACCGAGAATTCGTCCACCAGCATGCATATGGGCTCTCTAACCAGACCTTTGCTCACTGGTTTGGCGAATCGCTTAAGTCGCTGTTCGTGGCCATGGTAATGGGCATTCTCTTCCTATGGATACCCTATCTCCTGTTGAGAAAGGCGCCCCGGCGTTGGTGGCTCTACACGTCCGCGGTGTCGGTTCCGCTTCTGGCGCTCGTGATGCTGATACAGCCGGTTTTGATCGCGCCGCTTTTCGACGATTTCGGACCGATGCAAGACAAAGTGCTTGAGACCAAGATCCTTGCGCTTGCCGACCGGGCGGGCATCGACGGCGGACGCGTGTTCGAGGTGAACAAGAGCGAGGACACCAAGACCTTGAACGCCTATGTCGGCGGTTTGCTGAACACCAAGCGCATAGTGCTTTGGGACACGCTGTTAAGGAAGCTCGACCAGCAACAGGTTCTCGTGGTGATGGGTCACGAGATGGGTCATTTTGTCCTCGGCCACGTCTGGAAGCTGTTGGCCCTTCTGTCGGTTCTCATCCTGGCGGCTTTGTATGCAACGCACCGCGCGCTCGAGTTTCTGATCGCGCGCTTCCAACAGCGATTCGGTTTCACAGAAGTCTACGATGTTGCCTCCCTGCCGCTGCTCTCGCTTCTAATCTCGGCGTTCTTATTGCTTACGCAGCCGATCGCCTTGGCATACACACGCCAGATTGAGCGCGAAGCCGACCGCTTCGGGCTCGAAATCACCCAGAGCAACTTTGCAATGGCTTCGGCATTGACCTTGCTTCAGGACGAGAACTTGGCGCATCCAAGCCCCGGCCCCTGGTACATGCTTTGGCGATCCTGGCATCCGCCGCTCGCGGAGCGCATCGAATTTGCCAATGCCTATCGTCCGTGGGAGACGGGAGAGCCATTGACGTACGCCGACAAGTTCCACGCGCCTTGACCGTGGGGAGGTTTGGAGCGGATGTGCGCCTCCCATGCTAACGGTCTTCTCAAAGTACACTGCAGGATCCTGCCGGACAGGCCCACCAGCGCCTCTCCTGCCTGCGCGGCACCAGAAACCTCCCGCTTTTCGGGAGGTTTTGACGGCAAAGATCGGTCAAGAGCTACCAGTCGAGGCAATCCCATTGAGCGTCTGCAAAACGCCGATAGCGGTCACTGACGCTGGTAAGAACCAGCGGACTGTTCGGCAAACAAGCGGACACTCAATTTGCAGCAGTCGGCGGAGGCTCTTGTCCCAGAAACGGTCACTGGGCTCAGGTATGGCAACGGCCTGAGGTCGGCGAAGTCCAGCCTTTCGGCCCGGGGGTAAGATCAGCGGCTTGGGTTTGATTGGCGGTCGGTTGCCAGGAGGTTACCCACGATAGCCGATGTGAGCTGCCATCCGTCGTGAGTCCAGATCGGTCCACCTATGGCGGCACAGTTCGGGTACGCCGCAGACCAATCGTGGGCGCCAGGCAACGACAATAGATTACAGATGACATACATAGCCCCCGCGGCCACTGTGAAATGTTGGAATGTGAGAAGCGATCCGGTGCCAACGCAGCGCGCGTACACGATCAAGGGTCCCCAATCCTTGGGCACTGAGAGGCACAGCAACAGCGGTTCCCGTTAGCAAAGCTGCTCTGCCAGGTGTACGCCTTCGCCCACTGGATAGTACCTTGAACGGCATGCAGTCAACCCGCGAAGACGTTGTGCCAAGTGACCACCGTCGATATTGACGGAGTCATAGATCCGCTTGTGGATCTGGCCTGCGGCGCAAAATGCCGGTGAGCTCGGCACCAATAACGATGACTTACGAATCTTCCTCGCATCGCAACCTTTGCGAGGCGCGAGCACACAGGGTTCAGGTGGCGGTGCGCCAGAAAGCTCGGTCGCTCAGAATCGCCAGGCGGGAGGTTGATGTAGAACTGTGTAAGTCGAGGCGTGGGCACTCATCACCAAACGCCCGGGAAATGCTACGGTGCGGATCTCATTCTGGAGATCGAACGAACTCGCAGGAAAGACTTGTCCTGATCATTATCATTTCCTGTATCTACTCGTTAACGTTATCGATTCCAGAAAACTTCCATCCCGTTTTCGTTCTTGTGAACGAGTAGACAATTGGACGGTCTTCACTGGTCTCCGGTTCCTGTTTGAACGTACAGGCGATTTCGTATTGATTTTCGTGCTTTTCGAGTTTCGCGTTAGAGAAACAGCGTTGAGCGTTTGCCTCCATGTTCATTATGGAATCGTAACGGTGGATGAAGTCTGATCGCGTGTTGACGCTCTTTGTTCCATAAGGCATTTCGAGTGGAAATCTCGTTAGCTCTGCCACGGTGTCTTTGTCTCCCGTCGACACCGCATTCTTGAACTTCACCCAAAAAGAGTCGATGTCGGACTGCGACGGCGCGGCAAGACTGCAAGGTATGGTCAATATCGTAAGCAGCAGGCTCCAGACCAGATTGTCTCTAGACATAATTTACTCCCAACGGTCGATCATGAATTTAGAAAATATAGGAGATTCAATGTCCTTTCCCCTGGAAGCATGAGCCCGTGGCACTCCTCCGTCAAGGCTTCCGGCTTGAAACGGCATGGCTTTGAACAGTCGGGAGTGACAAGGACGGCGTGAGGAAGGTGCAATGGAGTTTGGCGAGGATGCCGAGGCCGGTTTGTGGCAAAGCCAGACTCACTTGGGCTCGCTGGGCGCGAGCCAGCATGGGGTTTATGGTCGGATCCCAGGTCGACAAGCTATCAGGCTTGGTTCTGCCGCTCAGCGTGCTGGTTTCGGCCTCGAACCCTTTCGCTGGCGGGCCGCAACAGGGGCTCCCCGCCAAGCACGGATACCCATACTCCTGACAATGAGGGCGTGTGCCTCTGGCTAGCACCGGGATGTGTCTAAAGAGCGCAGGCTATACCGGAAGCCCCTTTGCTTTGCGACGTTCCTGTCGAGTACGAGCCTTTGGCGTTGCGAAAACAATACTCCAGACATTTTTCGGTCTCGAAGGTCATTTCCTCGTCCTCGACGGGGGAGATGTCCCATGCATCTCCCGTTGTTTGTGCTCGCCAAAAGTGCAAGAAGGGCTTTTCACCCCAGCGCGGTAAAAAAAGTGGAGATCCCCGCCGACGACCTTGCGATCACGAATAGAGAGCGGCCGCGCAATCGCTATCGATTGCACAGAGAGGCGGGAATTGAACGAACGGGGCTTCGCGCTTTTGGCGAAGATAAGGACGACACTTGATAAAAGGAACTCGAAGTAGAGACATCACCTCGAGATGAGATGCGTCCACCGGAAGTGCTGGACAACCAATCAACGTAGGGAGAGTGAAGAAATGAAGAGATGTGTAACCGTCTTCTGGGTTATCTCGTTGACGATGCCTTTCTTGGCTTTCGGGAAAACTTGCCTTTTTGAAAAGAGTATTTACCAAGACCTGGACGGTGGTGGCTTTCGACTTGAGTTCGCGCCCCCAAAAGCTGATGAGGCGCCTGCCCTCCACTCTGCGACCGTCACACACCCAAAGCGTGGCACCGTCTTCGAGTTTGACTTCGCGTATGGGATGGGCTACGGGCAACCTGTTTTGAGAACGCGGGACCGTGATGGGAGCGATGGGAGCGCGTTCGATTCTTTGGGCATTCACTTCTTCGATGAAAACCTCCGATCGACAGATCTTGACGAGCTTGCCCCCCCTATGCCTTTATAGAAGAGCTTGGTCCGGCCGATTGGTACGGAGCCCAAGCCGAAACGGCCCGAGAGATTCCGATTGGAACTCCCCTCTGGAAGCTCGTCAGCTGCAAGGAGTCGCAGGGTGTTTCCGAATCCAGGGCGGCGAAGGAGCAGAGCAACTCGGCGGAGAAGCTCTCCAGTGCCGAATGGGTCACTGACGAGGGTCGGATCGCCGCCGACGGCTTTATCAAAGACGTCGGCGAGAAGCGGGGACGGAGATTCTTGACCATCGACTACGGGGAATGGATTTCGGAGGAGGAATGCAGGCGTCGAGTCAAAGCGGGCGTCTTGGAGTTCGGGGAGGATGACTGCGCGATCGACTCCATGCGCTTCGACAACCAAAACCCGAAGCAAAGAGAGTTTGCTGTCGCAGACGATGTCGAGATTGTGATCGCTGCCTCTGTTACGTTTGGTGTGGGTAGATGCCAGGTTGAGCACCCCCCACTTTTTGTGAAGCATCTGTTACTGTTGCGCCGCAGGCGTCCGCAATCGGCAGCGGCCTCGCGCGGCGGAGTGTGGTCAAAGGGTGAATGAGTGGGGGCAATCCGGGGGCAACTCTTCCCTCCAATGCTGCTAATGTTCTGTAAGTTAAAGGAGTTGTCCCCGGATTGTCCCCACGCTCGCTTGCGACATTCACGCTTTGTCCACACGGAGTCCGCCAGCACCGAGCATCCACCCAGGAACCCCGTGGCGGAATGCCAGGACAGCTCAGCCCCGTGAGCACTATCCCGCCAAGGCAGCTTACCCACACCAAACATAAGAGAGCCTGATCGCTCATCCCTCTCGGCCTGCCATGATGATGACTTGGGATGAATTCGTAAAGATGCAGCGTACACGCCCTGAGGATGCGCGGGAACTGTGGGGTGGACCCTGGCAGATCCAGCGTCGCGGCAACATTGTCGAGCGGATCGAATGGGTCTATATGCCCTAAGCGGAAGCTAGTTCACCTTGTTTTTCGAATGATCGCGAATGAGGGGGAGGAAGATGCGCACCAATTCACATTGGACGAAGGCATTGTGCCTGTGTCTCTCGATAACGCTCATCGTTCCACCCGCATCGCTCGCGGCTGCGCTGCCAGGCGAGCCGGCGTCAGAGGAAGTCGCCGCGCAGCTCGAACAGTTTGCATCGGACTATGAGAAGGCTTGCCGTCTGATCGAGGATCTGCTTCCACAGATTCTGCGAGATACCTTCGATCTGAAGGTTATTGTTGACCAAGCCCAATCGGAGCCCACGCGGCTTTTCAAATGGGTGGGGGACAATACTTACCTAGTTCCCTATCGAGGATTACTGCGCTCTGGACAAGGCGTGCTCATGGATCGCGTCGGCAACAGCCTGGACCGTGCGATGCTGCTCTATCAGTTGGTCCAGCTGGCGGGGCAGGAGGTGCGCTTGGCGCGAGGTACGCTCTCCGACGAACAGCTCAAGACCCTGGTTGATGAACGCCGACATGTCCCTCCGGAAGGGGCTCTCCGGAGATCCCAAGAGGGAGCCGGAGAGGACACGGCCGCGCTCATCGCCAAATTGGCTGAGAAGCACGGCTTTGACGCCGCCAAGCTCAGCAAGGTGGCCACGGAACAAGCGCGCAAGGCAGAGGAACTGCGCGAGCAGACAATGGAACGCGTCTCTTCGCAGACGAAGGCACTGCTCTCCCTGCTCGGCGATCTGCCAGAGAAGGCATCTGCGGCCGAGCTGACGCGACCGCAAGGGGAAGCGTTCAGGGACCATTGGTGGGTGCAGTGGAACAAAGGTGGCCGGTGGATCGATCTCGACCCGACGCTACCAAACGCCAAGCCCGCCCAGACCCTTACCGATGCGAAGACAACCCTTTTCCCTAAAGACTTGGACGACGAGATCAAGCATCGCGTCGAGATCCGAGTAATTGCCGAGACTTGGGATCAGGGGAAGCTTGAGGAGACAACTCTGTTGAGCCACACCCTGATCCCCTTCGAGACAATGGGCAAACGGGTCGTGCTGACCCACTCTCCGCTGGACTGGCCCAAGGATGTTGCCCCCTTCAGCAAGGGCGTGACCTTCGAGCGTTTTCGCAAGGCTCTCCTGGACCAGCGTGAATGGGTGCCCTTACTGCGCGTCGGCAACCAAGCGGCCTATCAAAGCAGCATTACAATCGACAGCCGTGACGCATCACGTTTGGAACCCAAGCCTATCAAGGCTTGCGGGGGAAGCGGAAAAAAGATTTTCGCAAAAGGGGGTAGACAGAACGCAGGCGCGATGGGAAAATCGAGCGTGAATCATTGT
>Ga0210085_1000619_pt1 | contig 14638 bp, 11 predicted proteins | sample China_Galinas_PW_5_FD_184866 | JGI IMG/M metagenome (GOLD analysis project Ga0210085, IMG submission 184866) | Wetland microbial communities from San Francisco Bay, California, USA, that impact long-term carbon sequestration - China_Galinas_PWC_D1... | ecosystem: Environmental > Aquatic > Marine... | reverse complement strand
CAGCACCCGGTCGCTGAAGCCGCGCCCGCGGAAGGTGGAGATCGCCACCGCCACGTCGTTGAAGACGCAGAATCCCTGGCCCCTGTCCGCGTGGGCGTGGTGCAGCCCGCCGCCCAGGTTGACCGTCATGCGGCCGGCCTGGAGCGCGGTGCGGGTGGCAAGCAGCGTGCCGCCGACCATCGAGCGTTGGAGGTCGATGAACCGGTCCTCGTCCGCCACCGACAGGCGGACGCCGAGGATGCGGGTCAACGCCCCCGGCTCGCGCAGGCTGTCCAGGTAGGTTTCGTCGTGGACCCGGCAGAGCTGGTCGAAGCTCGCCTGGCGCGGCCAGCGCAAGGTGCCGCGCTGGATCAGCCCTTCCGACGCGAGGAAGGTCAGGATGTGGTCGATGCGGTGGGGATCGGCCGAAACGCCGTAGATCCCGTTGACCTCGAACGCCGAGCGCCCGGCGTAGACAAACTCCGCTACCGGGTTGGCGCCGAACGCTTCGGCCAGCCGGCGCATGGCGCTCCGGCCGGTGCGCCTGAGGGCGTCGAGCGCGGAACCGCCGAGCGTCTCCGCCATCGGATCACCTGATGAACGGTACCTTGCGCCACAGTCGGAAGGCGGTGATCAGGGCGTCGGCCCTGGTCTTGCTGTTGCTGCGTACGATCAGGGATTCGTAGCCGCCGCCGGTCGAAAAGCTCTCGACGATCGACTGCTCCTCGGTGTAGCGGCGGATGCCGTGGGCGCCGTGGCGCCGGCCGACGCCGCTGTCCTTGGCGCCGCCCATGGGGACGTCGAAGGAGTTGTAGATCAACAGCGTCGAGTTGACGCCGGCGGTCCCGGTGTCGAGGCGCCGAGCGATCGCCCGCGCGCGGTCGGCGTCGCGCCCCCAGACCGCGGCGTTGAGGCCGTAGGGGGTGTCGTTGGCCAGCTCGACCGCTTCCTCCGCGCTCTCGACCGGCTCGATCGAGACCACCGGGCCGAACGTCTCGTCGCAGCCGACGGCCATGCTCTGGTCGGTTCCGGTCAGCAGCGTCGGGGCGACGAAGGCGGGGCCCAGATCGGGCAGGCGGCGACCCCCGGCCAGCACCGTCGCCCCCTTGGCCACCGCGTCCTCGACGTGGGAGAAGACCTTGTCGGCGTGCTCGGTGGTGATCATCGAGCCCAGGTCCATGTCGAAGTCGTGGGAGAAGCCCACCTCCAGGCCTTCGACCCGCTCGACCAGGGCCTCGACGAAGCGCTCGTAGAGCGGCTGCTCGACGAACACCCGCTCGACCGCGATGCAGGTCTGGCCGGAGTTGGCGAAAGCGCCGGAAACGAAGCCGGAGACTGCGTCGTCGAGCGGCGCGTCGGCGAGGACGATCATCGGGTTCTTGCCGCCCAGCTCGAGCGAGTAGGGGATCAGGCGCTCGGCGGCCGCGGCGGCGACCTTGCGGCCGGTCGCGGTGGAGCCGGTGAAGCCGATGTACTCGGTGTGCCGGATGAGCTCCGGGCCGAGCTCGGAGCCCTTGCCGTGGATGAGCTGGAGGAGGTCGGGGTGAAGCCCTGAGGCGAGCAGGACCTCCCGGCCGAGCTCGGCGGAGAGCGGGGTGAGCTCGGCCGGCTTGATCACCACGGCGTTGCCGGCCAGCAGAGCCGGCAGGGCGTCGCCGATCGGCAGCAGCAACGGGTAGTTCCACGGGCTGATCAGGCCGACCACGCCGAGCGGCTTGTAGACCACCCGGGCGGAGGTCAGGCCGGGGACCGCGGGCTTGTGTCGCTCGTCCGCCAGGTGTCCCTCGCCGTGGGTGAGGTAGTAGCGCGCCGTTCCGGCGACGGTCACCAGCTCGGCGAGGGCGTCGCGGCGGGTCTTGCCGGTCTCGTCCTGCAGGGTGTCGAGGACCCGCTCGCTGGCGTCGAGGAGCGCGTCGTGAAAGCGGCGGACGATCGCCGCGCGCTCGGCGAACGGGGTCTCGGCCCACCGGCGCTGGGCGGCGCGAGCCCGGGCGACCACGTCGGCCACCTCGCCGCGGGGCGTCGCCGGGACGCTGCCGACCTCGTCGCCCGTCGCGGGGTTGATGACCGGGATCGCGCGGAACCGCGGCGCCTGTGCCGCCTCGTCGCGTGCCCGAGGGGTGGACTCGACCTGCTTGTCGATCGTCGCCATGAATCCATCCTACCGCGGAATCTTCCGCACTGCGGCATTTCTGGAGATCCCGTCGCGGTGTCCCGGGCCGCGCGCAGGACGCACCAGAGGGAGGGACGACCGGAGGGGGTTGGAGGCGATGGCCAAGGTCAAGGGAACGAAGATCACCTCGAAGCTGGAGTTCGTGCGCGACGTCTACGGCGACGAAGGCTCCGAGCAGCTGGTGGGGGCGCTCTGCGCCGAGGATCGCGAGGCGACCCGGACCGCGCTCGAGATCGGCTGGTACCCGCACGAGCTGTACGAACGGCTTCTGCAGGCGGTGGTCGACGGCCCGGGTCGGGGTGACGAGGGGGTGCTCGACCGGATCGGTCGCCACAACGCGGAGCGGCAGGCGGCTGGCGCCTACCGGGTCTACTTCCGGTCCAAGGACCCGCAGGCGGTGCTCGAGAGCATGGCCCCGATGCACTCCATGCTCAACGACCCGGGCAAGATGAGCGTCGAGCCGCGGTCGAACGGGCACCTGAGCATCGTGGTCGAGGAACCCCCGGGCAATTCACTGGTCTGCCGCGTCGCACGCTCCTTCTACCAGCGCTCGGTCGAGCTCTGCGGTGCCGAGTCGGTGATCGTGCGGGAGGTGGAGTGCTCCGGCCGCGGAGACGAGCACTGCCGCTTCGAAGTGCGGTGGCGTCAGCCTCTCGCGAGAGCGGATCTCGGATAAACTTCGGGCCTCATGGCTCAAGACGTGATGTACGGGACCGGCTGGCGGCCCGATCCGCCGGACGAGAGGGACTTCCACCTCGGTCACGACGAGATCCGCGATCTTCTGCGCGGCACCGGGGTGCTCGACGCCGTGACCGGTGCGATCACCGGTCTGCGCACCGCCGTCGACCTGCGCAAATGGTGCAGCCCGGTGAAGTTCCAGGGGCACTACAACACCTGCACCGCCCACGTGACCACGGGCATGATCGAGCTGTTGGAGAACAAGGCCCACGGCGCCTACGTCACGGCCTCGCGCCTCTTCCTCTACCAGGTGGCCCGGCGGATCCTCGGCGAGACCGGCGACCCCGGAGTCTACCTGCGGCAGATGATGGGCACCGTGGCGCTGGTCGGCGTGCCGCCGGAGAAGTACTGGCCCTACCTGGACACGAAGGTCAACGACGACCCGCGGCTCGACGCCCAGCCGGACGCTTTCCTCTACGCCGTCGCCAAGGAGTTCGGCGGCGTGCGGTACTTCCGGCTGGACGACTCGACGGCCGCGTCGCCCCACGGCGGCGGTGCCGAGGGCGACGACGCGATCCCGGGGAAGCCCGGTGGGGAGAAGGAGAAGGTCGCGTCGCCGCGCAAGGGTCCGGTCGAGAAGCTCGTCAAGGGCGGTCCGAAGCAGAAGATCGCCCAGAAGGTGACGGAGAAGGTCGCCCACGGACACCCGGAGCCCGAGACGCTGTTCAAGCTTCGCGCGTGCCTCTCGGCCTCGTTGCCGAGCTCCCTCGGCTTCTCCCTCTACCGCAGCTCGCTGGTCCTCGCCGCCGACGACGGCGAGGTCCCGATGCCCAAGACGGACGAGGCGCCGGTCGGAAGTCACGCGATCCTCCTGGTCGGCTACGACGACGAGAAGGTGATCGGCGACGGCAAGGACCACGAGAAGACCAAGGGCGCCTTCCTGTTCAAGAACTCCTGGAGCGCCGACTGGGGAGCCGACGGCTACGGCTGGCTGCCCTACGCCTACCTGGAGCGAGGCCTGGCCAAGGACTGCTGGTCGATGACCCAGGCCCGGTGGATCGAGACCGACGCCTTCCAGCTCGGGCTCGAAGACGAGGACGAGAAGGCGGCGTCCTAGCGCAAAGCCGCCAGCCGCGCCCGGGCGTCGGCGACCCGGTCCCGGTCGATCTCGCCGTTTCCCCAGAAGTCGACGAACTTCCGGTAGTAGGCGCGGGCGCCTTCACGGTCGCCGCGCTCCTCGAGCAGCCGGGCGAGCTCGTAGTGGCTGCGGGCGTATTGCACCGGGTGGTAGAGGTGCTCGACGCCGCTTTCGGTGATCCGGCGGTACCTGATCTCGGCCGCTTGGGTGTCGCCGAGCGCACGGTAGGCGCTCGCCAACTCGTACCAGAGCGGGACATGGTCGGGGAGTCGCAAGCTCTGCCAGGCCAGTCCCCGGGGTGGCAACAGGTTCTCGGCTTGGGCGAGCTCGTCGACGGCCTTCCGTCGATCGCCGCGCTCTGCGGCCAGGAGACCCAAGAGGCGGTGGTAGAGGCGCTCCTCCACCTGCCCCGGAAGAAGATCGCGGAGCGGTTCCAGCTTCGCCACCAGGCGGTCCGCCTCGCCCGCGTGCCCTAGCCGTTGCTGGGCGATCGCGGACCAGAAGAGTCCCTCCCAGGCAGGCCAGTCATCCTTGGCGAGCTGTTGTGCCTTCGTCGCTCGGGCGAGGCATTGCTCGGGCCGGTCGAGAAGCCAGAACAGCTCCGCGGCGAGATTGCTGCTGGTTCCGACCAACGGATCGCCGTTCGGAAACGCCTCGGCCGCTCGATCGAGCTCCGCGACGGCGTCGTCACCACTCCCTCGGGAAAGATCGAGCATGGCTGTGGTGACCGCTCCGCGCCACTTCCAGTAGGGGGCCGCGATCTTTTCCATGCTGCGGGTCGAGGATTCGCTCAGGCGCCAGTCGTTCGCCAGAGAGGCGACCCGCCAGCGGGCCAGATCGACGAACGGTGACCCCGGTCGAAGCTCCTCGGCTTGCGCCAGCATCTCGCCGGCTTGGGCGAGATCGCCCCAACTGGCGAGGTGCCACCCGAGAATCAGGTGGGTGGACCATCGGTCCGGATGTTCGGAGAGCCTCGAGGCGAGCATCTCCCGGGCCGCCTCCTCGCGTCCGAGAGCGGTATAGGTCTCGGCCAGCGAGTTGTATACACCGTCGTACCCATAGCCCTCGCGCCGGAGCGTTTCGAAGTTGTCAGTGGCTTCGGAGAAGAGCTCCAGGTAGGACTCCAGCAATCCGAGCTGGTACCGGGCCGATTGGTGGTCCGGATAGAGGTCGAGCGCCTTCCGGAGGACCTCCACGGCCTTCCCGTAGGTGACCCGCCGACTTCCGTAGTCGATGCTCTGGGCGTAGAAACGCTCACGCTGGGGAAGCCGGTCCGGGTGGCTGAGCGCTTTCGAGATCGCCTGCTCCATCTCGGCCTCCTGGCTCAGGGAAGAGTAGATCAGCGCCAGGCGGACGTAGGCCATCGAGAAGCCGGGGTCGAGCTCTGTAGCCCGCTGGAAGAGTGGGATGGCTTCCTCGATCTTGAGCTCGCGACGGAGTCGCATTCCCTCCACATAGAGCCGGTAGGCCTCGACCGAGGAGGTCGAGACTGACTCGATGGGGCGTTTGAGCTCGTCTCGGCTCTCGGCGACCTCTAGAGCCGGACGATCAAAGCTGTCGCGGATGGTCTCGCTGAGCTCGTCCACGAGGGTGAAGACGCTCGACTCGCCCTCCCCCTGGACCTTGCTGGCCTTCAGGAGGTTGCCCGTGCTCGCGTCCTTCAGCAGGACGTTGACCTGGAGGGTGCCTCCCGCTTTCGCGAAGCTGCCGACGACGACGGAGGTGGCCCCGAGCCTCTCGGTGATGTTCCGGACCACCGCAGCCGAAGGGTACGGCTCGTCCAAGGCTCCCAGATCGTGGACCGTCTGGTAGAGCTGATCGGTCGACACCACGCTCAGGCCGGGCGACTGGGAGAGGTCGGTGACGAGCATCTCTGTCAAGCCGGCGCGGAGCCATTCGAGGTCCGGCTCCCCGGTGAGATTTCGGAAGAAGAGCACCACGATGGAAGGGCGCTTCTCCGGCGCCGCGGCAACCGTAGCCGTCGCGTCGTCCTCGTGACGAGCCCCCGCCGGCGTCGGCTCGTGGAGGGTCCTGGACACGATCATCGCGGCCGCCACGGCAAGCAGGACGGCGAGCACGGCTCCCGCCATCACGCGCCGCATGCGCCGCCCGGAGGCCCCGCCACTGACAAACCGTCGCGCCATCGAGGTGCTCCGCAGGAGACGCTCGGACTGCACCTCCTGGCGCAGGCTCCGGAGCTCGTTGCGCAGGTCCTTGGCGGTCTGGAACCGAGCGTCCGGGTCCTTCTCCAGGCAGTGCGAGAGGATCCGGTCCAGGTGGCGGGGGAGCTCGCGGTTGCTCTCGTGGGCGGGTGGGGGAGAGTCTCGCAGGATCGAGGAGATCAGGTCGGCCGAGGTCTCGCCCGCGAAGGGGCGCGCGCCGGTGGCCATCTCGTAGAGCACGACGCCGAGAGAGAAGATGTCGGAGCGCTGGTCGACCGCCTTGCCCTTGATCTGCTCCGGAGACATGTAGGGGTAGGTGCCGAGGATCCGGCCCTCTTCGGTCAGGTCCGTCTCCAGGACCACGGTGCGCTCCCGCGCCTCGGCCTCCTGGCGCAGCTTGGCGAGGCCGAAGTCGACCACCTTGACCCGGCCGTCCTCGGTCACCATGACGTTGGAGGGCTTGAGGTCCCGGTGGGTGACCCCCCGGGCATGGGCGGCGGACAGGGCGTCCGCCAGGGGGATCGCGATCTCGAAGAACTGCTCCTCGGACATCCCCGCTTCGGGGATCAGCGCCGCCAGCGTCCGCCCCTCGATCAGCTCCATCACCAGCAGCCGCTGGTCGCCGGCTTCCTCGACCGAGTAGACGGTGACGATGTTGGGGTGGTTGAGGCCGGCCAGGGCCTTCGCCTCGCGGGCGAAGCGCTCCAGGTGCTCCGGGTCGGATGCGACCAGGGCCGGGAGGACCTTGACGGCGACCCGCCGGTGGAGCCGGGTGTCCTCGGCCAGGTAGACCTCTCCCATGCCGCCGCCGCCGAGCTTGTCGAGCACCCGGTAGTGAGCGACAGTCTGGCCGATCATCATCGCGGCACGGGGGGCGGTCGGTATCCGAGGCGAGCGGCCATCTCGGGCAGTCTGAGCGGCCGGTCGAGGCGGGGGACGTAGAGCGTGCTGTTGATCTGCACGGGGCCCTCGGCGAGCTGGCCCAGGGGAAGGCGGACGACGGTCGCGTCGGCGATCGGTAGCTGGGCCGCGCGGTACAGCGTGACCTCGTGGTGAGCGGGGTAGGTGCGCTCGAGCGTCTCCTGGAGCAGGCGGAGCCCCTGCCGGTTGGCATCGGCTCCGTCGCGCCAGAGGCGCTCGCCGATCACGCCGACCTGGAGTAGCACCAGGGCGCTGGTCACGTCGAGCGGCCGGGGCCGAAGCACGAAGTCGGTCGCCTCGTACATCATCCGCCCGAGCTGTCCGGGATCCACCCCGAGGTCCGCCACCAGGCAGTCCTCGAACGAGACCGCGGGGTAGAGGTGCGCGGCAACGCCCTGCTCGCGCGTGCGCCGGAGCGCTTCGTGGGTGGTGTGCATGGCGATCGCCGGGTTCCCCGAGAACGCGGCGCACACGTTGAGGTCACGCGTGATCGGCTCGAGGATCCGAGTGACCATCGCGTTCGAGGCGTCGATGCCGCTCTCGCCGTCACGATAGCAGTCGTGGAGGGAGATGGCGCCGGGCTTGAGACTCCTCAGCCAGGCGGCCATCGCCGGATCGGTCACCAGATAGAAGAGGCGGTCGGCGCCGAGCATGACGCTCCGCGTCTCGGGCGTCACCTGGCCGCTGACGTTGTAGCCCAGGCCGACGACACTCAGCATGCCGCGTCGTGCTCCAGCTCGACCCCCACGGCGGTCAGGGCGAGCTCCAGGCGCTCGAGCGCTGCCGTGTCGATCTTCGCCTCCCGTGCCGGCGGCACGTAGAGGGTCGCGGCGACCGAGACCTCGACCCCTTCGGGTGGTTGAGTGAGCTGTTGCAGCCGAAGCCGGTGGATCTCCGGTCGCGCGACCGGCAGGGTGGCGGCGGTGTAGAGGATCACTTCGTGATCCACCGGGTAGTGGCCGCGAAGCGTCTCGACGAGAGGTGCCAGGCCGTCCGTCCGCCAGACCGCGCGCCGGTGGAACGTCGCCACGCCGATCGCTCCGACCTGCCAGAGGACGAGCCCGCTGGTCGGGTCGACCGGGCGCCCGGAGACCAGGAAGTCGGTCGCCTCGTAACTCCGGAGCCCCTGGCGCGCCGGGTCGATTTCCAGGTCGGCGAACAGGCAGTCCTCGGCCGAGATCCCAGGAAGCATGCGCGCCGGGTAGCCTTCCTCCCGTGCTCTGCGGATGGCTTCGTGGGACGGGTAGACGAAGACGCCAGGGTGGCCGTAGAGGGCCAGACAGACGGAGGCACCTTCCCGGACCGGTGCCAGGATTCGCTGAACCATCTCTTCGTACGACTCCGTTCGCGGCCTGCCTTCGGCGTAGGCGTCGTACAGAGATTCGTTGTTCGGGTTCAGGCGCTCGATCCAGTCACGGGTCGCGGCGTCCGAAACGAGATGGACCAGTCGGTCAGCAGTCTCCATGGCCGACCGAGCTTCGGGCGTGATTTGACCGGAGACCATGAACCCGGTTCCGACGACGAGCAGGGAGCCGGAACGCCCGCTGGAGGGCGTTCCGGCGTGATTGGAGGGCGACTCCATTCCTGCCGATGTTTCAGACGAAGACGAGGCAGCCGGGGGGGCCGTCGTCTCCGAGGTACTTCTTGACCGCGTCGGCGTCCTTGGTCCGCAGCACCTTCTTGTCTTCTTCGGTGAGGCCGCCGTGCGCTTCCATCGCCGCGTCAGGGTCTGCCATGTAATGGTCCCGCTTCTTCGGGTCCTCGGAGAGCTGGGCGACGAATTCCGCTGCCTTCTTCGACATTCTGCCTCCTGTGATGGCTTCAGTTTCGGAGAGAGGCGCTCGGCCCCCCGGGTCCGGTTGGATTGAACGGATCGGGACAGTCGACGAGGGGATCCACCTGGGACCCCCGATGGACTCGAGGGCGTCGGCGCTTCACTGGTCCGCGAGTGCTGAGAATAGCACAGGGATCAGCCTTCAGGGCCGAAATTCCAGCATAGCCTGAAGAGCTGCAATGGCTCTTCGCGACCCTTGACCTCGAGGGCGCCGAGGTCGTCCACCGGCCACTCGATCCGATCGCCGAGACGCGCCAGCGTGGCTTCCGACAGGTAGATCTCGTCCGGCCCCGCCAGGTCGCAGATGCGGCTCGCCATGTTGGTGGCGTCGCCGAGGGTCGCGTACTGGATGTAGTGGTCCGAGCCGACGTTGCCGGCCGCCACCAGGCCGGTGTTGAGGCCGATGTGGATCTTGAGCTCGGGATGCTCCTCCCCTCGCGCTCGAAGGTCCTCGTTCAGCCGGGTCAGGGCCGCCTGCATTTCCACCGCCGCCCGGATCGCCAGGAGGGCGTCGTCGTCGCTCTCGAACGGCGCGCCCCAGACCGCCATCAGCGCGTCACCGATGTACTTCTCGAGCGTCCCCTCGTGGCGGAAGACCACCTCCGAGACGACCGGGAAGTAGGCGTTGAGCAGCCGCAGCACTTCGCGCGGGGGGATCTCGGCCGAGAGCTCGGTGAACCCGCACAGGTCGGCGAACAGGGCGGTCACCTCGGTTTCCCGGCCCTCGAGCAGCAGGTCGTCGCCCTCCATGATCCGGCTCGCGGTGGCGGGCGGGAAAAAGCGCATCAGGTTGTTCCGTGCCACCGCCTGGCGCTCGAGCTCGCCGTAGAGCGAGGAGTTCTCGATCGCCACCGCCGCCTGGTTGGCGAACGCCGAGAGGAACTCGAGGTCGTTCCTCCGGAAGCGGCCGGCGGCCGAGAGGTTGTCGACGTAGAGCACTCCCAGCACCCGGTCCCGCGGCTTGAGCGGCGCGCACATGGAGCCGCAGATCGACTGATGGAGCACCGACTGGGCCGGCGCCAGGCGGGGGTCGGAGCGGGCGTCGCCGAACAGCGCCGCCACCTCGTTCTGGCGCACGTAGTTGACGATGTGCTGGCTGTAGATCGGGCCGGTCGAGGAGATCCCCGGCCGGGTCTTGATCACCCGCGGGGCGAGCTCGCCGGTCGCGGGATCGGCCATCAGGATGGCGGCGCGGTCGATGTCGAGGATCTCGAGCGCCAGATCGAGGACCCGCTCGAGAACGTCGTCGATCTGTCCGGGGGAGGCCAGGAGCTGGCTCACCTTGAGCAGGATCCTCAGGCGCTCTTCGGCCGCCCGCGGACCGCGCAACGGCGTCTCGAGCAGGTCGCGCATCGACAGCCGGGTCAGGTCGGCGTCGATGGCCCGCGAGTGGGTCGGGTGGCTGTCGGTCTCGGTCTTCGTCGGATCGGGGACGTAGCGCAGCGGCACCCCGCCGCAGCGGATCTCCTCGCCGCCGTCGAGCCGTGCGGTCTCGATCTTCTCGCCGTCGACGAACGTGCCGTTGGTGCTCCCGAGGTCGGAGAGCACCGCTCCGTCCTCGGTCACCTCGATCTGGGCGTGGTAGCGCGAGAGGCTCCCCTGGAGCAGGAAGACGGCGTTGTCTTCCGCCCGGCCGATGGTGTTGGGACCGGGCGCGAGGTCGAAGGTCCGTTCGTCTGCGCGGCCTGGATTGAGGATTAGCCGGGGCATCGTTGGCCTACTCTAATCGAGGCAGGGGACCGAGGCCCCTCTGCAGCCGGCCTGACGGGCGCTCGGCCCGGGGCGGGATCAGGAGAATGGAGGCGACGCTGGCACCGACACACGCCAGGTCGCGGAGCGGGAGCCACTCGGCCACCGGGTCGTGCATCGGGAACAGAGCGGTCTCGAAGTGCGCCACGCGGTGGTCCGGCGGGTAGTGCCGGCCGAGCGCCTCGCACAGTAGGCGGAGACCGGGACGGTTCGGCTCTCGGTCTCCGCGGTAGAGGGTCTCGCTGATGGTGCCGACGCCGGTCAGGACAAGCGCGACCTCGGGGTCCACCGGCCGGCGCCGGACCAGGAAATCGGTGGCCGAGCGCAGCACCCGGCCGCGGCCCGGGCTCCAGCCGAGCTCCGCGATCAGGCAGTCCTCGTGGGAGATCCCGGGGAGCAGGTGCACCGGGATTCCTCGAGCTCCAGCTTGCCGCACGGTCTCGCGGGCGATCGGGTTGTTGACGGCGGGATGGCCGACGAACGCGGCACAGACCGAGAGCCCGTCACCCAGTGGAGAGAGGATCCGCTCGGCCATGGCGGCGAACGCGCGGCGGACGGGCTCGCCCTGGCGGTAGAACGGGACCAGGGACTCGCCGGTCTCGTTGAGGCGCGTCAAGACCGCGGCGGTCGCGGGGTCGTTGACGAGGTAGAACAGGCGGTCGGCGCGGCGGACGGCCGCCGCCGCGTCCGGCGTGATCTGGCCCGAGACGTTGTAGCCGGTTCCGACGAGGGTCAGCATGGGGTGACTCCAGAAGGAGGGAGTCTACGGGATCTGCCTCTGCGGGCGGCCCCATGGCATGATCGGCGGCATGGGATCGATCGACCGCACCGCCCGTTCCGTCACATCGCTCGTCCTGATGTTGGCTCTGATCTCGGCGCTGGTCGCGGCTGGAGTGGAGGCCTCCGCCGCCGCGTCCCTGTCCGCCGCGGGAGACCCTGCCGCCCGCACCGCCCGCGCCGCCCGCGCCGACCTCGGAGGGGACGAGGCCACCGCCGCCGCGGCGATCGCCGATCGGCGGGACGACGCCGTCTCCCTGCTCGAGCGCCTGGTGGAGATCAACAGCGGCACGTCGAACCCGCAGGGCGTCCAGGCGGTGGGCGAGGTGCTGGCGGGTCGGCTCCGCCAGCTCGGGTTCGAGATCGAGTGGGTCGAGCTGCCGGACGCGATGGAGCGGGGGCCCCACCTGGTGGCTCGGCGGCCGGCCCAGGTCAACGGCGGCATGGAGGCCGGTGCCGACGCCGCGCCGGCCGATCCGCTTCACGTGCTCATGATCGGCCACCTGGACACGGTGTTCGAGCCCGACGATCCGTTCCGCGACTTCGTCCGCGACGGCGACGTGGCCCACGGGCCGGGCGTCCTCGACATGAAGGGGGGTGACGTGGCGATTCTGCTGGCTCTCGAAGGGCTCGACGCGGCGGGCGCTCTCGACGACCTGGCGGTGACCGTCGTCTTCACCGGCGACGAGGAGTCGCCCGGGACACCGCTGTCGATCGGTCGCGAGGTCCTGGTGAAGGAGGCGCAGTGGGCGGACGTGGCTCTCGGCTTCGAGTCCGGCTGTTGCCAGGACGGGGTCGACAAGGCGGTGGTGGCGCGGCGCAGCTCGGTGCCCTGGCGGCTGGAGGTCGAGGGACTGCGCTCCCACTCCTCCGGGATCTTCTCGGACGAGGTGGGCGCCGGGGCGGCGTTCGAGCTGGCGCGCATCCTGGACGCGTTCTACCGCCAGTTGGCGGCGCCGGAGGAGGGGCTGACGTTCAACGCCGGCGTGCTGCTGGCCGGAACCGACGTCACCTACGACGGGGAGGAGCACCGCGGCGAGGCGTTCGGCAAGACCAACGTCGTGCCTCAGCGGGCCGTCGCCCACGGGGGGCTGCGAGCGCTGACACCGGAGCAGCAGGACCGGGCCGAGCGGCGGATGGAGGCGATCGTCGCCGAGCACCTGCCGAAGACCGGCGCCACGCTCTCGTTTGACGAGGGCTATCCGCCGATGCCGCCAACCGATGCCAACCGCCACCTGCTGGCGCTCTACGACGGGGTCAGCCGGGACCTGGGGCTCGGCCCGGTCGAGCCCTTCCCGCCGTCCGAGCGGGGCGCGGCCGACGTTTCGTTTGCCGCGCCCTACGCCGCCGCCCTCGCCGGCCTCGGACCGGAAGGGGAGGGCTCGCACACGCCGGACGAGTGGGTCGCCCTGCCGACGATCGTCGAGGCGGCCCAGCGCACGGCCCTCCTCCTGCTCCGCCTGGAGGACGAGCGCTCGAGCCGCTAGCGGCCGGGCGCCCTATCTCAGACTCACCACCGTGGCGCCCCATCCGCCGCCGTCGCCGGGCGCATCACCGAACGAGACCACCCGCGGGTCGCGCTCGAGCAGGGTCCTGACGGTGCGCCGCTGGACTCCGACGCCCCGGCCGTGGATGATGCGCAGCTTCCGCAGGCCCTTGCCGTAGGCGGCGTCCAGGTAGTCGCGCACCAGGTTCGGCACCTCCCGGGGCGGGAAGCTGTGGAGATCGAGCACGTCGGTGATCTCGAGCTCGACCGGATCGCCGGCGTCGTCGGAGGCGTCGTGCTCGTCCGGTGGCATCGAGATCGATCCTCGCCGGCGCTGCTTCAGTTGGCTTCGGTTGGATCGAGCCAGTGCTCGAGCCGGTCCCAGTCGAACAGCTTGAGGAAGACCACGTAGGCGACCAGACCGTCGTCCGCGCCCTCGAGCGGCACTCCCACGTCCAGGTTGACCACCGTCTGCCAGGGGCCGAGGAAGGTCCCTTGGAGCCCGGCGCCGGCCAGAAGGTCGTTGTCCAGCCCGCTCACCGGGTCGGTCGCCCAGGCGATGTCGCCGACCGCCTCGATCCGGAAGACCTCGCCCACCTCGAAGCCGTAGGAGAGGTGCGCCAGGGTCGCCTTCTCTGCGCGCACCTGGCCCGACGGGAAGCCGTGGACGCGGGTGTCGCCGAAGAAGCCGAATCCGTACTTGCTGAACCGGTCGAGATCGGAGCCGCCGACGGAGTCGAGCTCGGCGCCGATCTTCTGGAACTTGGGGAGATACCAGGACTTGGCCAGCGCCGCCTTCCACAGCAGGTAGTCCTTCTGGTCCGGCGAATACTCCGGGTTGTCCGGCAGGCCCCAGGGCTCCCAGCTCGAGCGCCGGTTGTAGCTGCCGGAGAGCCCCAAGCTGTAGCCGGAGCGGGCGATGCGCGCCTTGAGCTCGACGGAGTGGCGCACATGATCCGATGGCGCGCGGAAGTCCTCGGCCGTGTTGCTGGTCGTCTTGTAGGCGCGGTAGGAGGCCTCGTACTCGGCGCCCAGCTTGACGAAGTTGCCCAGCGGCCGCCCGACCTTGATCGATACGTTCCCGGTCTGGAGCTGGACCTCCTCTCCCGGCTGCTCGACGCCGTCCCGGTACTGGCTGTCGGTGGTCGGGATGGCCAGCAGGAAGGCGTCGCCCCCCAGGTCCCACTTGCTCCCGCCGAGCCGCGGATCGGCGTAGTTGACCGTGGCGAGCGCGCCGGCGAAGAACAGGTTGAGCTGGTTGCCGGTGCCGCGGAAGTCGAAGTCCAGGTAGTTGGCGCCGGCGAGCGGCAGCGGGTAGTCGAGAGAGTCGTCGTAGAACACGCCGGCGATGGCGAAGAGGCGACTGGTGTCGAAGCTCTCCTGGACGACGCGCCCCTCGGTGCCCTCCTTCTTGACCAGGTAGCGCAGCCCCTTGTCGGTGTCGCGGACCATGGTGACGTCGGAGCTCTCGACCGCCGCGCGCTGGTCGTCGAAGTCGGGACCGTTGATGGTGATGCCGGAGAGCTCGGTGTCGCGCTCGACCAGGGTGGTGGCGTTGACCACGGAGACGAGCTGCTGGCCGGTCAGCTTCAGAGGCAGGATGAAGCTGTCCTTCGACCAGGGCGCCGGCTCGCCCGCGGCGTCGACCGGCGCGTAGTGAAGGATCTCCTCGTTCGACAGCACCTCGCCCTCGAGGCCGAGCTGGACCGCCCGGCTCCTGACGCGGGCGTAGATCTCTTTG
>Ga0210085_1000618_pt1 | contig 14655 bp, 18 predicted proteins | sample China_Galinas_PW_5_FD_184866 | JGI IMG/M metagenome (GOLD analysis project Ga0210085, IMG submission 184866) | Wetland microbial communities from San Francisco Bay, California, USA, that impact long-term carbon sequestration - China_Galinas_PWC_D1... | ecosystem: Environmental > Aquatic > Marine... | reverse complement strand
CCGATCCCGCTGAGGTTCTGGATCACCTGGCGGTGCAGCGCCGCCCGCTGGGGGCCGGTGATCGTCAAGGTCGTGCTCGGCAAAGTGCCCTCCGTTTCGGTAGGGCACCGAAGCCGGCCTCGATGCCGCCCCGATGAGGGCAACGGCGAGTACCGTTTCTGATGCATCGAAGTGCGAGCTTCGGTGCCGGCCCCGGGGCGTGTCAGCGCTGCCGGGGCACTTGCTTATGTCGGGGCGAACCTAGCTCTGGCGCCCGGCGAAAGCGAGCCGAAATCCGCCAGGATCGCCGCTACTCGCCCCATATCGAGGCCGTTTTGGGCACTCGTGCCCAAAACGGAGGGAGAAACAGGGGGCGGTTCAAGTGAATTTCGCCGATTTCGGCAAATCGCAAGATGCCGATTTGCAGGCGATTCCTGAAAAAGCGGCTGAAGGGATTCGAACCCTCGACCTTCTGCATGGCAAGCAGACGCTCTAGCCAGCTGAGCTACAGCCGCGTGAAGGGGTGATCTTAGCGCCCGGGTGGGTTGACAGGGCGGCGGGGGGCTGGAAGGGTCGGCGCGAGCCGCTTGGTCTCCTTTGGGTGGATCTGATCTCGCGGTCTCGTCCTAATCGTCCGAGAGAAGGGGATCATTCGTGAAGGGGATTCGGAGGCACCTGAGCTTTGCCAACGTGGTCGCCTGCCTGGCGCTGTTCGTGGCGCTTGGCGGGGTGAGCTACGCGGCGGTCAACCTGCCCAAGAACAGCGTCGGCAGCAAGCAGCTGAAGAAGGGGGCGGTGCGGACGAACGACATCTCCGCCAAGGCAGTGAAGGCGGGCAAGATCGCCAAGAACGCGATCCCCACCAACCGGCTGCGCGGCAAGGCCGTGAAGACCGGAAAGATCGCCCCCGGCGCGGTCACCGGCGCCAAGATCGACGCGCCGAGCACGCCGTTCTCGCAGGTGGTCGCCAACCTGGGTGGCAGCGGCGCCGTCGCCTTCCAGGCGAAACAGGCCTACCCGCTCGCGGCCCCCACCTACACCCAGCCCGTCGGGCGCACCGATCAGTACGTGGCCAGCATGGACGTCACCTTCTCCGCCGCCTGCGCGCCGCCGCGCTCCGCCGTCGCCGGCCTGCTGCTCGACTCCCCCAACCCGCTCGGCGAACCGCTGGTGCAGAACCTGGTCGGTTACGGCGGGATCGAAGACGCGAAAGGCGGCGACGCCAGCTTCAAGATGGTCTTCGGCCCCTACCCGGGAAGCGCCCCCTGGCGGCCCGCGCCGGCGGTCGACACGCCGCACACCTTCTCGATCCTGATGATCAACGCCGAATGCAAAGGGGGCGCCGGCGTCACCGCGACCGCGGCGGACATCGACGTGATCGGCACCAAGCAGTAGACGAGGGCGCAGCCGGGATCTTCACAACGCCGGAGGCCGTTCCGCGCTAGCCTGGGAGTCAGGGAACGGTCAACCGCTTTCAAGCAACGATGCTCTTCCGGCAGATAATCCACGAGGATCTCGGCTGCGCCTCCTACCTGGCCGCCGATCGCGAATCCGGCGTCGCGGTGGTGGTCGACCCGCAGTGGGACGTCGAGCCCTACCGGCGGCTGGCGCGCCTGCACGGGGTGCGGATCGGCCACGTGCTGGAGACCCACAACCACGCCGACCACGTCTCCGGCCACGGTCGGCTGGCGCGCACCACCGGCGCCACGATCCACGTCCACGAGCTGGCCGAGGCCGAGTACGACCACGAGCCGTTCGCCGACGGCTGGACGCTGGAGCTGGGCGATCTGCGGGTCGAGGCGATCCACACCCCCGGCCACCGCCCCGAGCACACCTGCTTCCTGCTCAGCGACGCCAGCCGCGACGGCGCGCCCTGGGCGCTGCTCGCCGGCGACTCGCTGTTCATCGGCGACGTCGCCCGCCCCGACCTCGCGGTCGAGCCGCGCGAAGGCGCCGCCGACATGTACCGCTCCCTGCACGAGCGGCTGCTCACACTGGACGACGAGGTCGAGGTCTGGCCCGGCCACCTCGGCGGCTCGCTCTGCGGCGGCTCCGCGATCGACCTCAAGACCTCCTCCACGATCGGCTTCGAGCGGCGCCACAACCGCGCCCTCTCGATCCTCGACCCCGACCGGTTCGTCGAGGACCAGGTCGGCTCGCTGGGCGACAAACCGCCCAACATCGAGAAGATCGTCGCCCTCAACCGCGGCCCCCTGGTCGATGGCTTCGGCACCCCCGCCCCGCTCACCCCGCACGAGGTCGAGGAGGCGGTCGCGGCCGGAGCCTGCGTGATCGACGGCCGCACCAACGAGGAGTTCGACGAGTCCCACATCGCCGGCGCGCTCAGCACCTCCTCCTACGACACCGGCTTCGCGACCAAGGTCTCGCGGGTCGCCCCGGCCGGGACCGAGATCATCGTCGTCGCCGCCTCCGACGGCGACGAGCGCCACGCCGCCGAGCTGCTCGCCGCGGTCGGGATGCGGGTGCGCGGCTTCCTCGAGGGCGGGATGACCGCCTGGCGCACGGAGGAGCGGCCGGTCGAGCGGATCGAGCTGATCGACCCCGAGGAGCTCGCCCGCCGCGCCGGCGGCGAGGAGCCGCCGCTGATCCTCGACGTCCGCAACAACGCCGAGTACAGCGACGAGCACATCCCGGGCTCGCTGCACATCCCCTACGGCGAGATCGCCGAGCGGGTCGACGAGATCCCGCGCGACCGGACGGTGGCGGCGATCTGCCGCGGCGGCAAGCGCAGCGGCCTGGCCGCCTCGATCCTGCGCCGCGAGGGCTTCGAGGAGGTCGTCCACGTCGGCCAGGGCGTCGGCACCTGGCGCGACGGCGGCCACCCGGTCGAGAGCGGCGCCTACAGCCCGGCGACCGCCTGATCGATCGGCATCTCGCCGCCGAGCAGGTCGAAGGTCCTGCCGATCGTGTTGTCGGCGACCAGCACCGCGGCCAGCACCGCCGCCACGTCGGTGCGCGGGATCTCGCCGCGCGGCAGGCTCTCCCCGACCTCGACCAGGCCGGTCGGCGGCTCGTCGGTGAGCCGCCCCGGGCGGACGATCGTGAAGTCGAGGCCGCTGGCGGCGAGCTCGCGGTCGGCCTCGGCCTTGGCCCGCAGGTAGGCGCCGTAGACGTCGCCGCCCTCCCCCGGCGGGTCGGCGGCCCCCATAGCGCTGACCATCACGTAGCGGCGGATCCCGTCGGCGCGGGCCGCCTCGATCAGCTTCAGCGCGCCGCCGAGGTCGACCGTCCGCTTGCGCTCGGCGCCGCTGCCCGGCCCGGCCCCGGCGGCGAAGACGACCGCGTCCACCCCGCGCACCGCGACGGCCAGGTCGTCGCCGCTCTCCAGGTCGCAGACCACCGGCTCGACCCCGACCGCGTGCAGGTCGTCGGCCTGGGCGGGGTCGCGGATCACGCCGAGCACGGTGTGCTCGCCCGCCGCCAGCATCTCCCCCAGCCTCAGGGCGATCTGCCCGTGCCCGCCGACGATCGCCACCTCGAGCTCCATCTCGCCAGCCTAGATCATCATCCCGCGTCTAAGGCCGCGTTGACGAGGCGGTCCGCCTCGGCGTTCTTCTCGCGGCGGACGTGGGCGATCGTCCAGGCGTCGAAGCCCGCGAGGGCGCGCTTGACCTCGCCGTGCAGCTCGCGCAGCGTGCCGTCCTTGACCTTGTAGCGGCCTTCGACCTGGCGCACGACCAGCTCGGAGTCGCCGATCAGCTCCAGCTCGGTGGCACCGTGCTCGGCGGCCAGCTCGATCCCGGCCAGCAGCGCGCGGTACTCGGCGACGTTGTTGGTCGCCTTGCCGATCCGCTCGCCGCGCTCGGCCAGCACCCCTCCCCCGGCGTCGCGCAGGACGACGCCGATCGCGGCCGGGCCGGGGTTGCCGCGGGCGCCGCCGTCGACGTTGACCGTCAGCTTCGCCATCAGCGCGGCGCCGCCGCGCCGGCGCGCCGCGGGGACGAGGTGCCGAGGACGATCCGGCCGCCCTCGCCGGCGACCGCGTTCCACTGCCGCGCCGCCGCGTCGATCTCGCCGAGCTCGGTGCCGCGGCGCAGCTCGAAGACCGGTCGGCTCTCGTCGCCGAGGTCGACGCCCCACTGGTACCAGGTCAGCTCCCAGGCGACCGTGACCCGGACCAGGCCGGGAGCGGCCGCGGCGGCGCCGACCGAGACGCGGGGCTCGCCCAGGGTGCGGGTCAGGCCGGCGACGGTCGCCCCGGCCGGGCTGGCGTTGAAGCGCGCCGCCGCCCGCTCGAACAGCCCGCCCGGCGGCGCCACGGCCCTGTTGCGCAGGCGCCAGCGCACCTCAGGCCTGCTGCATGTGGGACTTGAGGCGCATCACGGCCTTGGTGTGCAGCTGGGAGACGCGCGACTCGGTCACCCCGAGCACCTCGCCGATCTCGCGCAGGGTCAGGTTCTCGTAGTAGTAGAGGGCGACGACGAGCTGCTCGCGCTCGGGCAGGCCGCCGATCGCCTCGGTCAGCCGGTCCTTGACCTCGCTCGTGGCCAGCGCCTCCTGCGGGTCGGCCGAGCCTTCGTCGGCGATCGTGTCGAGCAGCGAGACCTGGTCGCCGGAGGAGTCCGAGACCGTCCACAGCTCGTCCAGCGCGTACACGGAGGAGTTGGCGATCTCCAGCAGTGAGGCCTGCAGCTCCTCCTCGCTCAGCCCCAGCTTGCCGGCGAGCTCGGCCTCGGTCGGGGCACGCTGCAGCTGGTGCTCGAGCTTGGCCTGCGCGGTTTCGATTTCGCGGGCACGGGAGCGGACCGAGCGCGGCACCCAGTCCAGCGAGCGCAGTTCGTCGATGATCGCGCCGCGGATGCGGGTCATCGCGAAGGTCTCGAACTTGATCCCCCGCTCCGGCTCGAAGCGCTCGATCGCGCCGATCAGGCCGCCGAGGCCGTAGGAGATCAGGTCGGCGTCTTCGACGTGGGACGGCAGCCCGGCGCCGAGCCGGCCGGCGACGAACTTGACCATCGGCGAGTAGGCCACGACCAGGCGCTCGCGAGCGGTCTCGTCGCCGTCCTCTTTGTAGCGCCGCCACAGGTCGCGGAGCTCGACCTCTTTTACGCCGGTGTCCATCGACTCGACCCGATTCTACGTTCGTTCGTGCGGGCGCTCAGGCCCGCGGGTGGCTTGCGGCATAGGTATCCCTCAAACGCGCCGCGTCGACGCGGGTGTAGACCTGGGTGGTGGAAATGGACGCATGACCGAGCAACTCCTGGATCGTACGCAGGTCGGCGCCTCCCTCGAGCAGGTGGGTGGCGAAGGAATGGCGAAGTGCATGCGGCGAGACGCCGGCGGCGAGCGCCGCCTCGCGCGCCCAGAGCGAGAGGCGACGGGTGACGTCGGAGCTGGAGAGGCGCCGGCCGCTCTTGGAGACGAACATCGCCGGCTCGCGCGGGTCCGTGGCGAGGGCGCGGCGGCCGCGCTCCAGGTAGGCGCGCAGAGCGCGCTGGGCCGGCTCGCCGACCGGCAGGATCCGCTCCTTGGAGCCCTTGCCGAGCACCCGCAGCTGCTCGCTGTCGAAGTCGAGGGCGCCGACGTCGAGGTTGACGATCTCCTCGCAGCGCAGCCCGCAGGAGTAGGCCAGCTCCAGCATCGCCCGGTCGCGCAGCTCCAGCGGGGTGCGGGCCGGGATCCGCTCCAGCAGCGTCCGCAGCTGCTCGCCGGTGAGGACCTTGGGCAGCGAGTCGGCCCGCTTCGGGCTGGAGACCAGCTCGGCCGGGTTCTGCGGGGCCCGCTCGGTGCGGACCAGGAAGGCGTAGAGGCCGCGGACGGCGGCCAGCTTGCGGGCGACCGTGGCCGCCGCGGCGCCCGCGGTCGAGAGCCCGGCCGCGTAGCGGCGCACGTCGCGGTGGCGGACCTCGCCGGGGGAGAGCCCGAGCCCCCCGGCCCACTCCGAGAACCCGGCCAGGTCGACCGCGTAGGCCCGCCGCGTCCGCTCGGCCGCGCTCCGCGCCCGCAGGTCACGGTCGTACTCGGCGAGCGCCTCGTCCCAGTTCACGGACCTAGTTTCGTCCTCCCCCCTCCTCTTCCTCTGAGTGGGTCGGAGGGGGCGTCAGCCTATGTAGATGGGGGTTCCGACTTCGACCAGGTCGTAGAGTTCTTCGACGTCGGGAATCGCCATCCGCACGCAGCCGTGCGAGGCGGCGGTGCCGAGCGAGGAGGTCTCTTCGGTGCCGTGGATCCCGGCGCCTTCGAAGATCCCCATCCAGCGGGCCTTGATCGGGTTCTCCGGCCCGGGCGGGATCACCTGCCCGGCGAGGTCCCCGGCCCAGTCGGATTCCGGCACGTGCCAGCTCGGGTTGACCTGCATTTCCTGGATCGCGTAGAGGCCTTCCGGCGTTTCCAGCCCTTCCTGGCCGACCGCGACCGTGTAGGTCCTGGCCAGCTTCAGGTGCTCCCAGAGGCGCAGGGTGTAGGTCGAGCGGTCCAGGGTGAGGTAGCTCGGGTACTCGTCGGCCACCTGGCTCTTGGTCACATCCGGCTTGGTCGAGTGGACGTGGGCGGTGACGGCGCGTTCCCCACCGCCGCTCATCACCGCTTCTTCGAGATCCTCGGTGAGCAGGTTGTCGCGCAGCTTGCGTCCGTCCTTGCCGCCGACCGCTTCGAGCCCGCTGCCGCTGGCCGCGACCGTGGCGTTCTCCGGCTCGCGTTCCACGTCCGCGGCGATTTCGCGCACGAACTCGTTGATCGCCGGCTGCGAGTACTTCACCGCCGGCGAGATCGACTGCGAGACCTCGTCGCCGGTGACGTAGCGCACCAGGCGCCCGGGCAGACCCCCCTCCTGGCTGTCGGCGAGCGCCTGGGAAACGGCTTCGTCGACGTCGGCGCGCACCTTGAGCTGGTCGCCGGGCAGCGTCCAGGTCTCCCCCCTGAAGCTCACCGTCAGCGAGTCCTTCAGCGGCTTCAGCAGTTCGCGCCGCACCAGCGTCGTCGCTTCGTCTTCGCCGAGCCCGCCGACGTCGACCCCGGCGATCACGACGCCCTCGGCGATCTTGTCCTTCTTGGAGCTGTCGTAGGCGTAGGCGCCGGCGGCGCCTACGGCGATCGCGGCGAACACGACGATCGCGGCTATGCGGCTCTTGCGTCCCATCGGATGGCTGGGTCTCTCACTCGCTCGGGTCTCGTGACGGGTATTCGCAGAGTCTAGGCAGTCGGTTCATTCGGGCCGGGGATGTCAGCTTCCCTGCAATTTCCCATCTCCGTCGGTCTTATCGGCAGGTCGGCCGGATATCTTTCGCGCGTGCGGTCAAAGGACGAAGTGCGCAAGGACGTGTGGGCCGCCATGGATCGGGAGGGCGTCTCCCGCTTCCCCGGCGCCGAGGGACGCATCCCCAACTTCGCGGGAGCGAAACTGGCCGCCGAGAAGCTCGCCGGGCACCGGCTCTGGAAGCGCTCCCAGGTGATCAAGGCCAACCCGGACTCGCCGCAGACGCACGCGCGGCGGATCGCCCTCGAAGAAGGCAAGACGGTGATCATGGCGGTGCCGCGGCTGCGCGACCCGCATCCGTTCCGGGTCCTCGACCCCGCGAAGCTCTCCAAGGCCGCGGTGAAAGAGGCGGCGACGATCAAGGGCGCGCTCAAGCACGGCCGGGTGATCGCCCTCGACGACCTGCCGGAGATCGACTTCGTCCTCTGCGGCTCGGTCGCGGTCAACCTCAGCGGCGCCCGTATCGGCAAAGGCGGCGGCTACCACGACCTCGAGTACGGGATCCTCACCCACGCCGGCAAGATCGACGGCCACACCGTCGTCGCCACCACCGTGCACCCGATCCAGATCCTGCGCCAGCACCTGATGGTCACCGAGCACGACCTCCCCTGCGACCTGATCGCGACGCCGCGGGCCGTGATCGAAGTCGAGCGCCAGTACACCCGCCCCCGCGGCATCCTCTGGGACCACCTCCAGCCCCCGCAGATCCGCGAGATCCCGGTGCTGGAACGGATGGGCTACGCCTAGGCGCCCACGGAAGCGAGGGTCCCGCCGGTAGCCGCTCAGGCCCGGACAGGGGAGCGATCCACCCGGGAGGCGAGGCTGTAGGCCGCCCAGACGAGGAAGGCGAGGCATGCGCCGAGCGCGACGGTCAGCTCGCCGTTGCCGAGGAACGGATCGCCGTGACCGCCGGACGACCCGCCGGACGAGGCCGTGCCGCCGGCGCCGCCCGAGGCCGCTTCGCCGCCGGACGACTGGGGGGCCGTCTCGGCGCCCGCCGCCTCGTCCTCCTCGCCTTCATGGGCGAGGGCGGCGCCGGGGCTGGCCGCCAGGGCGAGCGCGGTCGAGGCCAGGGAGGCGAGAAACCCGGCCAGCCGCATCCAGTCGCGCGGCGCATGGCGAACGCCGCGCAGCGTCAGGTCGCGCATCGCGTACGCGGCCAGCCCGATCAGCCCGAGCTCGGCCAGGACCGCGATCACCCCGTAGGTGCTGGTCCAGTCGCCCTGGTGGTCGGCCATGCCGGGAAGCGGGATGAGCCTGCTGACGGCATAGCCGAACAGGGCGCCGGCGCAGAGCAGCGCGGCCCCCGCCCAGGCGAGCCGGACCTCGGCCGACGGGGCACGGACCAGGGTGACCGAGAGCGCGATCGCGGCCGCGATCAGGGCGGCGAAGGCGACGACCATGTACCAGATCCCCTCGTCGACCTTGTGGGAGATGTCAAGCAGGTGGGAGTAGCCGACGACGGCAAGCAGCACGACGCCGAGAAAGCGCGTGCTCGCGTCCGCGAGGGGTAGTCGCTCCGAGGCGGGCACTTCCGACCCCCTTTCGCCGCGCCCGGCCCAAGACCTCCCCGAGCGGGTCGGCCGGCGCCTCGTCCCCGGGGTCACCCGGCTCAGCCGCCCTCGAGCGAGCGTCGCAGGAGCACGACCACGGCGACCGAGAGCGCGATCAGCCACAGCAGGGCGACCGCCAGCGGGCCGGCGGCGTCGAAGCCCTGCGAGAAGCCCCCGTCGATCAGCACCCTGCTCGGGCCGTACCCCGGCAGCACGGTCGCCCAGCCCGGCGGGGCACCGTCGAAGAACATCGGGTTCTGAGCGACGCCGATGTCCATCATCGGAAGGAAGAACATCAGGTAGGCACCGCCCAGCCGGCCCACGAGCGCGCCGGCCAGTGCCCCGATCAGGCCGTAGATCAGCCCGGCGAGCAGATTCCCGGCCACGAACGGCCCCCAGGAGCTGGGCACGAAGTCGATCGTCGTCACCGCCAGCGACACGGCCAGCACGATCAGCGTCGCGCAGACCAGCACCGCGAGCCGGGGCACGATCGCCTCACCCGGGCTGTAGCCGGCGAGCACCAGGCGGCGATCGGACTCCAGCGCGGAGCGGACGACGAAGAGACCGACCAGGCCGGCGAGAAAGCCGACGGTGATCGGGACCATGATCGCGCCGTGCAGGTCGCGCATCGTCGTCAGCACCTGTTCGCCCCCCGGCAGGGCGATGACCCGCGGGGTGGGTTCGGTGATCGCGAAGCTCCAGCTGATGAAGAGGAAGGGAAGCGCGACCAGAAGGACCAGCAGCAGGGGCCGGCGGCCCTGCTCGCGGAAGCCCATCCGGGTCGCGGTGAGCGTGCGCCCGATCATCCCGTCCTCGGGCGGGCCGAGAGCCAGAAGGCGAGGGCGGCGAGCAGCAGTGCGCCGAGCGCGGTCAGGCCGACCGCCAGCCAGTCGCCGCCCGGGGAGCCTTCGCCGGCCCCGGCCGCGATCAGCAGGTCGGCCGCCTTGCGGGTCGGCATCAGCTGGGCGGCCCCGCCGCTGCCGCTCATCCCCGGCCCGGAGAAGGCATCGATCAGGAAGATGAAGGCGACGGTCAGCGAGCCCTCCAGCGGCTCCGAGATCACCGAGCCGACCAGGGTGCCGATGCCGATGTAGATCAGCGCGAAGGCGAGGATCGCGGCGAAGGCATGGGCGCCATGCGCGACCCCCGCGGTGAGCACGAGGGTGAGAAAGGCAACCGCGCTGATCAGCACGCCGAGCACGACCGAGGCCGCGATCCTCGCCGCGACCACCCGGGCCGCGCCCATTCCGGCCAGGGCCAGCCGCCGGTCGGCGTCGCGCGAGGAGGAGACCTGGAAGAAGCCGAGCGCCCCCGCCAGGAAGGCCGCCGCCCAGCCGGCACCCAGGGCGCTGGCCGAATCGCCCGCGGCAGAGCCTCCGAGCGCGGCGGCGAACTCGCCCAGGACGGAGGAGGAGACGAGCACGAAGAGAGCCGGGATCGCGACCAGCATCGCCAGCGTCAGCCGCGCCCGCAGGTGCTCGCGCAGGAAGTCGGCGCTGCCCAGCGCGATCTCGGTCATGCTTCCTCGCACCTGCCGTCGCGCAGTTCGTAGACGCGGTCCAGGCGCTCGCGCTCGGAGAGGAAGTGGGAGACGATCAGGATCCCCATCCCCTCGTCGCGGCGCCGTTCGCTCATCTCCCAGAAGCGCAGGTAGGTCTCCCAGTCGAATCCCGAGTAGGGCTCGTCGAGCAGCAACAGCTCCGGTTCGTGCATCAGGGCCAGCGCGAGGTTGAGCTTCTGACGGGTGCCGCCCGAGAGATCCTCGATCCGGTAGTCGCGATAGCGCTCGAACTGCAGCTCGGAGAGCAGGTCGGCCGTCGCGCTCCCGGCTCGGCGCGCATCGAGGTCATAGGCACGGGCGAACAGCTCGAAGTGCTCGGCCACCGTGAGCTTCTCCCAGAGCAGCGGCGCCTGCGGGCAGTAACCGAGCCTTCCGTGGCGCTCGATCCTCCCCGCGTCGCGCTCCAGCAACCCGACGACGACCTTCATCAGCGTGCTCTTCCCCGAGCCGTTCTCGCCGACCAGGCCGACCAGCTCGCCGCGCCCCACGGCAAGGCTCACGTCCGCGAGGACGGCGACGCGTCTCCGCCAGGGCGGGATTCCGCGATGGAAGCCCTTCTCGACTCCTTCGACGCGCAGGACGGGATCCGCGCTCCGCGTCGCGGACCCCAGCGTGGACGTCTCTGCCGGCGCCTCGTCTGCCATCGACCCACCGTAATACCCCTAGGGGGTATAGTCAACCGGGTACGATTGAAGTTCCCAAATCGAGGGAGGACCGAGGTGATGGCACCGTGAGCATGCTCGAGTCGACTCTGATGCTCGCCGACAGCGGCTGGCACCACATGGACATGGACAGCGGCTGGTGGGTCACGATGGTGATCGGAATGGCTCTCTTCTGGGGTCTCGTGATCCTCGGCGGGATCTGGCTCGTCCGCGAGCTGGTACACCGCCGCAGCCACGAGCCCGAACCGCTGGAACTGCTCGATCGACGGCTCGCCGAAGGAACGATCTCGACCGACGAGTACCGCGAGCGACGGGCGATCCTCAGCGACTCCTCGTCGCCACAGGGCAAGGGGAGCGATTAATCGGCATCCGCCCGCGACGACGGCCCCGCCGGCATCCGCGCGCATGCTTCGGTCACGAGCTTCGCCCGGCGCTCGATCTGGCGGGCTTCGATGCGTTGGGCCTGTTCGGCCTCTCGCCGCCCGGCGATCCTGCCCGGCAACCCGCTCGGACACCGGCCGCAGCACGTCGGGCGGAGCGCGCAGCGCGAGCGACTCGCCGTCGCCCTCGCCCCAGCCAAGGTCGTCCGGCACCAGGCGCCGATCGTCCGAGTAGGCGCGGCCGAGGCGCTCGGCGGCATCGGAATCCCCCCGATCGACGGCGATCCATACGTCGCCTATCCCGCTCAGGTTGTCCAGGATCAGGTCGTACAACGCGTCGCGCTGCTCGGCGGTGATGGTGATCGCCATCAGGGCGCGGGGTCGAAGCGGTCGGTGAGGAAGTAGAAGGTCTGCACGGCGCCGCGCACCTGGCGCTGCCCGACCCTGCTGATGACGCCGACCTTGAGCAGCCGGCGCAGGATGCGACGCCGGTAGAGGTTGGTAGCTCTATGCGCTACCAACCTCTACCGCACACTGCGTCGGATGGGTCATCCGGGCAGGCCCGGCCGCGGAATCCGCCATCTCGCGCATGGCCGGGATCGATCTCGACCCGGGACGGCCTTCTCGGAACGGCATCGGCCCCCGGGCAATCGGAGGCACGCGGCCCGGGGGAACCGGGAATACCCGAAGACTTGTGAAGTGCCCTATGGCGGTCTCGATCCCCAGGGCCGACGATCCTCCCGTGGGCGACCTTGGCGCCAATCTGCGGGAGGCCCGCAAGAAGCTCGGGCTGACTCAGGAGCAGGTGGCGGAGCGCAGCGGCGTCCACGCGACCGAGGTGAGCCGGATCGAGGCGGGCAAACGCGACCCGCAGGTCTCGACCGTGCTCCGACTGGCCGCGGCCGTCGAGGCCAGGCCCGGCGAGCTGCTGGAAGTCTCTCGCAAGGGGTAGTCGCGGCCGAGCTCGCCAGGCCGGGCGTGGGATCCTTCCCTGATGGATTGCTTCTGCGGCTGCGGCCGCAAGGTGCGACGGCGCCAGGTCGACCTCAACCTGCAGGCGGGACGGATCGCGCTGGAGCTGCTGGCCTGGGACAAGGCGCGGTTCGAGGGCCGCCTCGGGCAGCCCGCCGCCGACGACGGGGAGCGGATCCTGCGCCGCGGCGCCGAGCGCTACCAGCGCCTCCTGCGCACCCTGCACGGCGAGACGGACGACTTCAAGCTCGCCGAGGGCGAGGCGTGGCTGGAGGAATCGCTGGCCGGGCGCCGCGACCGCCAGTACATGACCAAGAGGGGCGGCATCCTCACGCGCGACAAGCTGCTGCTCACCGAGGAAGACTGCGACCGCGTCGACCGCCGGCACCCCGAGCTGAGCTTCAGCGGCGGGACGGAGGCACCGGCGGGCGGCGACGATCCGGCCGGGCAGCTCGAGCGGCTCGGGGCGCTGCATGCCGCGGGCGTGCTCACCGACGACGAGTTCAGCGCGGCGAAGAGCCGCGTGCTTCGGCGCTGACGAGCTCCATCAGGACCGTGCTGACGTACTCGCGCTCCTCGGGCGGCATCGCGATCAGCTCGACGCCCAGCCCGTCCTCCTTTTCCTGGGTCGGCTTCGCCCGGTAGTCGGCGATCATCCGCCGCACCGTCGCCGCGACCCGCTCCTTGTCGGCCTGACTCAGCGCCATCTGGAGCAACGATCCTAGCCCGGCGCCGCGGTCCGCCCGTCCATACCGCTCCCGTACCATCTCGGTCGATGCTCGAGAGCGCCAGCCCCGACCCGCGGACCGTCGCCCGCGCGGACTACGGCGACCCCGACCCGCAGTGGCGGCGGATCGACTGGCGCGCGCACCGGCGCCGCGTGGAGCTCGACGGGTCCACGGTCGAGTACGTCGAGGTCGGCGAGGGAGAGCCAGTCCTCTTCGTCCACGGCATCTCCGGCTGCTGGCAGAACTGGCTCGAGAACCTGCCGCACGTCGGCGCCGGAAGGCGGGCGATCGGCCTCGATCTGCCGGGGTTCGGCGCGAGCCCGATGCCCGAGTGGGAGGTCGACATGGCCGCCTACGGCCGCTGCGTCCGCGATTTCTGCGCGGCCCTGGACCTCGACCGCGTGACCCTGGTCGGCAACTCGATGGGCGGCCTGATCGCGCTCGAAGCGGCGCTCGGCGATCCGCGGCGGTTCGCGCGACTGGTCCTGGTCGACGCCGCCGGCAGCCTCACCATCTGGGGCCCCGACGCGCGGGTGACCCTGATGGGACTGGCCTGGAAGCGGATCGGCCCGCGCCTCGCCGCCCGTGGAGACGGGATCCTGCGGCGCCCGCGCGGCCGGCGTCTCACCTGGGCCCCGCTGGTGCGCTACCCGAACCGGCTGCGGACCGACCTGCTGCTCGAGCAGATGGTCGGCGGCATGCGCTGCCCCGCCTTCGGCGACGCCCTGCCCGCGGTGCTGACCCGCGACGTCCGGGCCCAGCTCGGTGCCGTCGAGCTGCCGTCCCTGATCGTCTGGGGCCTCGCCGACCGGCTGATCCCAGTCGACGCGGCGTTCGACTTCCACCGCCGCATCCCCGACTCGCGCCTCGAGATCTTCGAGGACACCGGGCACATGCCCCAACTGGAGCGACCGCACCGCTTCAACGCGCTGCTGGACGACTTCCTCGCCGGGTGACCGGCGCGGCGCCGGCTACCCCGTGATCGCGCCCAGCGAGGCCGAGGAGACGGCGTCGGCGTACTTCGACATCACGCCGCGACCGAAGGGCGAGGGCGGGGAGACGTACTCGGCGACGCGCGCGGCGATCTCCTCGTCGCTGAGGTCGAGGCTGAGGCTGCGGGCATCGATGTCGACCGTGATCGTGTCGCCCTCGCGGACGGCGGCGATCGGGCCGCCCCGGGCCGCCTCGGGGACGACGTGGCCGATCATCAGGCCGCGGGTGGCGCCGGAGAAGCGGCCGTCGGTGACCATCGCCACGCTCTGCCCCAGCCCCTCGCCGACGATCGCGGCGGTGACCTGAAGCATCTCGCGCATGCCGGGGCCGCCGACCGGCCCCTCGTTGCGGATCACGACGATGTCGCCGGGGTTGATCTGCTGGTCCTTGACCGCGCGGAAGCCTTCCTCTTCGGACTCGAAGACCCGGGCCGGACCGGTCTGCTGGCGACGCTCGGTGCCGGCGACCTTGACCACGGCGCCGTCCGGCGCCAGGTTGCCCTTGAGGATGGCCAGCCCGCCTTCGGGCTTGAGCGGCTTGTCGAGCGGGTGCACGACGTCCTGGCCGGGGGCCTCGGTGGCGGCGGCCGCCACCTCGCCGATCGATTCCCC
>Ga0210085_1000616_pt1 | contig 14668 bp, 13 predicted proteins | sample China_Galinas_PW_5_FD_184866 | JGI IMG/M metagenome (GOLD analysis project Ga0210085, IMG submission 184866) | Wetland microbial communities from San Francisco Bay, California, USA, that impact long-term carbon sequestration - China_Galinas_PWC_D1... | ecosystem: Environmental > Aquatic > Marine... | reverse complement strand
TAAAGAAGACTGGTTCGGCTTTATCTTTTTAATACATAGTATTAGCGGAGTGCCGAAAAAATCGAACGAGGAAGGCGATCTTGAATGGCGGGATATAGAAGAACTCTCATCTCTTACCATGTGGGAAGGCGATAAATATTTTCTCCCTTTGGTCTTTGATTCCGATCCGAGACTTTTTTTCGGTCATATGCCGTACAAGGATGGGAAACCTGCCGGGTGGAGCTATACCAGGATCTAGATGAGTATGAATTTTCTCGTATCGGGTTTTGGTTGCGGAGAATAAAGCGCATGGTATATTCCAATCCTGGTGGATGGTTCTCGATCCGTATAGTCGTGAAAAACATATAGTAGATCTTCTTGCAAGAATGGTCTTTTCGCCCAACCTCCGCGTTATGCTCAATATTTTATCCTCGGAATGTTAACTATGCCTGTGGTGAAATTTCTCGCATGTCTTGATTTTGAACGAAAAGCCTCATTTTGCAAAAGGCTTGTATTTAGAATTTCATGTCATTCAGTGATTTTTATGAAATATGCGGGGTAACCTAATCCACTCGGGAGAACCAGAGGTACTAAAGAAAATCTGATTACCAACGAAGCTCAGCCTGGAGTTTTGGCGATTGATGGGGGGTACTAAAAGTGCACTGTTCGGCTTTTTTCACAGGCTCGGCGGGCCTTACGTGATGCACTTTTGCCCCCCCCATCAATCGCCGTCCATAATTGGCTGAGGATGAGTGGTAATCATAAAAGCAAAAATTAAAAGGAGTAACAAGTATGACTCAAGGAAATGAGTTGGAACGCCTTGAAGGTTTTGTTGCCAAGCTTCTGACTGAATATAATGGATTGAGGGAAGAAAAGAAAAATCTGCTTGATGTTTTGCGGGAAAAAGAAGAAAGAATAGCTGCCCTTGAAGACGAACTTTTGGAAGCTCAATCGGAACGAAGTGACGTCGGGAGCAGGGTTAAAGGGCTGATCGAGCAGATTGCGGCTTGGGAATCCTCTTTGGGTGAGGACGGGGAAAACAATCAAGATGCGGAAATCCAGGAAGCCAGGATGCAAAGAAATCTATTTTCTGTAACACCGCATGATGATACCGCAGCTTCCGAGTGAAAGCCGGATGTCTGATCAAGAACGGCTGGTTCGATTTACTCTTTTAGGACAGGACTATAGCTTTTATACAGCTGCGTCCGAAGAGGAAATGGAAAAGATTCTTGAGTTGGTAAAAAATATGGTGGAGGATAACGGCTCCGGCATGCCGGGAACTCTGCCGACCGGTAAAATCGTGATAATGGCATGCCTGAATCTCGCTTCAAAATTCATGAAGCTCAATCAGGATTTTGAAAAATACAAAGTGGAGACAGATAAAAAAATATTGAGTATCAATCAAAAACTGGAGTCCGTCCTCCTGCGGGAAGAAGAGTGATATTCTGGAACGGACTGATTTTTCTTCATTATTTACCATGGAGTTCGCGCTTTTTCAGGAAAATGCTTGGTTCGAAAATGAAAAAGCATGCCGAGGTATTGGGTGGGTCAATTCTGAGTTGCCGGGTTCTCCCAATTTCTGTGAGAAAAAAGGCAGGGGAAAGTACTTCCGGCCTGCGGCGGCTACCGGTTGGGATGATGAGTTTTTCCAGTAGCAGAATATAAATTGTTTCTGTTTGTTCAAAATTCTGCTATAGTTTTTTTAAGGGATACTACGGACTGAAGATGTTGTGGAGGAGTGATTCTTCTGCTCTATTTTGCGTTGTATTCTGCGTGGTTTCATCCTTTTTCTGCGGAGTGGAGATACCCGCAAAAAAAGGATCGGTGGTACGATATTTCCCTGCGCTGTTGGTGATCTCCAGTGTTATTGAGCCAACTCTCATTTAAAGGGTGCCCCCGCTGCCTTCGGATAGAAATTCGTATGCGAATTTCCTGATGCCGGCATGAGGTCGCCCACCTATTCTTATAGGTTTAATGTACCTGTTGACACGGCAGGGTGGGGAATTTTACTTCACACAGTGACGTAAGGCGTCACTGTGTTTTATTATATTCGGTGCAACCGAATAACTTCCCGCTGCAAAGGAAAAAAGAAGTCTTTAGGGTTGCCCGACATTGAATTATTAAAAGATTGATTACAGCTGGGGTGCTGTCTGAACCAAGTGGTAAAGTAGGGAAGCAAAATCCGCTTTTTATACTATCTGTCTTATGATCTGGATTCCGATGACGGTCAATGGCGCAAAGGCGTCGAATCCGGGTTTGAAAATGTGAAATTTGCACGTATTTATAGAAGATATCCTCAGAGATGATTTGAGGATGACATTTAAGACTGGCAAATTTGTGAGATTGATTTCAGGATGGGGAAATTGACATAGATTTTTCTGTTCTGATAAAAAGCAAATAGAAACGATCCGGTTGTTTTATTGATTTTGTAACATTCAATATATGAATTCAAAGAATCGGGCTGTTCAATAGTGGATTGAACTCTGCAACGAAACGTGTTTCCGATCAAAAATCTATTGGATCTGCAAGGTCTTTTGGCTTGATTATGCCAATAGGGCCGAGCTCGAAGGTATTTTTTGAATCTCTTTGTCGGATGGTGAATTACGGCCTTGAGGGGGGGGTGAACTTTAGGCCGACACTCCGGATAATTTGAAAATACCTGCTTTCCTTCCTCTTCGTTCTCAAAGTGCGGCTATGGTTGTTAGCCGCTTTCTCCCCAATCCTGTCTTTCGATCGTTACCGATAGGATGTGAGTCGCATGGATCACCTTCATTTACAACTTCTTGGGATACCGTTCAGTTTGCTGATCGGTGCCGTACTGGGTTTTTTCCTGCGGAAACGTTTCATTGAGAATCATCAGAAGAATATCGCTTCCCAAGGAAAATTGATTATAGAAAACGCGATAATAGAGGCTGAGCAGTTAAAAAAAGAGGCCCTGCTGCAATGCAAGGAGGAAGCATACCGGATCAAACAGGAAGCCGAAAAAGAGCTCAAGGAAGACAGAGATGAGCTCAAGGATGAAACTCGGCAACTGAACAAAAAGAGGGACCAGCTGAAAAGAGAATGGGAGAACTACGACAGGAAACGCAATGATTTGCTGAAAATGGAAAAAAGCTTTCAACAACATGAGGATGCTATTCAGGAACGTCTCATGGAGGTGGATCAGTTGGTCAGCAAGCAGCGTTTCGAGATGGCAAAGATTGCCGGTATCAGTCAGGAAGAGGCTAAGAAAATGCTGATGGATTCTCTTGAAAGTGAAGCCCGGATGGATGCCGGCAAACGGTTGGCTAAGATCGAAAACGAGATGAAGATGGAGGCCGACAGGAAGGGAAAAAACATTCTTGCGTTGGCTATATCACGGTATGCCGGTGATTATGTGGCTGATAAAACGGTTTCCATGGTCCCTTTGCCCAATGATGAAATGAAAGGACGGATAATTGGCCGTGAGGGAAGAAATATCAGAGCCATAGAGGCGGCAACCGGTATAGATATCATTATTGATGATACACCGGAAGCCGTTATTCTCTCGGGGTTCAATCCGGTTAGACGAGAGGTTGCCCGCCTGGCTCTTCTCCAGCTCATAGGTGATGGCAGGATTCATCCCGGTCGCATTGAAGAGGTCGTTGAAAAGGTAACCAAGGAGTTGGAAATTACGATCAGGGAAGCCGGAGAGCAGGCCACCTTCGATGTCGGCGCTCATGGTGTGCATGTAGAACTTATCAATATTCTCGGCAGATTGAAATACAGAACGAGCTATGGGCAGAATGTTCTCCAGCATTCTCTAGAGGTAGCATTCCTTTGCGGGATTATGGCTGCTGAACTGGGGGTAGATATAAAAATGGCAAAGCGGGCAGGTCTACTCCATGATATCGGTAAAGCAGTCGATCATGAAGTTGAAGGTTCACATGCCATCATCGGTCGTGATCTGGCCAAGAAATATGGCGAGCCTCCTGAGGTTGTCTATGCCATCGGATCCCACCATGAGGATCTTCCGCCCCAGAGCGTTCTCGATATCCTCGTTCAATCGGCGGATGCCCTTTCCGGAGCACGGCCAGGGGCAAGAAAAGAGATGCTGCAGAGTTATGTGAAGAGATTGGAAGACTTGGAGAAAATCGCTTCATCTTTTAAAGGGGTCGAAAAGTCCTATGCAATTCAGGCTGGCCGGGATCTGCGTATTATTGTCGATTCTAAGAAGATTAAAGACAGCGAGGCAGTGATCTTGAGCCAGGATATAGCCAAGGCCATAGAAAAACAGCTGACCTACCCGGGACAGATACGGGTTACCGTCATCCGGGAGACTCGCGCTGTTGAATATGCCAAATAGTTGAAACAGAATAAGTTACCCATGATTTCGGTTGAAGAACAGATTGCATTGATAGAAAGAGGTGCGGTTGAATGCATTTCCCGCGAAGAGTTGATCAAAAAGCTGCAAAAATCCGTGGACACGGGCATCCCCTTGAAAGTGAAAGCAGGTTTTGATCCAACGGCACCCGATCTCCACCTCGGCCATACCGTTTTGCTGCAGAAACTTAAACATTTCCAGGATCTCGGGCATCAGATATATTTCTTGATCGGCGATTTTACCGGGATGATCGGCGATCCAACCGGAAAATCGGAAACGAGAAAAGCCTTGACCCGTGAGGATGTGGAACGCAATGCGGAAACGTATAAGGAGCAGGTGTTCAAGATCCTTGATCCCCAAAAGACCAAGGTCGTTTTCAACAGTGATTGGCTAGGTAAGCTGGATTCATTTGATATGATAAAACTTGCTTCCCAGTTGACCGTCGCCAGGATGTTGGAAAGAGAGGATTTCAAGCAACGTTTCGAAACAGGCAAACCGATCTCCATCCATGAGTTTTTCTATCCGCTTCTCCAGGGATATGATTCCGTTGCCATAGAGGCCGATGTCGAACTGGGGGGCACGGACCAGCTTTTCAATTTGCTCATGGGGCGGGACCTTCAGCGCTCAAAAGGGCAGGAGCCGCAAATTGTACTGACCACGCCGCTTCTGGAAGGTTTGGACGGTGTTAATAAGATGAGTAAATCGCTGGGGAACTATATCGGCGTTACGGAATCCGCCACTGATATTTATGGAAAAATCCTGTCGGTTTCCGATGACTTGATGTTTCGTTATTACGATCTGTTAAGCGATTTAACCACTGAAGAAATAGCTGCTTTGAAAGAGAGCATGGCAAAAGGCAACATCCATCCCAAAGAGGTAAAAAAACAACTGGCAAGGGAGTTGACAGCTCGTTTTCATGGCCATGAGGCGGCTGCAGCCGCCGAGGATAATTTTGAAAAGGTATTTCAAAAAAAAGGACTGCCGGACGAAATTCCTGAGGTGACAATGTCTATTTCCGAGTCAGTCTGGTTGCCGCAGCTTCTGGTCGATACCGACCTTGTGAAATCCACCTCCGAGGGACGACGGATGATCAAACAGAACGCTGTCGCTGTAAACGGAGAAAAGGTAGGGGATGAAAGTACTGCCATCGACCCGGTCGGTGAAGTATTGATCAAGGTCGGCAAAAGACGGTTTTGCAAGGTGATCTTTTCCTAACCCGCATTTCTCATCAGTTCAGGTTGCCGTGTCTGCGAGGGGCGAAGTTAGGGTGCTATAGTTGGCTTATGCACCTTGCTTTGGCAATGCTGCAGGTAAGCGAACGCAGCGAGACTCCGGACGCGGTGAGATCGGCTGGCCTTCGGTGAACATTGTGTATGGCTTCCAGCAAAAATAGAACACGTTTAATATGGCAGGATAGTACTCATTTTTGGGAAATCAACACAATGTTCATGAGAAATCCGGCTTAGTGTCCTTGCTGCTCTAATGAGCAGTTATTGCAAACACCTGAAAATTCTATGTGATGTCCGAGAATTTGGTAATCGCACGCAGCGGTTGCGATATCATTGATATGGTGCTGAACTGGTATTTCCATATCATCGACTTTTCCACACTCCAGACAGCGTATGTGATAATGCGGGCTGACCGTTGCATCGAAGCGTTTTTGGGTACCGCCTACTTCCAGTTTGAGGATCAGACCGCTTTCAGCCATCAACTCAAGGTTTCTGTAAACGGTTCCTAGCCCTATGCGCGGCAATCGCCGTCGAACCATATCGTAGACTTCATTTGCGGTAGGGTGTGAGGTCACTTTTGCCAATTCTTCTAATATGATCTGGCGTTGAGTGGTCAACCTCATGTTGGGCAACTGATCCATAGTTCAATCCTCAGGTAGAAACGGTAAAAGATAATAAAAATTATTATTCATTGATCATATACGATTTTATAAAAAAAACAACGGAAAATTGCATCGATCAGAAGAAAAAGTGATTAATAATCATTTGCATCTGGTTTTTTATCCTGGAAAGACATTAAAGAGGACTGCAGAGATATCATTGTTCTGAGTTAAGGAAAGGATTGTAATAACCGAAACGAAGTTTCGGGAATGTTTTCTTAAGTTTTTTTAGCCAATTCCTGATCCCGAGGCATTTTTGGTCTTGTGAATGGTGAAGGGTTGAAAGATACCACTCAGGATCCATATTTAGATTGCGTAATTGAATCAAATCGGGATTGCAGGTGTCGAGGAGATCGCAAAGCGCATGGTATTCATTTTCCGAATCGGTTAGCCCGGGGAGGATGAAATAATTCAACGAGACAAACTTCCCCCTTGCCTTCATGACCTGAATCGATTTCTGAACATTGTCGAAACTATAATTGACAGGCCGATAGTATCGATCGTAGTACTGAGGTTGAGCGGAATTGAGGCTTACGCGGAGACTATCGAGGCCGGCATGCGCAAGTCTTTCCACGGCATCAGGCAGACTGGAGTTGGAGTTTAGGTTGATGGTGCCTCGTAGCGTCTGTTTGCGGATTTTGCCGATTGCGCTCTCCAGCGTCTTAGCCTGAAGCAAGGGTTCTCCTTCACAACCTTGTCCGAAGCTTACGATGGCTCTCTTCGCCTTCAAGAGATGCAAAACCGCTGCTTCTTCTATTTCAGACGCAGTTGGAATAAAACCGATACGGTCCTGGGTTGATCGGCAACATCCCGATGTCTGTAAGGAAATGCAGCCCACACAGCGAGCGTTGCAGGTTGGGGAAGTGGGTAACGGCGCTTCCCATCGTGTAAGGAAAAAATTGCGTGCCGCGGGACATACATAGGTCAGACAACATTTCCCAAGGTGCTGAATCAAGCGGTTGTTTTTATATCGGGCCAGCGCCTTCTTTGTTTTTTGCGTGATAAGTTTCCGGTTGAAGCCGGCCGCATCCTGCCTCCTGTCCGGATCGGACCGGAAGGCGGCAACCCAGAACCTGTCTTTATACCATCCGACAGCGGTATAGGCAAAAAGTGGCAACACCGGAGCCTTCTTATCTGTGGTTTGAAAGGCGCTGGAAAAAACAGCTGTGTGGGCGGGAGCCATAAAAGCGGCCACGGCCTGAACCTTTTCGCCCTTTAAATATGGGTGTTCACGAACAACAAGAGGTTCATGGCTAGCTGGATCGCAACCGACGGGAAGTCGGCCCGGCAAAACGAAGAGTTCACTTCCTTCAGGGAGAGGAATGAGGTCTTGGAGGTTAGGCTGGAAATACCTGCCGTTGCTCATACCGGCCATGGTCAGGGTCGGAAGATCGGTTATGTTTCCTTCCCTATCTGCTATGACAAGAGATGGCAGCGACTCGGGGTGCAACACTTATGGCCTGAGCACTTTCATAACGGAATCAACGGCGCGGTAGATCTCCAGATCTTCACCGAAGATGTCGTGAATATCCATATGGTTGATCAGATCTTCGACTATAAATTGCGTCAGATAGAGGCTGACGATATTCGGGTCGGGTACGAGTGTGCGTACGGGTGCCAGTTTCATCTGCAGTTCGAAATCTTCCAGAGAGCCCATTCTTCTTAACTGGTTTTCAAATGTGTCTTTAATATTGTCGATCGAAGCGGTTTCGATAATTTCTCTGTCAAGGAGACGTTGTACCAGTTTGATAGCCAAGGCTCCGGCGTTCTCCTTAGCCTGGTTGAACATCTTTTTCCTTTCCTGTTCCCTTTTGCGGTCGATAGCCCGGATGGTCTTGTCAGTTGCACGGTTCGGGCTTATATGTATTTTGGCCATGAAAATCTCCATTTAATCCCATCTTTTCGATAGAAAAAGTGGGCTGAAACATCTATTATATGCTCGAAGTTGTCAACCTGGCAGGCAGATGGTTTGGCACACGTTGCGTTTGTTGTTATATGTTTAAATATTAAATAATTAACTAATTGGCAACGGTGTTTTCCATTTATTGCCTGTTTGGTATCGTCGGTATCTTATACTGAAATATCAAGAATCACTACTGTAAAGTTGAGCATATGATTGCATTTTTCTATTTACTTCTTCAGGGAGTTGCAAGTCATAGATATTCACATACTCCGCTGCCATTCTATGAGTGTTGAAAATAGGGACATTCTTACATAGATTAAAGATGCTTTTATCCAAAAAGGCGGAAAAGTCCGTGTCCCGGTAAAAATCTTCGAGTACCGACGGCAGAAGTTCGTAAAAGGAAAATGAATCCTCACGATACAGCATCTCTTCCCGTGATTCGCTGAGACTCGCTGAGTCAACAGGACCTTCGTGACCGAATTTCCAACCTGTTTCACCATTATGATATCCTTCGACCCACCATCCATCCATGATTGAGATGTTCGGTACACCGTTCATGGCCGCCTTCATCCCGCTGGTACCGGAGGCCTCGAGCGGCCGCTTGGGATTGTTGAGCCAAGCATGAACCCCGGCTACCAGCATTTTTGCCAAAGCCATATCGTAGTTGGGAATAAAGATCAGGTTAGCAAGTCCATTGCTTTTTTTATACAGCTCTTCCTGATAACTGAGAATCTGCTTTATGACAGTCTTTCCCGGCTCGTCGGCCGGATGGGCCTTGCCGGCGAAAAAGAAATTGATCGGCCAACTATTCGAGACAATAATTTCAGAAAGTCTGTCGAGGTCTTCAAAAATTAAATCCGCCCTTTTATAAGTTGAAAACCGTCTGGCAAACCCAATCGTAAAAATTTTGGGGTTGAGTTTGGTTATGTTATCGATGAGAGAAGAAAAATAATTCGGAGGATCTATCCAGGTTTCAAGCATGCGCGTCCTGTGTTCCCGAAGCATGTCATTGACGTAATCAAACAGAATTGCCGTATCCTGTTTCCAGGATGTATGCAGGGCAGAGCGGAATTCATTGCTGTCTTTAAGCCGGCAGATATTTTTGAAAATTCCGGGATTCTCTCTCCATCCGGCAAGCTGAGGAAACCTGTCAAAGACCTGAGCCCTGGCATTGCTGATCCAGGTGAGGTGGTGCACACCATTGGTGATGGCGGTAATTTTGTCGGCAGACTGGGGAAACTGTTTTCGGGTGACATCCCGATGAAGCCGGCTGACGCTGTTTGCCGAACGGTTTACCCGCATGGCAAAGTTAGTGAAATTGTACGTATGCGGATTATCCTCGTCTTTTGCCAGAACGTCCAATATTCTCTGGCATGATTTATGGCTGATTCCGGCATAGAGTGATTTGTCAAAGCGGTCGTGACCGGCCTTGACAGGAGTATGGATGGTGTAGACGATGCGTTCAGATACCTTTTTTGCAGCGGCGAGAATCTGGTTGTTGGTCGCCCGTCTGAGGTCGGTGGACTTTAGTTTTTCATAGAGCTCTTCGGCGATGAGTTGCATGGCCACGACAACTCCATGCTGCTCGTTCAAATGGAAGGTTTTGGCCGTGACGCCTAAAGAATGGAGAACCGGAATAACGCTTGTTCCCAGCATTCGACGCTGCAGGGCCTTGACCATCGAGGATTCGGCATTATAGAGTTGTGTAGCGGCATTTTTAATCAAAGCGGGATTTTCCGGCAGGTAATAATCGAGGAGGAGTTCGGGAACGAAGAAGTCAAGCGCTTCGCTGGTCTCGATTTTCATCCATACTTGGGCGACTGCGATAATTTCCTGGTCGTATTCGTTTAAAAACGGGATTTCTATATGCAGGGGGTTCTTTGGTTGTTGAGGGTCGCGGAGAAGATACAAGCCCGGAGTGTCTTCCGGTCGCCAATCAACCCGTTGTGATATCTGTCCCAGGCGAGAATCGACAATCTGGGAGAAATATCCATGCCGGTAAAGGAGGCTGATTGCTATAACCGGGATATGACAATCAGCAAAGCTCTTTAAGGTATCTCCTGCAAGAATACCGAGCCCGCCGCTGTAATTGGGGATTTTTGCCGGCCCTTGGAAAATTTTTTCCAGGAAGGCCTGAGTCCTGCTGTCAAATGATTCAGCTATTTCAAGTTCACGTAATCTTTCTTTAAGAGGGTTGTAGACATCGGGGTCAGCGCCGATCTCCATTGATATGTATATTACTGAATCTCCGCGGTTTCCGGTGAGGTTTCCCCAGACGGTGTTCAGGACATCTTGGCTGATTCCGAAATATTGTCCAAAATCATTGCCGGAAAGCATACCGGCAACTGTTGAATCTCGTGTTGTTTTATCGTTCTGCATGGTGTTGCATTGTGAAGTATTATTTTAGTATTTATAATTACACAGCTCCTGTTGCAGCTGTGATAATCGTCAACTAGGCAGATATATAATATGTCACTTTTACCTGAGATGCACACTCCATTTTCGTTTATATGGAATGACGGTTAAAAAATTACTTTGGATTTTTACGAATTCCCCCTTTTTTTTTTTAGTTTTTTTGGTTATATAGTGTCACCTGAGAGAGAGGAATAGGTACTCACGGTGGAAGCGTATCGGGATGACATGTTCATTCCGGCTTATTAATTGTACATATTAGAAGAATAGGAGGTTTTTGAAATGGTTATCAAAAAACAGGTGTTTTTTGTGGCTTTGTTAGGGCTTTCACTACTTGCATTTTCCGGTTGTGCGACAAAGAGCGAAGACACAGGGATGAAAAGCGATAAAACGGCAATGGGGCCTGAGGAGCCTTTGGTTTCAAAGCCCATGGGGGTAATGGAAGGCAGAACTTCTGTCGGTATGGTTCCAGTCTATTTCGATTTTGACAAATCCAACATTCGCAAAGATCAGGTTGACCGTATTCAGTCTGATGCGGATTTTATGAAGAAGAATTCCAAGCTCGCAATTCGTATTGAAGGAAACTGCGACCCCCGCGGAACTAATGAGTATAATATGGCCCTTGGTGAGCGTCGTGCTCTGAGTGCAAAAAAATATTTAGTTAATCTTGGGGTACCTGCTGCAAATCTTTCAACCATCAGCTATGGTGAGGAAAGAATCCTTGTGCAGGGCAATGATGAAGCAGCCTACGCACAGAACAGAAGGGACGATTTCGTTGTCGTCAAATAACTCCTTCTCCTGCAGCTGAATGGGTATCTTTGAAATGTCAAAAAACCGGGAGAACATGATGGTTGGAAAGAAAATAGTCCTGCTGAGTATTATCAGTTTCTGCATTGGTTCCTTTCTTTATGGAGCGAGCAATGTCCGTGCCGCAGAGGCTAAAATCGGCGTCATTAACGGTCAGAAGATCCTTTGGACGTGCACCGCGGGCGCCAAAGTCAAAACCAAGCTCGATGAAAAGATAAAAGGTTTCCAGGAGAAGTTTAAAGCAGAGGAGCAGGCCCTGGTAAGTCTCAAAAATGAAATTCAGAAAAAAAGTTCGGTTTGGAGCAAAGATAAGAAAGACGAAAAGGTCTTGGAATTCAACAGGAAACGACGTGATATACAGACCAAGCAAGAGGATGCCCGTGCAGAGATTAACCATTTGAAGGAAAGCGAATTGCAGCCTGTTATCGAACAAATCAAGAAAGGGTTGGAAAAGTACGGAAAGGCCCATGGATATACAGTTATTCTTGACTCGACTAGCGGTGCCGTCCCATATGTCAGTAATGCAGTCGATATTACAGACGATCTTGTCAAAGATTTGGATAAGAGCATGGCAAAATAGCAGTTTTCGTTTCCTAGGAAACGGATAGTTTTAATGTTGCAATAACAAAAACGATGCGGGGGGCGGTCTACCTTCCGCATCGTTTTTCTGTTTTATCGGCTTCATAAAAGGTTTTACCGGTCGACGGTTCAGCGTTTTTTACGCCTTGAGTTATCGTATTATCCCTGCAGCCATTGCGGGTTTTGTAAACTTTTCTTTTTTGAGGGAAAGATGCCCATTAAAAGTATGACCGGATTTGGTCGCGGTGAGGCTCAGGCAAAAGGCCGGATCTGGACGACCGAAATACGTTGCGTCAATAATCGTTTCCTGGATCTGAAGATCAAACTTCCGAAAGGTTACGCCCAGTTGGAGGAAAGAATAAGATCACTGATTACATCCTCTCTACAGAGAGGGAGGGTTGATTTTGCAGTAAATGTCAGCGGAGATTTTTCTGATCTTACCAGCGTCAAGGTGAATATGGAAATGGCTGAGGCCTACAAAAAGGCTTTGGCAGGGATGGCGGAGGAACTTGGACTCGAGGGAGGAATAACTTCGGCTCTGCTTGCCTCCTTCCCTGACGTTCTAGTGCGGGAAGAGGAAAATGAAGATCTTGAAGCTGTGTGGAAGATCTTATCTCGTGCTGTGGAAGAGGCCATTACACAGTGTGAAACCATGCGCAGGCAGGAGGGAAATGCCTTGCTCGCAGATTTGTCTGCGAGATTGGACGTTTTCTCTAAAACTGTTGAAGAGGTTGCGACGTCGGTTCCGGAGCTCCTGCAGCAGAGAAAGGCTCTGCTGCAGGAGCGGTTGGGAAAACTGCTTGAGAATGTCCAGATTGATCCGCTGCGTCTGGCCCAGGAAGTAGTCATACTCGTCGACAAGACCGATGTGACTGAAGAACTTGTCCGCCTGCGCAGCCATCTTGTGCAATTCCGAGCCTTTCTGGGAGAAGATGGAGCTGTTGGCAGAAAACTGGACTTCCTGGTCCAGGAATTTCTCCGGGAAGTTAACACACTGGGTTCGAAGATCAGCGATGCCCGTATTGCCCATCTGACGGTTGAACTCAAATCCGAGTTGGAAAAGATGCGGGAGCAGATCCAGAACATCGAATAAGATTTCAGCGTTTCGAACCTGTTTGTTTCATGAGAGTTCGCTTGAGAGTATAATGCGGCAAGCTGAGGTATTGAGGTAGAGACTATGCAATTGCTCAATGTTGGGTTTGGAAATACTGTTATCGTTGATCGGGTTGTAGCGGTGATCAATACAGGGTCGTCTCCTGCAAGAAAGCTGAAGGAACTAGCCAGGACCAACGGGAAACTTATAGATGTAACAGAGGGGCGTCGAACCCGTTCCATTCTGGTGATGGATTCGGACCATGTCATTCTCTCGTCCATCCAACCCGACACTATCAGCCAGCGCATGTTAGCCCTTCAGACCGGTTTTCAACTGGTGGAGCATGCTGCAGGACAGCAGAAAAAAACCGGAGGAGAGAAAGGATGAACAAAGGGCGGCTTTTCATCATTTCCGCGCCGTCCGGAGCGGGTAAGACGACACTGTTGCGGAAGATCATGCCTGGCATTGATCGGCTGACTTTTTCCGTCTCTCATACGACCCGTGCTCCTCGCCCGGGTGAAAAGGATGGAGTGAGCTATTTTTTTGTTGATCGCCGAACTTTTATAGAGATGCGCCGGCAGAATGACTTTCTCGAATGGGCCGAGGTTCATGGAGAATTTTATGGTACCAGCAAGGATGCAGTTTTTAGCTGGTTGGAAGAAGGCGTGGATGTCATACTGGATATCGATGTACAGGGTGCCGCCATAATACGAAATAGCGGGTTGGCCCAGGCAATCTCGATTTTTATCGCACCCCCCAATCTGGCCGAGTTGGAGAAACGTCTCCGGGGACGTGCCCAAGACAGTGAACAAACAATCCTTCTGCGCCTGCAAAATGCAAAAATGGAGATGCTGGCCATAAATGAGTATGAATACTTGATAATCAACAATCAACTCGAGGAGGCCGCCAGAGTTTTGGAATCGATCATTTTTGCGGAGCGTGCCAGAATGCATCGACTCCCCTCGGGTCTGCCTGCTCCCCTGACAACTTGGAAATGAAGCCCTCATCTAAAACCGAAAACCGGTCGAAAACTGAACGCCGCGTTCGTCTGAGCGATGACCTTCTCTGGGGCATTCATCCGGTGACCGAGGCACTGGAAAATGAGGCCGGAAGGATCACCGAGATTATCCTGCAAAAAGATAAAAAAGGAGGTAAATGGGAGAAAATCATCGAGATTGCCAGGGGAAAACAGATCAAGATATCCTTTGTTGACTCTTTTCGGCTGACGGGGCCTGAGAGTTCTCAGGTCAGACATCAGGGAGTCATTGCCAGAACCAGTACAACCTCGTTTCTACCCTTTGAAGAACTGCTTAAGAACTTTTCTACCCGAGTCGAACAGGGAGGTAGACCTTATCTAATAGCCTGCGATTCGTTGCAGGATCCTCATAATCTGGGGGCGATTATCCGGTCCGCACATGCAGCTGGTTTCGACGGGGTACTCCTTACTCGCGAACGTTCTGCTCCTTTGGGGGGGACGGCAGCAAAGGCATCGGCCGGGGCAGTCTCGCACATGAATATTTATCAGGTTACCAATCTGTCCGAGTCCTTAAAACGACTTAAAGCTGCCGGCGCCTGGATTTTCGGTGCGGTAAAGGATGCATCAGCCCAGTCCATTTATGCAACTGATTTCTCTCTTCCCGCCTGCATCGTTATCGGCGGTGAAGG
>Ga0210085_1000615_pt1 | contig 14669 bp, 10 predicted proteins | sample China_Galinas_PW_5_FD_184866 | JGI IMG/M metagenome (GOLD analysis project Ga0210085, IMG submission 184866) | Wetland microbial communities from San Francisco Bay, California, USA, that impact long-term carbon sequestration - China_Galinas_PWC_D1... | ecosystem: Environmental > Aquatic > Marine... | reverse complement strand
CTCACCAATACCAGGCTGCTCTTCCAACATGGCCCTGTAAATACTTATGGCACCCTTGTGATCGTTCTCTCGCTGCTTCAGCCTGGCCAGGTTATAGCATGCCGGAAAAAAGGGGGGTCTAAGGTCGGCTGCTTTTTCAAAAACCTTCTTGGCCTTATCCGGACGGGACTGGTCCAGGAATACCGTTCCAAGCGCATTCAACACTTGCCCCCAATCAGGCTTTTTTCTCAATACTTCCAGATAGCCTTTTTCCGCTTCAGCAAGCCTGTTTTCCTTATGGGCAAAAGAAGCTTTCTTGAGAACGTGTTCAAAATCGTCTTTCGTGCGCTTGGACGGGATAGAATGCTTTTTTGAGTGGCCAGGAGTCATATCTTCAGTTGTCATTTTTGATCCACAGCATGTGTTAAACGGTATTATGTTAAGAGGTCATTAAGACTATTGTATCCTTATACCCGATGGTTTCAAATGCCGGGAGCAGACCCCCTTTCGTGTTCTCAATACATCTCGTATTTAACCAGCCTGCCGTCAAGCCCGCCGGCCTTGATCGGTTTTTTCCATGATGCTTTCAGCCCCATTTTTTTGATATACTCCCGTTCTCCGAAATAAACAAAAGCGGCCGAACCTTTGCATTTTTGTTTCAGAAAATCGCCGAGATGTTTATAAAACATTTCAAGGTTTTCATCTCCCCCCATCCGTATGCCATAAGGCGGATTGGTTACAATCACATGCTTTTCAAGAGCGGACAGATTTCTGAAATCTCCCCTTTCAACGCTTACGTTATTTCCGTAATGGAGCCCCATCAGGTTTGTCCGCGCCGCGCTGACAGCTTCCGCGGACATATCACTGCCCGCAATCAGCCCTTTCGGCAGTTCCCGGATGTGTCCGTCGGCCTCTTTTTTTACCTGCTTCCAGACAGCGCCGTCAAAGTCGGGCAGACATTCAAAACCGAATCGATTCCTGAAAACACCCGCTGGAATGTTGCAATAGCGCATGAGCGCTTCACACAAAAGGGTTCCCGAACCGCACAAAGGATCATATAAAGGAACACAACCGTCCCATTCGCTGAATCGGATCATCGCGGCGGCGACGGTTTCCTGCATGGGCGCCGAAACGGTCTCCTCTCTGTATCCTCTCCGGTGAAGTGCACCGCCTGAAGTATCGATGCTAATGACTGCCTTATCGTGCCTGATATGAAGGTTCAACAGGATATCCGGATTCCTTACCGACACATCCGGACGCCGACCGGTTTTTTCTTTGAAATAGTCGGCCACCGCATCTTTAAGGCAAAGGGCAGCATATTTTGAATGCGAAATTAGGCTGTCGGAAACATTCCCCGATATGGCAAAGGTATTGCCTTTTGCAAAAAAATCTTCCCACTCGATCTGTTTGGCCTTCTGATACAACGTATCGGTATCATGACAAGCGAATGATATTAACGGCGCAAGGCATCTTGAAAGAAGCCGGGTCAGATAATTAATTCGATACAGGGTTGATTTGTCCGCCGTAAAATGAATTCCGCTGAATTCCGGCCTGACATCTTCGGCGCCGAGTTCAGCGAGTTCATCCGCGCCGGCGTCTTTTAAGCTGTCGGCTATCTGGGCAAAATAACAACAATCCTTCTGATACTGATATACCGCCGCTTTTCGTTTTTTTCTTCTACGGCGTTTAACCCAATGGGCTGATACCATTTTTCACCACTTTCGTTTTAATCGGAGCCTAAAATGTGCAATTCTAACCCCGTCACCCGGAACGTCCTTTTAGGATCAGGTTTTTTTGCTTTTCTTTGTTCCGTTTATCCTTTTCAACAAAAAGCGGTTTCCCGCTGTCATAGGCTTTTCCCGTATAGTACATCAGGGTTGCCGGCGTCGACGGAGAGGGCGTAAAAATCTGAATCTGCCGGGGTTTGAACTTGAGGACCCTGCGGCTGAAAAGGTTCAAGCGCTCCATGTCCTGAAGTGTACATCCCGGATAAGCAGCGATAAAATAACAGGTTAAGAACTGTTTTTTCCCCATCCTGCGATTGATTTTTTCAAAACAGCGGAAGAATTCCATAAAGCTCTCGATGGAGGGTTTTCCCATGAGCGCAAGGATATGATCCTCGGAATGCTCGGGTGCGACCTTCAGTTGTCCGGAAATATGATGCCGGATAATCTCTTCAAGATATTGAAGGCCGTATGTTTGATCTTTTAGAACCAGGTCATGGCGTATTCCGGAAGCGATAAAAACCTTTTTAACCTTCGGCATCTCTCTGAGTTTTTTCAGCAGGGCAATCTGGGACAGATGGCTGATTTCCAGCTTATCGCAGACCACCGGAGTCAGGCAGCGCTTGCTGCGGCAGGTGCCTTTGGTTTTTTTTCGCTTGCATTCGATGCCGTACATATTGGCGGTGGGGCCTCCGACATCGTGAATGTATCCTTTAAATTCAGGATGGTGGGTTATAATCGACGCTTCCTTTAAAATGGACGCTTCGCTCCGATCCACAACCCTTTGCCCCTGATGTATGGATATGGCGCAGAAGTTACAGTCGCCATAACATCCTCTGTGAGTCGTGATTGCAAAGCGGATGGTTTCAAGTGCCCGCACCGACCCCCAGGCTGCATAATACGGATGGACGTCCCGTTCATAGTCCAGCCCATGAATATGGTCCAGTTCCTCGCTGGTTGGCAAAAACTGGGGAGGATTCTGGATCAGATACCGGCTGTCCTGTTTCTGGCAAAGACCTTTTCCGGTTATCGGGTCATTGTTTTTATAAAAAATCTTAAACATTTCAGTGAACTTGGCGCTGTCCACCGCAACATCCGCATGGGATGGGAGTTCTATGTAACCGTCTTTTTTTTCTGCCCCAATATAGCAGATTCCCCGGACATCCGTAACCGGTCGGCGTCGTCGGATGTTTTCTGCCAGTTCGAGCGTCGTTTTTTCCCCCATTCCATAGACCAGAATATCGGCCTTAGCATCAAAAAGAATGGACCGACGTATACTGTCGGACCCGTAATGATAATGGGAGATGCGTCTGAGGCTCGCTTCAATCCCGCCGATAACAATCGGTTTTGTCCTTTTGAAATATCGGCGAACAAGGTTGGTATATGCGATAACCGCCATATCAGGACGTCTGATATTTAGACCGCCGCCGGTCAGATCATCTTGCTTTCGCCGTTTATTCGTCGCAGTATAATTGGATATCATGGAGTCCATGCATCCCGAGGTAATTCCCCAGAAAAGATTCGGCTCTCCCAGTCGGCCGATATCTTTTCCACTGTTGATATCGGGCTGCGCAATGATGGCGACCGTGTAACCTGCATCTAACAGTACCTTTCCAATGACCGCGACGCCGATAAACGGTGAATCCACATAGGTGTCTCCCGTTACCAGTATGACGTCCGGAGACTTCCAGCCAAGCGCATTCAGCTCATTTTTAGTTGTGGGAAGAAACATTAAGAGACATCCGGGTCAATTCGTGTTTGTGTGGACGTGACATAATGTAACATATAGAATTTTATCTTCCATGGGTCAACAGTTGACTTGACCCATTTTTTGAACACCGTTCCCCTCGGCCGGAGGCCTTTTCGCCACAAACTTCACCAGTGGTCGGTCACGCGTGAGTTCCTTCTGTTTCCGTACAAAAAGTTTGTGTCTTAATTCTCTCCTTGCTATTTAACTCCATGTTTTATATAGGATTATAATGACAGCACAGGCATATCCAAAGGCCGTCCCGGGTCTTTATCTATAATTCAGGAAAAGGAGAACCCATGTCACAGCCGAACATACCGCTTACCGATAATGAACATAAAATGTACGATGAACTCAACCAGGAAAATATCGACTTTTTAATGACCCGCTACAATCGGGTCAACCGCTGGGTGATCGCGGATATGATTCGCAGAACCTGCTATCATTTTTCGAATAAGACCGCACTTGTTTTTCAGGACAAGGCGCTGACCTACTCGGCGCTGGAGGATGAGTGCAACCAGGTGGCCAACGCACTGGCTGACGCGGGGGTAAAAAAGTATGATCGGGTTGCGATTCTGGCGCACAATACCCACCATCATGTGCTCACTTGGCTGGGAACCTCTAAAATCGGCGGGGTATACCTGGCGGTGAACTATCTGTTGCGAGGAAAAGATATTGCCTACTGCATCAATCATTCCGAGAGCAAGGTGTTTATCGTGGAAGACACTCTTTATGATCAGGTAAAGGACGTTCTTGCCGAAATGCCGAGCGTTAAAACCCTGATATGGTCGAACCAGGGAGCCGGCCAGGCGGCGGCGGATGGGTTTGTTGATTTTAACGCCTGGTATAGCGCCTATCCGGCCACGGAGCCGGATGCGGTTCTACGGATTGAGGACCCGGCCCAGATGACCTATACCAGTGGTACGGAATCGCTGCCCAAGGGGGTTATCATCAGCAACCAGGCATTGATCGCGCAGTATATGGGATGCATCATCGATGGGGGGTATGAGAGCACTGACGTCAATATCAACGCTTTGCCGATCTATCATTGTGCTCAGCGCGACGTCTTTTTGAATCCGATTTTCTGGTTGGGGGGCACTAACATTTTGATGGGACCGGATCTGGCTGCTGTTTTAAAGAATATTCAGGAGTATAAAGCCACCATGTTTTTCGCGCCGCCCACGGTGTGGATCGGCCTGCTCAGGCATCCGGATTTCGACAAGTGCGATCTGTCGAGCTTGAAAAAGTGCTACTATGGTGCCTCGATCATGCCGGTAGAAATCCTCAAAGAACTGATCGATCGTCTGCCGGGAGTGAAAATATATAACTACTATGGTCAAACCGAACTGGCCCCGTATCATACGATCCTCAAGGCCGAAGATGCCATGGGAAAGCTCGGTTCCGCCGGGATGGGGGGAATCCACATGGAAACCCGCATCGAGGATGAAAATGGCGATGCCATTGTCGATCCGAACGTTCCCGGAGAAATCTGCGGCAGGGGTCCCCACGCCATGACTTTGTATTTCAAGGAGCCTGAAAAAACCGAAGCAGCGATGGCCGGCGGCTGGTTCCATTCCGGAGATCTGGGTGTGCTGGATGAGGACAAATATATTACTGTGGTCGACCGTAAAAAGGATATGATCAAAACCGGTGGTGAGAACGTTGCGTCAAGGGAAGTCGAAGAGGCGATCTATCAGGACGCCCGGGTTGAAGAGGTGGCGGTGATCGGTGTCAATCATCCCAAATGGATCGAAGCGGTGATTGCCGTGGTGGTTCCCAAGACCGGCAAAACGATTACCGAAGAAGAGATCATTGCACTTTGCCGACGGGAACTTGCGGCGTTCAAGGTGCCGAAAAAAGTCATTATCAGGGATGCACTTCCCAAAACCCCCACGGGTAAAGTTCTCAAGCGGGATATGCGGAAAAGCTACAGGACTATTTTTGATTAGGGCCTGACCCCGATGCCTTTTTAGAATTGTCCCCCATGCGTCCTATGTGTAATGGTGCCAGGTGTTGTTCGAAATGCTCTGTCGCCTCCGGCGAGACAATCGTCAACAGGTGGTCCCCGGATTTCAAACGCATATCGGGATGGGGCAGCAGCAGTCGTTCCCCGCGCAGGATGGCGATAATCTCATTATCCGGTCCGAGCGATTTCCGGCATTTGGCCCCTATCGGTTGCCCTACCCAGGGGCTTTCGGGCCGCAGCACGCCGATGGTCAGTTTCTTGCCCTGAGCCAGATCCACGGCTACCCCTGAATTCAACAAGTCCACCAAATCCAGGTGGGAAACCGTTTGCGATTCCGAAGACCATGGTTCGCACATCAGGCCCAGCGCGATGCCGATGTTTTCCAGATGATGCGCGGGAGAGTCGGTTCGATACGGTACTTGAGCTTCATACAGACTTTTATATTTGATCCGGGACGAAAGAAGTTTCTGGATCAGGTAACTGAGGGTCACGGCCAGTGCGGCCGGGACCAGCAGTTGATAGCCGCCGGTCATTTCCGTAACCATCAGCAAAGTTGCAATGGGGACCCGGGCTGCACCGCCGAACACCGCCGCCATGCCCACAACCACCATGGCCGCTGACGGTTGCCCAAAAAGCTTGGCCATCACACCCCCCACCATGGCACCGACAAACAAGGTGGGCGCAAAAACGCCTCCGGAACCGCCCGACGAGACTGTCAATGAAAAGGCCAGCAGTTTGGCGAACACAAGGGCAAACATGATCATCAGCGGCAGGCGTCCGTCCATGGCCTCTTGAATCCAACCGTAGCCCCCGCCGATCACCTGCGGAAAAGCAACGGCCAACAGGCCGACCCCCAGTCCGCCCACCGCGGGTTTGAGTTGAGGTGGCAGTGGCAGTTTATGAAACAAATCCCGCAGACCGTAAAATACCACCGGAACCAGGGTGGCGGCCAGTCCGCTGCCGACGCCCAGCACTATGTACCAGGCATAATCCATGAATTGCGGCACATTTAATCCGGCTGGCACCTGGAAAAGCGGCTGCCATCCCACAAACAGGCCGTTGATGACGTAAGCCACCAACGATGCCAGCATGGTGTAAAGCAACGGGCCGGCCTCGAACTCCATGTCCGAATAGAGCACCTCGATGGCGAAGATGGCGGTGCCGATGGGTGAACGAAATATGGCCGAAAGTCCGGCCGCCATGCCGATCAGCACCAGCAGCCTTCTTTCTTCTTCGGATCGCCTGAACACGTTGGCATAAATCGAACCGACCCCGGCGCTGATCAATGCAGTGGGGCCTTCGCGGCCCGCAGCGCCGCCGGAGCCGATGGTAATTGCTGACGCCAGCGTCTTGAGCGGCGCCACCCGCTTGCGAATAAAACCACCGGCACGATGGAATGCCTTCACGGCCGTATCCGTTCCATGGCCTTCGGCTTCCGGCGCGAAGGTATACACGAGAAATCCTGATATAAGCCCTCCCAGCGTGGTGGCCAGCGGCACAAGCCACAGTCCGTGCGGACCGATGACCTGGCTGAGCCCCCCCCCTTCTCCGGGCAGCCCGGGCGGCGTATACCCGGCCATCATGTGCAAGAACAGAAATTGCGCACTCTTCAACAAATAAGTAAAGATCTGGGCGCTAAATGCGCCCACCACGCCCAAAAACAATGTATCGAAAATTATCCATCGTCTTCGTTTCATATCCAATCCCAGCCCTTACAAGAAAATGGTCACAATTTTAACGGCTGTCAATCTTTGGGGTCTAATCTACTTTTTGCCCTTATTAATACCTAATTTTGAGCGATTGTTGAGTTTGCCGAAAAGGGTAACAAACAGGACGTTAAAGATTGTACCAGGTGTTTTGCGTAGCAAAATTCCAGATACAATCATGTTGAACCGAGCCGATTTTCCTACCACTATGGGGATTTAACCCCATCGTTTCCATATCCTTCTGCTCTTTGTAATTGTTTAGCTTTTTAAAGGTACGCTTTTAGTTCTCCAGTTATATTTTTAAGTTTCGAAACTCTCTGGAATCGAGCTGAAAGGGAGCAACCGGAGTAAATATCCGGGTCCAGAGGGCCCGGCTTTGAGTTACCCCTGAAAGGGGATATTTTACTTAAAACCGTATAAGTTAAAAGTGCCTAAAGTGATCTAAAGTGCCTAAAGTTATGGTGTCGCTTCGCTCCGATGTTTTTATATAATTGACAGAATTCCTTAACTTTAGCTCACTTTAAACTTTAGTTCACTTCAAACTCTTGCAGCGATTCTTCAGGCAGAGCCAAAGAAATCTGACTCCCGCAATGCGGGACAAGCAAGGCCCATTGAAAATCCCGCATTGCGGGAAAGGACCAGGTTTTTCAGGACAAAATAAACTTTATAACTTAAGATGTCCCGAATGTGCCTAACTATTTACAAGCGACCTAAAATAACGAGGAACCTTTGTCTCAAAAGTCATTTTTTCTTTGGTATCGGGATGTAATATGGTTATGGAAGCCGCATGAAGTGTAAGTCTCTTAATACCCTTGTCTTTTTCCCCATACATTTTATCTCCGGCTACTGGAGAACCTTTTTCCGAAAAATGGACCCGGATCTGATTTTTCCTGCCTGTAAGCAGATCTATTTCAAGCAGACTGTACTTTGTTGATTCTCTCAGAACTTTAAACCCGGTCTTAGCAAGCTTACCTTTTTCAGGATCATCAACAGAATACATTTTATGAGCACGGTTTTCTGAAAGATATGAAGTGATTACGCCTTCTTTCTTCGCTAACGTTCCATGAACGACGGCATAGTACTTTTTTTTAAATCCATGCCACTCTTTTTGAAGATAACGCTTGGCATTTTCATTTTTAGCAAAAACGATAACACCGGAAGAATCTCTATCCAAACGGTGCACGATAAATACCCGGTTTCTTGATTTCCGATTCCCTTTTCTTACGTACGTATTTAAAAGATAATAAGCTGTATTTTCTCTGACTTTCTCAGTACTCACTGTTAAAAGACCGCTCATTTTATTCACAACCAGAATATCATGATCTTCATAGAGAATAGAAAGCCCTCTGGGCTGATATCTTTTTGGAGGACTTTTAAAGCTTTTCTGACTTTCCCGCATAATGTTTACTTAAGAACCTGTCCGATATGTTTTTAGTTTTCCAGTTAAAATTTTAAGCCCGGACACTCTCTATTGAAAAAATAAAATCGACGTTTCACTACCTCCTCTATTTTTTTGGAAATGTATGTGTGTTATCAGACAGTCCGGGTTCATTCAGTACCGCAAGCAAAGCCTGGTAACGTTTTTCCACATCCTCTCTGTCGTACTTCTCAGGTAATTCGTTGCTCGCACGTTTAATCATATTGGCTTGACGAAAGATAGCTTCACGTTGGCCCGGATGGCGGACCTGGGCTGCGATCATTTTTAACGTTTCTAACAACCGAATCGTGACCGCAACGCTTGAGCGGCCATACTGTCGAATCTGGTCAAAAGCGGCGTTTGTGATACCGGCAAAGGTAACAGGCCTGGCAATTACCCGAAGCTTCCCTTCGTCACCATAACGGTAAGGTGAGGGAAATGCCCTATTGGACAAGTAACAGAGCGCCGAACCGAGCCGATCGATACACGCCATTGCGGTGAAGGGGTCATTTATACCAGGTGAAAGGGCGCGTATCGCGACTTCGACAAGCTGATGAATGGCGAACTCAGCATCTTGCTCCGGGGTGCGTTGTGCACCCACGATAAACAAATTGATAATTTGCCCGGCAAGGCTTTCATCTATCTGTTCGGTACACTTAACCACAACAAGCGTGCTGCCCGCCACTATAAATTCTCCAGGTCGATGCTGGAGATAAATGAGAAAGTCGTTTTCCTTGGCGATATCCAATAGACCACTGCTGTCAATCGCTTGTAAATATCCACTTTTAGGGGCCGCAATGTGATCAGCCTGATGATAGCCGCCTTCCTCGGGTTGCGGACTAACTCTTTTATTCTCGCTCTCCTCAGATTCATGTCCTAATTCTTCGGGGAATAGCCGTTGCATCTGTTCTTCGAGCTCATGGTAGACGGTCGAAATTACATGATCCGCCTGAATCGAAGTAGAGACATGATGAATAAAATAGATAAGTATTCCGACATTTGCTAATGCGAGAATAATCGCGAAAGTAACCGAGATACTGGGCACGAAAACTTGCGTCCCTACCGTACGAACTGATCGAAGAACGAGCAGGCAGTAAATAAAAGTGGCGATAAATGTTCCGAGTACGACCTGATTGCCCCTATCCTGCATGAAATTCCTTAACAAGCGTGGACCAAATTGCGAAGAAGCCAGCGTGAGGGCAACAATAGTAATCGAGAAAGCCACGCCGGCAACTGTTATCATGGAGCCGGCAATAGTTGATAAAATAGAACGCGCCCCTTCCGGTCCCCCGGTATATAGAAGCCCAAAAATACGATAAGCGGCAAGTTCTCCCCATCTGTCTATGGCAACCATAACAAACGATAATCCGATTGCCGAAAAGACCATCAAGGCAGGAATAAACCAAAAGCTGGTTCGTAACGATTCCCAAAGATTGAGCAGCCTTGTTTTCATGATTTGTGTTTCAAACTTTTCAAAAGTGGCACGGTTTTATCCGGTCCTTCTCAAGCATGATGTTGTGTGCTTTTTATGCTTATATAACTGTAAAGGAACTGATCCGGTATTTTTCCATCTTTAAAAACATTTGAACGAAGTATGCCTTCACAGATGAATCCCGCCTTTTCAAGAACCCTTATTGTTTGATTCCTATCATTTGGTAAAGCTCGTCTTTAATCTTAGAAGCATTTTTTACATGTATAGTATTTAACCCGAACTTTTTAGCAGCATCTATATTGCACTTTAAATCATCTAAAAACACTGTATTTCTCGGTATAAGATTATAAGTGCCAATGAGGTACTCAAATATCTCTGGTTCAGGCTTAATTGATTTTATATGGCTTGAAATGACAATGCCAGAAAAATATCTCCAAATATCGTATGTCTTCGATAGGTACTCAAAGGAATGCTTGTGCATATTTGACAGCACGTACAAACTATAACCTTTTCCGCTCAGTTCAATTATGGCATCGATTGTATCTTGAATAAGTTTAAGAGATTTTGGTGTTTCCTCAAAAAGTTTTCGGATTTTATCAACCCCTATGTTACAGCGGTCATTGGCTCTTGATATTGATTCCTCTAAGCTAAGAGTACCCTTGTCAAGCATCTGCCAATCATCGTGTGCGATGATGTTTTCCATGGCTTCCTTACTTTCTGACTTACTCACAATTAAGCTATCAAGCAATTTTTGTGGATTCCATTCAAAAATAACGTTTCCAATATCAAATACTATATCCATAATTTCCGATTTTTGGTGTGATCTATAATTTGTGTTATATTTAGATACCAAAAGATAGAGCAACGCCGCACATGACCAACGCCAGGAAAGGGATCAAGTCTGCTTTCACGCTGACTTCCCCTTTAACCCAGTGCCGGATAATCGGTATAGCCTTTTGGGCCAGACCCATACATTGTCTCTGTATCCAGTTGATTCAGTGGTGCATTCTGGCGGAAACGGGCTACCAGATCCGGGTTGGCGATGTAAGCTTTGCCAAAAGCAAAAGCATCGGCTACACCCTGCTGCAACAACTGCGTTGCGCTCTCTTTCGTAAGCTGTTCATTAGCGATAAGGCTGCCGCCGAACGCTTTTTTCAATGCGGGCGTTAATGGCGGCTCATTAAAGTGTTCCCGAGTAAAGATAAAGGCGATGTTGCGCTTCCCCAGCTCTTTTGCAACATAACCAAAGGTTGCGGCCGGATCATTGTCACCCATGTCATGTGAATCACCCCTTGGTGCCAGGTGTACCCCGACACGACCGACGCCCCAGACGGAAATAGCCGCATCGGTGACCTCCAACAGCAGTCGTGCCCGATTTTCTATACTGCCACCATAATCGTCCGTGCGTAGATTGGTGGAGCTTTGCAGGAACTGATCCAGCAGATAACCATTGGCACCATGCACTTCCACACCGTCAAAACCTGCTTTTTTCGCATTTTCCGCACCTTTTCGATACACCTCGATGATGCCGGGGATCTCATCTCGTTCCAGTGCACGGGGCACTTCGTAGGCTTTTTGCGGACGCACCAGACTGACATGCCCTTTCGCCGCAATTGCACTGGGTGCTACCGGTTGTTCTCCATCAAGGTAAAGCGGATCAGAAATGCGACCCACATGCCATAGTTGCAGTACCATACGGCCACCAGCCTTGTGCACTGCATCCGTCACCAGTTTCCAACCCTCAACCTGCCCATCTGACCAGATCCCGGGCGTATCCGGATAACCCACTCCCATAGGTGTGACAGATGTGGCTTCGCTAATAATCAGACCTGCCGTTGCACGCTGGGAGTAATATTCTGTCATTAGAGCATTCGGCACCCGACCTTCACTGGCGCGGCAACGGGTTAGCGGAGACATAATAATGCGGTTGGGCAGAGATAATTCTCCCAACTGAACCGGGTCAAATAACGTTGTCATATTTCACTCCACAATATAAGGAAAGGGATCATGTTTTTAGTTTTTCAGTTGTATTTTGAAGCCTCGAAGCTCTCTGGTGATAAGACAAACCTAATTTAAGCGATTTTCAAGTTTGCCGCAGATAAGCAAGTTGAGCTTAGCGAAATCCCGCTTCGCGGGGGAAGATGTTGTTTCGCTATAGTCGTCTATGCGTAACGGCATCTGACGCAGTAGATGCGGTGAAATTGGAAATCCCGTAGGGTTTTAAATTATTGAAATTTAAAACGTCAGAATACCTTAAAAATATTTTTAAATTAACCATTTCAAAAATTTGCAACGTTCAGCTTAGGAAAAAATCAACGTTTAACCCTTCTCTATTACCATCAAGGGTCAAACATAGGACTTGACCCCATTTTTTCACTCAAAGATTAGCCATTATATTCTATTTCATCAAAGCCCGGTCTCACAAAATCTCTTGCACAAGGGAACCGGATTTCAACCCTATTTTTTATATCTTCAAGCAATGATATTAAATTTATAATTTGTGCTTTTGGCTCGGAGAAATAGAACGATAATATATTCCAGGCCGAAATTGAACGATCTATTCCGATTAAAGCAACTTTCGCTGAGCCATCGGAATCTTTTGGAAAGCCACTACAATCTGTTGACTCTTCTTCTGAGGCGCTTTCGCCGGCTCTATTGAGTTTTACGTGAATTTGGTATTGATACCATCTAATGATCTCGATTGCGTCATTTATATCAGCCGCTTCTTTAACAGGATTTTTTTGAGTAGAAACGAGAAGAGGTCGGTTAATCTCATCTTCCTTCTCATAAAATAAATACTCATTGGAATTGAACCAATCGTCAACCGATTTTGCATAGTTTTTTGATGTATGAGATATAAGATCTGCGAAAGATTTCTTTTTAATTGTGTCTTCATTATTACAATTATTCTCAGTATCAATTGAATCAATATCAATGCCTTTTTCTTTTGCCATTTCTTTAATCATGGCAAGCGTATTTTGAAGCATTTCAGAAAATCTTTGCCAAAAAGCCTCGTTAAGTTCGTCATTTTCTTGAAGGTCGCCAAACTGCTCTTCGACAAGTGTGCAATTCAAACATCTTGAAGTAAATTGGCAACGCTCACACCATCTGTCACAATAATTATAGATACCAGATATATATTTTGGATCTTTTGCACGTTTTAACAATTCTTCTTTATCCATTTTTTTCAGCTACTATTTTCTTTTATAATTATGGCTCGTCGAGGCTCAGGCGCGCGCTTTGACACTGTTCCTTCAGATGTTTGGCTCGCGTAATTTTGTATTAATCCATTCCTGCGCATCCTCTAATTTGCGAAAAACCTTAGTTTCAAACAATGGGCTATATGCTTTGGCCTCCCACATACGGGCGAGACCAAAAATCAGGTCTTGTTCACTCACCACTGCGATAAGCATATTTGGATTAATTTCAAATGCTTTTTTATCTTGTGATGCAATTAGATCTACATCAGCATTGGAAACGAGCAATTTTTCAACGTCTGTAAAATCAACAACCTGATATAATATCTTTCTAATTTTTTCTTCTGTTTCATAAACTTGATCATTGGTTTCTTTGATTTCACTTCCTGTGACGATACCTTCACCTTTAGCCAAAACTCCACCATTTTCATGATAAAAAATTCTTATTGGCATAGCAGCAATTCCAAATAATTATTCGTTTTTTTTCCTTTCCACCGGTTAGGTCAGGGGGCTATTGCCAGCCCCAAGCCCCCTATGAACCGTGCATTAGAGTTTCCCCCCACACGGCTCAGGAAACGGGTCATGTTTTTAGTTTTCCACTTATATTTTTAAGCCTCGAAACTCTCTGATGATAAGACCAAATCAACGTTCAACTCTTCTCTTTTACCATCAAGGATCAAAGATAGATATTGACCTCATGCCATGATGAGTCAATAGCAGACTTGACCCCATTATACTCCTGGGATTTATAAGTTATTATCCGTGTATCAATTAAATACGCAAAATAAAAAACCAATTTCAGATCTGAATAATTTCACCTTTATCAAACCAAGCTTGTTCAAGAACATAATCATTCACTTTCTGTGGCTCTTGGGTATACGCAACGATAGCAAGGCTTTCTTCGGCGCGGCTACAGGTCACATAAAAAAGTCTGCGGGTGCGATCAATGCTTGTTTCTTTTCCTTCTTCTAAATTTTTCAAATCAGTTGCTGTCGGTTCAACGGCTCCAAATAGTTTGTCGTAACTGAACATGAATCCACGCGCTTCGTCGTCATCGAGGATCACCATAACGCGTGGGAATTGTAACCCCTTGATTCCTTGATGGGTTCCGAAACGGGATTCTTCAGAGATGTACCTGACATACTCTTCAAACTGGCTGAATTTGCATTGTAATGCTGTGTCCCATGCCTCTATAACCGGATCATTTTCCGGTTCCTCAGCATGTTCCTCCGCAGCGCCTTCATGATCATCATTTAATCTGTTGGCTATCGGAAGTAATGTGTCGGGAATCAGGAAAATTCTACTATTAAGGACCTCTTTTAATATTTCCTTGAGAGAGGGGTCTGCATCACCGGACCAGAGAGAATATAATGCATTAACTGCATCTTTTGCTTTGGTGATTTCCTCTAATGATTTTGTGGATTTTTTTAGTGCATCTTTTTTTATTTTTGGCGAGTTCTCTCTCATTATTCTTGATACCGTGAATTCATCACCTGTTTGC
>Ga0210085_1000614_pt1 | contig 14675 bp, 15 predicted proteins | sample China_Galinas_PW_5_FD_184866 | JGI IMG/M metagenome (GOLD analysis project Ga0210085, IMG submission 184866) | Wetland microbial communities from San Francisco Bay, California, USA, that impact long-term carbon sequestration - China_Galinas_PWC_D1... | ecosystem: Environmental > Aquatic > Marine... | reverse complement strand
ACCCGCCATGACGCCGGTACCACCATGGGCTGGCTGAAGGCCTCGGTGCAGCTCGCGCTTGACCGCGACGATTTCGGGCGCGAGTTCCGCGAGTATCTCTCGGGGATCGATCTGTAGTGACGCGGGCCGAGTCCATCGGTCGAACGTGCTGCCCTGGGGGCTGCACGCTTGGCTGAGCTCGGCACGCTCCTTGGCGGCCGCTACCGCCTGACCCAGGTCCTGGGCCAGGGTGGGATGGCGACCATCTTCCGCGCCACCGATGAGAAGCTCGGCCGCATCGTCGCGGTCAAGGTCCTGCGCCCGGAGTACGGCGCCGACGTCCAGTTCGTCGAGCGTTTCGAGCACGAGGCGCAGGCGGCTGCCTCGCTGAGCCACCCCAACATCGTCGCGGTCTACGACTACGGCACCGACAAGGTCGGGCCCTACATCGTGATGGAGCAGGTCTCGGGCGGTGACCTCGCGTCGGCGCTCGGCAAACGGGGCTCGCTCCCGCCGTCCGCAGCGGCCAATATCGGTCAGCAAGTCGCCGATGCCCTGGCCGCAGCCCATGCCGTCGGCCTCGTCCACCGCGACATCAAGCCGAGCAACATCCTGCTCTCGCCTGACGGCCGGGTGCAGGTGGCCGACTTCGGCATCGCCCAGGCTGCTGCCGGATCACCGATCACGGCCACCGGCATCACCCTCGGCAGCGTCCTCTACTTCAGCCCCGAGCAGGCCCGCGGCGACACTGCCACCGCGGCGTCGGACGTCTACTCGCTGGGCCTGGTGATGTACGAGATGCTCACCGGCAACCGTGCTTTCAGTGGTGACTCGCCGGCCGCGGTGGCCATGGCCCGACTCTCCGGGGGGGTGCCTTCGCCCATGGCCGTCCGGGCCGAGGTGCCGCCCGCCCTTGATGCGATCGTGCGCTGGTGCCTGTCGCCCGATCCCGCTGCCCGCCCTCGGGCGACCGAGCTGTCGGCCGCGCTCGCGCGCTATCGGACCGATCCCTCCGGTGTCGCCGCCCTGGCTGCTGCTGGCGCGGCAACGCCGGCCGGCCTACTGCCGCCAAACGGCATGAACCGGCCGCCCACGCAGCCGCTCTACGTGGCACCCAACGGGGCCGTGCCAGACGGCCCCGACACCGCTCGCTCGGGTCCGTGGACCTGGCTGGCCGTGGGGCTGGGCCTGCTGGTCATCGTGGCGTCGGGCATCCTCCTGTTCCTGCTCTTCAGTGGCATCGGCGAACAGGAGCCCAGCCCGAGCCCCAGCGTCGAACCCACGGTCGTCCTGGTACGCACGCCCGACTTCGTGGGGCGCGAGGAAGCGGCCGCCCAGGCGCTTGCCGATCGGCGCGGAGTCGTGCTCGAGGTGGCCTACCGGGAGACCGCCGAGGTCCGGGCCGGCCTGGTGATCGAGCAGTTCCCGGAGCCGCGTACCGAGGTGCCCACCGGCACGACCGTCCAGCTGACGGTGGCAACGCAGGTGGAGACCGTTCTCGTCCCGGACGTGCATGGCCTCAGCGAGGCGAACGCGATCTCGCAGTTCCAGGGGTCGGGCCTTCAACCGGGGGAGCGCGCGACCGCGGCGGATCCCCTGCCCGTCGGCTACGTGGTGACCACCGAGCCACGTGCCGGGTCGTCCGTCACGCGCGGCTCTCCCGTCGACTACACCGTCTCCTCCGGCCCGGCCCACGGCCAGACCCCTGGCCCTGACGCGACCCCCCGTCCCACGCCCAGGCCGACGCCGGCCACCACGCCCAAGGTCACGCCGACCCCGTTCCCGTCGGCCAAGACGGTGCTGGTCACCGACTACACCTGCCTCGACCTGAGCGATGCGCGCGAGCACGTGGAGGCGGCGGGGCTGCTCGTCGGCGCGGTCATCCCGGAAGACCCGGCTCCTGGCGAAGACTGGATCGTGCAGGACCAGCTGCCCAAGCCGGGGGCCACCATCCCGGTGGGTTCGAAGGTGGACCTCATGCTGGGGGACCCGCTCGACCCGTTGTCACCATGCTGACCCGGTTCTCGACGTCCGGCTGAGGCATGTCCATCTTCGACGGCACGCGCGACACCTCGACGCCGCCCTCGTGGCGTTGTCCTCACTGCCGCACCCTGCAGGCCGAGTCTTCCCGCTGCTGGCGCTGCTCGCGTTCCGTGATCAACTGCGCCTCCTGCCGTCACTTTCGCCGCGCCGTGGTCAGCGACCTCGGCTACTGCGCGCTGGAGCGGACGCGGACCCCGCTCGGTGGCGAGGAGGTTCGCAGCTGCTGGGAGCCCCCACGGCCAGCCAGCCCGGCCGCGGGGCTGTTCGCTGGCCTCGAGGCGAGCGAGGCGAGCGAGGCGATCGAACCGGCCGACCCTGCCGCGCTGTCACCAGCGACCACGGCCGCGGCTCGCCCGGCAGGACCGCGGCCGTTCCGGCCACCACTACTCTCGCTGGAGGCTGCCGCCTGGAGAGAACCGCCAAGTGGTGAGTTGGTGGAGGCTCCGCGCGTGGAGCCGGGCGGGCGACTGATGTCTGAGATCACCCGCCGCCTGTCCCCGGGCGGCTGACGAGCGCCTACTGCAGCTCGATCTCCGCGTCCACCGTGCGGGTCTTGCCCGAGTCGGGCGACGTGGCCGTCACCGACAGCAGCAGCTGGTCCGTCGTGGAGCTGCTTGCTGCGACACTGGGCTTCCACACGGCCTTGCCCTTTGCGTTGGTGTAGATACTGTCGGAGATGGTGATGCGATCCGCGCCGCCGAGGCTGAAGTCCACCGACACATCACCAAGCGGCTTGCCCTTCTCGTCGGTGACTGTAGCCGTGATTTTGATCTCGTCGGGTAGCGACGCTCGTCTGACCTTGGGGATGCGCTTGAGCTTGATGACCGGCCGGCCATCCAACCGCGTGACCTGGACCCTGGCGGACTGCGCGACGCCGGCCTCATCCACTGAGGTCGCCACGATCTTGTTGTCTTCGCCGCGCTTGAGCTTGATGACCGCGCCGAAGGTCCCGCTCGGTCCGACGCGCTCCTTCCGCGTGGAGCCGGTAGTCGCGTTCTTGATGAGCACCTCGGCACCGACCTCCGATGTGCCCTCCACGGTGACCGTCGCGTCGTACACCTCGGCCTTGTCCTTCGGGGCCGTGATGGCCAGCTCGGGTGCCTCACGATCGACGTTGATGAGCACGGGCTCGGACGAGGGGCCTAGACCATTGGGACCCCCTAGCACCGCCGTGATCTCGTTGAGACCCTCGGCCACGCGCACGGACGGGACGACGACGGTGCCCCCGGACTTGGGCTGATCCACGTGACCCAGCGAGTCGCCCCCTCGCTTGATCCAAAGCCTGAGGTCCTTCCGCTTGACCGCCGTTTCCTCGGGAACCTCCACGGTCACGGGGAAGTCGAGCTCGCGCGTGGTCTTGCCGGAGATGGGGTTCACGATGCGGGGCTGTGCCTCGGGTACTCCGCCGCCCGGATCGGATGCGGCCGGTGATGGCGACGTGCTCTCGGCCACGACGGCGGGTGTATCCACCGGCTCGCTGGGGCTGACCATGGCCAGGCTGATCGCCGCCACGATCGACAGGATCACCAGGGCCATGCCGCCCCAACGGATCGGTGAGACCGCCTGCCCATCGTCCGGCTGCTTCCGCCTGCTGGAACCCTGGCGCCGAGTCGACGACGACGCAGAGGGAGCGGTAGCCATGCGACGACTGGGCGGTCGGGTTCGTGAAGTCACGTCGTCCATCCCCCCAGATTGTGGCACGCTACTCCAGAACGCCCACGTCAGGGGGGTCGGAGAAGGAAGAGCTTGAATTCAGACCAGCGAGGCGTGCCGTCGAATCGTGACCGGGCGCGCCGCTCGAACTCGATCGGCAGTACGCCACCGCCACCGCCACCCGGGCCTGTCGCCCGTGTCTCCCCGCGTATGCCGAGCGCCGATGTGGCCGCGACCCAGCTCGACGCTCTCCGTCCGGGCATCCCCTTCGGGTTGCCCAGCCTGCGTCGCAACGTCTGCCCCCACTTCTACATGACCGGCCCGCGCGGGCCGATCCCGGTGCAGACGCCACATCTGCTCAAGGCGTACATGCGCCAGGAGGGCACCATCGCCCGTTGCCAGGTGCGTGGTGGTGTCCATCTCGATGGTGGCTACGTCACCGACGTGTGCCTGTCCGCTCGCTTCAACCAGTGTGTCTTCTACGAGGAAGAGATCGCCGCGTTCTGACGTGAGCTCAGACACCCTTCGCCGGATCCGGGCGCGCGGCCACATCGGCATCCGGCTCGGGCTGGGCCGCATGCGGGCGCTGCTGGCGGGCCTGGGCGATCCACAGCGCGCGCTCCATGGTGTGCTCATCGGCGGCACCAATGGCAAAGGCAGCGTGGCTGCGATGGTGGCGAGTGCGCTGGGAGCGGCCGGCTATCGCACCGGCCAGTCGCCCAGTCCTCATCTGCACAGCTACCGTGAGCGTCTGACCGTCGACAGCCGGCCCATCGAGCCCGCCGACCTGGAGCCATTGCTGGCGGAGGTCCTCGCAGCCAGCACGCCCGGGGAAGACGAGTTCGGCCCGGCCACGGAGTTCGAGCTGATGACGGCCGCCGCCTACCTCTGGGCCGCTCGTTCGGATGTCGAGGTGATGGTCATGGAGGTCGGCCTTGGCGGGCGCCTCGACGCATCCAACACCTGGGATGCAGAGGTCGCCGCCATCACCGGCGTCGGTCTCGATCACGAGGAGTACCTGGGCCACACCATCGAGGCGATCGCCGCCGAGAAGGCCGCCATCATCAAGCCTGGAGCACGCGCGGTCACCGGTGCTGCGGGGCCAGCGCTCGATGTGATCCGAGAGCACGCGCGTGCGCTGTCGGTGCCGTTGGCGGTCTGTCCTCCGCTGCGCGTACGTTCGATGGACCGGGCTGGCCTGCTGCTCGAGCACGATCGGGCCGGGCTCCTGCGGATCCCGTTGCTGGGCCGGTTCCAGGCAGCCAATGCGGCCGTGGCCGTGGGGATCGTGGACGCACTCGGCGCGTCCGGCGTGGCCCAGGTGTCCGATGCGGACCTGCGGGATGGCCTGGGGGCGACACGGTGGCCGGGACGCCTGGAGCTGCTCGACCTCGATGGCCTGGTGGCGATCCTCGATGGCGCGCACAATCCCGATGGCATGGCCGCGCTCGCGGCCACCATCGACGAGCTCTCGCCGGAGCTGCCGGCCGGTCCGGCCACCCTGCTGCTGGGCGTGATGCGCGACAAGGAGGTGGACTCCATGCTCGCCGCCCTGTCGCATGCGGAGCGCCTGCGTGATGCGCACTGCCTGACCACGGTCGTCCCGGAGTCGGAGCGTGCCCTGCCCGCGGATGAGCTCGCGCTCCGCTGGCTTGCTGCTACCGGACGCGCGGCCACAGCTGTCTCCCGCTCCGAACTCGCGCTCGAGCGAGCCCTCGCCGTCGCCGCCCAAGAGGGCGGGCCACTGGTGATCGCGGGCTCGCTCTACCTCGTGGGTCAGTTGCGGGCACGCCTCGTGCCCGGGACCATCTCCGATGAGCAGGTTTGAGGAGATGCGCGTCCGCGACCTGGAGATGCGCTTCGGAGAACGCACCTACGTCATGGGCATCGTCAACGTGACGCCCGACTCATTCAGCGGTGACGGGCTGCTGTCCGAAGGTTCGCCCGTCGCGACCGCGGTGACGCGAGCCGAACAGATGGTGGGAGAGGGAGCGGACATCATCGACGTCGGGGGTGAGTCCACGCGCCCGGGTCACGGGCCGGTCGATGTGGTGGCTGAGCTTGAGCGTGTCGCGGCCGTCGTAGCGGCGATCCGAGGCCGGCTGCCGGGCGTGCCCATCAGCATCGATACCACCAAGCCGGCGGTAGCCTCGGCTGCGCTCGAGGCTGGTGCCGACATCATCAATGACGTCGCTGCCGTGACCCGGCAGGCCGCCCTGGCGCCGGTGGCCGCTGTACATGGTGTGCCCTACATCCTGATGCACGGCCGGGCCCGACCCGACTATCGCGACGTCGTGGCCGAGGTGGTGTCGGATCTGGCCGCAGCATTGGACCGGGCCGAGGAGCTCGGCTGCATGCGTGAGTCCTTGATCGTCGATCCGGGTATCGGGTTCGGCAAGTCCGCCCAGCAGAACCTGGTCCTGCTGGGCGGCCTGTCCGCGCTCCGCTCGCTGGGCCGTCCGATCCTGCTCGGCACCAGTCGCAAGTCCACCATCGGGGCCGTCCTCGACCTGCCGGTCGATCAGCGCCTGGAGGGCACGCTGGCCACGACGGCCCTGGGGATCGCCGCCGGCGCCGACATCGTGCGCGTCCACGACGTGGCGGCCAACGTGCGCACCGCACGCATGAGCGATGCCATCATCCGGGGTGGCTGGACAGGAGCACAGCGATGACCGCGGGAGGAATGCCATGGACCGGATCACCCTCAGCTCGATGCGCTACGAGGGCCACATCGGCGCCTCCGATGAAGAGCAGCTCTTCCCCCAGATGCTGGAGGTAGACCTGGTGCTCGAGGCCGACCTGGCTGCCGCGGCGAAGTCGGACGACCTTGCCGATACGATCGACTACGGCCCCTTCGTGGCCCTGACCGAGCGGACCGTCGAGGGCGGCACCTTCCGCCTGCTGGAGGGGCTGGCCGGTGCTCTTGCGCGCGACGTCCTCGCGGCCGACGCCCGGATCCGCTCGGTCAGTGTGCGGGTGCGGAAGCTGGCGGTGCCACTGGACGTGGCCATGGATCACGTGGAAGTGGAGATCCGGCACGGCCGCTGACCCGCCGGCTCAGCCTGGCCGGTCGCCCAGCGTCAGGCGCACGTCGATGACCTCCACGCCGCGCAGGATGCGCAAGGTCACCGTCTCCCGCGGCCGGTACTGGGTCAGGATCTCGTCGAGCGGGTTGTCCCCATCTACCCGCGTGCTGTCGACGTGGGTGATGATGTCGCCTTCCTGCAGGCCGGCCTGGTCAGCAGGGCTGCCCGGGAAGACGGCGGCAGTGTCCGCGCCCAGTGGGGACTCCACCAGCGCACCGTAGTCGAGCAGCAGGCCCTGCTGGCTCTGCAGCACGGGTGTCACCGCCTTGTAGTAGATGCCCATCCAGGGCCGGCTGAGCGTCTCGCCTTCGATGGCCTGGAGCATGATCGGCCGGGCCAGGTTGATGGGGATCGCGAAACCGATGCCCTGTGCCTCCCCGGCGATGGCCGTGTTGATGCCGATGAGGTCGCCGCCGGCGTCCACGAGGGCGCCACCGCTGTTGCCGGGATTGATGGCAGCGTCGGTCTGGATGAGATTGCGCAGCGACTCCACCTGTCCCGTCGTGCTGCAGGTGTCATCGACGTCGATCTGCCGCCCGAGCGCACTCACCACGCCGGTCGTGACCGAGTTGGTGAAGGTCCCGAGTGGGCTGCCGATGGCGATCGCGTTCTGACCCACCTGCAGGGTGGACGAGTTACCCATGTCCACCGCCGGCAGGTCCGTGCCGGCGATCTTGACGATGGCCAGGTCGGTGAGCGTGTCGAGGCCATGGACCTGCCCCTCGTACTCCGCGCCGTTGGCCAGCTGCACCGTCAGGGTATCGGCATCACAGACGACGTGCCGATTGGTGACGATCCAGCCATCGGGATCGAAGATGACACCAGAACCCACGCGCTCGATGACGAATGAGCCGTCAAGGCTGCGGGGTGTGATGGTCACGACGGCGGGACTCACGTCCTTCACGGCCTGCGTCACCGCGCTCTCTTCGACCACGCGCACGACGTCCGGCTCGATCGAGGCCGCGACACCGGTCTGCTGCCCGACGGGCGCCGGGATGACGAGGCGATGATCGAGTTGACCGCTCACTCCGAGCATCAGATAGGTGGCGGCCGAGGCCACCAGCGAGGCGAACAGGGCCACGACCAGGATGCGTCCCCAACCGAGGGTCGTGGCCGCTGGCTGCGGTGGTGGCGCGCCGGCACCGGGGCCTTTCAGCGAAGGGTCCTGGCTCGGGTCCAGCCAGCGTGGTCGATGCTGGGGCGGGGGACTGTAGGAGGTGGGGTGGCCTTCGCCATCGAAACCGGGCCGTTCGGCCATGGGTGGGGACTACTCCGATCGGGCACGCGTGGGGTCGGAACCGAAGCGTAGATGTGTGCTGGTTCAGGACTGGGCTGCGCCGGATGAAGAAGCCGCAACGTGGTGCGGCAAGGTCACCGTCACCTCGGTGCCCACATCGGGCGTGCTGGCGATCGAGATCCGTCCTTCATGCATGTCCACGATGGAGCGCGCGATGGCCAGCCCGAGGCCGCTGCCGCCGGCTCGCTCCTCCCGGCGCCTCGTGCCTCGATAGAAGCGTTCGAAGACGTGCTCCAGCTCGGCGGGGTCGATGCCTACGCCGTCGTCGGCGACGACGATCGTCGCGCCCCCGGGCACCGCGGACACGGTGATGTCCACGTGGCCACCTGCGGGCGTGAACTTGATGGCATTGCCGATGAGGTTGCCCAGGACCTGGCCCAGGCGCGGCGGATCGACGGCCAGGATGACCGACTGGTCCGGCTGATGCAGGCGCAACTCGACGCCCTTTCGCTCGGCCATGGGCTCGGCGTGCTGGAGCGCGTCCTCAGCCACCGTGCGCAGGTCTTCGTCACGCAGCTGGAGCCTGACCAGGCCGGAGTCGAGCTTGGACAGCTCCAGCAGGTTGGAAGCCAGCCAGTCGAGCCGCTCCAGCTGCTGGCGGCTGCCGCGCAGGAACTCGTCCCGGGTGGCAGGGTCCTCCGCGGCACCCTCGAGCAGCAATTCGTTGAAGGTGCGCATCGCCGCGATGGGCGTCCGCAGCTCGTGGCTGACATCGGCGACGAACTCGCGGCTCCGATCGCGGTCGTCGCTGATGATGGCCACCGATGTCTCCAGGCGGGCGGCCATGTCATTGAAGGCATCGGAGAGCTCGCGCACCTCTGGCGGACTGTTCGACGGCACCTGCACCCGGGCATCGAGGTGGCCCTCGGCGAGGAGTCGTGACGTGGCGGTGAGGCGGCGCAACGGTCGAGCCAGCCACTGCGCTAGCAGCAGGGCCGTGATGAGCGCGATCACCAGCGCGACCAGGGCCGCGTTGAGCAGTACCTCGGTGATGGTGCGGGTGGTCTCTTCGCGCGAGGTGAAGGGGTTGCTGAGTGTGACCCTCAGCTCGCGCTGGGGCGGCGCACCCTCCGAGTACCAGAGGTCGTTGACCAGGGCCGCGGCCGACTCCGAGAGGCTCGCTTCACGGCTCTGGCCGTCGTCGCCGGCGTCATCGGGGTAGGGCACCTCGACCGTCCATACGGGAGCGTAACCGGGGGCCGGGGCCAGCTCCACCACCGCGTCAGCGCGAGCGATGTCCTGCAGCTCCAGGACCTGGCCGCGCTCACTGTCGCCGAGGGTCCAGCGGGTGGAGCCGCCGGTGGTCTGGTCGTCGGGCATGATGATCGGGCGAGCACCTCCCTCGGAGACCTGCGCCAGTTCCCCGGCGAGGACCTTGACCATGGAGTGGGCCCGCGTTTCGAGGCTGGTCTGCTCCAGCTGCAGGAAGAAGCCGTCCAGCAGGCGGGGGAGGGAGAGCAGCACCAGGCCCAGCACCACCGCCACCACCAGGATGATGGCCACGAACAGGCGCGTACGATAGCTGGAGATGAGCCCCCGGTATCCGGAGCTGTAGTTCGGAGCTGGGCTCCGACTCCCGGCCATCCGCCGTTACTCAGCGCTCGGCGAAGGCGTAGCCGGCACCCCGGATGGTGAGGATGAACGTGGGGTCGACCGGGTCATCCTCGAGCTTCTCGCGCAGGTGGCTGACGTGGACGTTGATGGTCTTCTCGTCCTGGTCCAGGGCCTCGTAGTCGCGCACCAGCTCGAGCAGTTCTCGCCGAGAGAAGACGCGGCCGGGCTTGGACGCGAGATGGCGCAGGATCTCGAACTCGGTGGCGGTGAGGCTGATGCGCTTGTCACCACGCTGGACCCGTCGCCGGTCGAGGTCGATGACCAGGTCGCGGTGTCGGATGAGGCGGCCACCCATGGCATCGGCAAGGTCCCCGTACGCGCGCCGCAAGAGGGCCTTGATGCGGCTCTGTAGCTCACGCAACCCGAAGGGCTTGGTCATGTAGTCGTCCGCGCCCATCTCCAGGCCGATGACCTTGTCCATCTCTTCATCACGCGCCGTCAGCATCAACACCGGCGCCTTGGAGCCATCCGCGCGCATGCGGCGCAACGTCTCGAAGCCGTCGATACCGGGCATGCGAACGTCGAGGACGATGAGGTCGGGGGCGAGCTCGCCGGCGACCTCCAGCGCCTCTTCGCCAGAGCCCGCCACCGTCACCTGGTAGCCCTCCTGCTCGAGCGCGTACTGGATCCCGCGGGCCACGGCGTATTCGTCTTCGACGATGAGGATGGTTGCTGACATCGGCCTTCGATGGTACATCGCTGTGACCGAATGCCCGGTCGTGCTACGATTCGGGGCCGTTCACCCAGTTGGAACGTCCGGCTGTCTGCCCAGCACGGGTCAACCGTCCGCCCAGTCGGGCCAACGCTTTTCTCTAGAGGTCACCCAGTGAGCACCCGTCCGGTCGTGTCTGCCGAGCCCCGAGAGGTCGTCGGCAAGAAGGTCAGCAACTTGCGTCGCCAGGGCATCCTGCCCGCCGTGGTCTACGGCGGCGGCGACGAATCCCGGAACATCCAGCTCGATGCGCGCGAGTTCGACGTCCTCATGCGTCACACCGGCCGCAACACGCTGGTCGACCTGAAGGTCGGCAAGGCCAAGGCCACACCCGTCCTCTTGCAGAACGTGCACGAGCATCCGGTGCGCCGCAACCCCATCCACGTCGACTTCCAGGTCGTCTCGATGACCGAGGCCATCACCATCGAGGTGCCCATCAACTACATGGGTGACGCCACGGCCGCCGAGAAGCTGGGCGGCACCCTGCTCCACTTGCGCGAGTCGGTGCAGATCAGTGCCCTCGCCACGAATCTGCCCCAGGCCATCGATCTCGACATCAGCCCGCTCGACTCGTTCGAGGCGGTGCTGCACGTGGCTGATCTGATCGTGCCTGAGGGCGTGGTCATCCTGACCGACGCCGAGGAGCCGTTGGCCCGTGTCCAGCCGCCGCGCGTCGAGGAAGAGGTCTTCCCGGGCGAGGAAGGCGAAGCTGTCGAGGAGGGCGCCGAGCCGGCCGAGGGCGAAGCTGCCACCGACGAGGCTGCGGAGGCAGAGTCCAGCGAGGACGCCGACTAGTCTCCATACCAGGCAGGGCATCGCGACGGTGCCCGGACACGAAGAAGAGCGCCCCTTCGCGGGCGCTCTTTTCGATCCAGCCGAGGCTGTGGTTCAGGAGCCGCTCTTGCGCAGCTCGTCGCGGATCTGGGTCAGGAGCTCGACCTCGGTCGGGCCGGTCTCTGCCTCGACCTTCTCCTCGCGTCGTCGCGCTTCGATCGCCTGCAGCGGCTTCACGATCAGGAAGAAGATGGCGATCGCGATGAGGACGAACGAGATGAGGGTGTTGAGGAAGACGCCGATGCGCATCTTGGCGTCGCCCACAGCGATGGTCCAGGTGGAGAAGTCAGGGACGCCCAGCAGGCCCAGCAGCGGGGTCAGGATGTCCTCCACGAGGGACGTCACGATGGCCCCGAACGCTGCGCCGAGGACGACCGCGACGGCCAGCTCGACGATATTGCCCCGGAGGAGGAACTCTCGGAATTCCTTGATCATGCGGTGCTCCACTCGAGATCGATGACGAGGCCGCGCAGCTCGCGGCCGTTCCAGCGTACGATGAAGAGAGACTGCACTTCGAGCCACTTCGCGCACCTCGGCCGGCCGGCCGGTTCCGGTCCGGCATCGCGCGAGCGGCTACCCTTGAGGGTGCGCCACCTCGCGCGCACCCAGTCCATCCAGAGGTGATCACTTGACGGGCGAGCCCGCACCAACGCCGAACAACGTGCCTCCGGCACCTGGCCCACAGGGTCCGCCGCCGCCAGCATCGGCGCCGCGATACCCCGCGCCCCCACCGCCCGCGCCCGCGATGCCCGGGGCGCCACCTCCGCCGCCGCAGGCGGGCCCGATCCCGGCCCCGGTGCCGCAGGAGCCTGGGAGGCAGGACCGATCGACGACGCGCTCGCGCGCACGCGACGCCGTCGTGGAGATCGTCACCACCGTCGGACTCGCCATCGTCCTCTACCTCATCATCACCACCTTCTTCGTGCAGACGTTCCGTGTCGAGCAGCACTCGATGCAGAACACCCTCCAGCCGGGCGAGCACCTGCTCATCGACAAGATCACACCTCGCTTCGACGACTACTCGCGCGGCGACATCATCGTCTTCTACCCGCAGGGCCGGACCGACGAGACCCCCTTCATCAAGCGTGTCATCGGTGAGCCCGGTGACGACGTGCGGATCGCAGGGGGTCAGGTCTGGATCAACGGCGTAGCACTCGACGAGACGGCCTACACCTACCCTGCACCAGGCGAGAACGAGCCGACCCTGCCGACGTCGCCCGCAGGCACCGACGAGTGGCTGGTGCCAGAGGGCAAGCTCTTCGTGATGGGCGACCATCGGCAGGCCTCGACCGACTCCCGTCGCGAGAGCGTGGGCTTCGTCGACACGGCTGACGTCGTCGGTCGGGCCTGGCTCGCGTTCTTCCCGCTCGACAAGCTCGGCATCGTCCAGGTACCGGCGTACCCGGAGCTGGACGGCTCCTAGCGGTCCACGCCGGGGGGCGCCGCTACCTCGTCAGCCCACGAGTAGCGCGGCTCGTACCCGAGCACTTCGCGCGCCCGGTCGATCGCGAGCAACGTCTCCCGCCCGTGCAGCTCGCGAGTGAGGGGTACGTTCGGGTAGACCTCGGCCATGAGATCGGCACTGTCGCGGGTCATGCAGGTGTCGGCAGCGGCGATGATGGCGATGTCGTGGCCTTCCATGTCAGCCGTCAGGCCCAGCTCGCAGGCTGCCGCGACATCGCGAGCATCCACGTAGCCCCACAGGTTCCACTTGCGGATCCTCGCGTCGTCCCAGTAGCTCGGGAAGGCCTCGTAGTCGGCGGGCTCCATGATGTTGGAGATGCGCAGCCCCACATGTGGCGTACCGGTGCGGCGAACGAACTGCGCGGCGATGGTCTCACCGGCCAGCTTGGCCAGCGAATATGACGATTCCGGCCGGGGTGGATGGCTCTCGTCGATGGGGGCGAAGGCCGGCGGCTCATCGAAGGGAAGACCCAGGACGGTCTCGCTGGAGGCGTACACGACGCGGGCCAGGCCCTGCATCTCCGCGGCGGCGAACACGTTGTAGGTCGAGATCATGTTGATGCGGAATGTCTCGGCCACAGGCCTGATCTCTGGTGCCGGGATGGCTGCAAGGTGGACCACCGCATCTGCCCCGGCGAACGCGTCATAGCACTGGCCCGGATCGGTCAGATCGGCGACGAGGCACAGGCCATGTGCGCTGCCGTCGTGGTGTCGATCCACGTTCAGCACGTCGTAGCCCGCTTCGCGCAATCGGCGCACGACCCAGCGTCCGGCCTTGCCGGTCCCACCGGTCACGATGATCCTCATGTCTGATCCTCCCCCGTGTGCCTGTCTCCCTGGTCGATGGGTGTGATGTCGGCGATGAGTTTGCGCATGGCCTTGGCCAGGATGGCGGGCTGATCGCCATCAGGGTCCAAGGCCCGATTCATGAGCAGCCCGGTCACGAGGGCGTCGAACACGATGGCCAGCTCACGGCCCCCCAGGCCAGGCTCGGCCGATGACGCCCGCAGCCTGGCCTCGATGGCCGCACCGACGTCGTCGGCCACGGCCAGCAGGGGACCACGCAGGCTCGGGTCGCGGATGGCCGCGAGCCAGAACTCGATCATCAGCGTCTGCGTCTCAGGAGACGCCTCCGGTGCGGCCAGTAGTTCGGCCGATACGTCCGGCAGCAGCGCCAGCGGGACCGCGTTCACGGTCTCCACCAGGGCTGCGTCATAGCGCGCCGTCTCGCGTTCGAGCAGTGAGCGGAAGAGGTCCGACTTGCGGCTGAAGTTGGAGTAGACCGCGCCCTTGGTGAACCCGGCGGCATCGGCCACGTCGTCGAGCGAAGCGCCGTTGTAGCCCTTCTCGGCGAAGACGTCGATCGCGGCGTCGAGCAGCAGCTCGCGCGTCATCTCCTTGCGTTGGGCGCGGGACAGCCGGCCACCCTCGGACGCGGCCGAGGCAGCGGTCGTCTCCGGCTCCCAGATCTCGGAGAGCGCGGTGCGCAGCTCGCTCATGGCTTCGCGCAGGGCCTCGCCCGTCCCGCGACGGGCGGCCCCCAGCTGCAGCCGCAACTCCGCGGCGGCCGCGCTGGTCTCGCGGCGGACCTCTGCCATGGTCTCGCGGAGGGCCTCGTCGGTGCGTGTCGGCCTGGTCATCGTTCAGATGATACCACTTGGTATTCAGATACTGAAAGGTATTGACATTCTGAACAGTATGACGATACTAGCGCGTATCCAGACCATCACCACAGTCGCATTCGAGGACCATACGAGAGGATCATGCTGCTCAAGATCAAGAACGTGAGGAAGACGTATCGGGGGCCGCTCCGACGGGGGCCCGTTGTGCGAGCCAACGACGGCATCACGCTCGACGTGGATGCCGGCCAGGTGTACGGCCTGCTCGGCCACAACGGCGCTGGCAAGACCACGCTGGTGAACCAGGTGGTCGGCCTGCTCAAGCCCGACGCGGGCTCCATCGAGCTCGCCGGTGTCGACCTCGTGGCCCATCC
>Ga0210085_1000613_pt1:10000-14691 | contig 14691 bp, 6 predicted proteins | sample China_Galinas_PW_5_FD_184866 | JGI IMG/M metagenome (GOLD analysis project Ga0210085, IMG submission 184866) | Wetland microbial communities from San Francisco Bay, California, USA, that impact long-term carbon sequestration - China_Galinas_PWC_D1... | ecosystem: Environmental >... | reverse complement strand
TTAAGAGGCTTGATAACAAGCGCTCACGAAATTGCGAAGAATGCTTATGAGGGTTCATCTGATGCATTTGATATTCTTGATGATGCTGAAAGAAGAATCTTTGATATAACTGAAAGCCATCTTAACAAATCTTACCAGGGAATGGATAAAGCGGTAAGAGAAGCGATGGAGTACATCGAAACAATCCACTCTTCCACTCAGCAGAGATTTTCTGTCCCAACTGGTTTTTTCGAACTTGACGAAATTTTAGGTGGTCTTCAAAAATCAGATTTAATAATTCTTGCTGCCCGTCCTTCAATTGGTAAAACAGCACTGGCATTGTCAATTGCAAGAAATGCCGCAATCGATCACAAAGTTCCTGTCGGAATTTTTAGTCTTGAAATGGCAACGATGCAGTTAATCATCAGAATGATCTGTGCTGAAGCAAGAATTAATGCTCATCTTGTCAGAACTGGAAAACTTCCTCATTCTGAAGGACCGAAGCTCAGTAAAACAGTTCACAAGCTTACTGATGCACCTATTTACGTTGATGATACACCCGCTTCAACTGTTCTTGAGATTAGAGCTAAAGCAAGAAGACTAAAAGCTGAAAAAGGAATTGGATTGATAATTATAGATTATCTTCAGTTGATGACTGGTCCGGCAAAAGCTGAATCACGCGAAAGAGAAATTTCACACATATCCCGATCTCTAAAATCATTAGCAAAAGAATTAAACATTCCTGTAATGGCACTTGCTCAGCTTAACAGGGCAGTCGAAGCACGAACAGACAAACGTCCCCAGCTTTCTGATCTCAGAGAATCAGGTTCAATTGAACAAGATGCTGATGTAGTTATGTTCTTAAACAGACCCGAATATTACGGAATTGAAAAAGATGAAAACGGCGAATCACTCGAAGGTGTGGCTGAAGTAATTGTAGGCAAGCAGAGAAACGGTCCTACCGGAATGGTAAAGATGGCATTCGTGAAAGAATATGCGCGCTTCGAAAATTTAGCACACGCAAGACAGATCGAAGAGTTTGCTTCCCTCCCCGAAGATGAAGACATCATTTAGTTAATATAACAATTTAGAATTTACAATTGAAAAAGATTGTTTATATACTTTTGATATTAATTTCGCAAAACTCAACTTTAACAGCGCAGGTTTTTTCTGATCAAGATGTTGAAATATGCAATCAAAAATTTCAGATTTCAGTTAATGAAGGTCTAAAGTATAAACCTATAAATGAAGTAGTTGTTGAAATTGGTGAAAGTTTTATCGGGACAGATTATCTTGCCAAAGGTTTAGAAGCAGATGGTGATGAACAACTCGTTATAAATCTTACCGGGCTCGATTGCACAACACTTGTTGAAAATTGTTTGGCTCTTTCGAGGTGTGTAAAAAAGGGAAAAACTTCTTTTGATGATTATCTTTCAGAACTTCAATACATTAGATATAGAGATGGAGTAGTTGACGGCTATCCTTCGAGACTTCATTACTTTTCTGATTGGATAATTAACAATATTGAAAAGGGTGTTGTTGAAGATGAAACAAAAGAACTTGGAGGAAAACCTATTCAATTTAATTTGAACTTTATGTCAACTCATCCTGATAGTTATAGACAGCTAAATGAAAATCCTGATCTGATCCCAATCATTGAGATGCAGGAAGAAGAAATCAGTTTAAGAGAATATTATTACATTCCAAAAGAAGAATTTAGTACGAAAGAAAAGTGTGTACGGGGCGGTGATATTATCGCAGTCACAACAACCGTTGATGGATTGGATATTGGTCACGTTGGAATTGCAATAGAAATGGATGATGGAAGAATTCACTTACTTCATGCACCAAATGTGGATAAGGATGTGCAAATTACAGAAGAACCATTAGCAGATTACCTGATGAAATACAAAAGACATTCCGGAGTGATTGTGTTAAAAGTGTTAGAGCCTACCAACGATTAATATTCGTGCCTATTTATTTGCAATAATTCACGAATATTTTCATTTATTGTTCTTGTTTCTACTCCCAGTGATTGAAGCTTTTCTATATTCAAGGAAACATCTTCAACTTTGGGGAAATTTGGAATTTCATCCATAATAATTTTTTGTAAAAGATGTTTATCAAAGCCAGCCAATGAACAAAGTATCTCTCCAAGTTTATATCTTGAAACTCTTTCAATTCCTCCAACATTAATGGTTTCATTTTCAGTATCCATTGCCGTTAGTTCTATAATTATTCTTGAAACATCGTTTAAAGAAATTGGAGTTCTGAATTGATCAGTAAAAACTTTCACAGGTCGATTATTCTGAAGTTCATCATACATATATTGAAAATGACAACGCGAATGGTTCAAACCAAAACCATAAAGTAATGCTGTTCTTAAAATCAAATAATTATCAGCTGAGTCTTTAACTTTACTTTCTCCAACAAGTTTTGTTTCGGCATAGAGTGTAGCTGGAATTAACTTTCCATCTTCTTGAAGGAACGAACCCCGGTATCCGGCATAGACAAGATCTGTAGAAATGTAAATAAGTTTTGAATTGTGCTTTGAACAAAGTTCAGCAATGTTTTGTGTTGCTGTAACATTAGTGTTAAAATAGTCTTTTGGAGATTGATCTGGTTTTGGTATCGGATTAGTTATTGCAGCAGAATGGATTACAATTTCAGGATGAAAATCCTCAAATAATCTGCTTAACTCATTCGTGTTACGAATATCAATTTTGGAATTTGAGAAATCTTTGCAATTACCAGGATTGCGATTATAAATTGTATGCAGTTTGAATTTTTCAGAGGCTCTAATATTAAGGTATTGCCCGAGGAGACCACTTCCTCCTGTGATCAAGACTTTTTTCATATAGGATACTAAATTAATGACCTATTGAATTGATAAACTATTAATAGATTTGATTTCAATTTTTAATGCACTTCAATTCTTTGGAATTACTTTGAGCCTTTGGTAAATTTATAAATTCTCAATCGGAATTATATGTATAAAATAATAATATTTGCTGCATTATTTTTAGCAAGCACCTCAGTTTATGGTCAGGCAGGGCAATTTTTTGATGCACCTTTTGGTGGTGGAATTGGTTATGTCCCCGCATGGTATATCCCGAATGTTGATCCCATCAATACTCAATTGACCCAAATTGGAATGCCCGAACTATCTACCAGTGGATTTTATTCATCAGGAATAGCAGGTTTTCTTTACATAGGATTTGTTAAAAATTTAAGAATTGGTGGAATGGGTTTTGGCGGGTGTCTTTCATCATCCCAAACAGTTGACAATATTAATAGAGAAGCTGTTTACACCTTAAGTGGGGGTGGAGTCACAATCGAGTACACGCTTCCATTTATTAAAAATATGGGCTTGTCTGTTGGTGCTATTATCGGCGCCGGAAGTATGAATTTAGAACTTTATCGAAACACTGGTGATTTTTCCTGGGGTGGAATGTGGGAAGAACTTTCAGATCCCAATATATCTTCAGAATCGTACTATGGTAAACTAAGAAATCATTACTGGATGGTTACCCCAACTTTAAATTTTGATTATCCTGTCTACAGGTTTGTTCTGCTTAGACTTGGTGTTGGTTACCAATTGACATTTGCTGATGAATGGACTGCAGATAATGATCAACCCGTTTCAGGAATACCTTCCGATTTAAATGGGAATGCATTCTTCATTCAATCAGGTATCTTCGTAGGATTTTTCTCCTTTTAATATGAAAAAGATATTAGTTACCGGTGGTGCAGGTTTTATCGGAAGCAATTTCATCAATTATGTCCTGGAAAAAAGAAAAGATGTATTTATAGTTAATCTTGATAAACTAACTTACGCGGGAAATTTAAAAAACTTAACTGGCATCGAGGGCAATTCAAATTACACATTTGTCAAAGGTGATATTGTAAATGATGAATTAATAAGCTACATTTTTCAGAAATATGAAATATCTCATGTCATTAATTTTGCTGCTGAATCTCATGTGGATAGAAGCATTCTCGGATCTGAAATATTTTTCCGAACCAACGTATTGGGAACGAACGTATTGCTTGAAAATGCCAAACGATTTCATGTCGAAAAGTTTATTCAAATATCAACTGATGAAGTATATGGCAGCCTAGGACCTGAAGGTCAGTTTGAAGAAACAACTCCACTTCAGCCAAATAGTCCTTATGCTGCGAGCAAAGCTGCTGCTGATCTGATGGCACTTGCTTTTTATCATACATATCAAGTCCCGGTTATTATTACTAGATGTTCAAATAATTACGGTCCTTTTCAGTTCCCGGAAAAGTTAATTCCGTTGATGATTATTAATTCATTAAATGATAAAAAACTTCCTGTTTATGGCGATGGATTAAATGTTCGGGATTGGATTTATGTTAATGATCACAATAAAGCCGTTGATGTAGTATTAGAAAAAGGAAAAGTTGGTGAAGTATATAACATTGGAGCAAACACTGAAAAGCCAAACATCGAAATAGTAAAAATTATATTAGATCAAACTGGTAAAACGGAAGATCTGATTGAGTATGTAAAAGACAGGCTGGGGCACGATAGAAGATATGCGATCAATTCCTTCAAAATAAAAAATGAACTAGGCTGGCAAGCTGAACAATCTTTTGAGGATGCAATAAGAAATACAGTTAACTGGTTTGTTGAAAATGAAAAATGGTGGAAAGAAATTATTTCAGGTGAATATCAGAATTATTAC
>Ga0210085_1000613_pt1:0-5000 | contig 14691 bp, 6 predicted proteins | sample China_Galinas_PW_5_FD_184866 | JGI IMG/M metagenome (GOLD analysis project Ga0210085, IMG submission 184866) | Wetland microbial communities from San Francisco Bay, California, USA, that impact long-term carbon sequestration - China_Galinas_PWC_D1... | ecosystem: Environmental > Aquatic >... | reverse complement strand
GACAATACACGGGACTTAAACTATTTACCGAAGTTGTGGACTCCGACTTGTCGGAGTGGTAGAGGAACATTCTATATGCATTGAAGGTTAACTGCGAGGTTAACTGGAGCGTATAGAAAAGCAAATGTTGGCATGAGTAACGATAATCTCGGTGCAAAACCGAGACGCCGAAAATCTAAGGTTTCCTGAGCAATGCTAATCATCTCAGGGTTAGTCGGATCCTAAGCCGAGGCCGAAAGGCGTAGGTGATGGCAAACAGGTTAATATTCCTGTACCTGGTGAATTTTGTTCGACTGTAAGGAGGGACGCAGAAGTGAAGGTCAGCCACCTGTTGGATTAGGTGGTCTAAGCAAGTAGGCTGAAAGCGTAGGCAAATCCGCGCTTTCTTAAGGCCGAGATGCGAACGGGAGTCCTTTGGACATAAACTGACCGTAATCACGCTGCCGAGAAAATCTTCGTACAGGAGAAATTTATCAGACCGTACCGCAAACCGACACAGGTAGATGGGATGAGTATTCTAAGGCGCTCGAGTGAGCCGTGGTTAAGGAACTCGGCAAATTAACCCCGTAACTTCGGGAGAAGGGGTGCCTCCGGTAAGTGATGTCCTTCGCGGGCAAAGCTGAAAGAGGCCGCAGTGAAAAGGCCCAAGCGACTGTTTAGCAAAAACACATGTCTCTGCGAAGTCAATCAAGACGATGTATAGGGACTGACACCTGCCCGGTGCTGGAAGGTTAAGAGGAGAAGTTAGCCGTAAGGCGAAGCTTTGAATCGAAGCCCCAGTAAACGGCGGCCGTAACTATAACGGTCCTAAGGTAGCGAAATTCCTTGTCGGGTAAGTTCCGACCTGCACGAATGGTGTAACGATTTGGGCACTGTCTCAACCACGGGCTCGGTGAAATTGTGGTACCGGTGAAGACGCCGGTTACCCGCATATGGACGGAAAGACCCCGTGCACCTTTACTGCACCCTAACATTGGGTTCGGGTAAAGCATGTGTAGGATAGGTGGGAGGCTTTGAAGCCGGGGCGCTAGCTTCGGTGGAGCCAACGGTGAAATACCACCCTTGCTTTATTTGGATTCTAACCTCGATCCTTGAATCAGGATCAGGAACAGTGTTAGGCGGGTAGTTTGACTGGGGCGGTCGCCTCCTAAAATGTAACGGAGGCTCTCAAAGGTTCCCTCAGCATGGTTGGTAATCATGCGGCGAGTGTAAACGCAAAAGGGAGCTTGACTGCGAGACTTACAAGTCGAGCAGGTGCGAAAGCAGGAGTTAGTGATCCGACGGCTTCGAATGGAAGAGCCGTCGCTCAAAGGATAAAAGGTACGCCGGGGATAACAGGCTGATCTTACCCAAGAGTTCATATCGACGGTAAGGTTTGGCACCTCGATGTCGGCTCATCGCATCCTGGGGCTGAAGAAGGTCCCAAGGGTTTGGCTGTTCGCCAATTAAAGCGGTACGTGAGCTGGGTTCAGAACGTCGTGAGACAGTTCGGTCCCTATCCTATGCGGGCGCAGGATACTTGAGAAGGGTCGCTTCTAGTACGAGAGGACCGAAGCGAACGTATCTCTAGTGCACCAATTGTCACGCCAGTGGCATCGTTGGGTAGCTATATACGGTTGTGATAAGCGCTGAAAGCATCTAAGCGCGAAGCACGCTTCAAGATTGGGTATCCCTTACGTAAGTAACTTAAGACTCCTCGGAGATTACGAGGTTGATAGGCTGCAGGTGTAAGTGTAGTAATATATTTAGCTAAGCAGTACTAATAAGTCGTGAGACTTAACCATTTATTTTTATAAACAGGTTACGTTTCAAATTCTCAACAAGCTCTGCTCTTTCAATCTTCTTTTTTTTGATTAGATTTTGGTGACTATAGCCCGGGTGATACACCTCTTCCCATTCCGAACAGAGAAGTTAAGACCTGGTACGCCGATGGTACTGCGTGGGCAACTGCGTGGGAGAGTAGGTAGTCGCCAATTTTTATTTTAACCCCGTTTGCTTTGCGCTCGGGGTTTTTTGTTGTTTACATCCATTTTATTTTTAGCAACCAAAGATTGAAAATGAAGGAGATCAAATGGTTTATTTTATTTTAGTTTTAATTCACATAGTAACTGTTATCCTTTTTCTTGGGAACATTACAATCGCACCATTCTGGAAATTGCAAGCTGAAAAAACCAAAGACAGATTGTCTGTACTAAGAACCTGGGAGGCAATAATCAGAGCAGATAGATTATTTACAATGCCTGGCGTTACTATTCTGCTAATTTTTGGAATTGGTGCTGCACTTCATGGTGGATTTAATTTGATAAGTACTGGTTGGATATTCTGGTCTATAATTTTGTATATAATTTCAGGTACTGCATTTATGGCGAAGGTAGTTCCAATTCAGAAAATGGTTGTTGCTCTTGCTAAAGATGAGTCAAAGTTTGACTGGGATGAATATAATAAATTAGCTAAGCAGTGGGATATCTGGGGCTCGGTTGCAACAATTACTCCATGGATTGCTGTAATTCTGATGGTGCTTAAACCAAATATTTAGATTATAAATTCTGTGTGTAATTTCTGAAATCAGACTTAAAATTCTTCTTTAGAGATTTTAATCTGGTTATATTTCCCCTCAAAATTATTTTGAATCTACATATCAAGTTTCAAATTTATCATTAGATAATTATTAGTTTTTTGAGCACCGAAAAGAAAATTGAACAGTCTTTGCTTTGCTATCACTGCGGTGACGAGTGCAAAGATGACTCAATTAGTATTGCTGAAAAATTATTCTGTTGTAATGGGTGTAAAACAGTTTATGAAATATTAGATCAGAATAAACTCTGCAATTATTACAATCTTGACCAGACTCCCGGTATTTCTCCAAATATTAATTTTGGAAACCGATTTGATTATCTTGAAGACCCAACAACCATTCAGAAAATATTGGATTTTCAAGATGAAAATATCAGCAAAGCTACTTTCCACATTCCACAGATGCACTGTAGCTCCTGCATCTGGCTGCTTGAGAATCTTTATAAGCTAAACACAGCTGTTAGTTTTTCACAAGTTAACTTCCTTAAAAAAGAATTAAGCTTAACTTTTGATCACAATAAGATTTCTTTAAAGGAGTTAGTTAAGCTGTTAACTTCAATTGGGTACGAACCTCAGATTTTACTGGAAAGTGTCGAACAAAAAATTGAGAGCAAAACCTCACAAACACTTAATTTAAGAATTGGAGTTGCAGGATTTTGCTTCTTGAATATTATGCTCTTTTCTTTTCCTGAATATCTTGGAATTGATGTAACCGATTCATTTCTCAAAGACTTTTTTATTACGCTTAACTTAATTCTTTCTCTGCCGGTAGTTTTCTTTTCAGGCTGGGAATATTTTGGTTCTGCACTTAAAGGAATTCGTAAAAAGATAATAAACATTGATTTTCCGATTTCACTTGGCATTCTTGCATTGTTCGGGCGGAGCCTTTTCGAGTTAATATCTCAAACAGGTGTTGGCTATTTTGATTCACTTGCAGGGCTGATCTTCTTTCTTCTCATTGGAAAATTCTTGCAGGAAAAGACTTACTCCTACCTGAACTTTGAACGAAATTACAAATCTTTTTTTCCTCTTTCAGTTACAGTTAAAATTGAAAACTTAGAAAAATCAATTCCAATAAATAAGCTAATGATTGGCAATAGGATTATCGTTCGTAAAAATGAAATCGTTCCAGCCGATTCAATTCTGCTTAATGGTGATGGAAGAATTGATTACAGTTTTGTAACGGGCGAATCAAAACCTGCGAATAAAGTTTCAGGAGAGTTTGTTTATGCAGGCGGAAGACAACTTGGCAGTGCAATTGAACTTGAGGTAATTAAGGAAGTCTCGCAAAGTTATCTCACGCAGCTTTGGAACAACGAAATATTCAACAATCCGGATAAGTCTTCTGAAAGTAATTTCACAAACTTTTCAAACGCTGTTAGTAAATATTTTACCTTTGTAATATTATTGATTGCATTTACCTCAGCCGGATTTTGGTTTGAGTCGAGTGTTGCAACAGCACTTAATGTTTTTACCGCAGTACTTATTGTTGCTTGCCCGTGTGCACTTGCTCTGTCAACCCCGTTTACTCTAGGAAATGCGATGAGGATACTTGGAAGAAATAAACTTTATTTGAGAAACACTTCTGTAATTGAAGACCTTGCCAAAGTTGACTCTATCGTTTTTGATAAAACTGGAACGATCACTCAACTTGGCAAATCCGATTTAATTTTTACCGGATCTGTTCTGAATTCGTTTCAACAAAAGATGATTAAGTCTCTGGTAAGAAATTCTACTCATCCCCTAAGCCGAAAAATTTTCAACTCACTTGAAGGCGAAGAATTATTTCCTGTTACAAAATTCGATGAGATACCCGGACTTGGAATCACCGGTGTTGTGTATGGAAATCAAATCAAAGTTGGTTCAAAAGTTTTTATTAATGGTTCAACTGATGAAAATAATACGGGAACAAAAATCTTTGTTTCGATAAATGATATCCTGCTGGGATATTTTTCTGTCACCAATTCTTATCGGGAAGGGATTGTCGAAGTAATAAAAGCACTTGGTTCAAAATATAAAATATCTCTGCTATCAGGCGATAATGAGAGTGAAAAATCCAATCTTCTAAAATTCTTCAAGGATGAAAATGAACTCCATTTTAACCAATCACCTGAAGCCAAACTTGAATTCGTGAAGTCATATCAGCAGTCGGGCAAAAAAGTCTTGATGATAGGCGATGGACTGAATGATGCAGGTGCATTAAAACAAAGCGATGTTGGAATTGCTGTAACCGAAGATGTAAGCAGCTTTTCACCAGCCTGCGATGCAATCCTGGATGCTCCAAATTTAAAATTGACACACAAATTTCTTAAATATTCACAGTCGGCAATTAAAATAATTTATATTAGTTTTGTTATATCATTTTTATATAATCTTGTTGGACTAACTTTCGCAATCCAGGGCATGCTTTCACCAATCATAGCTGC
>Ga0210085_1000610_pt1 | contig 14736 bp, 11 predicted proteins | sample China_Galinas_PW_5_FD_184866 | JGI IMG/M metagenome (GOLD analysis project Ga0210085, IMG submission 184866) | Wetland microbial communities from San Francisco Bay, California, USA, that impact long-term carbon sequestration - China_Galinas_PWC_D1... | ecosystem: Environmental > Aquatic > Marine... | reverse complement strand
ACCCCCGCCATTATTGGCAAATGGCTTATCACTTTAATGCCTACCCGGAAGAACTCGAGCAGTTTTTCGAGCAACCGGGTTGCCTGCAGGCTTTCTCCCGCGTGATCGACAGATTGCAGGATGATGTTGCAATACGGGCCATAAAGATTGCCAGTCGTCTGATCATAGCCATCGCCAAGCAAATCGCCGACACGGGATACCGCCCCAGCAAGCTTACATTGATCCAAGGTCACACAGATGATGCCGAAATAGAATTGGACCGTAGCCTCGAAAAATATGCGGAAGCGCCGGAAAGAGGGATTTTCGATAATCTTGTAACGTATGTGCGGCGCATAGAGAAAAAAGCGTTTGTCATGATGCTCGACTACAGCTTTTCCATGAAAAATAAAATCATCCTTGCCGCCATTACGGCGGCCGCCATCGCCCAGCACTTCAAAAAGGATTATGCCATTCTGGCTTTCAACAGCGGGGTTGGTGTTTTGAAAGATGTGGATGAACCGGCAGGTCCTGAGAAAGTCTTACATAGGTTGTTTGCATTGAAGTCGTATGGTGACACCAATATTCGCATGGTATTGGAGGCGGGGTTAAAGCACATCGGCAAATTTGAACGGAAAGTGGGACTTATTTTGACGGACGGCGATTGGAACAAGGGCGGGGATCCATTTGCGGCGGCCGTACAGTTCGACAAACTCAGCGTGATCGGTTTTCCATTTGCTAATTTCGAAAAGATCCGCCAGTTGTCCCTTCACGGAAAGGGAACTTTTTCCATCGTCGAGGACGAAACCGAAATTGTCGGCGCCATTTTGCGGTGTTTAAATTAATCTAAAATTCGTAACCACGCACAGGGTTGCAAAGCCCGATACGCTTCAAATCATCTAATTGTAAGCGTTTACAGGGTGCCACAGATGCAAGGCGTCGGGCACGCAGACGTACTTTTGTACTTCAAGTGCCCGACAACAAAGCAGATGCGGTGCCCTGTGAATGCTTACTAAAATTCAATCCCTTTTCTCGCTTTTATGCCTTTCCTGTAAGGGTGTTTAACTTCTCTCATTTCGATGACAGAGGAGGCCGCCGCCATTACTTCTGCATGGGCATTCCGGCCGCTCAACATGAGATGAAGGTTTTGGGGCTTTAGAAAGAGCAGTTCACGCACCCTGTCTGGATTTACCAGCCCGTGAAATGTGGCGGTGTTCAATTCATCCATCACGATCAATCCATATTTGAGTGAGAAAATTTCCCGGAGACATTTCTCCCATGCCCGCCTGGCAGCTTCGATATGTCTTTTTTCGTAACCATGGAGATGATGCCCTAAAAACCCTTCGCCCATGGTCTTGATGTCTATGTTTGGGAACATTTTAATGGCTTTGACTTCGCCATACGGCCGTGGTGATTTGATGAATTGCAGGAATGCGCAACGAATTCCTATGCTGGAATAGAGCATGGATTTGCCCAGGCAGTAAGTCGTTTTTCCTTTGCCGTTTCCCGTAACGACTTCGATTGATCCCTGGGTTCCAAGGCCATCGCCATCTTTTTGACCGGATGAAATAGGGTGTAATTCCAAATCGGTTACCAAATCAGCCTTGTCGATCACCGATTCGGGTACTCCGGGGCCGGTGAGGACCAACTCAACGTTTGAAGGTTTTTCTCTCATCAGGGTCAGGACATCATCCGTGGTTATGATCCCCAGACCCATGGTTTGGCTTATACCGTTCAAAATAACGATGTCATACAATGACGCCAAGACTGCCTGCCGGGTCTTATGGAATAAGTTAAGAATCTTATCTCTGTCCAGAATACCCCTGGGATGTATACCTTCGATGGCTGTATGGTCTACTGTCAGATAAGGCTTCATGTAAAATGAGACCATCTGAGCCTCGTCGTCCATCAGTTCGTGGGGATTAAAGCAAGCGATCAAGGTCCGAAGTCCCTGACCAGCGGCTCTGAGACTCAAGCCGATAGGGGCGAAATTATATTTCATTGACTTGCCCGTATACACCTGAATCAAGCCATTTTCAAGCATGACGAATCCATCCTCTTCAGGTGAGCGTCATTTCAGCAATCCAATACTCACGACTGAAACCATCTACACTCTGAGAAGCATTGCCACTAAGCATCCAGCAGAAATAATCACAAGGAATCCCGGTGAGCGCTCAATCGAAATTTTGTAAGCGTTTACAAGACACCGCATCTGCTATGTCGTCGGGCACTTGAAGTACAAAATTGCGTCTGCGCGCCCGACGCCTTACATCTGCGGCACCCTGTAAACGCTTACAATTAGGTTGTTTGAAGCGCATCGGACTTTGCAACCCTGTGAACGGTTACGAAATTTTAATCTACTGGAATGCTTGAGTATGGCAAATACGGGATGGGGTGTCAAGAAAGCACCCATTTATTATCCTGAGGTTGTTTTGTTTACGAGGAAATCATCTGGAACGCAAAAAGAGGGGGGACTTACGGATTTGTTGAGTCGATCCCGTTAACGCCATTTCCTTTAGGGAAAAGAAGTCGATCAAAGGCTTGCGGCGATCTTTTTCCCAAGTTGAATGCAATTTTCAAGATCATCCTCACCGGGGACATACATGACACTCAATCCGGGGTCGATGACCTCGACCCCCATTCCTTTCATGGCATCATTGATGGCCGGAATCGCCTCTCCACCCCAGCCGTATGAACCGAAGGCAACGCCCTTTTTCTTCAAAGGCCGCAGCCCTTTGAGATATATCAAAAGCTCGGCCACTGTCGGAAAGATCCCTTCGTTTATTGTCGGAGATCCCACGGCTATAAATTTGGCGGTCAAAATCTCTTTCATGATGTCACTGCGGTGATTCCGGCGTACATTTATCAGTTTGTTTTCGACTCCGGCGTCACTTATGCCTTGTGAGATGGCTTTGGCCATGCTTTCCGTGCTCTGCCACATCGTATCGTAGATGACCAGCACACGATCCTCGGCCACACCGGTGCTCCAATCGGTATACGCCTGAATGATTTTATCAAGATGAGAGCGCCATATAACCCCATGACTGGGCGCAATCATCTCAATGGGAATTCCCATCTTTTTAACTTTTTTCAGAAGGGGAGGGATCAACGGCGCCAGGGGCATTAAAATGTTACCAAAATACTTGGCAGCCTCATCCATAACGCTCTCAAGAGCGTTTTCATCATCGAAACGGCGATAACTGGCAAAATGCTGACCGAAGCCGTCGTTGGGCATGAGGATGCAATCCTCTTTCAAGTAGGTAAACATGCTGTCGGGCCAGTGCAGCATGTAGGCCTCTAAAAACAGCAGCGTCTTGTTGCCAAGAGAAATCTCATCTCCCGTCCTTACTTTTTGTATTGGAAGATCCATCCGGTAATGACGCTGCAGAGCCTTGATGCCGTTGTCTGAAGCAACCAATTGTACGTTGGGTGCACGCTCGATAAACATGGGTATGGCGCCAGAGTGATCCATCTCCACGTGGTTGACGATCAGATAATCGATTTCGGCCGGATCCATGATGGCTTCGATTCTGGAGATCATTTCAGGGTAAAATCCGGCCTTCACGGTGTCGACCAGTGCCGTTTTTTCACCTTTCACAAGGTAAGCATTGTAAGTTGATCCACTGGAAGTCGTATAACCATGAAATTCCCTCACATTCCAATCGACGGCGCCTACCCAGTGAACCCCGTCTGTCAATTGAGCCGGCTTTTCCATTGCGATATCTCCCTATTGGCCTTAAAGGATCGGCTGTTTGTTCGTAAGCATTCACAGGGCACCGCATCTGCTTTGTTGTCGGGCACTTGAAGTACAAAAGTACGTCTACTCACCCGACGTCTTGCATCTGCGGCACCCTGTAAACGCATACAATGAGGTGGTTTGAAGCGCATCGCACTTACCAACCCTGTGAACGGTTACGTTTTTTCACTCCTTGAATTCTTTATACCTGACCCGGATAGGTTTTCTTTCCTGGCTTAAGCTATAGCAAATGCAAAACTGGGTGACCACGTCTTTTGTTAGAGGTGTCATATACCGATTCAGTCGCCGTAACCATCTCTCGAGTCTTTGCCCTAAAACATTGTATGGTTGAAGCAGAAAATCCCTTCTAATGTCTTCCCGCATCAACACGAAAAAAATCAGACAGCCGACTATATAAAAATCCCATTGATCTTCGAGGTCTCTCCAATGGATGTCGCGCTCCAACACTTCGAGCCAGGCATTCTCAGAGTCGGGGATTTTGTCTATATGGTGGTTTCGAAGCAGCTCCTCGCCCCAGGCCTGAATCAACTGGTCTAATTTGTCGATCATTGTCTTTTGATCAAAAAATTCATCGCTTTCAAAACGGAGTTCGCGTATAAATTCATGGGATTGATTTTCTGATGTCATATGACCTCGACATTCTCCTGAAGATATTGCTTGGCCGTCTCCCATGTCCTTTTCAACATATCCAAGCTTCCCTGCTGCAGCTCGGTCCGAAAACCAAACAATTGATTAAATTCCTCTATGTTTTGCCTCATTTCATCGGCGGGCAGCGTCGGATTCGGAATAAGCAGGGATCTTTCGTAGTTGGACATTCCAAAGATACGACGGGCAAATTCTATATCAAAGCTGCCGTATTCCTTTTTAAAAAGTTCTTTCCAGTGCCGGGTCCACCCGGGGATCATAAAAAAAGTCCCTGCCACCCGACATTGCTCTTTGTAATAACATTCCCGGCCCCCGATGATGAGACCCACGCAGTCATCGACAGGGTGATCCTGATCCATCGGAATAAATATGGGGACACCGGCATCAACCAGCAATTCTTCCGGTTTCTGGAGGGCATTGCCGCACAGACCATACCCTAAAACAATGGCGTCCACGTAACGCCCCATCTCCTTGGCTGCCTTTGTCAGACCTTCTTGAAGAAACCGCTTGCGGTTGTGGAGTGCCAATTCAAGTACGCGAACCAGAACCTCCAATCGATCCGGCTGGTTTGGCGAAAATCCCCTCAGAATGGGAATCCGCCGTGGAGCTAAATTGTGTGACTCCAAGGCCTCGATCATGCCCAAAGAGTAGCGGTCCTCCAGCATCGTAACAAGGTCGATTTCCGGGTCTTTGGCCAATAGATAGGCAAATTCCAGCTCCAATATTTCACAGATAAGAACACCTAGGACAGCCATCTGCAATTCCCATAATCAACATTTACATTCCCGATGGTTATCGACCAAACATATAATCATACGCAGTGCTCAACTATTTAGCACATCAAATTTTAATAAAGGCCAGTACTATGCACTCATTTTTGTTGTGGTCAATTGTTCCTTACGTTGCCGAGCACCCTTCGTTTGTCCTTCTAAAAAGTTCCTGTGATAAAAGCGTCAATAAGAGCGATTACTGAGAGAATTTCTCTCTCTACTTTGCCAACCAGTCTCTGATTTCTCCTTTTTTTGGAATTCGTCCGACGCATTTCACCTCCCCGTCAATCAAAACAGAGGGCGTCAGGAAAACCCCATATGCGGCAATCTTTTTAAAGCCGGTAACTTTTTCAACTTGCGCATCAATGCGTTCCTCAAGGAGAACTTGCCTGATAATTTCTTCTGTTAAATTACACTTGGCGCAGCCTCGACCCAAAACTTTGATTTTCATTTTCCCACCTTTTATTTATTAGCAAGAACAAACGCATGGAAGCACTACCGCTAATAAATACAACTGGAGGAGTACTGCATGGTACAGGGTCATTAAGCAGGCGTGAACTGGGTGTGCCCCCTATTTTTCAAAACGCTCTTTCAGGCCGAATAGTTTGAATTGTAAAGCTGTCAAATTGGTTGATGAAGCTAAGCTTGCTTAAAAATGATCGCCATTTTTGAGTCCATGATTGACACCGATGAGAATTGTTCCCAGCTCCGCCACATTTTCGCGGTCGAAATATCGCTCTTTTAGATAGAGATCACAAAGGATAGAAGGGCTGGCAAAGTTAATCGCTTGACACTGAAATTGATCACCGCCAAGCATGCAAAACTCGGCTGGAAGACACGGGATTTCAAAATGGCAGATCTTGTTCATTATGTCGCCGGGAAAAGAGATCTTGTCTTTGTAAACCACAAAATTTTTATGTAAAAACCAAACATTTTTCTTGTTGGCCAATTCGGCCAGAACCGCTTTATCCCGCGTCTCCTGCCCCACTATTTCCTGGCCTTTTTTCAAAAGTAGCGTGGAATAACATCCCCAATCAAAGTCCTTGCTGGTAAGGGCTACATAGACCAGATCATGGTTTAAGATTTCTCTTACGCCGGCGTTCACAACTTTCCCGAGTCCCATCAGCGATCGCTTTTCCGCCTCGAGTTCTTTTTCGCGAATTTGTGGGTGATCTTCGTTTGGCAATGGACAGGCATTCACAATGCCTTTCACCTTGCGGAATGCTGAGATCATCACCCCATCGATCATTTTTCGATCCATGGCCCGCTTATTCTCCCTGCTAAATTAGTTTGTTTATGAGAACCAGTCATTATTAAATGGGCCATTCATCGGTTGCGAAGAATCTCTTGATCAGCTTTTATTCTTCGATGTGATAATTTTTACCAAATTAAAAACCTTTTCACTGCACGCCCTTTCGCACCGCCGACAGGCAACGCCATCACATAAGGCCAAATCAATCGTCAGCTGAAAATCATCTCCTGCTTCTTCCATATCAAGAGCATTTTCAGGACAGACAGCAACGCAGGCGTTGTCACCAAGGCAGCCTTCAAAAAAGATGGTTCTTTTCTCGCCGATGTCGGAGATAATCTTCAGTCCCATTTCTCCCAGGTCGGGAATGTCCCTTTCCACGGTCTTGATGACCTCCGGAGTCGTCGTCACCTCCTGCAGGGCCGGAAAACCGAATTTTTTCAAAAACTTTTGGTACTGAGCCAGGGGCATGCCTTCGGTCCAATAGGATAGTTCCAGGATATAGACCTTTTCAAACGTCTTGGAGGCCGCAAACATGCAGTGGTGTTGCCGAAGATCATCGGCGATTTGCTTCATTTCCCACAGCTTATTCACGTCCCGAATGATATCCCTCGCCATCGCCAGAGAGGTATTGCCCACTTGATATATTCTTTTGACCTTTGCTGGAATCATGCCGATATCTTGTGCTTTGAGAGCATCCACATAAGTGCCGGAAGCCCCCGACATGTAGGCGGTTTCAATATCCTCAACAAGGATTCCCGCCTCCTGGCAAAGCGTAATGTGACCGGCACGGACCGAACCAATGGCCTTACCGGCTTCCAGCAGGTCCTTTTCAGTAAATTTAAGCCCGTTAGGCAGATGGATCTCCGTGTCTAATGTATTGATGCGGGGGATGTGGATGAGATTGGCTTTAAGACCCTGGCTGATCAGACCCACCACTCCGGTTCCGGTGATGCCGACGGCCTTCAATTCGCCCTTTGCGAGCTGCTTTCCAGTCGCGGGATCGACGGTATCACCCGCAAGAGCTGCCATATCCACACTGAGGACGCGTGTTTTAAGCTTCCCTCTAAGGGGTTTAACATTCGGGGCGGTGGCCTTCGAAAAAATGTCTTGGTTATCCCCATCCGGTTCGAATTCGACATCTGAAATCGCACCCGGGAGCGCCAGCAGTCCGTCTTCGATCTGCTGCCCTTCCAAGGCCGGACCCGCGGCCGTGGATCCAGTATAAACCGTGCCCTTGACAATCAGCGCCATCTCGGCATTGGTACCGTAGTCTGTTACGATGGCGATTTCATTCTTTTCCAGCATACCGGTTTGAATCATCATGGCCAGCGCATCGGCCCCGATCTCGTGTTCGACTGCCGGCGGTATCAAGACATCGACCTCTGGTAACAAGTCAAGTCCCCGGATTTTAGGCGCTTTGACGATATGGGCATCCCTTTTGGGTGGAATCACCCCCAAGGCCTCCAGTTTACGCTTACCGGCATACGCCAAGTCTCTGATCTCTATTTCCTCAAAAAGAGACAGTTGGATGGGATTGCCGCAAACCGCCAAGCGGACCACCTGATCTTTTTCTATTCTCAGGTCGTCGATCACCTGATTGGCGGCCCGAATGACGACATCATGAGCGTAATTCAAACCGACCTCTAGTGCAAAATGCAGGTGATCGATAACATTCGCACCGGGGAGGGGATGACGCGTTGTTACGGCGGTAGATAAGATCTTGCCATTCTGATCCAAATCGATGGCCTGCCCCCGGAACCCGCTCGTGCCCAAGTCCAAAGCGATACCCAGTTTTGGCATTGTGCTCCTCTGCTCCTTCTTATTTTGGTCGTTTACTCCGGTTTTTTTACCAGCATGTCTCCGCATTTCATGCAGATCCAGTTGCCCGACTCGTCTGTCGTGATTTGGGCCGGATGCCCCTTCAATCGCAGGTGCTCTTCTCGAATTTTTGCCCAATAGCGTTTGACCTCTGTGCAGGACATTCTCTTTCCCTCAATCTTTTCGGCATCCAAATGCCAGCGGCCACATCTTGTACAAGCAATCATTATTTTCTCTAAAACATAACGGTTCCAGGTTCAGGGTTCAATGTTCAAAGGTTATTAGAGGTTGATTTTCTTAATTTTATACTCCATTTTCTGGATTGGCCGCTTTACCCCATTGGGTTAAACATGGAATTCGACCCACTTGACGCGCAATACGATCGTTAGAGACCAGCTATGGCACTTTAACATGAAAATTCATGCACCGTAGCGGCCCGAAGCGTCAATAGCGTTTAACTGGGAACCGTTAATCCCGCCTGGGCTGTAAACCTCTCAACTTAATTGTAAGCAAGGTAGAGACACATTCAACCAACACAGACCCGGTTTAGGTCCAGAATTTTCAATAATATTTCCTTAAGGCGCAAAGTTCTTCGGGCTTTAAAAAGCGTCACCGTATTCATATCGGAACGAATAGATGACCTTTTCTAATTCTGATTGAAAAGAGGCTCCCTGTAGTAGTCCCAAAAAATGAGGCATAACCGGTAAAAGATATACCGGTTATGCCCTTTAATTTATACCGCTAAAAGGTACAACCAAAAACATTAGAGGCCATAAGACGCCGGGTTAAAGCCTTTAACGTCCTTGTATTTATCCAGGCACTGTTGAATGAAGTCGCCTTCAGCGTCCGGCAAGGCTTCCAAATCTTTCATGGCGGCGTTCAAGGCTTTCTTTTCGAGTGCCGTCAGCTTCATCTTGGGGTCACCCAGAATGATCTGGCCCGCCTTCATTGCGCCGGCCCTTGCGCTGGCATAATTGCTCTTCGCGCGGTTGCTGACAATGGCATTGCCAATTTCCCAAGCGTTGTCGGGGGCTACGATCAGGCTGTGGGAATCCCGATACATGTCGGAGTTGACCAGGATTTCTTTCATCTGTTCCTGATAGCCGAGTTCGATGGAGGTGTTGAACATGGCGCAGTCGTACCCCAGGATTTCGGCGAAAACCGAGGTCGTGGTAGCGCCGAACATGTCGTGGTATTCCACGGCCTCGTTGCTCCACAGGTCGCACACGGCCGCGATGAGATTGCCGGCCAAGTCGGAATGTGCGCAGGCGCTGGTCTTGCCCTCGGTGGCGATGGGAACGCCGGCCATGGCCTTGATGATAGGATCTTCATAGGCGCAGTCCTTGGTGGGACCGGTGGCGCCGCACTCGTAGGCGACCAGGGTTCTGGACGCGGCAATGGCCCGGGCCAGGGCCGCCATGACGTGGGGCACGTCCTTGGAAGTCATCCCGCCCGCCATGAACATGGCCGTGTTGGCTTCGGAGCAGTTGGTGTCTCCACCGGGGATGCAGTTGTTTTCCTTGGCGATGGCAACGATCTGATCCCACATCCATTCCATGTCGATGGCGCCCAAAACGCCGATTCCGAAAAGAATGCCGGCAATATCGTTACGGATAATGGCGTGGTCGAAGATCTCCTTGCCGCCCATCGATTCGATCGAAACGACGTCCGCATATTTAGAGCATTCCTTAAAGGACTCTAAGACCTCGTGGGTGTAATCGCTCTCACGCATGTGATGCATGTCGGGTTTGCGCAGGTCGGCGGGGGTGGAGCGGTAGGATGCCTTCAGACCGTATTTTGCAAGATAATCATCCATTTGCTTGGCTGTCTGGGCGGCAATTTCGCCCCCCCATTTGGGATTGTGGGTCATCTGGTAAACATGCTCATTTTCAATTTGCAATGTCGGGTGTCCGACGATGACCATTCTTTCCAGGGCGTCGCCGTTGGCTTTTTCATATTCCCGCAGCAGGGTTTTCATGGTTTTTTCGCTGCCGGGTCTGGGATGTGGGACTACCTCGGGATGGACAAAGCCACCACCGATGACGATCCCGCGCTTGGTGGTTACCGGTTTCTTGGCGGTACCGAACATCATCTCAGCGCCGCTGCTGTATGCCATTTGGGTCAATTTCTTGCGAGCCATTTTTTTCCTCCTTTTATAGTATTGAGACGCCTCCGAATATTTTCTGCGTTTGGTAAGGGCTCCAGGCCTTTTTGTTTCACCTCCCTTCTTCGATTCGGGAATCAAATTTCTGTGTGCCTTGTGATAAATGATACTTGCAATTGCGGTGCCACACGGTCCGGCGGCACACATTGATAACCAATTGAAATTAAATTAAATTTATATGGGTTCCCCCGGTTGACATGAGCTTCTAATCAATATTGTCACCTCAGGTTACAACCCGCCTTCTGGCTGTAGCGTGAGGTGACAGCTTCATGCTGTCGCAAGCCCATACTGTGAAAGCCGGAGATACAGTCGACGCCGGGTGATTCCTATCATCCTGGCAGCGGCGGCCTTATTCCCGGAGGTCAATTCGAGGGTTTTCAGAATCAGTTCTTTTTCCACCTCGGACAAACAAGTGCCCCCATCCGGTAAATCATTGAGCACATTCGCGGTTTGAGGTGCAACCGCCGCTTGCTCGCGAACCTCTTGGGGTAGATCTTTGACGCTGATTTTCCCTTCGGGACACATCGTTAAAAGTCGTTCCACAATATTCGCCAGCTCGCGCACATTGCCCGGATAGCGGTAATTTTTCAAAGCGTTTAGGGCCTCTTCAGAAAGAACCGGCAGGCAGCGGCCCATTTCTCCGGCTGTATTATTGAAGAAATGATCCAATAAAAGCGGGATATCCGCCCTTCTTTCTCTCAAGGGCGGAGCATGCACCGGGATGACATTGAGACGGTAGAAAAGATCATCACGGAAGTGACCGTTTTGAACCGCCTGGCTTAAATCCTGGCTTGTGGCCGCTATTATACGAACATCGGTCTTGTAGGTGTTGTTTCCACCGACGCGTTGAAATTCTTTCTCCTGAAGCACTCTCAGCAATTTGACCTGCAGATCCCGGTCCAGTTCGCCGATTTCATCCAAAAAAAGCGTTCCGCCTGCGGCGATTTCAAACTTCCCTATTCTTTGCGTAACGGCCGAGGTGAAGGCGCCGCGCTCATGCCCGAACAATTCACTTTCCATTAAATTGGCCGGTATGGCACCGCAATTGATGGCGACGAAAGAACGATGTTGCCGCGGGCTGGTCTGGTGGATGGTCTGGGCGATCAACTCCTTACCGGTTCCGCTCTCGCCCTGAATCAAAACCGTGCTGGAAGATCCTTGCAGGTGGTCAATCAGTCGATAAATCGCGTTGATGCTTTCACTCCGACCGATGATGGCGCCAAATCGATCCTTGCGCTCGGTTTTCCGGCCGGTTTTTTTACGGGATATCAGCCCGTTGTCCATCTTTTGGGCGATACTCAACAGAATGCCGTTGATATCCTGTTTCAAGTTGGGACCGGAAAACTCATAGAAGTTGCCGCCCTGATATAAAAATGGACCCAATGGACCGGTAATCAGAACCGCGGCGTGCGGCGCCAGATGTCTGGCGTGCTGCAAGAATCCGCCGCCCCCCATGCCGGAGGATTTCAAATCGATTATGATAATTCGAATCCTTCCCGCTTGGTCTTGCAGCGCCGCCAGTCCTTGTTGTTCGTCCGGCACCCAAACAGCCGTAAATTCTTGCGGTGAGATCAACCGGGCCAATGCTCGTAGCACGCTATACTCATCGTCGACGATAAGAACGACGGGCTTGATATTGCCTGTGTCCCTTGTATTCTTTACGGCCAGAGAAGACATCACTATCAATCAGCTATGATGATTATAATCCGAACGACTCCCGCGCGCCTCACCGGATATTCCAGCTCGACAATCGATTGCGGTCCTGCGATCCCCACACTAAAAAGGAAGCTTACCGGCAGCCATCAGCCAAAATCCCGGAATCCACAGGCCAACGACCACCCAGACGATCAGGGACCACGCCAGCGCTTTAGCCGGGAATTTCCCAAAGGCATTGAGCCAGACCATAAAGGTCAGCGCCGCATATCCCGCACAACCCAGTGCCAGGTATTTGCTCGGGGCAATAAGCTGCTTGCCGTCTTCCAGGACCGGGCCGCCTGTTATAAAGAGGATCGTGAAAATCGTTGAAACGAGAGCGGTTGCCAGGGCGACATTTCCGACGGATCGCAGGTCTTCCTGACCGGTATAGAGGGCCCAGGCGACCGCGCAATAAAACGTACCATGCATAAAAAGCAGTGTCGGCAAAACCGGATCCTTGAAGTACGCTGTGTGGATCATCGAACCGACCAAAACGAGCGCGCCGACGACCCCCGTAATAAACCCCGTGCCCTTGGCTTCTCCCTTTCCCAGGAAAAGCAGCGCCACGGGCAACCACATTGCACCAATGACGATCACAACTGGTATGAGCATTCTGTACCTCCTTTCCCCCTGAAATCGATGGTACTGAATACATCGATTTCATATTGTCAACTGCAGTGCCTGCGCCATCAGCAATAGGGGGTGGAAACCCGCCGCTGGACAGCTAAGATCTGCTATTTGATAGATCTCGTCTTCCAGCTCGTCGAGAGGTACAAAAAACGGAGATTATCTGGAATTCAAACGTTCGCCCTATTCGAATATGCCGCAGTCGGTTAAAACCTCACTTTGAACACACCGTTGACTCAGCCGGAATCTGGTTTATCAATCTTCTCCGGCCACACACCGTTCGAGCGCAGTGGCAATCTTCTCCCGATTTAAGGCCTTGCCGATTATGGAAACTTTACTTTCTTTCAACTGCCCCATGGGTTGAAATGAAAATTCTCCCGACGCCAGTTCCATCAGAATCCCGCGATCGCCAAGGCGAAAGATTCCCTTGGCCCGGACAATTTCACCAGTCCCGGAGTTGGGTTCATTCAGCTCCCGAAAAAACGATTCGAGGGCACTCCAATCAAATGACAGATCTCCGAAAACGCAACCGTAAGATTCGTAGCCAAGGGCGTCCTCTTCTTCGTGAAAATGGGGCTGTCCCTCCCCGTCAGCTTCCGCCATCAAATTTTCGACGTCATCATGGGCCCGATCGTGTTCATTATCGATACGGGTTCTTTGGGAACGCGGGGCAGCGGATAGAGCGAGGTGATAGTCGGCCCAGTCCACTGCCCCGAATTCGGCCATCAACACGGTTATTTCTGGATTGATCGCTGATATGGCGCTTCGGGTTACCATGGCCTTTGTCTTATCCACTTTGTCGCATTTATTCAAAAGGACGACATCGGCATTTTCCACCTGGGATTCAACAAAGTGACGGTTGGCTTTATAAAAGCCCATGAACCCGGTCGCATCGGCAATCAGGATATCGTTTATTTCCCGGATGGTATTCTCGAAGAGCTGGGCCGCGATGATGGATCTCACCTGGGCAATGGTAGCGACGCCGGTCGGCTCTATGATAACCCTTTCGGGCCCGATTGTGTGGCAGATGTCCAGCAGCTGCGACCTGAAATCGGCCTGGAGCGTGCAGCAGATACAACCGCTGGGCATCTCCACCACATTGCCGCCTTGCAGGGCCAGCAATTCGCCGTCGATGCCGACTTCGCCAAATTCATTCACCAGGACCACGGTTTTTTCTTTTGCACCCCATTCCTCGAGGACACGGGTGATAAACGTGGTTTTGCCGGCGCCCAGAAACCCGAAAACAATATCAACGATCATTCCCTTTATCCTATCATCACATTAGCCATTCCATTTGCCACGCATCGACTCCCAGCTTTCACCGGCCAGGGCGTCTTCAGCCATACCGGGTGCCTGGCTGGCCTCCTTGCCCCAAATTCCGAGGTCAAATTCCGTCACATATTCCTCGGCGACCGCGCCGCCACCGCAAATAAAAGGAATATCAAGACCGGCCTGTTTCAATTGATGGGCAATCTTGGGAAAGGCCGTCATGGTGGTGGTCATCAGTGCCGTACCGGTGACCATGACCGGACGATGCTCTTTGCACGCGGAAACCACCTTGTCGGTAGGGACATCGGCACCCAGGTCGATGACTTCAAAACCATTGGCGTTGAGCAATGCATTGACGATCACCTGCCCGATGTCGTGGATGTCCCCTTCAGCGGTGTGGGTGACGACCTTGCCTTTGCGATCCATGGATTTGCCCATATTCTTCTCACACTCGGCAATGCCGATGTTCATCGCATCCGAGGAGAGAATGACCTGGGGCAGAAAGTAAACCCCCTCATCCCACAAACGGCTCACCTCGTTCATACCCGCAATCAAGGCCTCGTTAATGACCACAAGGGGGGATTTGTCTTTCAGGGCCGCTTGTACAGCGGGAAGGATCCCCTCTTCATCACCCTCAACGACGAATTTGGCGATTTTTTGAAGTACCGCGTCCTTGGAAACGGTTTTGGCCTCACCTGTTTTTTCGAGATCAAGATCGTAGCGTTTGAAAATGTTAGAAAAATCGTTTAATACTTTCATCTTC
>Ga0210085_1000608_pt1 | contig 14804 bp, 11 predicted proteins | sample China_Galinas_PW_5_FD_184866 | JGI IMG/M metagenome (GOLD analysis project Ga0210085, IMG submission 184866) | Wetland microbial communities from San Francisco Bay, California, USA, that impact long-term carbon sequestration - China_Galinas_PWC_D1... | ecosystem: Environmental > Aquatic > Marine... | reverse complement strand
CCCGCCACATGGCCCATTGGTGTTTTGTCGTCACGCAGAGCCCGTTCATTCTACTGCCGGCTGAACGGCGGAAGCACGGCGGGCAAACCAGAAGGCAGCAAGAAACGACGCGATCACGGTGATGGGGAGACCGATCAAAGCTGAGGTCAGTGCCCGATGATCAATCACGCTGGCGGCCAGCAAGGGAGCTATGGCTGGTCCGATATTCCGCGAGACCAGGCCAAGGGTGAGCACGCTTTTCTGGTTCGGTGCCAGGCCGAAGCCTAGCAGGTAGGCCACGCCCCCTGCCACCGCGAGAAACAGAAGCTGTGCCAGGATCGTGTAACTGCCGATCGCGCTGATGAAATCTTTCCCATACATGATGAAGATCACTACCACCAGCACCACGGTGCCGATACTCGTCGTCATCTTTACGAAGGGGTGGATCTTGATGGCAACCGCCTTCGCGCCGGCGCGAATCGCCGTTCCTACCACCAGCGGAACAAGGACGAGTAGCAATAGCGGCTTGGCAATGGCCCAAGCACTTACGGTTAGGCCTGTGATCATCAGCGGCACGGCGATGGGCATGAAGATCACAGTGCCGACCGCCGCCAGCACCATCGTGGTCGCCGCGTAAACTATATCCCCGCGTGCCTTGTCCACCACCAGGGGCAGGTAGGGAGCGCATGGTGCCATGCCTAACAATATTAAGCCGATGCCATACGACGGGTCCATCGGCATGACCTTGGCGATCCCCCAGGCCAAAGCCGGGCACAGGACAAAGCCCCACACCAGGGTCAGAATCACGAAGCGGACGTCTCGCAGACCTCTGACGGCTTCCTTCAGCTCAAGCCGGAGACCCATATCCAGTAGGTTGCCCACCATGAAGATAACCAGTGAAACATTAAAAAGAATTTTCAGCATCGCTTCAATTTCCTTGTCACTCGAGTTGTCACTCATGCGCCTGCGGGCCACCGCAGACAATCGCAGCGTGGATGGTCGCCCGCCGCCGTTTATGCGCTTCGAGTGTCTGGGGGGTGGGCGCCTTCGACCCGTTTGTGCCAGTACTTGGTTGCATGAATCTGCCCGGGGTCGTGCTTCAGGTTCTCCTTGAACCCCTCCTGGGCCAGAATGGCGGTCATGTCTTCGATCATATCAGGCGCACCGCAAAGAAAGACATGGGTGTTTTGCGGTGTCGGTCGAAAGCCCCAGGCCTTCTCGATCACGCCGCCTTTCCACTGATCCTGGACACGACCCGTCGCACCTGTCCAGGGAACCGGTTCCTCCTTCGGACGACTGACCACGGGCCGGTAGGTGAAGTTGCTGCGCAGGTTCTGCATGGCCATCAGGATAGATCGGTAACCCAAATCCCACGAGTGTCGCACGCCATGGACGAGGGCGACCCGGCGTTGGGTCGTGAATTTCACATGCGTGCTGAGCATGCTCACGTACGCCGATAAGCCCGAGCCGGTGGCGATCATGACCACGTTGGCGTCGTCGGGCACCTGGTGGAAGTTGAACATCCCCGTTACTTTTTGCGAGAGCCAGATGCGGTCGCCGATCTTCACATTGAACAGCCGAGGGCTGAGCGCCCCGCCCGGCACCAGGGCCACGTAGAATTCCATGAACTCGCGGTTCAGCGAGGAGGAGGCGATGGAGTACGAGCGCCGTATCAGCTTGTTTGGATCACGAGGGACAGCTTCTGGCTCTGCAAGGGCGCAGCGCGAGGCTGAGCCGGGCAGCCCCAGAACGACCGACTGGCCGGGGGCAAACTCAGGCAGATCCCAGCCATCCGCGGCGACCTGCAGGATCATCAACCAGGGGGAGACCTCGTTGCGCAGGGTGACCACGGCGTTCAGGTCGGGTTGGCTTATGACGCCACTCTGCTTGAGTGGAGTGTCGTCAGGCTGTGATGGCTCAACGGGGGCTGGTTCGGCCGGAGAGACACGCTCCACCGTTGAGGGTGCACTGCTGCGGCCGAACGCCTCGTCGATGATCGCTTGGAGCCGCTTGACCGACTCGGGAGTCGGCGAGGTAAAATCCCTCATCGAATAAACCCGGCCCAGAAACCCATACTTGCTCTCCCCGAAACGGTGATAGGGAAGCAGTTCGTAATCAACCACGTTCTTGTATGGTTTGATGAACGCCAAGGTCGCCCGGATGTGTTTTTCATCATCGTTGACACCCGGGATGAGCGGAGTCCGGGCAATGAACTTTTTGTCGGGAAATGTCTCATATGCCTGTTTGAGGTTAGCACGGATGCGCGTGTTGTCTGCCCCGCACCACTTCTTGTGACGCTCCGGATCGGTCAACTTGATGTCGTGCAGCACGGTATCCACATGCGGCAGGACCTTGGCCATGGAATCCCACGGCACATTGCTTGCCGTTTCTATCGCCGTATTGATGCCGCGCTCGTGCGCCCCGGCCAGGAGTGCTACCAGGAAATCAGCCTGGAGCTGGCACTCTCCGCCGCTCACCGTCATCCCGCCACCGGACTCGAGGTAAAAAGCGCTGTCCTGCTCCACCTCGTTGAGCACCTGGTCTACGGTCATCTCCTGTCCGAAGAGGTACAGCGCATTAGGCGGACAGACGGAAACACACTTGCCGCAGTTTGTACACAGGGTCCAGTTGATCCGCACCTTATCGTCCGCCGTATTATCGCCTGAACCGAGCACATAAATGGCTGATTCCGGGCAGATATCCTGCAAACAGAGGCCGCACTCCTTTTCACCGATACACTTACCGGGGTTATAGGCAAGTTCCGGCTTCGGGTGGATGCTTTCGGGATTGGAGCACCACTTGCAGCGCAGCGAGCATGCTTTGAGGAAAACGGTCGTCCGCATGCCCGGGCCGTCGTGGGTGCAAAAATGCTGGATGTTCAGGACCAGACCCGTCAGCGCTTTTGTGTTCATTGGTTGATTCTCCATGCCTTTGTCTCCTCAGTCTCCAAGAGCGATGCCCAGCGCCCGTGCGATTTGCACGAACTCGCTGTCCACGGGTACTGTCCTGATTTTGTTGATGGCCTCGGCCATGGGCACGAACTTCAGGTCCGGCGGCTGGAAGACTACCATGACGCCGCTCTGATCGCTCCCCAGGGCGCGCACCGCACCGGCACCGTAGCCAAGCCCCAGTTGGCGATCGACGACGCTCGGTGTTCCGCCTTTGGTAAACTGGCCCAGGACGAGCGGGTAGGCTTCCAGGTCAGTCAGCCTCTGTATCTCAAAGGCTACTTCTGTGGCGACATGACCGGATTGCTCAATGACATGGAAACCTTCGTTGCCTGTGGCTCCAGGAGAAAGCGCCGCTTTCATACCTGAATTCGAGGTCTTAGGAAGTCCATTCAAACCGGCCAATGGCTTTGCGCCTTCAGCTACCACCACCAGTCCGAAAGGTTGTCCTGCCTTGGCCTTCTCTCGCAGCTTCGCGGCGACCTTGCGAATGTCGTAGTGAATCTCGGGGATAAGCACGGCATCAGCGCAAACAGCCATTCCCGCCTGCAGCGCCAGCCATCCGGAGTGCCCCCCCAGGACCTCAACGACCCCGATTCGCCGCGCGGACTCGGCCGCCTGGCGAGCCCGTTCGAGCATCTCAGCCACGAAACTCAGGGCGCTGTTGAAGCCGAACGACAGCATCGTGGCCGCCACATCGTTCTCGACTGACTTCGGCACGCAGACCGTCTTGAGTCCTTTCCGGCTCAGCTTCCAGAGGATGCTGAGCGCCTGAGCCCCGACGACAGAGATGAGCGCATCAATCTTCTCCTTCTTGATCATCCCCAGGAGCTCCTCGGATTTGTCCACCTCCTCGACCTGATTCTCAGCGTTCACGGTGCGGATGCGGAAGGGATCACTCTGGGCTGCGGTGCCCAGGAGGCACCCGGTGGCGCCAGCGAGGTTCTCCACGATTGAAGGGGAGAGCTTCACCAGCCCGCCATCGGGGTAGCGGTCAGGAAAGAGCAGCCCCTCAAAACCGTCGCGGATGCCAACGACTTCCCACCCCAGTTCGCTCGCTGCCAGAACCGCGCCGGTAATGACGGCATTGAGTCCCGGGACGTAGCCCCCCCCAAAATTGATGGCAATGCGTTTTTTTTGTGTTGTCATGACTGGACTCCTTTCAAACACTGAACTTTATAGAGGCCGGAATAGAGGCCAGAATCAGCTGTCAATTTTATTTAGGCTGTCAGCTTTCCGATCTGCCTACTGCCGCACTATTGCTTCTTGGCCTCGTGCTCGGCTTTTATGGCTTCCATTCTTTTCCGCACCACGGCACGCAGATCCTCTCCGAAACCTGTAAGCAATCCTCCATCCACGGCCAGCATCTGGCCGGTAATCATGCCGGCGCGATCGCTTGCCAGGAAGCTTACGGCCTCCCCGATTTCGTCTATCGTGCAGAACCGTCCCAGAGGAATTAACCTCTTGGTTAACGTGTCCCTGAATTCCGGCGTGGAGCCCGCTTCCATCAGCGGGGTAAGAACGCCGCCTGGGCTGATGGAATTCACCGTGATGTGGGAGTCGGCCAGCTCCCAGGCAAGGTGCTGGGTCAAGCCGGCCACGCCGTGCTTTGAGACGGTGTAGTCCACGCTGCCGAAGAAGGTCATGCGAATGCCGGCGGTGGAGGCGATGTTGACGATTCTCCCCTTGTTTTGCTTCATCATTTGCGGGATGACCGCCTGGCAGCAGAGGAACACGCCCTTCAGGTTCACTCCCAACACCCGGTCCCACTGCTCCTCCGGAAGGTCCTTCGCCAAGCCCGGAGGGGCTTCAATTCCGGCATTGTTCACCAGGATGTCAATGGCCCCGAACTGCTTGATAGTCGCGGCGGCCATGGCCCGGACATCCGCCTTTTTGGAGGAATCGGCCGTGAAAGGCATCGCCTTTCCTCCCTGGGCCTCGATCTTTTTGGCTACGGCTGCGATCTCATCCATTTTTCGGGCGGTCAGGACAACGTTTGCCCCTTCCCGGGCGAGGACGAGGGCAATCCCTTCGCCGATACCCCTCCCGGATCCAGTCACGATTGCAGTTTTACCTTTGAGTTCCAAGGTCCTCTTATTTCAATAATAGTGGTTAAGTCATTCAACCCATTGATTCTTCGGTGCGGGCGATAATCTCCGCCTGCTGATCCGCTGAGAGGTCCACGAAGTACGCACAATACCCGGCGATACGCACAACCAGGTCGCGGTACTTCTCGGGATTCTTCTGGGCGTCCAGGAGTGATTGCCGGTTCAGGATGTTGAACTGGATATGCGAGTGCTTCTGCTCGCTCCAGACCCGAATCAACTGCATCAGCCTGCGGGTCCCCTCCTCGCCGGCCACGTTCCCCGGGGCCATCTTCATGTTGATCAGGTCCTCCCGGTGCGTCTTGTACATGCGGCAGGTGGCTCGCGCGATCGAACCCAGGGTGACTGTGGGGCCCTTCACGTCCATGCCATGGGACGGCGAAATCCCCTCCGACAGGAACTCCCCGGCGGGCCGGCCGCTCGGCGTGGCGAAGGTGACCTTGCCCGATGGGACGTGGAAGGTGATCGGAATGATCCGCATGTTGAAGTACTGGCCATTGGGCTTCGGGTGCTCAAGGCAGTACTCCATGATCGTGCGCTGGATCTCGAACCCGATCGCGTCGACCCACTCGATACCGTTGCCATACTTGGGTGCGTTCAGGCACAATTGCCGGACCGCCTCGTGGCCCTCCCAGTTATTTTCCAGAGCATCCAGCAGCTCATCCCAGGTAAGTTTTTTGGTGTCGTAGATCAGATGCTTGATGGCAGCGAGTGAATCGATCGCCGTGCCGAAGCCGCCCACTCCATCGATGCACGACGCGTCGAAGGCGCCCGGGATGTATTCGCCGTGGGTGTGGAGATCGCGGCCGGCATCCATCGCCACGTCGCTCAGCATCGAGGCGAAGGGCGCTGCGATGTATCTCGGCTTCAGGGCCAGCGCCGTGTACACCTGCACCATGCAATGTCTGACGCAGTTCAACAGTTGGGCGCAAAATGCATTCCAGACATCGTCATAGGTTGCAAACGTCCGCGGATCACCGGTTTCAAGACCGAACTGCAGGTCTTTCCAGAATTTGACCTTCCCGTTGCGCAAGGTCATCTCGAGGATCGACCCGTAGTTGAGCGCCGTGTTGCCGGTCTTGCCCGTCTCGCGGTTGGGCAGGCGTGACTCGGTACATCCCGACGTGGCATAGTCGAGGGCCTCGTGCTTCGCGATGCCGTGGCTCAGGAAGAACGGTATCTGGAACTCGTCGTTCACCAGCTTGGGAGACCCCTTGCCGTCTTTGATCGCATCCGCGACTGCGTACAGGAACCTGTCAGGCGTGTTGGCGTGGATTCGTGCAGCCAACTCGGGGTAGCTTGACTTCAGCCCTCGCGTGGATTCGAGGACAATGTGCGACAATTCGTTGGTGGCGTCCAGACCTTCCGGTGTCTGGCCGCCGATCGTCACCGTCTCGTGGTGCGAGAATCCTTGCCGGCCTTTGGCCAATGCCGGAGACATCTGGGACTCCACGCTCTGCATCATGTTCAGCCAGAGGCACTGGAACAGTTCCCGCGCCTCATCCGGGGTGATCCGACCCTCGTCCAGGTCTTTTTTGTAATAGGGGTAGAAAAACTGGTCGTACCGCCCCTGACAGACCTGCCCACCGATCATTTCCTCCAGTCGCGAAAACAGTTGGCTGAACCACTGCGCCTGGATGGCGTCACGGAAGTTGCGGGCCGGATTCTCAGGAATCCACTCGCACCTCTCGGCGATCTCCTCAAGTTCCTTCTTTCGCACAGGATTGGCTTCTTTTGCGGCCATGTCAGCGGCGAGCTTGGCGTAGCGCTTGACCCAGAGCGAAAGAGCATCGCAGGTGATGATGGCTGCGTCGTAGAACGGCTTCTTCGTGACCAGGTCCCGCGGATGCTCGAGCGCTGCCAGCCTTTCTTTTGCCTCTTCCCGGATTCCCTTGCAGCCCCGCGCCAGGATCTTGCCCCAGTCGATCACCCAGTTCTGGGAGTGGCGCATGGTTGATGAGCTGAGCAGGACGAACGTCTGCATGATACCGATGTTCTTCGGGTCCGGCCCGAAGGAGATGAACCGTGAATCCTCGGGCAGCGAGTTGACGAAGTTGGGAGTAAAGTCCTTGCCCTCCCAGTACGGGAACAGCGTCTCGTCGATGATTTTCTTGTCTTCCGGTGAGACGATGACCGCGTCGCGTGCTCCGAGCTTTTCCGCCTCCATAAACGCCTCGGCCCCCGCCTTCATGATGCTCCCGTCCAGTTCGGGGTAAACCAGGGTATAGCGGCCGAGCCAGGTGTTGGGCCTGCCGACGATCAGCTCGTCATCGAAGATGGTCACGGGGATATTTTCAGCGATGTGCTTGAGCGCCTTGGCCCAGCGCAGTACAAGCGGTTGCCCCTCAGTAGTCTTCATGGACTCCGTGTACAATATCGCCCGGTCCAGCGTGAGCCGGGGCTGGTAGGACGCGCGGATGGCGTCGAACAGCCGCAGGGTGCGGTCGGTGACCGTTCCATGCAGGGACTTCTTTCCACCCTCTATGGCCTGTTCCTGTGCTGAAAGTGTTTGTGCGTTAGTTGCGACCATCTTTTTCTCCTTTTTCTTCATATTGAGTAACATCTCTCATTTCATAAACCATCCCCAGTTGCCCGTACTTTCTCTCCCCGAAACGGTGATTTCACGGGTGTCGGCGGAAATCAGTCAGATTACGGATGCCCCAGGGGCTGGGCTGCGTCGTGGACGATTATCTGCTTTTTTCGGCCATGAAACCACAGGTATCCGTCAGCGTCCACTGTCATTAGGTCGCCCGTATCGAGCCAATCGTCGACAATCGTTTCCGCAGTGACCTTGGGGTTTTCCCAGTATCCAACCATTTCCAGTATCCAACCATATTCGCGCTTGAGCGGATCCACAGCCGTCCCGGAGTCCCGATCGGCACTTCGGCACCATATGGATACTGCGTGGAGGCTTTACAATTGTTGACCAGTGTTGGATCCGAGCGCCTCTGGTCTCCCAGGGGCGCTCGGCAGACTCCTTGATTAGCCAGGTTCTAAATCGCCCCGGGCAGGAGGTAAAGCGGCTTGTCCTTCTCATTGGCCTGCCGCATCTCCTTTGGTTGCTTCCAGTAGTCCCAGCGCGCTGTGGGGGTGAACACGCCGGTAATCGCTGCGTTGATGAGCGCATCCGGGTTGGCGAAGATCCACTTCTGGCCGAAGCCGCTGCCCAGTTTCGTATACTTGAAGCTATCGGTGGCGACGGTCAGCCCCGGCGGGTAGTGCCGCATCGGAGTCATGACCATGCAGGTCTGGTGGTAGATCTTACCGCCGGCATCTTCGATGATTTTGGCGTCGCCGTAGTGGTGAGCCATATGGTAGGAGGGCGTATCGGTCTGCACCCACAACTTAACTCCTTCCTTCACCTTCTTGCCCCTCAACCGATGAGCAATCTCGCGGACCTCTTCAAAGGTCAGGTGCGGGCAGCCCATGATGACGATGTCCACCGGCTTCGCATTATCTGGGCCGGGTGCCGGCACGAGGTTGTTGAGGCGTTGGAACATTTCGACGACGTCGTCCATGATGACCTTGGCCCGCTCCGGGTTCTTCGGCATCTTGCCCTTGAAGGCGGCTTCGAGCGTCGGTGATTCCGGCGTATAGCCCATCAGGTGCATCATCGGGTCGTTCATGCCGGGCGAGGCGCAGGACACGATCTGCTTGGTCGCCATCGGGCCCATCTTCTTGGGCAGGTTGAGCACGGCCATGATCCGGTTGTCCGCTTTCTCGGCGATGCAGGCGCCCAGGGCGGCCCAGTCCGCGGCGCCCTGCACGTTGTCCCGGACCTCGTCATCTATCTCGACGATACACTTGGCTGCCCGGTTCTCGTCGAGCATGGTGCCGTATTTGGGCAGACAGCCGGTGTATGCGCAGTAAACGGTGTTAACAGCTGACTCACGATTGGTTCGGGCGCCCAGGATGGTGTTGATGTAGCATGCGGCGCTGGATTCGGAGCTGGCGCAGTATTCTCCCATCTTGGGGATGCACGTATTGAAGTAGGGAGTGCATGACAGCCAGTGAAGCCAACCTTGCTGCGACGCTTTCTCGTAACCGGCCTTGTAATCCTTGTGGATTTGCTCGTCAATCTTGAAGCTGCCTTTGCCCGGGATTTCGAAGTTCCAGGGGCCGGAATTCGGCACATCGTACTTGTCGAGCTGCATCAGGTACGGATCGCTGCCGCACATGGTACATTCCTTGTCGGCGACATGGGCGTCCTTCATCGCAAAGATCGGATCATAGAGCGCGCTGTGTCCCAGGTCATAGATAGCGAGCTTCTTCATCATCTCCGGAGTCCTGCGGTTCTTCGTCCAAATGGGAACACCGTTGAGGGTGAGTACCAGAGGCACCATCTCCTTGGCCTCGACCGCGTCGCCGAAGTCCACGAGCTTGTCCATGCAGAATTGCTTATCCTCACCGTGTTTGCCGTCAAGCATTTCCTGTTGAAATTTTGTCAGTTTCATTATTATCTCCTTCTTTATATTCGTCTTTATATTCGTCGTTGGTGTTTCGCTGGTTTTGCCGAGACGGATTATCCCTTGCGTGTTATCGTCACGGTGGCCTTCTGGCCGACCTTCGGCGCGTCGATTTCGACCCAGTCACCGGTCTTAATGGTTTCGATCGGGTCCTTGTCCAAGGAATCCACGGCGGGGATTTCACCGGCAATAGCTCCGCCGATATCGATCCAGTGGACTTGCCGGCAGATAATGGCCGCAGGGCCGTGGTGTGACTGCTTGCACTTGAAGTACAGGCTGACAGCGCCGCTGGTGGAGCCATGCACGGTGGGATAGACCACGATCTTTCCCTGCACGCTCTTACCTTCGATGTCGGCGCCGGGCTGGAGGACAACACCGTCTTCGTTACCGACGGCGTTGAACGCCCACCCCATGCGTTGGCGATTCACCAGCGCTTCGCCGGCGGCTTTGCCTTTGGACCGGGCAATGCCGGTCAACACGATCTTGCTTTCCATGGTTATTCTCCTTTCAAGGTTTGGTTAGATGCCACGTCCCGGGTCACGGGCATGGCGCGGATGCATGGCGTTTTCTCCGTTAAAACACGCCGTAGTGAATTCATCGGTTCTCATTCCAGATCATTATTAAGTCGCAACGCCTCAACCAGTTCCAGGTGTTTTGTGTCTGAAACTTCGTGTAAACAGATGTCAGGCTTCTCTCTGCAAAGGTCCATTGTATTTAAGATGCGCAGGTAAAGCTTGGATTGAATATGCCGATACATATCTTTCTTTGACTGCCATTGCTCCAGGTAAAGAATCGTCCGGCCTTCATTGTAATCCTCGTATATACCACACCCTAAACATCCTCTCTTTTGATTCACTTTCTCCTCGGCGAACTGGAGAATGTCGAGGATGGTCTCTCGTTTTCCAGGAATCGGATTCAGTTTTAGAAGCGAGATGATCATTAACCAAATATATATCAAGATTAGTGCCAACCTTGTCGATTAGAGGGAGATGATAGGTTAACCAATTTATATTATTATTTTTTAATAATAAATTGGAGGAGAACAGCAGCAGGAAAAATAGACAGAAAAGGTCTGGATTTGGTCTTCTGGTCCGAATAAGGTCTTTTGCAACGGAGAGATACCCAAGCGGTTCATACCGCCTGCAGCGCGATCATGGCCGCCGAGACCAGAAGAGACCAGCCAAGGACCTTCTTCAGCAGTGCTTTGTCCACTCTGGCGGACATACGACTGCCGATCTGAGCACCAATGAATACGGCCACGGCAGCGATCAGCGAGGACCGCCACTCCCAGTGGCCGACTGAGGCATGCCCGAAAAAACCTCCGGTGGCGGTGATTCCGACCATTGCGGCGCTCGATCCGATTGCGACATTCATCGGGACTCGAAGCAGAATGTTCATCACCGGCACCTTCAGCACCCCGCCGCCGATGCCGACCATGCCGGTCAGGAGCCCGACCACGGCCATGAGCGGCAGCACAAGCAGGAGATTGATGTCGTAAGGCTGACCATCATGCACGCGTCGCAATGTGAAGATACCTGGCTGTGCCTGCAGATTGCCCGGCCTGGCCCGATGCGGGCGAATCATGAAGAAGGCGGCAACCGTCAGAAGCACGGCCAGCAGCAGCAACAAGGCTTGTTCAGGGATATCTCGGGACAGGCGACCGCCAAGGAAAGCGCCGAGGGCCGTCGGGAGTTCGATAATTCCCACGAGCCCCCAGTCGATCTCATGCGCCTTGCGAAAGATCAGGCTGGCCGACAGGGAAAGTACCATGATCAGGAACAGGCTCGTTGTCGCCGCCTGGTGGAAGCCGACGCCGAGCCACACCTGAATGGGCGTGTAGTAGGTGCCGCCACCCTGGCCAACCATCGACGCGACAATGGCGGCAACGAACAACAGGAAAAACATCAGAAACTTCATATCGCTAACCCTCCCGGATGAAGCGCCAGCAAAGCCAGCCGTTGGATGATCAGCCCGCCATTATGGCACTGCGACACGACGGTCACAGCGCCCCTGCCCGCTCGCGGAGCATGTGTTTTGGGATCTTGCCGGTGGCGGTCTTCTGCTCGTCGGTGAAAATCACGGTCACGGCGCACGTTTCAGCCTCTCTTTTGGCTTGTTTTTTCCTCCACAAACCGGAGAATGCCAAGGATGGTCTGTCGTTTCCCAGAAATCGGATTCAGTTTCAAAAGTGAAATGACTGGTTTGATCTGGGTTTTATCAAAATTAGTGCCAACCTGGTAATTGGAAGGAAATGACAGGATAACTATTTGAGAATATGCATGTTCAGGCAGAGATTGGAGGAGAGCCGCAGCAGGGAAAGGTGACCAAGAAGGTCCGAATAGGGTCTTCAAGTCCGAATAGGGTCTTTTTTGCGACGGGTTGGTATACCCAGTTTATGCATCTTGTTATAGAGCGTTGAAGGCTTCAGTTTGAGAATCTCGGCTGCCCCATTGGGCCCCTTGATTCGCCAACCGGTCTTTTCCAAAGCCTTCATAATATATTGGTATTCTGCCTCGTTGAAACTGGGGATTGGGGGATCAGCCTCAATCGGGTTATTCGGCACCCGCAGATTCAGCCTCTCACTATTGCTGACGATGACAGCATGCTCAACGACGTTCCTGAGTTCCCGGATGTTTCCCGGCCAGTTATAGCGCTGCAGCAAGTCCATGGTCTTCTTTGGGATGGACTCAATTCTTTTGCCCATCTTGCTGTTGAACTCTTTGACAAAGGCCCGGACCAGGAAGGGAATGTCCTCCGGCCGTTTCCGCAGGGGCGGCATCTTGATGGGAAACACATTGAGCCGATAGTAGAGGTCTTGCCTGAAGGCGCCTTTCTTTACTTGTTCGGTCAGGTTTCGGTTGGTTGCGGCAATCACCCGCACGTCGACCCGGATCGTTTTCGGGCTCCCGAGCCGTTCAAATTCTCCGGATTGCAGCACCCGTAACAGCTTGGCCTGAAGTTCCTTTGGCAACTCCCCGATTTCGTCGAGAAAAAGGGTGGAACCATCCGCCAATTCAAAACGGCCGAGTTCTTTGGTCATTGCGCCGGTGTAGGCCCCTTTCTCCCGACCGAACAATTCGCTTTCAATTAACGTCGCCGGCAGAGCGGCACAGTCAACTTTCACCATGACCCGGTCTTTGCGTTTGCTGAGACTGTGAACGGCCCGGGCAATCAATTCCTTGCCGGTTCCCGTCTCCCCGGTAATGAGGACAGTCGAATCCGTTGGTGCCACCTGTTCGGCCTGGCCCAGGACCTGCCGTATGGCGTCGCTCCGGCCGATGATTTCCTCATGCTCCAATAGGAAGTCAATCTCCTCCCGGAGATAGACATTCTCCTTCTCAAGCAGCTGCTTGAGTGTCTCAATCTCCCGGAGCCCATCCCTCAGCTGCACCTCCATTCGCTTACGCTCGGTGATGTCAAGCGACACGCCCATCAGCCGATCCGGCTCTCCGGCCGAATTAAGATACCGTTGCCCGTGGGCGGCTATCCAGCGGATGGTCCCGTCGGGCCGTACGACCCGGTAATCGCTCAGGTAGCTCTCTCCGGACTGGAGTGCCTGCTGCACTTCCAGTTTGACCCGCTCACGATCCTCGAGATGAATTACCTCGATGAAGCTTTCATAGGTCAGATCTTCATCCGGGGCAAAACGAAACAGCTCCCGGGTTTTAGTCGTGACCCAGACGTGGCCTGTATTAATCTCCATGATCCACAGGCCCGCCCCCGCAGCATTTGTCGCCATACTCAGGCGCGCTTCTCTATCGCGCAAGGCCTCGTCAGCGCGTTTCCGGGCGAGCGCGTTTGCAAACAAGTGCGCAATAAGCTGGAAGCCGTTCACGACCGCATCCGGCCAGTCCCTTTCCTCCCGCGTGGCGACGAAGCTCACCACGCCAAATACCGGCTTTCCGCCAACGGATAACGGAATTACCACAGTGGACTTGGTGTCGTAACGGCCAAGGTTCTCCCGGTCGAGGCCCGCTTCCGGCGGGAGGTCGGTTATTTTGGCAATCACAACCGTTTCCCCGTTTATGATCATAGAATACGCCCAGGGAAAGAAATCCTTTAGACTCATTCGCTCAGGAGCTGACAGCAGACTTTCCGGAGGCTGATAGAAATGGGTCAGCAGCATCGTTTCAGGTTCGCCTTCAGAGACTTGCCAGAGTGTAGACCGATCAAGACCGAGGAATTCGCAGATGCGGTGCTGGGCGGCTTCAATCTCGCTGTCGATCTGGTCGGCAGGGAGATTGATAAAGAATGTCGAAATTTCGGCCAGCAGCCTCTCGAATCGCAACGGTTCGTCGCGTTCGGCATGCGATTTGACTACTAATAAGTCCATATGGTCCTTTCATATCTGTGAGACGAAAAGAAACCTCATCTTGTAAGCACCAAATTTTGAGCGCAACCTCGTAAAAATACTGTGGCCTGCATTACCCGGCATACAGCCATGATTTTTTGCATCCGCATCGCTTCAGTGAGAAGCTATACCACGGTGAGCAAAGCGTCTTCAAGGCAAGTCAACAATTTAGGTTGATAAGCCGGGCTGAGAGGTCGGCCAACAATCCCTTTTGCACGCGATAGAAACAGCGGCAGGATTCCCATACAGGCGATCATTGCGCCAGTTCGCAAAGCAGCCGTCGAAGTGATCAGTGGCGGCGTTGAAATGTTTCGGGATGTATCGTCGAGGCTGGTTGATCTCTGACGAGCCATAAAGATTCAATCTCAGAACCTTGAACTGGATCTTACCGATGATCCACGTGCTCGGTTTTCGACGTTTTACATGTTATTTGTGGATACACGAAACACAATAGGCAATCAACCAGTATTTCAAATTTTGGTCAAAACAGACATCACCAGTGCTCTCAAAGTGCCAGGAAACCTGACTGCATATTACTTCAGGAAAGGTATTCAATTTTGGCTTGCCTAAAAGTGGGGGTTACGTGCCTAAATTGAAAATTCCAGATCGCCTGAAAAATTTCAGTTTGCCAGATGAAATATGCAGTTTAAGGAAATTGAAGATATGTATCTATTTGGGGATAAACTTGGGGTATTTTAAGACTTGGACTTGTTTGCCATTATGTGAAATAGGATAAAATCAAAGATAGGCCTTGGATATGTCAATCTATGTAAAAATCAGATATCGAGATCTCAAGTTGAATCGAAAAAGACATTTGGGATAGTGTAACATTCTGCTATGCTATTCCATTTCTGAATTTTCTATATTCGTGCATTATACCGTATGAATACTGGATATCAATTTCGTCCAGAAAGTTTTCATTTATTGAATCTTTCGGTGAGACTGGTATTTTGGC
>Ga0210085_1000607_pt1 | contig 14805 bp, 11 predicted proteins | sample China_Galinas_PW_5_FD_184866 | JGI IMG/M metagenome (GOLD analysis project Ga0210085, IMG submission 184866) | Wetland microbial communities from San Francisco Bay, California, USA, that impact long-term carbon sequestration - China_Galinas_PWC_D1... | ecosystem: Environmental > Aquatic > Marine... | reverse complement strand
GGTTTCACCGCCTTTTTCCTGCCCGAATTCCGTTACAGGCAAATGAAAAACAGTGTTGTCATGATCATCCTTTGAAAAAATATTTTCTTCCAGACCTTTTTGGATGACATCCTTGCCCATTTTATAGGTGTCGGATTCATAATAAAATACATCGAACTCAAGTCCGAAATTTTTATACGTTTCGGCAAAGCCGTCGTATACCCAATTGTTCATAGTTTTCCAGAGTTTTACGGTTTCCGGGTCGTCGGCTTCCCATTTTTGAAGCATTATTTGAACATCATCTTCTAGAGTTTGGTTTTTATCGGCCTCTTGGGCAAACCGCACATACCAGCTACCGACAAAGTGATCTCCTTTCAAACCTTCGGATTCCGGAGTTGAACCGCTCCCCCATCGTTTCCAGGCCAGCATACTTTTGCAAATATGAACGCCCCGGTCATTAATTAGGTTCGCTTTGACAACCCAATGACCGGTTGCTTCCAATATTTTTGAAATAGACATTCCTAATGCACCATTGCGCAAGTGTCCTAGATGCAGCGGTTTGTTTGTATTCGGCGACAAGTATTCCACCATACCCCGTATGCCTTGGCCAACAGAGGATTCCCCATATTTATTATCCTCTGAAATTATTTCGGAACAGAATTCTCCGAAAAGCACATCAGGAAATATATTTATATTAAGGTAGGGACCAGAAATATTTACTTCTTGGATAATATCATCCGGAGCAATTTTTTTCGCAATTTTTTTCGCAATTTCTGCTGGAGATTGACGAAACTGTTTCGCAAGCGGAAAGCACCCGACTGCAAAATGGCCTAAGTCGGTGTTTGGAGGAAAATCAAGTTCAAGATGTACCGGGATTTGCCCCAGGGCTTTCTCTGTAGCGCTATAAATTTTGTTTAAAATAGTTTCTCTGAGTTTCTGAACAGACATAGACATTTCCTTTGTAAATATAAAACCTTGATTTCAAGAATCATTTCTTTGGGATAGATCTTATTTTTTTCAAGATCTATAAGTATGGCAAAAAACCGATAAGCTATCAAGTTATAAAATCGTTTCGCAATTTTATACAACCATGGCCTCCTTCTCGAACTTTTAAATGCTTTTGGATCAATTTACTTAAACCAATCACTTTGGACAAATCCAAGTACGCCGGCAAGCTTGCCGGTGGCTGTCATGCCTGTTGTCTTTTTCTCAAGTTCATACTTGAAAGGAAGAACACATTGTGCCATAATGCCTGCACCTCGTTGACGGTAGTTTTTTTTATCGATAAAAATATTCTATCTGCTTGATTTCTCAAGTGTAAAGAAGGCCTTTATTTTTTTGATGGTTGATCAAGGTTATGTTTCCACACCAAAGTTATGCAGGTGCCAAATTCTCAAGAAAAAATTATGAAAAAAGTTGTAATTTTTTTTTAATTATGTAATTGCAGTCGATCAAAAGAATTTTCCATTTACTGTGGAGCGCTTCATTAAAGTTTTTTTATTTTTTCATAAAATATTCGGGTTAACGAACAACGGCTTCCCAGTGTTTTGGCTTCAATGAAAAATAGTTATGAAATTTAAGCCCTTCGATTTGAGGGTTTTTTTTTAACCACAAACGATTGTTTTAAATCATGAACACAAGATTAATTTTATCTGACGGAGCGCTTTATGAAGGGCTTTCCCTAGGCGCTGAAGGTACCGCTACGGGAGAAGTGGTGTTCAATACCGCCATGACCGGATACCAGGAAATTCTGACGGACCCTTCATATCATTTCCAGTTAATCACTATGACATATCCGCAAATCGGAAATTATGGCGTCAACCGAAAAGATTTCGAATCAAAGCGAATTTACGCGGGAGGTTTTATCATACGCGAATACAGCCCCATCGTCAGTCACTGGCAGGCCGACCAATCCATTGATGCGTACTTGAAACATTACGGCATTGTTGGGATCAGTGATATTGATACCCGTGCCCTGACCCGTCATTTGCGTGATCACGGTGCTCAAATGGGGATGATTACCACAACAAATGAACCGTTTGACACCCTGTTAGAGCGACTGAGAAGCGGTGAAAAGCTTGTTGGAAGAGATATCGTTAAAGACGTTACAACGGACAGGTATTATGATTGGCCGTTATCCGGTGAAAACGACGGCAATCAAAAATGTTCATTCAGAGTCGCCGTCTATGACTACGGCGTAAAATTTTCAATTTTAAGAACACTACATGATTACGGGTGTCGTCTCAGAGTATTTCCCGCCCATGCTCCGCCTGAAGAGGTGCTCGAATGGAATCCCGACGGAATCGTTCTGTCCAACGGTCCCGGCGATCCGGAGCCTGTTGAATATGCCGTTAAATCGGTTCGGCACCTGTTGGGTAAAAAACCGATTTTCGGGATTTGTCTGGGCCATCAAATTTTGGGACTGGCACTGGGCGGTCGAACAACCAAGTTGAAATTCGGACACCACGGTGCAAACCATCCGGTAAAGCATCGACGCACCGGCGGGGTTGAGATAACTTCTCAGAACCATGGTTTTATCATCGATATTGACAGCTTGGCGAAAAAAGAGGTTGAGATCACCCATATAAACCTGAATGATGGAACCCTGGAAGGAATCAGACACCAACCTCTGCGGGCTTTCTCGGTTCAATATCATCCGGAGGCATCGCCGGGGCCCCATGACAGCCGGTATCTGTTTGAGCAATTTATAGAGGATATGAAGCAGTTCGATGCCTAAAAGAAAAGACATAAAACGAATACTTGTGATTGGATCGGGTCCCATCGTCATCGGTCAGGCCTGCGAGTTTGATTATTCCGGAAGCCAGGCCTGTAAAGCACTGCGTGAAGAAGGGTTTATCGTTATATTAATCAACAGCAATCCGGCCACGATTATGACAGACCCCGAATTTTCGGATAGAACTTATATAGAACCGCTTCGTGCAGATGTGATTGCAAAAATCATAGAAGATGAGCGTCCCGATGCGCTGCTGCCCACGCTTGGCGGTCAGACAAGTCTTAATCTTGCGGTTGAACTTGCCGAAAGTGGTATTTTAGAAGAATACGGCGTGGAGTTAATCGGCGCCAATCTCGAGACAATCCGTCTGGCCGAAGACAGGAATCTCTTTCGCAATGCTATGAGAGAAATCGGCTTGAAAGTTCCTGCGGGCGGGTGTGTTAATTCTCTCGAAGCGGCAGAGGCACTGCGTGATGAAATCGGCTTTCCGCTCATCATTCGCCCTTCATTTACCCTTGGCGGTATTGGCGGCAGTGTCGTTTATAACAGAGAGGAGTTCAGCCGGGCGGCCCAGTGGGGACTGAGCGCCAGCCCGGTCAACGAGATATTAATCGAGGCGTCCGTGCTCGGGTGGAAGGAATACGAGCTGGAAGTGATGCGGGATGCGGCGGATAATTTCGTGGTGGTGTGTTCCATCGAAAACTTCGACCCCATGGGCATCCACACGGGTGACAGCATCACTGTGGCGCCCGCCCAAACCCTAACGGACGTCGAATTTCAGGCCATGCGGGATGCGGCCAAGAAAATTGTGACCAAGATCGGCGTCGAAACCGGAGGGGCCAACATCCAGTTTGCCCTGAATCCGGAAAACGGCAAAATGGTGGTCATTGAAATGAATCCCAGGGTCTCACGAAGTTCGGCGCTGGCATCCAAAGCCACCGGTTTCCCCATCGCCAAGATTGCCGCCAAACTTGCTGCGGGTTATTATCTTCACGAAATTCCCAACGACATTACACGAAAAACTCCGGCGTGCTTTGAGCCGGCCATTGACTATGTTGTCGTCAAGATCCCCCGATGGGATTTTGAAAAGTTTCCCGGGAACGACGTCCGATTGAGCTCCCAGATGAAATCGGTGGGCGAAGCCATGGGAATCGGCAGAACCTTCAAGGAAGCGCTGAACAAAACGCTACGGTCCCTTGAAAACGGCTGGTCCGGTTTCCATGCCAATGGCAACGATTCCATTAGCCGAATGTCTGGTGAAGTCTTGCTGGATGATCTCAGATGGGGAACACCGGATCGCATCCTGAAAATTTGGCAGGCCCTCACCAGCGGTATTTCTCCCGAAGAAATATTCGAGATTACCCGTATTGACGTTTGGTTTCTGAAGAATCTCCAGCAACTTGTGGAGTTCGAGACTCACATTGCCGAAGAATTTAAACAACGGCGGACTCTCACACCGGAAACTCTCCGAAGCGCAAAACGCCTTGGATTCTCCGACAAGCACATCGCCGGTTTGACCGGCAAGCTGGAAACTGAAATCCGGAGCCTGCGCAAAGAAAATGGAATATTGCCGTCTTTTAAAATTGTGGACACCTGTGCCGCCGAGTTTGAATCTTTTACCAACTATTTTTATTCCACCTACGATCAGGAAAACGAATCCATCCCTTCAAACCGGAAGAAAGTGATTATTTTAGGCGGCGGTCCCAACCGAATCGGTCAGGGCATTGAATTCGATTACTGCTGTGTGCACGGCATCCTGGCCTTAAAAGATCTGGGAATCGAAGCCATCATGATCAACTGCAATCCGGAGACGGTGAGCACGGATTATGATGTGGCCGACAAGCTGTATTTTGAACCGCTTACCTATGAAGATGTATTGAATGTGATTGAGCTGGAAAAACCGGATGGTGTCATTATTCAATTTGGGGGGCAGACACCGCTGAAGTTGGCCATCGACCTGGAACAGGCAGGCGTGCCCATATGGGGAACCTCCCCTGATTCCATCGATCTGGCCGAAGATCGCGACCGGTTCGGCGCCCTGCTGGACTCCCTGGATATTCCCCACCCCCAATACGGAACAGCCACCTCCATAGAGGATGCCGTTGAAATCGGCCAGAGAATCGGATTTCCCTTGATGGTAAGACCTTCCTACGTCCTGGGCGGACGGGCGATGGAAATTGTTTATGATCTTAAATCGTTGGAACATTATATGCAGTATGCTGTTAATGCCTCAAAAGAACATCCGGTGCTTCTTGATCGCTTTCTGGAAGACGCTTTCGAGTTTGATGTAGATGCCATCTCCGACGGTGAGCGAACAGAGATTTGTGGTGTCATGCAGCAAATCGAAGAGGCCGGTGTGCACTCAGGGGATAGCATGGCCGCCTTGCCGCCTTTTTTGCTGAGCCGGGATCAGTATGAAGACATCAAAGAATATACCCGTCTGCTTGCCAAAGCACTCCATGTCCAAGGCCTGATCAACATTCAGTTTGCCATTATGTATGATACACTGAATGTGATCGAAGTGAATCCCCGGGCATCGCGAACAGTGCCTTTCGTGAGCAAAGCATCCGGAATCCCCATCGCCAAAATCGCTGCAGAAGTAATGTCCGGCAAACGATTGGACCAAATCAGCTACACCTTTAAGGATCGATTGCCGTACGTTGCCGTTAAGGAATCGGTATTTCCATTCGACCGCTTTGAAAAAGCCGATATTTATCTGCGGCCGGAAATGCGTTCCACCGGAGAGGTTATGGGGATTGCAACGACCTTTGGAGAGGCGGTGTTTAAAGCCTTTCAAGCCACGGGCATTACCATTCCAACGTCAGGCACTATATTTATCAGCGTGAATGACAACGATAAGGCCCGCATGTTTCCCATTGCTGAAAGCTTGTATAGATTGGGCTATAAATTGGTTGCCACCCGGGGGACGGCGGATTATATCGCCGGCCGGGGCATTCCGGTTGAGACGGTATTAAAAGTCAGCGAGGGACGTCCCGATGTCGTCGATAACATCAAAAACCACAACATTGATCTAATTATTAAAACCCCTTTAGGGCAGCGATCCCGAAAGGATGAATCCCCTATTGGCTGGACGGCGATTAAATACCGCGTTCCGTTCATTACCACCCTTTCCGCCGCCGAATCGATTGTGCGAGGCCTAAAAGCCCAAAGAAAAAAACCATTTAAATATCAGTGCCTACAGGAATACTATAAAACTCACTAATACTTGGAAAGATGAATTAGTTGAAGGCCATCATCAGGCGTTTATCGTAAACATTTTGACTACTTCATACAACGAAATTTAGAAAAAAAGGACAGGAGCTAAATAAAACCGCTTCGGAATGGGTTGAAGGTGTTAAGACCCCAAAGGTCACCTGACAATATAGGCGGAGCTTATCATCGCCGAATCAGTATCGGTCATTCTCACAGAAGTTAGAGATCCAGAATCATTCCGACTTCATCACAATGGAAATATTTCGGGCATCGGCTGCATTCACCCCACACCTTGGGCGGAAGTTCCGATCTGGATTGTACTCTGAATCCCAACGTTTTGAAGAAATTTTCGGCTAATGTGAACGTGTACAAATGCCTTATGCCCAGTTGTTTGGCCTCTTCTTTCATGACTTCGACTAATTTACTTCCCAAGCCCAGGTGCTGGTAATCCGGATGAATCGCAACCGCCCTGATCTCAGCGATATCTTCCCAAAGCACATGCAGGCTTCCGCATGCCACAACAAGATGCAATACTTCTCTGGTTTCCGTCACGCTGTAAACCGGAACGTTGCTGTCACAGGCGATTACAAAATCCCTGATATTTTCATACATGTATTGGGGACCTCTAGGAAGCAATAAATTCATTGCCGCATAGGCGTTCACCAATTCGAGAATTTCTTCTACGTCCCTAACCTGAGCTTTCTGGATAACAATTTGGCGTTCGTCTTTGTCGTTTAAAAGAACTTTTAGCAACTTTTCATTAGGTTTCTGCTCTTCGGGTTTGAAAGCAGGAGGCGGTTCGATATATTTCATGGCTAATTATCCATAGATTTTTAAAAACCAAATTTTTATAAAGGACTTCGATTAATCTGCAATCTTGTATTCACATCGGTACATGAGAAGAATAACTTTAACCCCGTTCCCTTTCAAGATCGGATATCTATTTTTAAATGTAAAAATATAGACAGTAACTGTTTTTGCGTCAAGGTCTTAACGGTAAAAAATACCTGTTAATAGGGAGCAGGGCTGAAGTTATTAGTCGGCATCGATGCCTCACTTATTGACTGATGGAATTTTGCTTTGTCGAGAGTCGCGGACATCATAAAAATTCTTTAGAAACTTCCTGTTCGACTCCGAATACATAAGCAATCAAGGCAGCTCGGATCCACATGCCGTTTCGCTCCTGCCGCCAGTAAGCGGCCCGCGGATCTTTATCCACTTCCACTTCTATTTCATATCGCCGGGGTAGTGGATGCATGATGGTGCAATGCGGTTGAATGATGGAAAGATGTTTCTTCTTGAAATGGAACCCGGGATAGGTGTCGGCTTCGCTTGACGGGTCGTCAGAATACTCTTTCTGAATTCTGGTCATGTAAATGGCGTCTACCAGCGGCATGACGCTTTCGAAATCTTCGGTTTCATAATATGCAATATTGTGTTTCTTCAAAAAATCTTTGATATCATCTTTCATCCTGAATATATCAGGTGAAACAAAGTACAAAGTCATGTCATTATAATTTTTCATCAGGTAACTCAGGGAACGCACTGTTCGTCCACGCTTTAAATCACCGACCATAGCGATCTTTTTGCCGTCCAAACCGCCGATGTCTTGAAATGATCTTTCAAGCGTATAAATATCCAACAAGGCTTGGGTCGGATGTTGATCCGGTCCCGAGCCCCCGTTTAAAATAGGAACGGGGCGTTCGGTCTGATTCAGAACCCAAGCGGTTTTTTCGGCAAATCCGGCTTCCGAGTGCCTGCAAATGATTAAATCGACATAACTGGCAAACGTGCGAATGGTGTCTTCCGACGATTCACCTTTGACCTCGGAGCTTGTCGACGTTCCCCGACTTTCGGAAACGCTTAGCCCCAGAATATAGCATGCATTTTGGAAAGATAGAAAGGTCCGTGTTGAGGGTTGAACAAAATACAACATGGCCCGTTTATGGGGTAAAAGATGTCTGAGTTTTTCCTGGCCCATTTTCGTTTGGGCCAATAACCGGATCATGTCTGCAATCTTACACAGATAGTCCATGAACGGTCTATCAAACTGTTGGGCAAAAATAATATCAAACAATCTGCCGTTTACCTCGAAAAAAGCTAATTTTTCATCGACATTCTTATTGTAGAACTCATCCCACCCTTGGTATGTTTGACGAGTTTGTTCTACCGATCCGTCCATTTTATTCACCTCGAGGGATAGGTTGGTTTTAAGTGCTGTATCTGCTCTCCCTTTTTAAGCAACACAAGCGCCGTCCGGAAAAAACATGGGTCTACTTTGCGACATCAATTTATGGCAAAAATCTAATGATGTGTCAAGTCGAAATGGCCGCTTGGACAGGGCGAACGCATTTGATTCCTAATAGGAAGAAGATGCTCCACAACGGCGGATTGTCCATTCCGGCAAAAAATACAAAACCTGTGGTTAATCGCGCTTGAACTTGCTATAGTCCGGCTTGAGGTAGCGGCTTTCATCTCCGCCGTTGATCGCCGTTAGGGCTTCGACCTTCAAGGGGAGACCGAACAGTTGAATGAATCCGTGAGCATCCTGCTGATTGTAAACATCTTCTTCCCCGAATGATGCATAATCCTCCCGGTACAGACTGTAGATACTTTTTCGTCCTGCAATGATGACATTCCCCTTGTACAGCTTCAGGCGGACGGTGCCTGAAACCCTCTCCTGGGTGATCTTGACAAAGGCGTCCAGCGCCTCCCGGAGCCGCATGAACCACATGCCATTATAGACCAATTCAGCATATTTGACCGCTACGAAATCTTTATAGTGCATCGTGGATTTATCGAGGCAGATGCTTTCGAGGGCTTGATGTGCGCGCAGCACAATTGTTCCGGCGGGCGTTTCGTATACGCCACGGCTTTTCATTCCCACCAATCTGTTTTCGACCATATCCACCCGCCCGACACCGTGAGCCCCTGCTATTTTGTTCAAACGGGTGAACAGTTCCACTGCTGTCAGCATTTCACCGTTCAAGCTGACCGGGTTTCCCTTTTCGAAGCCGATATCGATATAAGCGGCTTCGTCCGGTGCATCCTCCGGACTGACGGTCAATCTGTACATCCCCTTTTCCGGCTCATTCCAAGGATTTTCCAGGAGTCCGCCTTCATGGGAAAGGTGAAAAATATTGCGATCCCGACTGTAAATATCCTTTTCCGTCTGGGACAAAGGAATGTTGTATTTGGCGGCGTACTTGATAGCATCCTCACGGCTGCGAATATCCCACTCGCGCCATGGGGCAATAACTTTAAGCTTAGGGTTGAGCGCCATCACCGTGAGTTCAAAACGAACCTGATCATTGCCCTTGCCCGTGCAGCCGTGGGAAACCGCATCCGCACCTTCGGCCTCGGCAATTTCAACCAGCGTTTTCCCCATAAGCGGTCGGGCAATGGAGGTCCCCAATAGATAATCACGTTCATAAACAGCGCCGGCCTGCAGTGTGGGGAAGACATATTCTTTGAGAAACTGTTCACGCAGGTCCCGTACAATCAGCTTGCTGGCGCCTGAGGCCAGGGCCTTTTCTTCGAGACCCTCGAGTTCTTCTTCCTGGCCGAGGTCTGCCGTAAAACAGATCACTTCACAGTCATGGTAATTATTCTTTAGCCAAGGAACAATTATCGACGTGTCCAGCCCGCCACTGTAGGCGAGGACAACCTTATTTATTCGAACTTTTGCCATTTTTAATCTCCTTTCAAAAAACAAAAACCCCGGCTTTTGCCGGGGTTTTTGTTTTTTCACTGAATTTTATGTTACAAGATCAGATTCAACGCATAAAACACCCGGACGACGGTCGCATACGGCGACGTCTGTTGCGGATACGGATGCGTGTGATGGATGAATCTAAAACCATAGTTTATTACTTTCCGAGTTTTGTTTTGGACATATGGCAAAAAACCGCGAGTCTGTCAAGTTCAAAATGTTTTTTTTGCGCTGATTTCAGACGAATCGACCATTTTATTGGACAATGATTCAGTTTGCACTATTTAACCCATAAACAAACAACATGTTTCAAGCGCTTTTCGGAAAAAGAATCAAAAATCATGCACTGGAAGTATTTGAAATGGCATAAAATAACTATCGGCTGAATGGACAGAAAATAAATCCTTGATTGGGGGCTGTTCGAGTGCTAAATTAGACAAACTCGTCAAAAGTCCAATTTTCCCACTTTTCCGGATTCCCGCCTACGCGGGAATGACAATAAAGCATTTAATATTATTCAGAGATGATATCCGTCATACCCGCGAAAGCGGGAATTCAGGCGTTAAACGGAAATATGACATCGCATACAATTCAAACCACTCAACTTGACATTCCGCCAGGAATGATTCATCTCGGCATCGGTCAGCCCGATCCGTCCCTGTTGCCGCTGGCTTTGATAAAAGATGCCGCCGAAAATCGCCTGAGCCATGACGACGCATCCCTTCTGGCATACGGTGCTGAATCGGGGGACGGGTATTTTCGACGCGCCCTGGCCAATTTTCTGACTGAACACTATCATAAAACTGTTGATGCCGACGATCTCTTTGTCACAGCCGGGGCCTCTCAAGGACTCGATTTGATCTGCACCCTTTTCACCAAACCCGGTGATACTATTTTCGTGGAAGAGCCGAGCTATTTTTTGGCCCTTCACATCTTTAGAGACCATGGACTGAACATTATCGGCCTGCCCATGGATGAAGACGGCTTGGTGGTCGAAGCGTTGGAAGAAAATCTGACACAACACCATCCGGCCTTCCTTTATACCATCCCAACATTTCATAACCCGACCAGTATTACCCTCTCCGCCGCCCGCCGGAAACAGCTGGCTCAGCTGGGCCAAGAGCATAATCTATTAATTGTTGCCGATGAAGTGTATCATTTGCTGGCCTATGATTTTGCACCCCCGCAACCGCTGGGCAACTACATTGATGAAGGGAGGATCTTGTCAATCGGGTCATTTTCTAAAATTCTTGCCCCTGGCTTACGATTGGGCTGGATTCAGACGAATCAAGCTCTGCACCACCGGCTGGTCAAAAGTGGCTTGCTCGAAAGCGGAGGCGGGTTAAACCCATTTACTTCCAAACTGGTTCAAAGTGTCCTGGAGCTGGGGCTGCAACTCGACCATCTGAGGAATTTGAAAACGGTGTATGGCCATCGGATGGCTTTTTTAAGCGCCGCTTTACAGCGACATCTTGGAAGTTCTGCCAGCTTCAGCGAGCCGCACGGCGGTTTTTTCATCTGGCTGCGTCTGCCCGAACAGATAGATGCTGAAGCACTTCTATCGGAAGCCGGTCAGCATAATGTTGGTTTTCAACCTGGAGTAAGATTTTCAAGCCGGCAGAGCCTGAAGAATTATGTCCGCCTGAGCTTTTCCTTTTATGACACACCGGAATTGGAGACCGCTGCCGGTCGTCTGGCTGATATTCTCAGAAACAATCTATGATCCTGCTATGTTACAGGAACTTCAAAAAACAATATAAGTTTTTTCAATATTTCGTAGACACGGACCAGGCTTTTCAAACTTACATATTCATCCCCTGCGTGTGCGCCATGACCTATGGGTCCAAACAAAACGGAAGGGATCCCTGCCTTCCCGCATAACGCCGAGTCTGACCAGAAGGAGAGTCCGACAAGTTTCGATTGAGGAGAAGCGTCTTTCAGACACGTTAAAATTTTTGCCTCTTTTGAAATTTCATAAGGCGGTCTTACAAATATTTCTCGTCCCTTTACATCATGATTTCCCGGGAATCTTTTCACTGCCTGGATGACGCGCTCCAGTTCCAAATTAAGCAGGTTTTGAGATTCTTTTGGAAGGGTCCGTCTCTCCCATTGTAATCGTGACCTGCCGGGGATCACACTCAAGGCAGTCCCTCCGTCAATGATACCTGCGTGAAGCGTAGCATGCCCCAATAAAGAATCTGCCTTAGTATTGAGCAACTCAGAGTGGATATTGTTCAGTTCTTCCAACGCGGATTTTAACGGCAGTATAGCATCAACACCTTCGGAAGGTCGACTTCCGTGAGCCGCTTTGCCGATCACTTCTATTTCATACCAGGAAACGCCTTTATGGCTCACCCCTATTTCCAGTTCGGTGGGTTCCAGAAATATGCCACCGGAAGGGAATGGAAAAAACTTTGGAAGCCATCGTTTAAGCAAATACTCCATCCCGGCACTTCTATCTTCTTCATCAGCCACAAACGTGAACAGAATTGATACGGGTGGCGGGTGATGGGTGAAATACTCTGCAAGCAACAACATAACGGCAATACTCCCCTTCATATCGTAAGTCCCGCGACCATAAAGCTTATCACCTTTTTGTTTTAAGTTGAAAGGGGCATCCATACCCTCCACGCCAACTGTGTCGAGATGACCATTTAATAAAAGTGAACCGTTGCAATTGATTCCCGGTATTATGGCGACAACATTGGTCCTATCGGGAGCTGCCGGTTGGATTTCCGGATCTAATCCTAGTTTAGTGAGATACCGCGCAACGAATCCAGAGATTTCTTTTTCTCCGGGTCCGCCGGAAAGTGTTGCATTGACGGAATTTATCTTAACCAGCTCACTCAGAAGATTTATGATTCGATTTTTCATGCATTTTTTCCCAAAATTCCATACTAAGCGCCAATTTAGCCGAAAGAGATATCCCTCAACCCACCGATTAGTTACCCAATAACCAATATCCTTCTTGACCGCTCCTCACTAACCTGATATTTTTATCAGCCGCGATTTTTTAATTAAAATAGGCAAGTGAATAGAGGTTCTTACGATATCATCATATTAAAAAGTAATCTGATATATGTCAATCAAAGTTAGTTACCGTTTTCCAAGACTCCTTGTCTTTAACTATATGGATGAAAAAGATTGGCCGATAATGAAGATAATTGGAAACGGCGACAGACGTAAAAGGGATTTACAATGATGAAACATAACTTCAAAGGCATAATATTTGATATTAATGGCGTTCTTGAATTTCAGGGTCAGGTTTATCCGGACGCTGTTGAGCTCATTAATTTTTTGCGGAAAAAGGGGATCGTCATAAGAATATTGACTAACAGCACCCTGAAAAGCAGAGAATATTGTGCCGAGCAACTGAATCAGATGGGTTTTGATGTCCGTGAAGCAGAGGTGATTACCGCCGCATATGCAACGGCTAAATACCTTGAGACTTTAAGTCCGCGATCATGTTGGGTAATGCTGAAAAGAACCGGATTGAAGGAATTCAGACACTTTTGTCATGACGTTGAGAATCCGGAGTATATTGTCCTGGGAGATTATCGCGAGGGGTTCAACTTCCACAACATGAACAAGGCGCTAAAACTCCTGCAAAGGGGTTCAAAATTCATTGTAATGATATCGCAAATCGTTGATAACAGTATGGGAGACGTGGAACTTACCGTGGGGGCCTATGGAAAAATGCTGGAGGATGCCGCAAATGTAAAGGCAACGTATATCGGGAAACCCAGCAAATTCATTTTTGAAATGGCCCTCAAGACAATGGATATCGAAAGGAATACAGTTTTAATGGTGGGTGATCGGGTTTCCAGTGATATACGCGGTGCAAAAAATGCCGGGATAAAATCAGTTCTGGTAAAAACAGGTGAATTTAAAGAAAGCGATTTAGCCGGTGATGTTCAACCGGACCATATTGTAGATTCTATTAGTGAAATTAAGAGGTTATTTTAGATGATATAACAGAAATCGCGGAATGCAAGATTTAAATAATACGATTTTATCATCATGGAGGCTTCGCCAATCATTAAAAGGAGTAGAGTCATGGCAGAAAACGATCATCCGGATACGCCGGCTGTGCATGGAAATGCCCGCAAGTTACAGAACTTAAATTTTCAGACTTTCATGGGTTGTCGACCGACAGGAGAATTCTTGACCGACGATATTGACGTTGTCATCAGCGGTGTGCCCTTTGATCTGAAAACCACCGGTCGTCCGGGTGCTAGATTTGGCCCGGCAAGCATCCGGCAAGCGTCCGCAAACCTGGCCTGGGAGCTTCGCCGCTGGCCGTGGGATTTTAGTGTGTTTGATGTCCTGGGCGTCGTCGATTGCGGTGATCTTCGTTTTGATTGCACCCAAAGCGACGAGATGGTATCGCAACTCCGACAACTTGCCGCTCAAATACTGGCATCGAATAAAATCATGCTGACTTTTGGTGGAGACCACTTTATCACGTTGCCTTTGCTGAGGGAACATGCAAAAATTCACGGTCCTGTTGCTTTAATTCATTTTGATGCACATACGGATACGGAAAGAGAACAGGATCAATACAATCACGGCACCATGTTTTTTCATGCTGTAAATGAAGGCATTGTTGCAACGGAACGGTCTGTGCAAATCGGTATTCGCTCAGAGTACTTCCGGGAGGATCACAGCTTTACGGTTCTTGATGCAGCCTGGGTAATGGAGAACAGTGCCGCAGATATCATTAATAAAATAAGACAGGTGGTCGGTGATCATCCGGCTTATCTTACGTTCGATATCGACTGCCTGGATCCGGCCTTTGCCCCGGGAACCGGAACACCGGTGGTTGGCGGTCTGTCGACTGAATTGGTATTGAGGATTATGCGCGGGCTGGTGGGCTGCAACCTGATCGGCATGGACATCGTCGAAGTCGCTCCTCCGTATGATCATGCGGAAATAACGGCACTGGCTGCAGCAACACTGGCCCTCGAGTTTCTTTATGTTCTGGGGGCGAACAGGAAAGGGAATTGACCCTTAAATTTAACGCCCGCAATTGGTCGAATTCTGACCGGCAATATGATGACCGGTTAATTGTCCAGCTGATTCTCTATGGCCAGTAATTGCTCCTTAAACCACATATGTGCGGAATCTTTTTCATACAGCGGATGCCAGATCAGATTGAGTTGAAAAT
>Ga0210085_1000606_pt1 | contig 14808 bp, 13 predicted proteins | sample China_Galinas_PW_5_FD_184866 | JGI IMG/M metagenome (GOLD analysis project Ga0210085, IMG submission 184866) | Wetland microbial communities from San Francisco Bay, California, USA, that impact long-term carbon sequestration - China_Galinas_PWC_D1... | ecosystem: Environmental > Aquatic > Marine... | reverse complement strand
CCGTCTTCGGCACGCCGGCCGGGACCGGGGTCTTCTCGGGAGGCGCGATCGCGGTGGCGACGCCGGCCGCGTAGACGTCCTCCTGGTCGGGATGGCGGAAGCGGTCGTCGATCGGGACGAAGCCGACCGGGTTGGCGAGGCCCTCGCTCTCGCGGACCGCGTCGACGCCGGCGAACGGCGGCACGATCATCGAGTAGGCGAAGGGCAGCGCGCGCCCGCCCTCGAGCTCGATCTCGCCGTCGCGGACGGCCGCGATCGAGGCGCTGGAGATGCCCTCGATGCCGAGGTGCTCGAGGAACTCCTCGACCCGCCTGGCGGAGTCGCCGACGCCGCCGAGGCCGAAGTGACCCAGGTAGGGCTCGGAGCTGACGAAGGTGACCGGGGCCTCCTTCTCGAGGCCGGCCTTGCGGATCCGGTGGCGGACGTTGAAGAGGAACTCGTAGGAGGCACCGAAGCAGGAGCCGCCCTGGGCCGTGCCGACGACGACCGGGCCCGGGTTCTCGAGGAAGCGGTCCCAGGCCGCGGCGGCCTGTTCGGCGTGCTCGAGGTTGCAGACCGACTGGGTGTAGCCGTCCTCGGGGCCGAGGCCGGGGATTTTCTCGAAGGCGAGACGCGGGCCGGTGGCGACCAGCAGCTTGTCGTAGGAGATCTCCTCCCCGGAGGCCGTGGTGACGGTGTGGCCCTCGACGTCGACCGCGCCGGCGGCCTCGTTGACGAAGCGGATCTCCTTGCGCTCGTAGAGGGGCGCGAGGGGGAAGGTGATGTCGTCCTTGTCGCGGATGCCGAAGGGCAGCCAGATCAGGGACGGGATGAAGGTGAAATGGTCGCGGGGATCGAGGACGACCACCTCGTGGCGGTCGTCGAGCTGCTTGCGAAGATCGAGCGCGGCGGTCATGCCGGCGAAGCTCGAACCGAGGACGACTGCACGCTGTGCTGGGGCGGAGGAGGACATCGGGTGCTGCTCCCTTCTCAACTTGACAACTTTGAAGTTGTACTGTTGTTAAGAGAATACGCCGATGCCGGCAGATGTCAAGGCTCGGGGGGCGCGGGGCCGGTGGCAGGGGCGAGGGTGCGGATCGCGCGGGAGTGGATCAGCACCGGGCGGCCGTCGGGCAGGGTCAGCCGGGTCATCGGAATCTTCATCCCGCCGGTCGCCGAGACCGCCGCCTCGATCCCGTCCAGGTCCTCCTCGACCTCGATCTCGTGGTGTGCGTCGAAGCGGATCAGAGTACTCACGAGTGGCGGGATTCAAGCGGGGCCCGCCCGTCCCTTTAAACATGTGAGTTTCTGAGTAGGCAGGAATTGTTTTGCAAAATACTGCCCTGTAAGGACCTCTGACTAAAGGAATCTTCTCTCTGACCGAAGCACCGCCCAATCGCGGAGAACGGCTCCGCGGCAACAGAGCAGGAGGCCAGATGGGTTGGATAAGCAAACGCGGCGTCTTCACGGGCGTCGCGGCGATCTTCGTCCTCGGGATGGCGGGAGTCGCCCTCGCGTACTTCACGGCCAGCGGGTCGGGAACGGCGACGGCGACGGCCGGCGAAGGCACGGCGCTGACGCTGCACGGGACGGTGTCCTCGACCCTGTACCCGGGGACGTCGTCGCCGGTCGCGTTCACCGTCGACAATCCCTCGAGCGGAGCGCAGCGGGTCGGCACGATCAGCCTCACCGGCATCACCGCCGACGGGGCGCACTCCGGCTGCAGCACCGCGATCGGCGGCGCCAACCCGGACTTCGCGATGCCCGACGTGGTCGTCGACGAGACGTTCGGGTCCGGCAACGGGCAGAGCGTCGCCGCCGGCGGGACGCTGACCATGAACGACACCGGGGTCGACCAGGACGCCTGCCAGGGCGCCACCCTGACCCTGCACCTGAGCAGCGACTAGGGGCGGGTGCGCGGGTGCTGGACCGGTTCCCCTACAGCGCAGGCATCGTCTGCAAGGCCCTGGTGGTGCTGGTCGGCGTCACCGGGTGTCTTGCGGCGGTCGCCTACGCGTCCGGGGCTCGCTTCGCGGGTGGGCCGGGCATCGCGGTCAGCCGCCGGGTGGCGGTCGGCGGCGCGATCGACCTGGCCGGGGTGCCGGACCGGCTGCGGGTTCCGCTGCGGCCGCGCTTCAGGCGCCGGCCGCCGAAGCGCTCGCTCTCGGCCGCCGCCCGCTTCCGGGTCGCGGCGCGGGGGAGGCAGCGCAACCCGGGGCAGCCGTCCTTGCGCTTCGCCTGCCGGCTGGACCGGGGGCGCTGGCGGCACTGCCGCCGGCATGTGATGCTGCGCGGGCTCGGGCCGGGCCGGCACGTCTTCCGGGCGCGGGCGATCGACCGGCGCGGCAGGCGCGGGACGCCGGCCCGGTATCGCTGGACGATCGCCGCGCCGCGGGACTTCACGGTGCGGGCGGGCGCGACGCCGCCGGCGCCGCTGTACCCGGGCGCCCCGCCGAGCCAGGTGCCGCTGCTGGTCGAGAATCCCAACCCGGTCCCGATCTTCCTCACCCGGCTCGAGGTCGAGGTGACGGCCGCGCCGCCGGGCTGCGACGCCGCGACCAACCTGCGCACGGTGCCGGCCGGGGTCTCCCCGGCCGCGCCTGCCGTGGTCCCGGCCGGCGGCTCGCTGAGCCTGCCGGCGGCGGGGGTGGACGCCCCGGCGCTCGCCCTGCGCGACCTGCCGGTCAGCCAGGACGCCTGCAGGGGGGCGAGCTTCGCGCTCGCCTTCCACGGGAGCGCGCGCGGGTGAGGGGCGGGGCCGGAGCGCGGCTGGCCTGCGGCGCGGTGCTGCTCTGCCTGGCGCTGGCCGTGACGGCGGGGACCGCGGCGGCATACCTCAGCGCCGCCGCGAGCGGCAGCGTCAGCGCCGCCGTCGGCGAGCTGGGCGGGCCGAGCCTGACGGCCGAGGGGGGGAGCGAAGCCGTCGGGCTGAGCTGGAGCGCGATCGAAGCGCCGGGGCCGGGGGCGGTGCGCTACGCCGTGAGCCGCGACGGCGGCGCGGCGGGCGGCGACTGCCCGGGCGACGCGGCTCCGGGGGCCGCGACGAGCTGCACCGACACCGGCGTGCCGCCCGGCCCGCACGTCTACGTGGTGACCGCGCGTTGGGGGTCCTGGAGCGCCGCCGGCGAAGCGGTCGAGGCCGAGGTCGAGGCCGGGGCGGCGGTGAAGCTGGTGCTCGAAGCCGAGGCCGCCGCCGTCACGGCCGGGGCTGCCGACCGGCTGACCGTGGTCGCCGAGGACGAAGGGGGCGAAGCCGTCGCCTCCTACGACGGGATCCACGAGCTGACCTTCTCCGGGGCGAACCCGAGCCCCGCCGGCGACGCGCCGACGGTGACCGACGGCGCGGGGGCCGCGGTCGAGCTCGGCGCCGCGACCCCGCTCGAGTTCGAAGACGGCGTCGCCACCGTGAGCGGAGCGGCCAACGGCGTGCTTCGCCTCCACCGGGCCGAGACCGCGAGCATCACCGCCACGGACGGCTCGATCTCGACCGCGGGACCGCTGGAGATCACGGTGGAGGCGGCGGCTCCCGAGCGCCTCGCCTTCGCCGACGCCCGCGTCAGCCGCGGCGCGATCGAGCCCCCATGCCTGTTCGCCTGCGCCGTCAGCGGCCTCGGCCGCGGCCGGTTCGAAGCCGCGATCGCCGTCACCGACGCCTTCGGCAACGTCGTCCCCGACCTCGGCGGCGGTCACCGCGTCGGCATTACCGCCAGCGACGGCAGGGCCTTCCCCGGCAGCCTCTGGATCTCTCCCTGGGGCCCCGCCGAATCAAGCTGGCGCCTCAGCTTCCGGTTCGGCCGGCGCGGCGCTCCCACCGCGACGATCGTGGCCGAATCCACCTCCGGCGTGCCCTACGAATTCGCCACTGCGCTCGTCGGACGCTGATTCGTGTGATACGTCTGTGTACCAATCAAAAACAGCACTGTCTCAAAGGCAGAGGAATTCAGCGGGAGGAACTCAGCAATGGCAACGCAGATCACGTGCATCGTTCCCGACAGCAGCGCTACCCCCAACCGGCGCATCGACGCCGTCGGCGGGCCCGGCGGCTGGAGGAAGGACGAGGATCAGGTGATTGACGAGATCGAGGCGGGGGCCGAGTACTTCGTCGAAGTCGAGGAAGAAAAGGCCAAGGTCGTGGTGGAGTCGAACGGGACGCTCAAATTCCTGAAGACGGAGGCCGACGGATTCGTGCCCAACAACCTCATGGCTCTGCCGACCTGCGAGGACTGAGCCGCCGCAGCCCCGGGCGCGAGCACCGCGGGATTCAATCCCTGCGCCCCCGAACCCCGGGCTCGCCTGAGCGTTTGGTGTGCCGATCGGCACACCAAACCTTCAACCGCTCGGCGCTGCGGTCCTCCACAACAGAAAACGCCCCGGCGGGGAGCCGGGGCGCTTCTGGGGTTACTACAGGGAGGAGAGATATGTATCTCTATATATGTGGATCCGTGGGAGGTAGGTGAGCCCAGTTTGTGTCGAGGGCACCCGCTGTGGGAAGCAGCGGGGGCATATGTTCGACGCGGGACTCAGCCAAAAAGATTTCTGTTTGCTCCTTGTCGGTTCCTCGTTCCGAATCCTTGAACAGCGTACGAACGTACGTGCGATTTGTGTGTGAGGGGGGTCACAGAGCTTTGGTCTGCCCCCCGGCCGGGGGGTCTGCCCGGTGCTCGTGGGCCATTGAATCGGCCCGCGGCGCCGGACTCGTAAACGAGATGTTGCATTTCGACCTCAAGCTCGAATAAACGGCCATCTCGGGGGCATCGCTGTAGCTTTCGGGCCGTGAAGAAGGCCCGGATAGACGCGGTCCTTGCGGAGCGGGGGACGTTCCCTTCGCGCTCCGCCGCGGCGGGCGCGGTGCGGGCCGGGGAGGTGCGGATCGGCGTCGACGGCCCGGTCGCCCTGCGCCCCAGCCAGCTGGTCGAGCCCGAGGCGGCGCTGATCGTCGACTCCGGCCCCCGCTACGTCTCGCGCGGCGGCACCAAGCTGGCCAACGCGCTCGACGCGCTCGGCATCGACCCGGCGGGCCGCGACTGCCTCGACGTCGGCGCCTCGACCGGCGGCTTCACCGACTGCCTGCTGCAGCGCGGCGCCACCCGGGTCGCCGCGGTCGACGTCGCCTACGGCCAGCTCGATCTGCGCCTGCGCGAGGACCCGCGGGTGAGCGCGATCGAGCGCCTCAACGCCCGCGAGCTGACCCCCGCCGACCTCCCGTTCGCCTCCTCGCTCGCCGTCGTCGACGTCTCCTTCATCTCGCTGACCAAGGTGCTGCCGGCCGTCGCCCGCTGCCTCGCCCCGGGCGGCGAGGTGCTGGCGATGGTCAAGCCGCAGTTCGAGCTCGGCCGCGAGCGGGTCGGCCGCGGCGTGGTCCGCGACGACGCCGACCGCCACGAGGCGATCCTCGCCGTCGCCAACGCCGCCGAGGAGCTCGGGGTGGGGGTGCGCGGCTTCGCCCCCTCCGGCCTGCCCGGCCCGAAGGGCAACCGCGAGACCTTCGTCCACTGTGGCGGGGAGGGGCCCGCCCCCGTCGATCTGGAGGCGGCGCTGGCCGCGGCCGAGGCCGCCGGGGCCGGGGAGGGGGCGCCGCGATGAAGACCGCGGTCCTCGTCACCCACTCCCACCCGCCGGTCACCACCGAGGCGGTCGACCTGGCGAGGCGGATCGCCGCCGAGAGCGGCTGGCGGCTGGTCGCCGACCAGGGCGAACTCGACAAGCACGGGGTCGCCGCCGACGGCGTCGGCCTCGCCGAGCCGGACCTCGTCCCCGACCTCTGCCTCGTCTTCGGCGGCGACGGCTCGATCCTCCACTCGCTGCGCCGCTTCGGCCGCACCGGCGTCCCCGTCTTCGGGGTCAACTTCGGCACGGTCGGCTTCCTCGCCGCGGTCGAGCGCGACGCCGCCGCCGAGGGGATCCGGCGCGCCTTCGACGGCGAGATCGAAACGGTCGAGCTGCCCGGCCTCGAGCTCTGCTGCGGCGACATCGAGGGGCTGGCCTTCAACGACGTCACCGTCTCCCGTCGCCCGCACGACAGGGTGGCCGAGCTGAGCTACTGGATCGCCGGCGAGGAGGTCGGCCACGTCCGCTGCGACGGGGTCGTCGTCGCCACTCCGGCCGGCTCCACCGGCTACAACCTCGCCAACCAGGGCCCGATTCTCGCCTGGGGCGTGAAGGGATACGTGGTCTCCTACATCTCGCCGCACTCGCTCACCGCCCGCGCCCTCGTCGTCGCCCCCGGCGACGTCCTGCACGTGCGCAACGCCGCCGGGCGCGAGCCGGTCGAGGTCGCGATCGACGGCGAGCCGGTCACCGCGCTCCCTCCCGGGGCCGACCTCGAGCTGCGCTTCGTCGACGCGGTCGGGCGGATGGCGCAGCTCCCCGGCAGCAGCTTCTACCAGCGAATCCGCGAGAAGTTCGGACACCTGGCGGTCTGATGGAGCGCAAGTGGTGGACCCTCGTCCTGATCTCGACCGCGACGTTCATGCTGCTCCTCGACGTCACGGTGGTCAACGTCGCGCTGCCGGACATCCAGCGGGAACTGGGCGCCAGCCTCTCCAGCCTGCAGTGGGTCGTCGACGCCTACTCGCTGATGCTCGCCGCCTTCCTGCTCACCGCGGGCTCGCTCGGCGACCGGCTCGGGCGGCGCCGCGTCTTCACGCTCGGCTTCGCGACCTTCACGGTCGCCTCGTTCCTCTGCGGGATCGCCGGCGACCCGACGCTGCTCAACCTGGCCCGCGGCCTGCAGGGGGTCGGCGGCGCCGCGATGTTCGCCACCTCGCTGGCGCTGATCGGCCAGGAGTTCCACGGCCGCGACCGGGCGACCGCGTTCGGCGTCTGGGGGGCGACCGTGGGCGGCGCGGTGGCGATCGGCCCGCTGATCGGCGGCGTGATCACCGAGCACCTGGGCTGGGAGTGGATCTTCTTCGTCAACATCCCGATCGGGGCGGTCGCGATCGCGCTCACCGAGCGCAAGGTCGCCAACGTCGCGATGCCCGACGCCGAGCCGGTCGACGTCCCCGGCCTGGTCACCTTCTCCAGCGCCCTCTTCCTGCTGATCTTCGGCCTGATCCGCGGCAACCCCGAGGGCTGGGGCAGCCCGCTGATCGTCGCCTGCCTGGGCGGCGCGGCGGTCCTGCTCGCCCTCTTCGTCGCCGTGCAGCTGCGCAGCGACCACCCGATGCTCGACCTCGCCCTCTTTCGCAAGCCGGCCTTCAACGGCGTCTCCGCGGTCGCCTTCACGCTCTCGGCGGGGATGTTCGCGCTGTTCCTGTACCTGACGATCTACCTGCAGGGCGTGCTCGACTACTCGCCGCTGGAGGCCGGCCTGCGCTTCCTGCCGATGACCGTGCTCGCCTTCATCGCCTCGCCGATCGCCGGCTCGCTCTCGCACCGCATCCCGATCCGGATCCTGCTCGGGCTCGGCCTCGCCCTGGTCGGGATCGGGCTGACGCTGATGCACGGGGTCGCCGCCGACTCGGGCTGGACCACCCTGCTCGCCGGCTTCCTGGTCGCCGGGGTCGGGATGGGGATCGCCAACCCGGGCATCGGCCAGGCGGCGATCGGGGTCGTGCCGGTGGAGAAATCGGGGATGGGGTCGGGGATCAACACCACCTTCCGCCAGGTCGGGATCGCGACCGGGGTCGCAGCGCTCGGCGCCCTCTTCCAGTCGCGGATCGACTCCAGGCTCTCCGAGCTGCTGCCGGGACACGCGCCCGGCCTCGGCGAAGTCGTCGCCTCCGGCGGCTCCCGTGCTGCCGCCCTCGTGACCGCGCCCGCCGAACGGCCCGAGGTCGTCCAGGCCGCCAACGAAGCCTTCGTCGGCGGCCTCAACGAGATCCTCCTGATCGCCGCGATCGTCTCCTTCGCCGGCGCCGCCCTCGGCTTCGCCCTGGTCCGCTCGCGCGACTTCGTGCAGCCCGTCGACGGCCCCGGCGACTCGGCTGCCTGAGGGGCGTGGCAGAGGTTAGTTGCGAATAGCGCAACTAACCTCTGCCACGCGCCCTCGACGCGCCGCACGTAGCGGCAAAACGGCGGGATTCGATCCGCCGCCGGTGCTACACAGATCCCATGCTGCGTGAGCTGCGGATCGAGAACCTGCTGCTGATCGAGCGGGCCGAGCTGCGGCTGGGCGAGGGGCTGAACGCGATCACCGGCGAGACCGGGGCGGGGAAGACGGTGCTCGCCCACTCGCTCGACCTGCTGATGGGCGGCAAGGCCAAATCCCAGATCGTCAGGCCGGGCGCGCCGGAGGCCTGGGTCGAGGGGGTCTTCGACCTGCCGCCGGGCCTGCTCGAGGAGCCCGAGCTGGCCGAGCTGGCCGAGCGGTTGCCCGAGGACGCCGGGGAGATCGTCCTGGGGCGGCGGGTCTCGGCCGGCGGCCGGACCAGCGCCTTCGTCGCCGGCCGCGCCGCCACCGCCGCCGACCTGAAGCTGCTCGGCGGCCGCCTGCTCGCCTTCTTCGGCCAGCACGAGCACCGCAGGCTGACGATCTCCTCCGCGCAGCTCGAGGTCCTCGACGGCTTCGCCGGCGCCGAGCAGCTGGAGACCCGCCGCCGCTACCGCGAGGCGCACCGCGAGTGCGGGCAGCTCGCGGCCGAGCTGGCCGAGCTGCGCGAGCGCGAGGGCTCCCGCGAGCGCGACCTCGACCTCTACCGCTACGAGCTCTCCGAGATCGAGGAGGTGGCGCCGAGCCCCGAGGAGCGCGACGGCCTCGCCGCCGAGCGCGAGCGGCTGCGCCACGCCGAGGGGCTGCGCGAGGCCGCGGCCGGGGCCTACGCCGGACTGGTCGGCGCCGAGGAGGACGGCGGCGGCGGCGCGGCGGCGCTGGCCGGGGTGGAATCCCTGCTGCACGGGGTGGCCGGTCTCGACGAGAGCCTCGACGCGATCGGCGAGCGGGTGGCGGCGCTGGCGGTCGAGATCGGCGACGTCGGCTCCGAGCTGCGCGGCTACGCGGAGGGGCTGGAGGCCGACCCGGCGGCGCTGCAGGCGGTCGAGGAGCGGCTCGACGCGATCGACCGCCTGGAGCGCAAGCACGGCGGCAGCGTCGGGTCGGTGCTGGCCCACGCCGAGCGCTGCCGCGAGGAGATCGCCCGGCTGGAGGGCGCCGGGGAGCGCGGCGCCGAGGCCGAGGCCGCGCTGGCGTCGGCCGAGCGTCGCCGGGCGGAGCTGGGCGAGCGGCTGAGCGCCGGGCGCGAGGCGGCCGCCGAGCCGCTCCAGGAGCGGGTCGCGGCCGAGCTGGAGCGGCTGGCGATGGCCGGGGCGCGGCTCGAGGTCGTGCTCGAGCCCCACCCCGACGGCCACGGCCCGAACGGCCGCGAGACGGTCGAGCTGCGGGTCGCCCCCAACCCGGGCATCGAGCCGGCGCCGCTGCGCGACGCCGCCTCGGGCGGCGAGCTCTCGCGGGTGATGCTGGCGCTCAGCGGGCTCGGCGAGGCGGCCGAGGCCGGCACCCTGGTCTTCGACGAGATCGACGCCGGGGTCGGCGGCAACACGGCGCGCGCGGTCGGTGAGCGGCTGCGTGCGCTGGGCGAGGGCCGGCAGGTGGTCTGCATCACCCACCTGCCCCAGGTCGCCTCGCTCGCGACCACGCACTTCCGGCTCGAGAAGGGGATCGCCGACGGCCAGGCGGTCGCCACCGTCGAGCGCCTCGACGGCGAGGACGTGGTCGAGGAGATCCGCCGCATGCTGGGCGGCGAGGACGCCGGCGATGCCGCCACCCAGCACGCCCGGGAAATGCTCGCCGCCGCTTGAGAGCTTGCCTGTCGGCCTACGGTTGGCCTAGTCTGAGCGGATGGCAATCGCCAGTGGTCGTCGACTTCCCGCTCTGCTCGGGCGTCGCAGCGGGGGTCGGGCCGACGCTCCGGTCGAAGGCGCCGTGCGGCTCGGGGGCCGGACCAAGGACCTGGTCAAGCGCCTGCGCCCCGGCGACGTCGCCGTCATCGACCACGTCAACGTCGACCAGATCGCGGCCGAGGAGCTGATCGAGGCCGGCGTCGTCGCCGTCCTCAACGCCGCCGAGTCGTCCAACGGGCGATACCCGAACGCGGGCCCGCTGATGCTGGTGCGCGCCGGCGTCCGGCTGGTCGACGCGCCCGGCGCCGGGCTCTTCGAGCTGCTCCGCGACGGCGACCGGATCAGCGTCGACGGCGGCACCGTCCGCTTCGGGGACCAGGAGGTGCTGCGCGGGCGGGCGCTCGGGCTGGCCGAGCTGGAGGACCAGCAGGAGCGCCAGCGGGAGCGGATCGACGAGGCGCTGGCCGAGTTCGCCGAGAACACGGTCGCCCACGTGCGCCAGGAGACCGACCTGCTGAGCGGCGCGATCGAGTTCCCGCCGACCCGCGCGTCCTTCCGCGACCGCCACGTGCTGATCGTCGTCCGCGGCGACCGCCACCGCCACGACCTCAAGGCCCTGCGCGCCTACATCCGCGACGTGCGGCCGGTGATCGTCGCCGTCGACGGTGGCGCCGACGGGGTGCTGGAGGCGGGGCTGAAGCCGGACGTGATCCTCGGCGACATGGACTCCGCCTCCGACGCGGCGCTCGACTGCGGCGCCGAGCTGATCGTCCACGCCTACCCCGACGGGCGCGCCCCCGGCGCCGAGCGGCTGCGCGAGGCCGGCCTGCCGCACCGGATCGTCCCGGCCGCCGGCACCAGCGAGGACGTGGCGATGCTGATGGCCTTCGAGAAGGGGGCGGACCTGATCGTCAGCGTCGGCGCCCACTTCAACCTGATCGAGTTCCTCGACCGCAAGCGCGGCGGCATGTCCTCGACCTTCCTCACCCGGCTGCGGATCGGCGAGCGGCTGGTCGACGCCAAGGGGGTCAGCCGGCTCTACCGGCCGAGCTCGGCGCTGGCGCCGGCGCTGCTGTTCGGGCTCGCCTTCCTCGTCATGCTGACCATCCTCGTGATCACCTCGCCCGCCCTCAACGACCTCTTCGACCTGATCTGGCTGAAGATCCGGATCTGGCTCGGGATCTGAGCGCTGCGCGGGGGATTTCCGCGCGGCCGCGGCACCGACCATCTAGCCTCTGGCGCCGATGGGATACAGCGCCCGATACCACGCAACCTCGCTGATCGCGGTCTTCCTGGCGCTCGCGATCGGGATCCTGATCGGCGCCGAGTTCGGCGGCGACGCGCTCAACGGCACCCGCAAGGACCTCGAGAACAGCCTCGTCGGCAACCTCCAGGACGCGCGCTCGCGGGCGGACGACCTGAGCGGCGAGCTCGGCCGCGCCAACGAATTCGCCGACCGCGTCTACCCGGTGCTGACCCGCGACCGGCTGGTCGGCAAGCAGATCGGGATCGTCGCCCTGGGCGGCCTGCCGAGCCAGATGACCGCCGCGACGGAGGAGGCGCTGGCGCCGACCGGAGCGAGGCTGGTCGCGGTGGGGGTCGTGCGCGAGCCGGTCGACGTCAACGGCCTCGCGGGGCAGCTCTCGGCAACCCGCTTCGCCGACCTGCGCGTCAGCCCCGACCAGCTGACCGCCCTCGGCGTCGGCCTCGGCCGTCAGCTGGTGCTGGGAGGGACGCTGCCCGAATTCGTCCGCGGCGACCTCTTCTCGCGGGCCAGCGGCACTTTCGGCGGCCTCGACGGGGTGATCGTGGTCCGCGAGCCGCCCGAAGACATGGGCCAGAAGCAGCGCGCCAGGGCGATGCAGTTCGAGGCGGCGCTGCTGAGCGGGATGAGCGCCACCCGGGTGCCGGTGGTCGGGATCGAGTCCAGCGACGACGAAACCTCCTCGATCGGCTTCTTCCAGGGCAGGGGGCTGACCAGCGTCGACGACATCGAGGGGCCGGCCGGCAGGCTGGCCCTGGTCTTCGCGATGCTCGGCGCCGAGGGCAGCTTCGGGGTCAAGGGCAGCGCCGACCGGCTGCTGCCCGACCTGCTGACGCCGGGGGGCTGAGCCGTCTACTGGGTCGGCTTCCCGCTGGCGATCGCGATCGCGGCGCTGCTGGTCCCGGCCGGCGCGCGCGGCCTGCGCGACGCCGGGCTGGTGCGCGAGAACTACCGCGGAGCGCAGCTCGCCTTCCCGCTCGGCGCGGTGCTGGCGACCGCGGCCCTGGTCGCGCTGGCGCCGCTCGCCTTCCTCGACGACCGCGCCGACCTCGACCTGCTCGAGCCGGAGCTGCGCCGCTGGCTGCCCTACCTGCTGGGGATCGCCTTCCTCGGCTTCCTCGACGACGCGCTCGGCCAGGGACACGCCGCCGGGACCCCGCGCGGCTGGCGGGGGCACTGGGCGGCGCTGCGCGAGGGGCGGCTCTCGACCGGGGCAATCAAGGCGATCGGGGCTCTGGCGCTCGCCGCCTACGTGGTCTCGGGGCGCGGCCTGGAGGACTGGCGCTACCTCGCCGACGTCGCCCTGCTCGTTCTCGCCACCAACCTCTTCAACCTGCTCGACCTGCGGCCGGGGCGGGCCGAGAAGGCGCTGGTCCTGCTCGCCGCCGGGCTCTGCGCCGGGGCCTGGACCCTGTACCCGGTCGAGCTGCTGGGGATCTTCCTCGGCCCGGTCCTGGTCGGCGCCCGGCTCACCCTCGGCGAGCGGGCGATGCTCGGCGACACCGGCTCCAACCTGATCGGGGCGATCGCGGGGGTGTGGCTGCTCACCGCGCTCGGTGGCGACGCCCGTCTGATCGCCCTCGCGGTCGTCGCCGCGCTCACCGTTTACGGCGAGTTGCGGTCTATCTCGGCGGCGATCGAGGCGGTTCCGCCCCTGCGCTGGCTAGACTCGCTCGGCAGAGCATGAGTCCGTCCAGCAAAGGCGACACGAAGTTCATTTTCGTCACCGGCGGGGTGGTCTCGGCTCTCGGCAAGGGGATCTCCGCCGCCTCGATCGGCCGCCTCCTCGTCTCCCGCGGCTTCCGGGTCCAGCTGCAGAAGTTCGACCCCTACATCAACGTCGACCCCGGGACGATGAGCCCCTTCCAGCACGGCGAGGTCTTCGTCACCGAGGACGGGGCCGAGACCGACCTCGACCTCGGCCACTACGAGCGCTTCACCGACGAGAACGCCTCGCGCGCCTCCAACGTCACCGCCGGCGCCGTCTACAACTCGGTGATCCGGCGCGAGCGGCGCGGCGACTACCTCGGCGCGACCGTGCAGGTGATCCCGCACATCACCAACGAGATCAAGCAGAAAATCCTCATCGTCGCCGAGTCGCAGTCGGTCGACTTCGTGCTCACTGAGATCGGCGGCACGGTCGGCGACATCGAGTCGCTGCCGTTCCTCGAGTCGATCCGCCAGCTCTACACGGACCTGGGCCCGAAGCGGGCGATGTTCATCCACCTGACGCTGGTCCCGTACGTCGGTCACGCCGGCGAACTGAAGACGAAGCCGACCCAGCACTCGGTCAACGAGCTGCGCCGGATCGGGATCCAGCCGCACGCGCTGGTCTGCCGCTCCGAGGGGCGGCTCGACCGCGACATCCGCAAGAAGATCGCCCTCTTCGCCAGCCTGCCCGTCGACAGCGTGATCTCCGCCCACGACGTCGACAACATCTACAAGGTGCCGCTCGCCTTCCGCGCCGAAGGCGTCGACGACATCGTCCTCGACCACTTCGGGGTCGAGGCACCCTCGCCCGACCTCACCGAGTGGGAGGCGATGGTGCGCCGCGCCGACTCCGCCACGGGCGAGGTCAGGATCGCGATCGTCGGCAAGTACGTGCAGCTCGCCGACGCCTACAAGTCGGTGATCGAGGCGCTCGAGCACGGCGGCTTCCATCACGGAGTCGGCGTCAAGGTCGAGCTGGTCGACTCCGAGAACCTCGAGCCCGAGCAGCTGGAAGGCATGGACGGGATCCTGATTCCCGGCGGCTTCGGCGAGCGCGGCATCGAGGGCAAGGTCCAGGCGGCGCGGATCGCCCGCGAACGCTCGATCCCGTACCTGGGGATCTGCCTCGGGATGCAGATCGCCGTGGTCGAGTTCGCCCGCACGGTGGCCGGCATGGAGGGCGCCAACTCGGCCGAGTTCGACCCGGAGACGCCGTTCCCGGTCGTCGACCTGCTGCCCGAGCAGAAGGAGATCTCCGAGATGGGCGGCACGATGCGGCTCGGCGCCGATCCGGTGAAACTGCACGAGGGCACGAAAGCCCGCGAGATCTTCGGCGAGGCCGTGATCTACAAGCGCCACCGCCACCGTTACGAGGTCAACAACCAGCTGCGCCGCCGGCTCGAAGACGAGGGCCTGATCTGCGGCGGCACCTCGCCGGACGAGCGCCTGGTCGAGATGGTCGAGCTGGCGGACCACCCGTTCTTCGTCGCCTCCCAGTTCCACCCCGAGTTCAACTCGCGGCCGAACCGTCCGGAGCCGCTCTTCCGCGAGTTCGTCGGCGCCGCCGTCGCCCACGCCGGAGCGGAGCCCGAGGGCGGCGAGCTCGGCGCGATCGAAGCCGCCGCCGAAAGCGACGTCGGCGTCCGCCGCCCGGGCTGAGCGCCTAGCCTGTCGGCTGTGAGCTCGAGGCTGCACGACACGTTCGTCCGGCTCTGCGAGATCCGCAGTCCGACCGGGGAGGAGCGCGAGGTGGCCGACACCTGCGCCGCGGAGCTGCGCGCGCTCGGTCTCGAGGTGAGCGAGGACGACGCCGCCGGGCCGGCCGAAGCGGGCGCCGGCAACCTGCTGGCGCGGCTACCCGGGCAGCGCGACGAGTGGGTGATGTTCTGCGCTCACCTGGACACCGTTCCGCACCAGGGCCGGGTCGAGGTGGTCGACGACGAAGGCGTGTTCCGCAGTCGCGGCGAGACGATTCTCGGCGCCGACAACAAGGCGGCGGTGGCGGTCTTCATGGAGCTGGTCGCGCGCGCCGCCGAAGACCCGCCGCCGGTCGGGATCGAGCTGCTGCTGACGGT
>Ga0210085_1000605_pt1 | contig 14811 bp, 10 predicted proteins | sample China_Galinas_PW_5_FD_184866 | JGI IMG/M metagenome (GOLD analysis project Ga0210085, IMG submission 184866) | Wetland microbial communities from San Francisco Bay, California, USA, that impact long-term carbon sequestration - China_Galinas_PWC_D1... | ecosystem: Environmental > Aquatic > Marine... | reverse complement strand
AGCGCCGGCAGGGAGATCAGCGCGGCGATAAACTTGGGCGCGATGAGGAACTTGTAGGGATCGATCGCCATGCATTCCAGCGCGTCGATCTGTTCCGAATTGCGCATGATGCCGATTTCCGCGCAGATAGCCGAGCCGGCGCGACCGATCACCATCAGCGCCGTGAGCACCGGCCCCAGTTCCTGAATCAGGCTGAGCGCGACCGCCGAGCCGAGCAGTTCCTCCGAACCGAATTTCTTGAGGTTGTGATAGCCCTGTAATCCAAGCACCATGCCGGTAAAGAGACCGGTGACCAGAATGACGATAATAGAGCGGGCGCCGATGAAGTAGACCTGCCGGGTAACGGGGTAGGGAGTGTAGGGCGGCTTGAGGATGTTGACCAGGGTGGTGGCGAAAAAAATGCCCATCCGGCCCCAGCTCTCGAGCAGATACAGAAATTCCCCTCCGAGTTTCTCGATCATGCCGCGCATTAACCGGGGGTATCCTGGGCGTCCCCGGGGTGGTCAGTCATACCGGCGGATGCCTGCGTGATCTCGTGACCGGCGCCAGCCGGCAGGGATCCGGCGATCATGCCTTCAGACCTTCATCAACGGTCGTGTACATGGTGAAAACCTTGTCGAGACGCGCCAGTTCCAGCACCCGGCGGGTCGGATCGCTGGCCGCCACCAGGGCAAATCTGCCGCCATTGCGTTTCGCCGCCTGCAGCGCCTCGACCAGCGAGGCGACGCCGGAACTGTCGATGTAGGTCACGCTGGAGAGATCCACCAGTACCTTGCCGGCCCCTTCAACGCTTTTCAGCAGGACTTCCCGGGCGGCCGGTGAGCTTTCAAGGTCGACATCTCCCTTCAGTACGACGATAGACGCCCCCTGTTTTTTGATTACCTCATGTTTCATCTTTGTGTCTCTTGAAGAATTTTATCATTCGCAGCAGATTCCCCTGACCGGAAGGCGCGGGGAGATATTCCACCCTGTCCATGATGTTGTGAATCAGGCATACACCTAGCCCTCCCGGGTGAACCTCCTTCGGCCAGACGGGCTTGACCTTTTCCCGGTCAACCGGCGGAGCCGTATCCAGAAGGCAGAATTCCAGCATGCCGTCGCGGCACTGAATATCCAGCGTGGCCTCCCCGTCATCGACGTCCTTGTAGGCATGCCGGACCACATTCTGGCAGGCCTCCCCGATGGCGATGACGAGGTCCTGCGCCAGGGCGGGCGGGCAGCCGCATTTCTCGCAGGTTTCGCGCACCACCTCCCGTACCGGATGCAGTTCCTCGGCGCGCGCCGGGAAGGTCAGGCTGACCAGTGGCTCGGCGCGGCAGGCGGTGCTGTTTTTCATCATCCGGCGAGTCGGGTCCTCCACTGCCAGGATTGTGATGTCGTCATGGCGTTGTTCCCCGCTGTCGCCCAGCGTCGAGACGACGGCTTGAATGCGCGTTGCGGCGGGATCTCCGGCATGTCGTGTAATGATCGCTTTGATCCCCTCTACGTCAAGTCGCTGTCCGGTTGCTAACCGGCCTTCGGTAACACCGTCCGTAAAAATGTAGAGTGTGCCACCATCGAGCGTGAATTGCTCCACCTGGATGCCATCCTGCCCGATGTCCAGCGCCATGATACCGAGCGGCGGGGCGCTGGCGGGCACCTGGATGTAACTGCCATTAATGCGGTGTAACAGGGGCGGTTCATGCCCGGCATTGGCCAGTCGTACGCTTCCGGTCGCGGTGTCCAGTATGCCGCAGACCATGGTGACGAACATGCCATGTATCGCCGTCTCGCACAGCTCCCTGTTGATGGTCTCCATCAGTACACCTGGATCGTGCAGGGTTTTGCCCATGCAGCGGAACAGGCTTGCCGTTTTCGACATGAGCAACGCCGCATCCATACCCTTTCCGGAGACATCCCCCAGACTGAAATAGATGCGCCCGTCATCCAGTTCGAAGAAGTCGTAGAAATCCCCCGAGACCTCGTAGGCCGGCAGGTTGATGCCGCATACCGGGAACGGCGCCGACCGCGCGGGGGGCAGCAGGCTGCGCTGCATTTCGATGGCAAGCTCGATTTCGCGGTTGACGCGTTCCTGATTTACGAGAACTTCCGTCATGCGGGCATTGCGCACGGCAAGCGCGGCTGCTGCCGTCAGCGTCTGCAGCATCATCAGATCCGTCTCGGAAAACAGGCCGTCCCCATCCTTTTTATTGATGAGTTCGATAGCACCGAGCCGTATGTTCTGGGTGCTCATGGGGGAGCACAGGATGGAGCGGGTGTGGAAGCCGGTGGCATCATCGACGGAATGGGCGAAGTTCGAGTCGGTACTGACATCGCGCACCATGCGGCTGGCGTTTTCGGAGATGCACTGACCCACAATGCCTTCACCGGACTTCAGGGTGACGCCGCGAATATTGACCGGACCGACGCTGGCCTTGCAGGTCAGCCGCAGCCCGTCGTCCTCGAGAAGAAAGAGGGATCCTGCCTCGGCATTGACATACTTGCTGATCAGTTCGAGCGCCTTCTCGATGGTATCCTCGATGTTGAGCGTGACTGCCAGATGACCGCTCATCTTGGCCAGCAATTCGAGATGACCGGCCAGCGCCGGTGTTTTGCGCCGGTCAAATCGATGTGGGTCCCTGCGATCGTCGCCCGGTGGTAAGTCTTTCATGTTGTATTGGTTCTTGCGGCAGTTATTTTGGGGCGCCGTGTTCGGAATCTGGCATAATATAGCTATTCGGGTTGACGGGTGGCAACGGCCCGTCAGATCGTCCACCCGGCGCGGTGTCGATACGGGCAACCGGCAGCCGCGGCTCAGGGAACGCTCTGAGCGCCTGCTTCTCACTGTTTCCTCCTCACGGGTCGGCGTAATCCGATGGCAACCATAAATCCGCTTTTCCGGCCATTTTCCCTACGCATCCGGCATGCTGCCTCACGGCACGCGCTTCGAAGACTGCTGTTGCGCGCGGCCTGGCTGCTGGTGCTTATCCAGCCTTGCGCCTGCAACGCCCCGGTCGCGAGTGACGAAACCGGTTCCGTTGCGGGCGCCTCGATTGACTCCGCGACCCTGGCGGTCATCGTCAACGATGCCGATCCGTTGAGTCGGCGTATCCGCGCCTATTATGCACAGCAGCGTCATATCCCGGAGAAAAACCTGATTCACGTCAGTTTCGCGGCGGGCAGACCCGTGATGACGCGCGGTGAGTTCGAGCAGGTCATGGCGACGGTGAACGACAGGGTGCCGCCCTCGGTCCAGGCCTACGCATTGGCCTGGACCGAGCCTTACCGGGTAGAGTGCATGTCGATCACCACGGCCTTTGCCGCCGGCTATGATGAGGCATTTTGCGCCAGAGGTTGCAAGGCGACACGACCCAGTCCCTATTTCAACACCGACAGCCGGCGTCCCCATGAGGATTACGGCTGGCGTCCGGCGATGCTGCTCGCCGGAAGGAGTTTCGATGACGTCAAGGGTCTGATCGATCGCGGAGTGGCGGCGGACGGCACCCGTCCGCCGGGTACCGGGTACCTGGTCAGCACGAACGATGCTGCGAGAAACGTGCGAAGCCGCTTTTATCCGGGCATCGTGCTGATGCAGTCAGATCGCTTCGCTTTTAAATTAATACAATCAAACACAGTGCGTTATCGTGCAAATGTAATGTTTTACTTCACTGGACTCGCCCGGGTCGCCGGGATCGATACCAACCGCTTTCTGCCCGGCGCTATCGCCGACCACCTGACATCGTCCGGAGGGCGACTGACCGACAGCAGGCAGATGAGCAGCCTGAGATGGCTGGAAGCAGGCGCAACGGGAAGCTACGGCACCGTAGTCGAGCCCTGCGCATTCACGCAGAAGTTTCCACGGCCCGATATTGTGATCGACCGCTACCTCAACGGCGAAACGCTGCTGGAGGCTTACTGGAAGAGTGTCGCCTGGCCGGGGCAGGGGGTCTTCATCGGCGAGCCCCTGGCGGCGCCCTTCCGGGAGACGAACACTCCGCTGCAGCGGCTGGAACCGGATTCGCCGGGGGCAAGGACCAGGGATTGATCGTGGCGTAATATGCGGCGGGCAGGGAGCGGTTATGGCCGTGTTCACATCGCGTCCCGCGGGTAACGTGCAGTCGACATTTGGGTTACCATCGATCATTGAGTCACCGGGTGCGGGGCACGGGTTGTGAAACAATTCAGGAATATTCTGTTTGTTCATCAGTTGACGGTTGAGGATACCCCGGCGTTTGAGCGAGCGGCGGTGCTGGCCGAGGAAAACGCGGCGCGGCTGAAGGTCATCGAGGTGATCGAGGAAGTTGAACCCGACATCGGAGCGCCGGTTCCGGTGCTGTCGACTGAAGTCCTGCGCAATACACTGATTGAGGAAAGCCGCGAGCAGATGGAAGAACTGGTGGCGCCGCGACGCCGGAAAATCGATATCAATATCAAGGTTTTCACCGGAACACCATTTCTGGAAATCATCCGCGAGGTTTTGCGTAACCGCCATGATCTGGTTATCAAGGCGGCCGACAAGGGTGGCCTGGTTACCCGGGTGTTCGGCAGCACCGACATGCACCTGCTGCGTAAATGTCCCTGTCCGGTATGGCTGCACAAGCACGGTCATGACAAGCCCTACCACCGCATACTGGCTGCCATGGATTTCGATGAGTTCAGCGGCACGGAGCGCGAAAGCACGCTCAACCGGGATATCATCGATCTGGCTGCCTCCCTGGCGCAGCGCGAGCACAGTGAGCTGTATGTCGGGCATGCCTGGTATACCCGGAGTGCGGAGCTGCTGAAAACCCGTGCAAGCGGACTGACGGAAGACGAAATCAATGAGTATGTGGAAGAAACCCTGGCCTGCAACGAGCGCCGCTTGAGCGAGTTGATGACTCGCGCGGAGACGTGGGCAGGCAGGGATGTCTGGCGGGAGGTCAAACCGAAAACCCGCCTTGTAAAGGGTCGGGCGCGCCGGGCGATTCCGCAACTGGCCGAGGAACTGCAGGTTGAGCTTATCGTGATGGGTACGATCCGGCATGCCGGCATCGCGGGAATTCTCATCGGCAACACGGCGGAAACCATCCTCAACCGCATCGATTGTTCGGTGCTGGCCATCAAACCCGAGGGCTTCGTCACCCCGGTAACGCTCTAGTTTTCATCCATAAACAACATACTCACCGCAGAGACGCAAAGTACGCAGATATAATTTAGTGTTCATCCATAAATGAACATACTCACCGCAAAGAACGCAAAGTGTTTCCTGATTAGCACGAATGTTCAGCTAACTGAATCAATGCCTCGGTTTGCGGGTCATTTGAAGCGGCGGCACTCAACAGGCGTGGCAGCATGACCTTTAGACTGAATCGCTGGCTTAAACTGTATCTTAATCATCGCCATAGTTGTCCTCTCATTCGTGATCCTGGCGATAGATTGCTCCATCCAGTGGCTCAACACGTGATGCCTGGCTGAACATTCGTGCTAATCAGGAAGTGTTTTATTGTTTACATTAGAGAATTTCTCTGCGTTCTTTGCGTCTCTGCGGTGAATTCAATTCTTTAAGGAGGAAAACCAGTTACCCGGTCATGCGGTACTGCACCGGTGATTTTCCGGTCCACCGCTTGAAAGCGCGGGTGAAATTGCTGGGTTCGGAGAAACCCAGCAGGTAGGTGATCTCGCCGATGCTTCGCCGGGAATCCCGGAGATACTGCAGGGCGAGCTGCCGTCGGGTTTCCTCCAGCAGATCCTTGAAGCTGGTGTCTTCCTCTTTAAGCTTGCGCTGCAGGCTGCGCAGGCTGACGTGCAATGTGTCGGCAATCACCTCCTGCTTCGGGATGCCGTCCGGGAGCTGGTGAATGATCTTCGAGCGTACTTGCATGGCGATGCTTTCACGGTCGAAGCGGGCCAGGTAATCCATCACGACCTGATCGTTGATCCGCGCGAGTTCCGGATTGGCCGATGCGAGGTGACGGGTGAGCAGATCCCGGTCGAAGCAGAGTCGGTTGACGGGCGCACCGAATTCGATGGAGGTCCCGAAGATGTCTTCAAACTGCGCGAGACAGGTCGGTGCTGGTCGCTGCAGCCTGACATGCCGGGGCATCATGGGGTGGCCTGCCGTGATCTGGCACATGCGCAGAAACGCCGCCATGCCCAGGTCGACTGCCGCGTACTCGAAGTCAGGCGGGAGAATCTCCGGAAGCACGGTGACCAGATACACGGAATCCGGTTGTTCTTCCAGGCGGAAATCGAGTGCGCTGTTGATCAGGCGTGCATAGCGCACAAGACGGCCAAACGCATCCAGCAGGGTGTCACTCACCAGCCAGGCAAGGCCCAGCCCGTGCAGCAGGGCGGGCTGAAACTGGCGTGCGGCGGCCAGCCCCAGGCAGGGATCTTCAGTGGCCTCGATGGCCAGCTTCCACAGTTTCTGCATCCGCGGCATGGGGAAGCGTGCATTGGGGTCGGTGATCCTGTCTGAGTCGAGCCCCGCCGCGACAAACAACGGTTCCGGATCACAGCCACTGGCGCGCAGCGTCGTTGCGATCAAGCCCGCAACGCTGCCCAGTGTGGTGATTTCCGGTGTCGTGTACCCCATGGTCGTGATTTTGTCCCGACGGATAAGCCAATGGCGCCTGGTGATTAACAAAGCGTAGCAGGATCCGGCTAGGGTGGTAGTCCTCGGGAGACGTGTTCGAGCCCTAAACCACCAGCCGGGAGGTCCAGTATGGGGATAACGGTAAAAATCCAGCTCTACAGCCTGGCGGCCCTGCCGGTCGACTACCTGACCCGGCAGGAAGACCTGCTTGCGCGGATGCACGTCGATGAGGGCGCCCTGAACCCCTACCGGGAGGTATTCATCACGGGTACGCGCGCCTACCAGCAGTATGCTTATCTCGAACTGGTGCGGTGGACCTATGGCCGCGCCGTGGCGCAGCAGGTTGCCGTTCACCAGCATCGCTTGCTTGAGTTTACGACCGGCAGGGAACGTTGCGTCGAGCAGGCTCTGGATTTGATCGAAGGGGCGCTCGATACCCGGGCAGTCAGCGCCGCCACCCCTGAGGGTGAGATCGAGATACCGATAGAAATGAATGTGGCGCTGGCACTGCTGCTGGGTTTGCCGGAATCACCGGATTATGCTGCAACGGCGGCGCGTCGCGCTGCGCAGATCGTTTGCATGCAGCCGGAAATCGACTGGCGCCTGGCGCGTTGCCTGATGTGCGCCCGCGAGGAAATGGAAACCACCTTCCTGCCGATGGTTGCCCGTCTCGAGGGTGCCACCGGGGGCGATGCCGTAGCGGGACTCTCTGAATGATCGGCAAATGTTCGTTTCCGTCGCAGGCGCTCATGAAGCCTTTTGAGCGGAATAGCCCGTGCTTGAACTGATCGGCAGCATCGTGCTCATTTACTACCTCGTCCTGGGGGTGGCGTTGCTGGTTTTCCTGACATTGGGGTTCCTCGATGAGCGCAGGCTCGCAAAACGGCGCCGGTGCGAAACCGGAAGTGGAGATGACCGGCCGGCTCAATACGATCTGGAACCGGGGCGCGACCCGGCCCGACAGGTAAAACAAACCGTTCGTCCGCCGGATAATGTCGTGAGGTTCAAACAGCGGAAAAAACGCGCCCGGCCCGGCTGCGATGCAGCATGTCAAGCGGAGGCATTTTCGCTACACTGGTGTCCCTGAATCCGGATCCATCCATGTCAGCCGTCGCCATTCCCGCCGCCCGCACCGCCCTGTTCGATTACCCGAAGTACTGGGCCGAGTGCTTTGGCAGCGCCCCGTTCCTGCCCATGAGCCGCTCCGAGATGGAGACCCTGGGCTGGGATTCCTGCGACATCATTCTCGTCACCGGCGACGCTTATGTCGACCACCCGTCCTTCGGCATGGCCATCATCGGCCGGCTGCTGGAGGCGCAGGGGTTCCGCGTCGGCATTATCGCCCAGCCGGACTGGCATTCGAAAACGGCGTTCGAGGTGCTCGGCCGGCCGAATCTGTTCTTCGGTGTCACCGCCGGCAACATGGATTCGATGATCAACCGCTACACCGCGGAGCGCAAACCCCGTTCCGACGACGCCTACACTCCCGGCGGGCGCGCCGGCAAGCGCCCTGACCGCTGTACACTGGCGTATGCCCAACGCTGCCGGGAAGCCTGGCCGGATGTGCCGCTGATACTGGGCGGTATCGAGGCCTCGCTGCGGCGTATCGCCCATTACGATTACTGGCAGGACACGGTGCGCCGTTCGCTGCTGGTTGACTCCGGCGCCGACATCTTGCTCTACGGCAACGCCGAACGGGCCGTGGTGGAACTGGCACACCGCCTCGCCCGCGGCGAGGCCATCGCGGATGTCACCGATGTGCGCGGCACCGCCCTGATTCGCCGCGACACCCCCGCGGACTGGTGGGAAATCGATTCCACCCGCATCGACCGCCCGGGCAGGATCGACAGCGTCATCAACCCCTATATCGACACCCAGGCGATGGAGGCCTGCGAACGGGAACGGCGCAACGCCGCCGGCTACGGCACAGGCTTCGATGAGCACGGCGCAGCTTTGGTTCCGCTGCCCCGGCCGCGACTGGAGCGCGCGCGCACCGTGATCCGTCTGCCCTCATTCGAGAAGGTGCGCAACGATGCCGTGCTCTATGCCCATGCCAGCCGGGTGCTGCATCTGGAAACCAATCCCGGCAATGCCCGTGCACTGGTGCAGCAGCACGGCGGCGTCGATGTCTGGCTCAATCCGCCGCCGGTGCCGCTTAGCACCGAAGAAATGGATTACGTGTTCGGCATGCCGTTCGAGCGCGTGCCCCATCCCCGCTACCGGGGCGAGAACATTCCGGCGTGGGAGATGATCCGCTTCTCGGTCAATATCATGCGCGGCTGTTTCGGTGGCTGTACCTTCTGTTCCATTACCGAACACGAGGGCCGCATCATCCAGAACCGTTCGCAGGAATCGATCCTGCGGGAAATCGGGGACATCCGCGACAAGGTTCCGGGTTTCACCGGCGTCATCTCCGACCTCGGCGGCCCCACCGCCAACATGTACCGCATCGCCTGCAAGAGCCGTGACATCGAGTCCGCCTGCCGCAAGCCGAGCTGTGTCTATCCCGGTATCTGTCCGAATCTCGATACCGATCATTCCGCGCTTACGCGGCTCTACCGGGAGGCGCGTCGCCTGCCCGGGGTCAAAAAGGTCCTGATCGCCTCCGGGCTGCGCTACGATCTCGCGGTGCGCGACCCGGAGTACGTGAAGGAACTGGTCACCCACCACGTCGGCGGTTACCTGAAAATCGCGCCAGAGCATACCGAGGACGGCCCCCTGTCAATGATGATGAAGCCGGGGGTCGGCGCCTATGATGACTTCAAGCGGCTGTTCGAGAAATTTTCCACCGAAGCCGGCAAGGAGCAGTACCTGATCCCGTATTTCATCGCCGCCCATCCGGGCACGCGCGATGAGGACATGGTCAACCTGGCCCTCTGGCTAAAGCGCAACGGCTTCCGCGCCGACCAGGTGCAGGCGTTCTATCCCTCGCCGATGGCGACCGCCACGGCCATGTATCACTCGGGCAGGAATCCCCTGCATCGGGTGCGTTACAAGAGCGCGGGGGTGGATGTAGTCAAGGACGCGCGGAGGCGCCGGCTGCACAAGGCGTTCCTGCGCTACCACGATCCGCAGCACTGGCCGCTGTTGCGTGAGGCGCTGCTGGCGATGGGGCGGGCCGACCTGATCGGCGACGGCCCCCACCAGCTGATACCGCACGAACAGCCAAACGAAAGGAAGGACTACCGGGCGCCACGCCGCAAGAACTCCGGACCCGCGCATCAACGGCGCCTCAAGGGAACGCTGCTGACTCAACATACCGGCCTGCCGCCCCGGCAGGAGGGCGGGCGCAAATCCGGTCAAGAGGAAAAGGGAAAACGCAAACGCAAGCCGTCGATCGAACGACCACGCTGATGCGGTAGCCCGGCAAGGGGATCGTCGGTTCACCGGCATTCGGTTGTCACCCGCTGCGTTACCTCTCGGACCGATGCTTTCTGGTGAGTGTCCATCCATAAAGAATTAAACTCACCGCAAAGGCGCACGAACGCAGGGAGAATGTGAGGCCGGGTACCGTTCGAGAGGCTGGTATGGGCCATGCCGGAGGTAAAGCGCCAAAAGTAGGCGCTTTAGGCGATGCATGGAGCAATTGCCGAAAGTACGCAAAGTCGTTGTATGATTTTATTAAAGAATTTCTCTGCGTCCTCTGCGTCTTTGCGGTGAAAGCATATGGACGGATACTTGTTATGCGGTCGATCAGAGAGATGTCTATCAAGGGGTTAGGTCTGATTTGTCAGAACCTACCTTAAATTACCGCGCCTGCCTGGCCAGCCGTGTTTCCCTGTCAGTTTGCACCCGATCGGTTATAGTCGGGCTCGCCGGGTGAGCCACTCACTGTGCAAGGATTGCAGCATCTGATCTTCAGCACCTAACGAAGCCACAGGAACGGCGAATTCCATGATTTGCCTGACGAATCCACCTGTAGGAGCGGGCTTGCCCGCGAATCTGTTGTTCGTAGAATGTCGTGTTCGCGGGCAAGCCCGCTCCTACGGGTGATATATTCTGTGAGATTATAAATAATTTATACAAATAGATATGCTAATTAGTTAAAGTATTTTATTATGAAATTTCTCCACGCCGCCGATGTGCATCTCGACAGCCCGCTGCATGGCCTGGAGCGCTATGAAGGCGCACCGGTCGCGGAGCTGCGTGGCGCCACGCGGCGCGCCTTCGACAATCTCATCGACCTGGCGATCGAGGAGGAAGTCAGTTTCGTGCTGCTTGCCGGCGACCTCTATGACGGTGACTGGAAGGATTACAACACCGGGCTGTACTTCATCCAGCGTATGGTGCGACTGCGCGAGGCGGGCATCCGCGTGTTCATCGTGGCAGGCAACCACGACGCGGCCAGCCAGATCACCCGGCAGCTGCGCCCGCCGGACAATGTCACCCTGTTTTCCACCAGCAAGCCGCAAACGGTCGTGCTCGATAACCCGGGCGTGGCGGTGCACGGACAGGGCTTTGCGAGGTCCGAGGTGACGGAAGACCTTTCCAGTGCCTACCCGCAAGCGAATCCGAATCTGTTCAATATCGGTCTTCTGCACACCTGCCTGGACGGCAAGCCGGGCCATGAACCCTATGCGCCCTGCACCGTCGATGGCCTGCGTTCCAAAGGTTATCACTACTGGGCGCTGGGGCATGTCCACAACCGCGAGGTGGTCAGTCAGGATCCCTGGATCGTGTTTCCGGGCAATATCCAGGGACGCCACGCCCGTGAGACCGGCCCGAAGGGCTGCACGCTGATTACCGTTACCGATGGCGAAGTGACGACCGTCGAGCACCGCGACCTCGATGTCGCACGCTGGGCACGCTGCACGGTGGATGTGACGGACAGTGCCTCACTCGATGAAATCCATGATCAGGTGCGGGATGCACTGCAACAGGCGCTGGACGATGCCGACCAACGCCCCGTTGCCGCCCGGCTGGTTTTGCAGGGCAGCACTCCGGTGCACTCCACACTGCACTCGGACAGCATTCACTGGATTCAGGAGTACCGCGCCCTCGCGTCAGGCCTTGGCGGAGCGGGACTGTGGCTGGAGAAGGTGGCCATCGAGACTCGCCAGGCGGTCGCGCTGGACGAACTGCTTGAGCGGGACGATGCGCTGGGCGGGTTGCTGCGTGCGATTCACGCACTTGAGATTGACGCCTCCAGCGTCGAGGCGCTCGCCGCTGAAGTGGCCGACCTGGGCCAGAAGCTCCCGCATGAACTACTCGGCGGTGAGGATCGTTATGATCCGACCGATCCCCGCTACCTTGCCAGCCTGATGGAGGGCATCAAGGAACTCCTGGTGCACCGTCTCGTCAGTTCGGGTGACGCCCGGTGAGAGATGCGGGCTAGTGGAGATCCGGGACCTTAACCTGCTTGCCTTTGGACCGTTCAGCGACCGGCTGCTGGATTTTTCCACGGCCGGGGGTGGGTTGCACATTGTCTACGGGCCCAATGAGGCGGGAAAGAGTTCCTCGCTACGCGGTCTGAAGGCGCTGCTGTTCGGCATCCCTGCGCGGACGACCGACAACTTCAGGCACGAGAACAAGGACCTCCGGATCGGCGGCACATTGCGCAGCCATGACGGCCATGAGCTCGCCATCATCAGGCGCAAGGGCAACAAGAATACCCTGCTGTCGCCGGACGGTGGCCAGCTCGTGGACAATGTTCTGACGCCATTTCTTCATGGTGTCAGCGCCGAGGTGTTCGAGATGCTGTTCGGCATCGACCATGAAGCACTGGTCCGGGGCGGGCAGGAAATCCTGCAGCAGAAGGGGGAGATCGGACAGGCGCTGTTTTCCGCCTCCATGGGCAGTGCGGCCCTGCATGCCGTGCTGGAACAGCTGGAAACCGAAGCCGGGGATCTCTTCAAACCGGGCGGGTCGAAGCCGGCGATCAACGCCGCCCTGAAGGAGCATGCTGAACTTCAAAAGGCTATCAAGGACCAGTCGCTGTCATCGCGTGATTGGGGTGAGGCGCGCAAGGCGCTGGAGCGAACCAACAAGGAACTGGAGCAGGTGCAGTCCGAACTGTTGCAGTTCAAGGCCGATCGAAACCGGCTGCGGCGCATACAGCGGGCTCTGCCCAGAATCCCGGCGCGTCGTGAACTGCTGCTGAAAATTGAAGAACTGGGCGATGTCGTCTTGCTGGCGGCAGATTTCGGCAAGCGCCGTGAGATAGCTATCCGCGAACTGGATAAGGCGATCATTACAGCAAATAGTGCGACCAGGACGCTTGAGGGTCTGCAGAAGCAGCTCGCGGCAATTTCGGTTAACGCGGAAATACTGGAACTTGGTGAAACGATCGAGGATCTGCATGAACGCCTGGGTGGTCACCGCAAGGCCATGCAGGACCGTCCGCACCGGGAGGCAGAGCGCAGTCAATTGCTGACGGATGCCGAAGCCCTGCTGAAGGCGGTTCGGCCGGACCTCTCCCTGGATGATGCTGAAACACTGCGACCAGTCCTGTCGAGAGCTGCCAGAATCACGGACCTGGGAAATCAGCGACAGGCGCTGATCGAACGTGAGCGCCAGGCCCTCAAACTGCAGCGAGAGGATGAAGCACGCTTGCAAAAGGCCCGCGAGGAACGCGCGGAGCTTGCCGAGAGCGGATCATCCGAGGCGTTACGAAAGCAGGTAACACTGGCCAGACGCCAGGGCGATCTGGATGAATTACTGAGAACAGCCCGGGATGAATATGAAACGTTTGAGCAGGCATGCCGCCACGACCTGTCCCGACTCAGTGCACAGTGGCAGGGCAGCTTCGACGAGATTCCAGGCCTGCCTTTGCCACCACGTGAAAGCATCGACCGGTTTGAGCAGGCCTATGCTGATGTGGCTGAACGAACCCGCCGCCTCGATGACAGGCAGGCAGAACATGCGAATAGAATGCGTGAAGCGCAAAAGCAGCTTGACGAGATTCAGTATGCCGGTTCGATTCCTACCGAGCAGGACCTGCTTGATGTCCGTTCCGGCCGGCAGCAGGCATGGGAGCTGATACGCCGTCAGTGGCTGGGTGGCGAGGTGGTCGATACCGAAGCGCGAGCGCTGGATCCCGAGCGTGCGCTTTCCGAGGCATACGAGTTCCGGGTTGCCGATGCCGATGAACTCGCGGACCGTCTACGACGCGAGGCCGAGCGCGTGCAGAAACAGGCCAGCCTGATGGCGACATTGTCAGATGCCCGGGCGTGTGTTGAAGATGTTGCCAGGGAGCTTGAGGTCTGTGCCGGGGAACAGCGCCAGATTGATGCAGACTGGGCCAGTCTGTGGGAGCGGTCAGGCATCCAGTCGCTGCCACCGAGGGAGATGCGAGTCTGGCTGGACAACATGGAGCGGCTGCGTAGCCGCCTCGAGGATCTCCATGGACAGCGCCGGCGAATGGATACCCTGGAAACGACGCGGGGGTTACATATCCAGTCACTGCAGCAGGTGCTGAAGGATCCTGGGGAAGGGATCAGTGCCCCGGTATCTCTCGAAGCGTTACTGGCAGAGTGCGAGGCAGTCGCTGACAGGATCGATGAACTGGCCAGGCAGCGTCAGATGCTGGACAAGGAGATACCGGCGCTCGAGCAAAGGCTGGAAAGCACGCGGCTGGAACAGCAAGCGGCAAGTACGGCACTCGTGACATGGAAGGGTGAGTGGCAGGCAATTATCGCCGAGCTGGGGCTGGGCTCTGATGCATTACCCGCCGAGGTGACTGCCATTCTCGATAGCGTCAGAGAACTCTTCGGAAAAATGAATGAGGCGGCCAAATTGCAAATCCGCATCGCGGCCATCGATGCAGAGGCGAGGACATTTCGGGAGGAAGTGGCAAGCGTGGCGGCGCGTGTGGCGTCCGACATCGCAAGACTGCCGGCAGAGGATGCCGTGGCGCGGCTCAATCGCTTGCTGGCAGATGCCCAAAGAGAGGATACCCGTCGCCAGCAATTCGAGGCACAGATCCGCAAGGCGCAGGAGGACATCAACACGGCCGAGGTGACCCGCAAGACGATGCTCGAACGACTCGATGCCTTGTGCAAGGAGGCGCAGTGCCGTGATGCCTCGGGACTGGAACTGGCTGAACGAAGATCGAACGAGTATCAGAACTGCAGGCACACACTCGATAGCCTGGAGCAGGCACTTCGGGACATCGCTGAAGGTATGACGCTGACAGAACTCGAGACACAGGTGGATGCGGCAGACCCGGACACACTGCCCGGTGAGATCGAGTCACTGACCGGCCGGATCGACGATGAGCTGGAGCCACGCAAGACCGAACTGGCGGAGACCAAGGGTAA